>JAESFK010000111.1_pt1 | contig 71807 bp, 53 predicted proteins | sample 9269391 | NCBI WGS metagenome assembly JAESFK01 (sample SAMN14506231, study PRJNA617097) | algae metagenome | isolation source: Drouetiella hepatica UHER 2000/2452 and co-occurring heterotrophs from... | place: Slovakia: Slovak Paradise National Park, Hrabusice, Kosice Region | collected 2000-01-01
GATTTCGCGCCTGAAATGTGCACTGCAAAAAAATAGAGCGCAAGCATAACTTCCGCTCTTTTGTTAGATTGTGAGAAATATCTTTCTCACAATGAGCCTAAACGATGTTTTATTTCGGGAATTCCGCATTTCCTGAAGTAAAATTGATATATTTTACTTTAAAAAAACTTCAAAATACGAAGTAATTTCTGTTGCGGTGCCGTATCTTTCCAATTTCAATCTTCCCTGAAGGCGCGGTTGAAACTCTCGACCGCGGGAGAGGTAAGGTAGTCGATCGCAAGGCGTGACTTGTGGACAATCAGCACCTCCGCGGGCATGCCGGGATAGAGGCTGACATCGGGGGTTGCCTTGAGCGATGCCGCGTCGATTTTGGCGCGCGCGACGAAGAACGCGGTGTTCGACTTTTCATCGAGCGACTGATCTGCGGCGACATATGTGATGGCGCCTTCCATTGGCAGGCGGGAGCGCTGATTGTAGGCCGTCAACCGGATTTGCGTCCGGGAGCCCACGGCGATGCTGTCGATGTCGCGAGGATTGACGCGCATCTCGATCAATAGGGGCTCATTTTCCGGAACGATCTCGAGCAGCGCCTGGCCGGGCGTGACCGCGCTGCCAGGGGTACGCAGCCAGATGTTGCTGATGATACCGTCCTGCGGAGAGCGGATAGCAAGGCGCCGCAGCACATCCTTCGAGGCGGTGATCTGCTCTTCGACGTCCGCGAGCTCGCCGCGTGTCGTCGTGATTTCGCCGGCAATCGTCGACTGAAACTCGCTTTCGATTCCGATCAGTGCGAGTTTTGCGCCCGCTCCGGCTTTTTCTGCCCGGGCCTTGTCGCCGACGAGCTCGCTTCGTTGCCGCGCAAGCTCGCTGAGCCGGGACTCGATCTCGATGAGTTGCGTGCGCGATAAGGCCCCTTTTTTCACCAACGGCGCTATCGCCGTCCGCTGCTCGTCGATCAGGTCGATATGCTGGTCCGTTGCCTGGATCTGGATGCCGAGTGACTTCGCTTGTTCGAGGTGCTCCTCGATAGTCTTTTTTTGGACCTCTATGCGCCCTCCCTGGGTCTCGCGCCGTTTTTCGAAGAACATCGTCTCCGCCATAACGGCGTCGTCGATTGCGGCGTCCTGGGCGTCACCAAAATCGTGTGGAAAGCTGATCTGGGGAGCGTCGATCTGCTCGGCCTTCAATCGCGCCAGTTTCGCGATTAGGCCAATGCGGCGGATTTGGAGCGACCGCAGGCTGGAGCGGGCGCGTGTATCCTCCAGCTCGATCAGGGGCTGCCCGGCGGAAACCTTGTCGCCCTCCTGAACAAGCAGCCGGCTCATGACCCCGCCCTCAAAATGGCTGATGGTCTTTCGCTTCGAATCGACGACGACCGTGCCGTTGGCGACCGTCGCGCTGCTGAGTTCGACTGAAAACGCCCAGGTGAAAAACCCACCGAAGGATATCAGGATGGTGGCGATCCCCGCGATGACAAGACGGCGGAGCGGCGAGGTGGTGTCAAGTTGTTCGAATTCCAAGTCCGAGGGGCTGACATTCAGCGGCACTGGCTGATGCAATGGCAGGTGACGCCCGGAAAGGTCGGGGCGGGCCGCAAGAGGCTTCGTCTGCGTCATATCGCGGCCACCTCGCGGCGTGATTCGCCCGGCATTGTGGCCGGAATCACGTCCGTTCGCGGCCCGAACTGTGTGACGCGGCCGTTTTCGAGTACGAGCAGCTTGTCGGCGACTTGCATGATGGCTGGCCTGTGAGCGATGATGATGACGATGGCGCCGTCGCCGCGCGCGTGGTGGATCGCGCGGATGAGGGCCTGCTCGCCAATCGCGTCGAGGTTTGCGTTTGGCTCGTCGAGCACGATGAGACGAGGCCGGTTGTAGAGGCAGCGCGCCAACGCTATGCGCTGTCGCTGCCCTCCGGAAAGGGTCAGGTGTCCGTCGCCGACGGGCGTGTCGTAGCCGAGCTGCAGGCGTCCGATCATGTCGTGGATATCGGCCAGTCGCGCCGCCTCCAGCACTTTGTACGGATCGCATTCGGCCATCCGCCCGATGTTTTCTCGAATCGTGCCTTCCAAAAGCGATACGGATTGCGGCAGATATCCGACCACTTGGCCGAACGAACTGCGCTCCCAGAGATAGGTATTGTTGCCGCCGAGGAAGACGCCGCCGGCAGTGGGGCGCAAGATTCCGACCAGTAGGCGCGCGAGGGTTGATTTGCCCGCCGCGGAGGGGCCGACCACGCCCAGAACCTCGCCCGGAGAGAGGGAGAAGGAAATGCCCTTGATGATCGGCACATCCAGCCCCGGTGCCGCATAGACCAGCTTATCGACCACGATGTCGCCCGCCGAATGCGGCGTGGGCATCGTTTGGCGGATCGCAAGGTCCGTCTTGAGGGTGGCCTCCAGGCGGCGCCAGCCCGCGATCGCCAGAACCCACTGCCGCCAATTGTCGATGATCGAATCGAAGGGTATCAGGAGGCGTCCGACAAGAATGCTCGCTGCCATCATCGCGCCGGGCGTGATTGCCTGCTCCAGCACGAGAAACGCTCCGGCTGCCAGGGTGATGATCTGGATGGAGTAGCGCAGGCTGCGGGTGATGGACGACATCGCCTTGCTCCTGCTCCCACTCGTTTCAAAGCCGCTGAGGGCCTGCATTTGCAGGGCGCGCCAACGATTCGCCAGGGCCGGCAGCATGCCCATCGCCTCGATAGCCTCGGCATGCCGCAGCGATGCGCCAATCTTGGACACGGCCTCGATATTTGTCTGGTTCGCTTCCTTGGTGAGTTGGCGTGTCAACATGTCCGTGACCAGCCCGCCGCAAAGGAGCAGCGCCGCGGAGACCGTCCCAATGAGGCCGAAAAGCGGATGCAAGACGAAAAGGACACCGAGGAAAATCGGTGACCAGGCTGCGTCGAGGGGCGCGGTCACCGCTGACGAGGTCAGGAAGCTTCGCAATTCTGCGATGTCCCGAAGCGACTGCGTCGCGCGCGACAGGCCCTGATCGACCGAGGCCTGAACGGCGGCTGCCAGGACCGGCATGTTTAAACGGCGCACCAGCGCGCCACCGATGGCTTGGAAAGAAAGGGCGCGGATGAATTCCAGAACACCGAGCACCACAAGCGCGCCGATCGCCAAAATGGTGAGCATGACGAGCGTGTCCATGCTCTGACTGTTGAGCACCCGGTCATGAACTTGCAGCATGAACAGAGGCATCGTGAGCTGTAGCAAATTCAGACAAACGCTAAGCGCCGCCGCATATAGTAATCCGAACACAAATACACGCTTTGATTGCAATATAAGCAATCCGGGGTTGTTTTGATCTTTGCCTCCCAAAATTTGACTCTTGCTTCTTGTCCCATTTTGAACAGTATCACGCATGGCAATTTGCCTTTAGTTAACATTAGAGCCATCTTCTGGAGGGCATAATTGGTTATAACTGGGCGGAAGTGTAGTATTGCTTTTGCCAATCTGGCACAGAAGGGAGGACTTGTGCAAGCTCAGGTTAATTGGCGATGATGGGCATATTTGAAGATTACTTCGATTTTTGAAGTATTTTCCGAAACGGAGAGTGAAGTGAAAGAAGATAATGTGCTCATTCTGTCCCAGCTGAGTGACGAACTGGGAGCTAGAAACAAGGCGCAGGCGGCACAAATGGACCCCGGGTATCCGCAGGATGCCGAGTTTGCTGACCTCCGGCAGATTACATATTTCGAGCTTGCTCGCCTCATGGAGCGGGCAAGCCGACGGTTTTCGGGGCTGATCCGGGCGGAGCTGACCAAGCTTCGTGTCGATGACGTCGGGCCGGCACAGGCGATGATTCTACTGGCAATCGGCGACTCGGAGCTCTCGGTCGCCGAGCTTCTGGATCGTGGGCATTATGTTGGTTCCAATGTTTCCTACTATCTGAAGCAGCTTGCCGACGGCGACTACATTGATCGCGTTGCCTCCCAGCGCGACAAGCGGTCCGCACGCATCAAGTTGACAGAGAAAGGGCGGCAACTGAGGGCAAATCTCCGCGACGCGGCCATGACCTATGAGCGCGCGGTGAATCGTGGCGACCAGGACCAGCGGATGCTTGAGACGGCTTTCCAGACGCTGCACCAGCTCGAACTGGCCTGGGGCACCGCCTCACGGTACGGCGTCTAAGTGGTGAGTGACGCCGTGGGCCCGGCAATGGCGGACTAGGCGCGATGCACGTGGCGTTTGTTCATCGGCGCGGCTTCGGCCAGTTCGCCGCCTTGGCCACCCAGCTTGCGCAGGCGGGCAATGAGGTAAGCCTCATCACCGAAACCATAGATCAGAAGATCCCATCCGTTCGCGTCGTTCGCCATCGAGCGGAATCGGGTCCACGCGCACATCCACACATGGCCCGGCACATGGGTACTCCCGATCATCACGCGCGAATTGGCCATCGTGTCGCCGAAACGCTCGACGCCATGGCGCGGCAGGGGCTGGTGCCCGACATTGTCGTTGGCCATATCGGCTGGGGCAGCATGATGTTCTTGAAGGACGTGCTGCCGCAGGTGCCCGCATTGGGGTATTGCGAGTTCTTCTACCGGTCGGAAGGGGCGGACATAGGGTTCTCCCCCGATGATCGGCCCGATCTGGAGACGCGAAAGAGGCTGCGGCTGCGCAACATTGCGCAGCTCTTGTCTCTTGAGGCCATTGAGGCCGGCATCAGCCCCACCCACTGGCAGAGAAGCCTTTACCCCGCCGACGCCCAGGGGCGCATTTCGGTGTGTCACGAGGGCATCGATACGGCGCGGTTTCGACCGGACCCGACAGCTTCGGTCAGGCTTCCGGACGGACGTGTACTCAGCGCTGGTGGCCCCCCGATTGTCACTTTTGCCGCGCGCGACCTTGAGCCGTATCGCGGATTTCCACAGGTCTTGGAGGCTGCCGCCAAGGTTGTGCGGCAACGTCCCGATGCGCTTTTCGTTTGTGTCGGCGGAGATGGCACCAGCTATGGTGTGCCGCCGCCCGGCGGCGGGGCGTGGAAGGACCACCTGTTGGAATCGCTGGACATACCGCGGGAAAATATCCTCTTTCCCGGCGTGGTGCCGCATTCTGTTCTGCGGCAGCTTTTCCAGATCTCGGCCGCACACCTCTATCTGACCTATCCGTTCGTTTTGTCTTGGTCGGTGTTGGAGGCAATGGCGTGCGGCGCCCTGGTCATTGGATCGGATACCGCGCCTGTCCGGGAGGTAATACGCGCCGGCCGGAACGGGCTGCTGGTGCCATTCTTCGACGCGGACGCACTCGCCGAGGCTATTCTCGGCGTCCTGAAGAACCCGGAACACCACAACGGGATGCGTGCCGCGGCGCGCCGGACGGTCGAGCGCCGTTTCCGGCTGACGGACTGCCTCGATCGCCAAAGGACTATTCTTGAAAATTTGAGTGGAAAATCGCTGCTCCGTCACGATCTGGCAAAATACTGATTTATTAATTTGATTTTTAAAGTATATATGAAATATTTTGCTTGTCTTATTTTGAATTTTATCATTGTGCATCGCAAAAATAGTTGTTACGTTTTGGTAGATGATGCCTGATTATTTGGATGAATACTGATTATTTGGCGTCTTTGTTTTTTGTTCCGAAATAGTTCTTCAGGGGCGATGCGTGCAAGATTTGATGTCTTCCGGCAAAGGGCGGCGACTGGCGGCAAGAAAACTGGTGGCGGCATCGGGCCGGGACCGGTCGTGCCTTGAGGGTAGCGATATAGAGCATCTGGTCACCTACCTCGACATGGACGGGCGCCCTGATGCGACCTTGCAGAATGCCTTTCCGTTGATCGCCGTCGCCTTTTCCGACGAGGGCGAGGCGGATCTGGAAGAGCGTCTGGTGCTGCTGGGGTCGCTGGGTACGGTGCCCGCAGTTCCCCTCCAGCGGCTTGATCCCGCCAACAGGCCGGACAGTCTTGCGCTTCTGCGAACGCTGGCCGACGGCGGCGTCGGCCGGCTCGCCCGATACAGCGCATCAATCACCTCGGAGCTGTCAATTCTGCGGCGGGAACGCGAGACGCTGCTGGAAAATTACCGGGCTCTCGAAGATGCGTTCCAGGCGCGGAGCTGGGAGCCGGTTTCCGAGGTATTTTCCCACGATCCCTATGCGGACCCAAAGGATGAAGGGATCGGTCAATTGCTCGCCAACACCTTTGTCGAGCAATTGCTGCCGGTGTCCAGCCTCGGCGTTGCCGGGCTTGCGCTTCACCTGCATTCTGTGCCGAAAGCCAGTGGAGAGCTCGTCGTTGCTTTGAGATATCTTGAAAGCGGGGAGGGCGTGGCCGAGTGGATCGTGCCCTATGCGCAACTCGTCCCAAATTGGAATTTCTTCTCATTGCCGCGTGCCTGCGGCGGCGCTGCACGGACACTTCGGCTGCGGATAACCGCGACCGGACCCGAAACCGTCGGCCTTTCGCTTGGCTATCCGATTGCGGGCGAGCGCTATTCGGCGCGGTCGGAACTTCCGCATCCGGATCTCGATCTGCGCCCGCTGGCGTTCAAGGTGTTCACCGGATTGCCCGGGGTGAAGCCCGCCAGTGCGCCCAATATGATTGCGCCGACTAGCCTGCTCGAAGGGCAGTACATCGTCGATTATCGCCTGGCGGTCGACACGTTGAGCCAGATCGCGGACGTTTCGATCACGCCCATCGTCCCGGATTTCCAGACGGTGCGCTACCTTGAGCATGAGCATGCCATCGTCTGCCACCCGTTGCCGAACGGTATATCAGCAGGCGCGATCAGTCGCGCTGTCGAGCCCGGAACGATATCCTTCTCGGCAAGTGCCATTATCGATCATCCGAAAGGTCAGCCCGCGGCGGTCAGCTTCCTGCTCGCCCCGGCGAATTCGAATGCGCGTTCTGAAGTGGCCGAGCTTGCGCGAAAGGGTGCGGTCAAGCCATCAGCATTCTTCAGCGGCTGGCGCGAAGTCACCGTCAATCAGGTCGTCAATATCAACGTCCAGCTGGATGAGCCGGTACGCGGCCCGATGGATCTGATGATCCTCAGCCGCGCAGTCACGGGTTCGGTCGACTTCTCCTGGCTCAAGGTATCCGGCTTCAGGCTGGTCAAGCAATCGACGGAGGCCGCCGATGTCCGGTAACCGGGAGTCCTCGGACCTGATCGCCGTGGCCATGCCCCTCTACGGTCATGCGGCGCTCGCCTTGGAGGCGATAGAGTCCGTACTTGCCTCGAATTTTAGTAGCTGCCGGGTCGTCATTGTCATCTCGGTCGATGGAGATCCACGGCACGAGACGTTCGATCAACTGTTGCTCTACGCCGCGGCCTATCCTTCGGTCCATGTCGTATTCGGCCAGAATGCCGGGCCAGGCGGCGCGCGCAACCGCGCCATCGAATTCGTCCTCGAGCGCTTTCCCGAAGCGAAGGCTGTCTATTTCCTCGATGCCGATAATCGCGTCCTTCCCGGCACCATCGAGACGCTTTACCGGCAACTCCTCTCCAGTGGTTGCGGGTGGGTCTACACCAATATCGACACATTTTCGGTTAGCTGGCGCGCCCATTACGGCAACCGCTATTCACGCCTGGCCCACTGCATCACCGACAATATCTGCGATACGGGATCGATGATCTCGATCGACGTTTTTCAGGAAGGCGTCCGCTTCAACGACGACAGGCAGAACGGCTTCGAAGATTGGGAGTTCTGGCTGTCCTGCATCGAGCATGGTTTCGTCGGCACGCCCTGCCACGACACCGTCTTTGAATACAGGCTAAGGGCGGAGAGCCGCTTCAAGGAGGCGAACCGAGACCGCGCCACCTCGGTAAGCTTCCTGCGCAAGCGCCACATGCCGCTGTTCCAGCGCCCGATGCTGGTGGATTTCGAGCATGAGGAGTGCCCGCGCTACCTGTTTGCGCGAACGGAAGATACGGCGATCTCCTTTTTCACCGATCCCACCAAGCCACCGATGATGCTTCGCCTCGACGACATTATCCCGGCGTTCTGGGCAAACATCGGCGAGCCCGACAATGAGCATTTCCCGCCGTTCCTGGTCGCAGGAAGCGGGGCGGCGATCGACTTGCTTCGGCGTTCGCGCATGCTGCCGAACGTTCTTGCCCGCCTTGAGCGCCTGAGCGAGAACAGCAACGTTGTCTTCGTCCAACTCGCCAATGATGCCGCCCAGCGCAAGATCGAGCCGATCGCTCATGGGGCGGGCGGACAAAAAATTGGCCCTACCGATCTCATTTTCCTTTCGACCCGGCTCGTCCAGGACGTGGTCCAGAACAATGCAGTGGACTGGTTTGCGTCGATCGGCAGCCAGCAGGTATGGCCGACATTGACTGTTCTGAAAGTGCGCTTCCCTTTTCCACGAAGCCTTCCGCGCCGCTCTCTCATCACGCCTCAGCAGGTGATGATCAATTGCGTCAACGCGATTGCCACAAGCCCCCTGCGCGAGACGGCGGGCAGGCGGTGGACCTGGCGTCCGGCACGGCTCGTACCCTATGCCGACCTGCACAAGGCGCTGCGCAAGGAAGTCGGCGGATCGCCGGTCCTGCCGCTCGGTCACAGCGAAGGCAAACGGACCGTGGCGCTGCTTGTGCCGAACGCCTCGTTTGGTGGGGCCGAGAAAGTCGTCTATGCGGCCGCCCGGGAATTGAAGGCGGCGGGTTACGAAACCCATCTCTTCGTGCTCGGCACGTCCCGGATGGACGTGATCGATGAATTCGATTCTAGCTTCGACTACATTCATTTCTGGGACGAGGGAGTTCCGGCCTGGGGAGGGTCGGGTTCCTTCCTGGGGCAGGACTTTATTGCCGAGGGGCATTCGGTCGACTGGGAAGCGCTGAAAGGTCAGCTTTCCGGCTTCGACCTGGTCATCAACAACCACGTGATGGCCGCCCATCCCCTCATCGCGCGCCTTCGCTCCGAAGGCACGCACACCGCCTGCTATCTTCACGTCATCGACAACACGGCTTTCAAGAGGCCCGCCGGGCAACCCTTCGCAGCGATTGCCCACGAGCATTGCTACGATGCTTTCCTGACCTGCTCCGAACAGCTCAAGATCTATCTGCATAGCTACGGCGTCCCGCACGAGAAAGTCTTCGCCGTTGCGAATTGCGCGAGCTTTTCGGTGCCGCCGAAGGTTCTGGCGGAGGTTCTGGCGGTCAGGCGGATCGAGCGCAAGGACGACCGATTGAGGCTTCTCTACATGGGGCGGCTCGATCAGCAGAAGGGGATCGATCGACTGGCGGCGACGCTTGCGGAACTGCGGGCCTCCAACGTCCCCTTCGACGCCCGGGCCATCGGTGGGGAAATCCTCGCCGATTCCAGCGTCTCCTGGAGCGAGCGGCTGAAGGACCTGGGCGTCGATGTGCGCCCGCCCGTCTTTGCCAGCAAGGATCTGATCAAGGCCCTGGGATGGGCCGACGTTCTCGTCATGCCCTCGCGGTGGGAGGGCGCGCCGCTGATGATCGCCGAGGCGCAGCAACTCGGCTGCGTACCCATCGCGACCGCGGTCGGCGCCGTGGACGAGCTCATTTCCGACGGCGAGGACGGTATACTTATCAATGCGGCTTCCGATCCTCAAGTCGTGAGGGAGATGGCCCGGATCATCGAAGAGGTCGCGCGCAATCGCTCGAGGCTCGCTCCGCTCATGGAGGGCTGCATCAGGACCGCCGCGCGCCGGTCATGGGCATCGTCCTTCTCGGATTTCATCTCGTGGAGTGATCGCTCCGTGAAAAATTCATCACTGTCGCGCGCCGCGGTCTTTCGCGAGCAGGCGGCGGCAAATCCCGTGGTCGCGGCGATCGGTTGATTGCCGGGCCGCTTTTTTGAAACAGAAAGGTTAGTCGAATGCGTCCACGAATTCTCGTGACGGGTATTCCTGGTCACTACACCCGCCTTGCCAATAGCGCCAACGGCTTGTCCGTCTCCTATGCGGAGCGGCAGAAGCAGCCGGAAACGAAAGAGGAGTTTCTGCAGGAGCTGAGCAACATCAGCAACACCGGGAACTACCTCATCGGTGAGGGCGCCCTGCGTGCGCTCGCGCCGCATGCGAAGCAGGTTCCCTTCTGGCATCTCTACAATTTGAGCAAAAGCGGCAACGGGTTCGATGAGTTCAACGCCAACTTCGACATCTGCGTCTTCACCTGCGCGAACCTCTTGCGCAAGGGGCTCTCCGCGGACGCCGAGGCGGATGTCCTGAGCCGGCTCAACATGCCGATCGTCATGCTGGGCATCGGCCTGCAGAACCGCAAGGACCTGGAGAACAATCTTCCGGAAGGAACGAAACGGCTTCTGGCCGTCTTGAAGGAGCGTGAGCACTACTTCCTGACGCGCGGCTACGAGTCCGCCGGCTTCCTGAAGGACCAGGGCTTCTCCTTCGTGCGCCCGACCGGTTGCCCTTCCGTCTATTTCATGCCGGACAACATGCGGCGGTCCATGAGGAAGCTGTCGAGCGTCAAGATCGGCAAGGCGAAGACCATTTTTTCCGGCTATCTCGGCGGCAATCAGGACGCTATCCTCGATGCGAATGCGCTGGCCCCAAAGGGTACTGTGCCGCCATACGTGGTGCAGGACGAGTTCCTTCACTTCGATATGAAAGTGGAGCCCAACGATGAGGGACGCGTCTACGATTCCGCATCGGGCCTGATGATCGGCGATCTGGCCTATCCCGGCAAGGAGCGGGAGAAGCAGCGCTTCGAGGTGCGCACCTTCTTCGACAACAACCAGTGGCGCGGCTGGGCCTCCTCGATGGACTTCAATTTCGGCCGTCGTTTCCACGGCTCGATCATCGCCATGCAGGCGGCCGTGCCAAGCCTCATGGTGGCGGTGGACGACCGCATGCGCGAGATGCTGGGCTTCACCGGCCTGCCGGCCGTCGACATCACGGAGGTCGACAAAGCAGAGAACCGCGCCGAGTTCGTGGCGGATCATCTGGCAAAGCTCAACACGAGCGAACTTGTCGACCGGTATTCCGACCGCGAGCGAGCCTTCCGCACGACGCTTCGTGAAATCGGCATCGCGAATTAATGGCCCGAAGGCCACCATTTATCGGTTCAGAGGATAGTTATGCGTATTTTGCTCACGGGAATTCCGTCTTATCTGCAGAGAACGATTGCTCAGGTTTCGGGCACGACTGTTGTCCACCGGCCCTATTTTGACGAGGCCAGCACCAAGAAGGACCTGATTTCCCAGGTCAGGCGGATCGCCAATACCGGCAACTACCTGATCGGCGAGGGCGCGGCCGAAAGCCTGCGTGGTCATGACGTCACCTACCTCCCCTTCTGGCACCTCGCCAACAACCGGGAATCGGAAGACCTCTACGAGCGCGTCAACCGCGAGTTCGATATTTGCGTTTTCGCCTCCGCCAACCTTTTGCGGCCCGGCTACTCCGCGGACCTAGAAGCGGAAATCTTCGCCAAGCTGAAGATGCCGGTCGTGGTGATGGGCATCGGTATCCAGCGCAAGGAGGGTCTCAAGGAACTGCTGCCGGCCGGTACGCTCCAGTTCCTTGATGTCTTGAGGAAAAAGGAGAGCTTCTTCCTTACCCGCGGCTATTTCACTGCCGAGTTTCTCAGGGAGCAGGGCATGAAGTTCGTCAAGCCGACCGGCTGCCCATCGCTCTATTTCGCTCCGAACGAGATGAAGCGGTCACTTTCCGCACTTGCCGATCCGGGACTGGCAGAAGCCCAGAAGATCGCCTTCGGCGGCTATCTCGGCAGTGTAGCGGATACGATCGTCGATGCGCATGCGTTGCTTAAGCCCGACAGCGTCGCAAGCTATGTGGTCCAGGACGAGATCGTTGCCTACAACCTCTCCCTGACCGGCGACGACAATGACATCGTCTATGACCGGGCGAGCGGGCGTATCACTGGCGCGACCGAATACAAGCATTCGGAAAAATGGCAGCGGAAATCCGAGCTGCTGGTCTATTTCGATACGAACCAGTGGCGGGGCGCGATGTCCGCGCGCGATCTCTGCTTCGGCCGCCGCTTCCACGGCTGCATCATCGGCATGCAGGCCGGCACACCCGCCTTGATGATCGCTGTCGACGACCGCATGCGGGAAATGCTGGAGTTCATCGGCTTCCCCTATATCGAAGCGGCCACCTGGAACAGGGAGTCGGACAAGCGCGCCCATCTCGCCAATTTCCTCGGCAAGATCGACACGCAGGCGGTGATCGACCGCTATTCGGCCTGCGAGGCCAATTTCCGAAATGCCCTGGGGCAGATCGGACTTTGAGCGAATGACAGCGAGCGCTCGACCGCGCGCGCCTCTCGTTTGCGTGCTGGCGACGTTCTGGGCCTTTGCCCCGGCGCCGCCGGCGGGCGCGGACGATGCGTTCCCCGACCGTATCGGTATCAACCGGGTCAACCTTGCCTGGCTTTCCCGCGCCGATCAGGAGCGCGTGCTGCGGGAGATCGCGGCGAGTGGCATCACCCATGTCCGGCTTTCCTTGTCGCGGCCGGTGGACAAGAGCATCGAAGCGCTCGAAATGGCGGACCGGCTCGGGCTGGAGATCCTCCTCGAAATCCAGCTCGGCAACAAGGACTATTATCCGCCGGAGACCCGCCCTCGCACCGGTTTCGGACGCATCTGGGACGTCCAGCGCCTTTCCGATCTCGACCTCGATCGTTACCGCGCGCAGCTGCGCGAAGCGTTTCGCCGCATCGATGGCATGGGCATCCGCATCGACGCCATCGAGCCTGGAAATGAAATAAACTACAGCGCCTACAATGGCGATCTCGCCGTCTACGAAAAACCCGGGCGGCAGACACCGCGCAACGTTTCGGACGTTGCAAATCGCTCGGCCTTCGAGCGCGGGCTCGACGCATATGTCGATGCCGTCCGGATCACCCGAGAGGAACTGCGGGCGACGGTGCATAGCCGCGGCGCGCTTCTGATTTCCGCCGGACTTTCCGATCTCGGTGCAGACGAGGCCGACTATCGCGGGATGGAACGGCTCGATCCCGATGAGTTCCTTTCGCTCCTGCGGGGGCGGGGGATCGATGAGTTGGTCGATGGTTACGGCATCCATCTCTACCCGGGGCGCAAAGGTGACGTGGCGCTTGCGCGCTATGTGACGACACGCCTCGATTTTTGTCAGCCGGAAGGGCAGGGAAAACCGTGCTGGGTGACGGAATGGGGCATTGCCAACATCGCGCTTTCCTGCCCTGTCGATGATCGTGAGCGGGAGGGGGCGGTCCGTGCCGTGCGCCGGAGCTTCGCCGCGCTGATGGAGGAAGGCAGGCTGGACGCGGCCTTCTACTACGACTGGGATACGCAGCCGGTCTACAGCGTCTGGCGCTGCGGCGCCTTGAGCCCGGCCGGCGTCGCGGCCATTGAAGCGAATACCGGCGAGGAGCCGGCGAGATGACCAATGTGAGCTGTCCCCTACCATGTCAGTGGCCCGCACGCGGCCGCTCTGCGGGGAGCGCGGAAAAGGTCATCTCGGACGCGGCGGGTAGCACAAACCAACAACTCCACGGCGCCCCGCATTCAGATGATCGGCAACGGCGTGCGTGGCTGCTGCGGCGATCCATCAGGTTCGATTGACCGACAGGGGAGGCGTTAAAGAAGCGGCCACAACTGTTCGCACTCCGCGTCCGTTTGCAGGATAAGACCACGCCCCGCAGGGCAGGCCCGAAAGCCTCCCTGTTACGAAAACAGCTCCCGGAACAGGAGGGGGCCAGCCTCTTCATCCGCAAGGGCGGCGTGGTTGGCTGCCTCGCGGAGTGCCTGAAAGTCGGCCTGGTCCCCGACCCTGGTACCGCCAAGCCGCACCGTCACCGATATATGGCGCTCTTGCCCGGCTGTGAAGGTCGTCTCGTCTATCCGTGCGCGGATGCGCTCGCTGATGTCTCTGGCGTTTTCCGGTGTTGTGCCTGGCAGATAGATCCCGAGTTCGTCGGAGGCAAGGCGGGCGACGAGATCACCATAGCGCACGGCAGAGTGTACGATCTGAACAATCGATTGAAGCAGCGTATCTGCCCATTGCGGGCCATAGCGACGACCGATCTCATCGAAATTGCCGACCCTGAGAACGAGCATGACGCCATCCGGGCTTTCATCAGTGCTCAGGCGCCTGCGGTCTATCGCTTGCTCGACCGAGGTCGCAAATGCGTTGGCGCGCAGTGTACCCGTGACGGGATCATGATGGAGTGCGTGCTGAAGTTCTTTTTGCGTCTCGCGAAGCGCCTCGTTGCGTAGACAAAGCACAAAGTGAAGCGGAAATGTAACCGCTGCCGTTATTGACGCCACGACGGGCAATTCTACCCAAAACGGACGGTCGGGAATGAGCAGGCTGATGACGCAAACGCCTGCGATTGCCCCAACGGCACAGGCAAGCGCGCCGAGCGTTGCTATCTTGATATGCCGGACGATTGCGGCTTGGCGAAATTGCAGAGTCATCGGTAAACGGAGCTTTTGCAGGGTCGCTATCTTTGAGGTATTCGGTGAAAATATCAGGTGAACAAATCTGATGGCATTTTAGCAATGGTCCACGAAAAAAATCAGGGTGAATTCTCAAATTAACTGCCAAATCTCGAATTCTGTATTTCTCTAACTACATGATTTTGTTGGAAGACGAATCTCACGATTAAATGCAAAACGACACGCCTGGTTCGGACATTCAGGGTTCTTTCCGAACGATGCCATGCAGCTTTTGCGTTAAGTGGTCTTCTCGCGGCGGCAACGCTGCGAGCAGTATTTGACATCATCCCAGTTCTTCGACCATTTTCGCCGCCAGGCAAATGGCAGGCCGCATGTCGCGCATAGTTTGGTCCGCAAGTCTCCCTTTTTAACGATCTTCGGCATGTTCTGTTCCTATTCCGCGTCATCTGCGATTACTCGCATTTACCCGCGCTGGCCGGCGTCCAATTTCGTCAGGAAGAATGAAGCGCTTCTGCTCTTTGCTTTCACCCAATGCGTGCCAGGTGCGTGCCAGGATGCGTGGATCTAGGCAAGCCGGTGATTTTTCCACAGCGTCTCGGTATTTCGATCCAGAAAATCCCAATAGAAGGCGTTGAACGGACAGGAGGCGATTGGCGAGACGTGCCAAGCGACTTTTCATGAAACGGCCGCTTTTCGCTAACTTGATGGTCGATGGTCGGTCGCCAAATAGGAAGCGATCGCGGTTGCCAGCTTTTCTGCCCTTTTCACATTGTCGGGATCGGCCAGAAGGAATTCCGACACCAGCGCTTCGATCAGAACCATGGCCGGAACGCTGCTGCTGGAAATCACCGGATGTTGTGCCGGCGCCAGCAGGAGGTCATCTGCATATTGTGCGATCGGGGAGGCGCTGGAATCGGTCAGCGCCACGATGCGCGCACCGTTGTCGCGGGCGTAGCGGACCATGTCGACCACGTCTCGCGAATAGCGCGGGAAGGAGATCGCGACCAGCAAATCGCCCTCGGTCACCGACATCAACCGTGCGGCCGCTGACTCCGTGCCGCCGTATTGTGCGACGTTGATGACATTTTCGCGGTAAGGTTGCAATGAAAGTGTCAGCATAGCGGCCAGATGCGCGCTGAAGCCGAACCCGATCGCATAGATGCGTGTTGCCGATGTTAGCGTTTTTGCAGTTGATCGAACTAGCTCTGCGGTATGCGGGTCGCGCAGCGCCGCAATGTGGAACTCGGCGGCCGCAATGCTCATCTCGACAGCGCTATTTCGCTGCCTTTCGTCCCGCATCGTCGCATTCAGTTTCGTTACGGGTGCGATCAGTTCAGTGACGGTCTCGCCCACCGTCGAGCGGAATTCGGCATAGTTCGCCAATCCGAGATCGCGGACATAGCGGCTGATCGTGGAGGCTGAAATCGTCGTTGCCGCGGCCAGATCCTCAATGCCGCGGGTCGCGACGAACACCGGGTCGCGCAGGACGAACTCCGAAAGCTGCCGCTGCGAACTCGAACCGTCACGCAGGAAAGTCGCGATCTTCCTGCCAAGCGGCGAAGACGAAAATTGCCGATCGGCGTCGGCGTTCCAGGTGGCTTGTCTATGAAAATCTGTTTTCATTAATTGACTCTATGAAAATTTACTGCCATTGAAAAGTCAGTTTAGCGCATTTCAGGGAGGAAAAGACCATGCGTTTCAAACTTGCCACTGCATTCGCCCTTGCATCCGTCATTGCGACCGCGGCCTTCGCCGAGGAAAAGACCGTGCGCGTTGGCGTCGAGGGAAATTATCCGCCCTTTTCGGTCGTCGCACCCGACGGCACGCTTTCCGGCTTCGACATCGATATTGCCAATGCTATCTGCGCCCAGATGAAGGCCAAGTGCGAAATGGTGCAGCAGGAATGGGACGGCATGATCCCGGCGCTCAATGCCAACAAGTTCGACATCATCGTCGCCTCGATGACGATCAGTGAAAAGCGCAAGCAGGTCGTCGATTTCTCCAATCCCTACTACGACGTTCCCTCGCGCTGGGTGGCCAAGGAGGGCCAGTTCAAGAGCTGGTCGCCGGAGGAGCTGAAAGGCAAGACCATCATCGTGCTGCGCAATTCGCCGCGCGCTGATTACGTCGCGGCAAACTACCCGGAAAGCACTGTCCTGGCTGTCGACAAGGAACCGGCCGTCTATCTCGAACTGGCCGCCGGCCGGGGCGATATCGCTTTTGGCTCCTCTGTCGTCTCTGCCGAATCCTTCCTGAAGAAGCCGGAAGGCGAAGGTTTTGCGCAGATCGGCGATACGCTGTTTCTTGGTGAAGGGACCGACGGCGGCGTCGGGATCGCTCTGCGCAAGGGCGAAACGGAGCTGCGCGCCAACGTCAATGCGTCTCTCGCCACCCTGATGGCCGACGGCGCCTATAAGACGATGGCCGCGAAATACTTCGATTTCGACGTCACGCCGCAATCCGCAAAGAAGTAATCAAAGTCGAACCCGTGCGCGCCAGCGCGTGCGGGGTCGATGGGGGAGGCCGCCATGTTCCATGGCTATCTACCAATGATTCTGTCGGGCCTGGGCGTGACGATGAGTGTCGCTTCGGTGTCGCTGGCAATTGCCTGTCTCTTCGGACTGATCGGCGCGCTGGCCAAGGTCTACGGAAATGGCCCCGCACGCACGGCGGCGCATATCTACACGACGGTTGTTCGGGCGCTGCCGGACCTGCTGCTCATGCTCGTGGTCTTCTACGGCGGGCAGATTCTGCTCAACAGGCTGTCGGCCAGCTATGGCTGGGGCTACATCGACATCAATCCGTTTGCGGCGGGCACCCTGACGATCGGGTTCATCTTTGGCGCCTATCTCACGGAGACGTTCCGGGGTGCCATCCTCAGCGTTCCTCCGGGCCAACTTGAGGCCGGCGCCGCTTATGGGCTCTCCCGTTCGCAGGTCACACGTCTCATTCTTCTGCCACAGATGATCCGCCATGCGATTCCGGGGCTGACCAACAACTGGCTGGTGATGCTGAAGGCGACCGCGCTCGTCTCGATCATCGGCCTCGACGACATGGTGCATCGCGCCGGTCTTGCATCGGCCGCAACGCGGGAGCCGTTCACGTTCTACGCGCTCATCGGCCTGATCTATCTCGGCGTCACGACCGTCTCCATCCTGTTTTTCTCCGGTCTGGAACGGCGCTTCTCAAAGGGCATCCGCCGGGTAGGTGACGCATGATCTCGTGGTCGATCATATCAAGCTCCGCGCCGGCATTTTTTGCCGGCCTGCAGAACACGCTGCTGCTGCTAGCGATGGTGATCGCAAGCGGACTGGTGATCTCGATCCCCCTCGGCATCGCGCGCGCCGCGCGGTCGGCCTGGATCGCCAAACCGGTGTGGTTTTTCACCTATGTCATCCGCGGCACTCCGTTGCTGGTGCAGCTTTTCGTCCTCTACTACGGCCTTGCCCAGTTCGACTGGCTGAGAGAAAGCTCGCTCTGGGTGTTCTTTCGTTCTCCGTGGTTCTGCGCCTGGCTGGCACTGACGATCAACACAACCGCCTATTCGACGGAAATCTTCGCCGGCGCCATCAAGGCGATTGCACCCGGCGAGGTGGAAGCCGCCCGCGCGATCGGCATGGGGCGCATTGCCGTGATGCAACACATCGTCTGGCCGTCGGCATGGCGCCGGGCGCTGCCGCAATACGGCAACGAGGTGGTGATGATGCTCCATGCCACCGCGCTTGCCAGTACGGTCACGATCGTCGAGATCATGCGCGTGGCGCGCGACGTCTACACCAATTATCTCGTCCTGACGGAATCATTCGGGGTAGCTGCGGTGATCTACCTCTTTCTGACGGTCGTTCTCGCCCAGGCGTTCAGAAAACTCGAGCGGCATTATCTGCGCCATCTCGATCGCGCCGAGACGTTGGCGCCGGCCGCATCGGCCATTCAACTGAAAGTGGCATGACATGCATGAACTCAGATTCGACGTCGAAGGCCGTGGTGCCGGCACGACGCACCGGTTGACATCGTTCAGCTTCGGCGACCCCTTGGCGCGGCCGCACGTCTATGTTCAGGGTGGCCTGCATGCGGACGAAGGTCCCGGCATGATCGCGGCGCGGGTGCTCTGCGACCGGCTCGAAGTGCTGGAGGCGGAGGGCAGGCTGGCGGGCCATGTCCGCGTCGTGCCGGTGGCCAATCCGATCGGTCTTTCCCAGTTTGCGCTCGGCCAGCAGGAAGGCCGTTTCGACAGCTATGACGGCAAGAATTTTAACCGCTTCTATCCGGATCTCGGCGGCGGTGCGGCCAGCCGCGTCGCCGGACGCCTGGCCGGGGACGCTGTCGAGAATGTCGAGACGATACGCCAGGCGCTGCGGGCGGAACTCTTGGACTGGAAGGTCTCGACCCCGGCCGACCGGCTTCGAAAAGCGCTGATGAGCCTTGCGATGGAGGCAGACTACGTCCTCGACCTCCATTGCGACGGAGAGGCTGAAGTGCACCTCTATACCCAGCCGCCATTTGCCGATGCGTTTGCGCCGCTCTCCGCTCATCTCGGCGCCCGTGCCGTGCTGCTCGCCGAAGTTTCCGGTGACAACCCGTTCGACGAGGCGGTTGCCCGGCCCTGGATCGATTTGGCGCGGGCGTTTCCCGACGTGCCGGTCCCTCTGTCCTGCGCTTCGACGACTGTGGAACTGCGCGGCCGCATGGATGTCGATCGCCGTGTCGCTGAAAAGGATGCGCGGGCAATCGTGCAGTTCCTCATGCATCTCGGCATCATCGAGGGCGAACGTGATCCAGTGCCGGAACCCTTGTGCGAAGCGACCCCGCTTGCGGGATCCGAAGCGCTGATTGCGCCGACGGCTGGCCTTCTTGCCTTTACGCGGCCGCTTGGAGAAACCGTCCTTGCCAATGACACGGTTGCTGAAATCGTCGATCCGCTGTCTGGCACCGTAACGCCCGTCAAGGCCACGACAAGCGGCGTCTTTTATGCACGCGCCGATACCCGCATTGCCGAAACAGGCAAGCGCATCGGCAAGATTGCCGGCAAGCAGCCGCATCGCGACGGCTTGCTGCTCAGCCCCTGATCAGGTTTCAAAACGTGGAGGACGCCATGAGCACGATGCTTGAGGCAATCGATATCAAGAAGCGCTTTGGCAGCGTCGAGGTGCTGAAGGGCATTTCGCTGAAGGCGAACCGCGGCGACGTCATCTCGATGATCGGCTCGTCCGGTTCGGGAAAGAGCACGTTTCTGCGGTGTCTCAATTTTCTCGAGCGCCCATCGGAAGGGAGCCTGACCATGCTCGGAGAGAGGTTGGGGCTGAAACGCGACGGGTCAGGTGGACTGTTTGTCGGCGATGCCGCGGCGCTCACCCGTTTGCGGACCCGCGTGACCATGGTGTTCCAGCAGTTCAATCTCTGGAGCCACATGACGGCACGGGAAAACGTCATGCTCGGCCCGATGCGGGTGCTCGGCCAATCGCGCAGCGAAGCCGGCGAGAAGGCGGACGCCTATCTCGCCAGGGTCGGTGTTTCGCACCGTCGCAACGCTTTTCCGGCCTTCCTGTCCGGCGGGGAGCAGCAACGTGTGGCGATTGCCCGCGCGCTGGCGATGGAGCCGGAAATCATGCTCTTCGACGAGCCAACATCCGCGCTCGATCCCGAACTTGTCGGTGAAGTGCTGCGCGTGATGCGGTCTCTGGCGGAGGAAGGGCGCACCATGATCGTGGTCACCCACGAGATAGCTTTCGCGCGCGACGTGGGCAATCGCGTCGTGTTCCTCAGCCAGGGCGTGATTGCCGAAGAGGGGCATCCCAAAGAGGTTCTTGCGCGACCGCAAAGCGAAAGGTTGCGCACGTTCCTGTCAAATCAACTCTAATCTGTCCATCCGGATCTGAAAACTTGACATGCTTGGATATGAAAAAATGACCGAAGTGCTTGAAGGAGGTTGCCAATGTGGGAACTCCAACTCGCTTGCAAGAACTGGCCGTCGGACGATGCCGTCGCAGCATGTTGTCCGATCTTATCGGAATTGCAATGCACGAGGCCGAAGATGCCAAAAAATGGCAGATGCGAAGGCTAGGAAGGCAGCTCAAAAAACGATGGGTTGCACAGGCTCGACCGATCTGTGTTCGCTGCCGGACAAGAAAATCTCGTGTACGATGCAGGACTATAATCGACGAGCATGCTTCGGTCTGAGCTGCGACGAAATCCATCGTAGGACGTGTGACGGCCTCGCAAATCGCAGCTGCATCGGCGGCATTCTTCTTTTCACGCTTCACGTAGGGCTTAACATAAGACGGTGGTATCACCTGTAAGTCATGCCCCATCTCCTGAAGTTTACCGCCTCAATCGTCAGCGCCCGAGCAGGCCTCCATACCGATCAAGCAAGGCGCGCGCTTTGTGAAAAAGGCGATAAACTGGCTGCAGCGGATCTGACGACGGACAAGAACTCGCCCAATATTGTCGACACCATGGATTTGGAAGACGTTCTTTGCCAAGTCAATTCAAACGGTAGCAAGCTCAGACATGGGAGGCTCCTCGATTGGGGACAACGACTCCCAAACTATGCCGGAAGTCGCCGGCGGAAGCAGGTGCCATCCACACCATCAATCAAAAACGCCTGGCGGTGTCTGCGCCAGAACAACCTCGCTTTCACCGTCTTCAATGATGACCAAACCATCCTCGGCAAATGCTCCGAGGCATGGAACTTCTTCGCAAACGACAAGCCCGTCGTCGCCTCCGTCACAAAAAGAGCATGGGCAGAGGTCTGGGTTAGGGCAGACGGTATGAGAATCCGCTCAAGGTGCCCGGGTGATTTCCGGGCGCCTTTCGGGATTGTTCGGCTGGGACAGCCAGCCAGCCGGGACCTCCTGCGGGAGAGCATCATCCACAAATGATGGCACAATATGGTCCGAAATCGATCACACTTGATCCAGAACAGGATCTCTTGTCTGTGTATTAACGGCGCCTGATGGTTTCAGGCGTTTATCTCGATCCGTCATTGGGGGGAATTGAAAACCTGCTTTAGTTTGGGTGCGCTAGGACATCGATCTCACTTTCCGATGTTGTGGGCCGCATGCGGCAGGATCGACAGGAGATAATCATGCGTAAATCCGTTTTGAACGCAGTTGGGCAACCCCTGTTCTACAGCGGTGCTTCGACCGGGTTCTTTTCGGCAACTGGCTCCGGCCCGGTCTTGCGCGGAACGTCGGGCAATGATTCGATGTGGGGCGACAGTGCCGTCAACGTCACGATGACGGGCGGGACAGGCGACGATATCTACTATCTCTACTCGGGGATCAACCGGGCCTACGAGGCCGCGGGGCAGGGTATCGATACGATCAGCACCTGGATGAGCTATACGCTGCCGGAAAACTTCGAAAACCTCACAGTTACCGGCAATCTACGCCACGCCTTCGGAAATTCCGCCGACAATATCATCCGCGGCGCCTCCGGGCAGCAGACGCTGGACGGCGGTGGTGGCAACGATGTGCTGACGGGCGGTGCGGGTGCGGATACGTTCATTTTCGCCAAGGGAAATGGCAGCGACCTGATCACCGATTTCGCCGCTGACGATATCGTGCGGCTGAACGGCTACGCGCTGACATCTTTCGATCAGCTGCTCGGCGCGGCCACGCAGGAAGGGGCCAATCTCCGGTTCGATCTTGGCGACGGGGAAAGCCTGGTTTTTGCCGACACGGACATTGCCGATCTGAATGCCGGTCAGTTCGAACTCAGCCTGGACCGGTCCGGCCTGGTCGAGACATTCGGCGATCATTTCGACACGCTTCAGCTGATCAACGGGACGAGTGGCGTGTGGAGTGCCAAATACTGGTGGGCGCCGGAAAAAGGCGCCACCTTGTCGGGAAACGGCGAGCTTCAGTGGTACGTCAATCCCCTCCATGCGCCCACATCCGCCGTCAATCCGTTTTCCATCGACAATGGCGTGTTGACGATCACGGCGGAGCAAACGCCTGCCTCAATCCGCTCGCAGGTTGAGGGGTACGCCTATACGTCCGGCATGCTGACGACACACGGCTCATTCGCCCAGACCTATGGCTATTTCGAAATCCGAGCGGATATGCCGGACGACAGGGGTGCTTGGCCGGCGTTCTGGCTGCTGCCGGAAGACGGCTCCTGGCCGCCGGAACTGGATGTCGTGGAAATGCGCGGCCAGGACCCGAACACCGTGCATGTGAGCGTTCACTCGAACGAGACGGGGCAGCAGACGTCCGTGTCCACTGCGGTCAGTGTGGCGGATACGGCAGGCTTCCACACCTACGGCGTGCTGTGGCAGGAGGATGAAATCGTCTGGTATTTCGATGACGTCGCGGTCGCGCGTGTCGATACGCCCTCCGACATGCATGATCCGATGTACATGCTGGTCAATCTTGCTGTGGGCGGTATGGCGGGCACCCCGGCGGATGGTCTGCCGAATGGTTCGGACATGAAGATCGATTACATCCGCGCCTACACGCTGGATGATCTCGCCTGACGTCTGCAAAGCACGCCTGCTGCTGCGTCAAGGGCGCTTAGGGTTCGCGGATAGCTGTGTCCAGTCCGCGCAGGAGCGGATAGAGGAAGTAGGAGATCACTGTCCGGTTTCCGACCTTGATTTCTGCGGAAACGGTCATTCCCGGCAGGAGCCGTACGGGTTCGTTCGGTGCCTGGAGAAGGTTTCCGGCCAACAAAACGCGCGCCTTGAAAAATGGAGCGGCCGGTTGCGTCGAACCAGCCTGTTGTTCCGGCGCGGGGAAGGCATCGCGGCTGATGATCCTGACCGTACCGGTGACTGTACCGAACTTCTGGAATGGGTATGCATCCAGCTTGACCCGCGCTTCCTTGCCAGCCGCCACGCGGCCGATATCCTGCGAACCGATCGACACTTCGGCTTCCAGCGGGACATTGAGTGGAACAAGTGTCACGATTGGTTCCGCTTCGCGAACGACCGAGCCAACCGAACGCTGGGCGAGATCCAGAACAACGGCATCGGCGGGGGCGGTCAACGTGACCATGTTGCGGCGCAGAGTCATCTTCTTCAGTTCTTCACCGGTTGTATCGCGCTGATTGCGCAATTCGACCAGCTGTTCCATCGATGCGCGCCGGAAATCCTCCATGAAGGCCTGCCGGTCCGCCGTCAGTTTTGCCAGCGAGTGTTTTGCTTCCGCCGCCTTGCCCTGCAGCGCTGAAATATCGGTATCGACATCAAGGCGCGCATCGCGCGAACCGAGGAACGCCACAAGCGATCCGGTGTCGTTCTTGTAGAGCGTCTCGCGCGCATTCTCGATCAGGATCAGGTTGTCACGCCGTCTGGCGAGCACGGCTTCCTGGTTCTTTCCTGCCTCCATCGCAGCGGCCTGACCTGCGATCTGCTGTCCGAAATTCTGCAATTGCGCCGTATAGAAAGCGTGGCGCTGTGCAAAGAGCTGAACCTGCAACGCTTCATCGGCGGAATTGCCGGCCAGCTTGGCGTAGTCGGCGCCCGAGAGTTCCGACTCGATCCGCTTGACCTGCGCATCGAGCGCTTCGAATTTCGCGTGCTGCTGATCGACATCGGACTGGCTGAATGTCGCGTCGAGCGTCGCGAGCGTCTGGCCTGCACGCACCACATCTCCGGTGGAGACGTCGATCGTACGGATGATCGAGGTTTCCAGCGGCTGGACAATGATGGTTGGACGGGTGGTGATCAGTTTGCCGGGGGCAATGACGACTTCGTCGATCTTGGAAACCGAGGCCCAGATCACCGCGCTTACAATCAGTGCCGTCACGCCATAGAGCGTGAGCCTGGCGATTTTCGGTGGTACGCGCTCTTCCAGTTCCACGGCATCGGATTGGAACTCGGCGATGACCGGCGGCAACTCGCGCTTGAGGACAATTTCGGTTCCCGGCCTTTTGACGGGAACGGGGAGGTTTTTGTGAAGCTTCTCCGGGCGGGCGTTCATGCGGATTGCCTCGTTTGCTGCGTCCACAGGTGGCGGTAGGTAATGCAGCGCGACACGAGCTGATCGTGGCGGCCGATATCGGCGACCTTGCCGCGATCCACCACCAGGATGGCATCGGCATCGACCAGGGTCGTCAGGCGATGGGAAACGATGATGACGGTGCGCCCGGCGGCGATCTTGCTCAGGTTCTGCCGCAGGATTGCCTCGCTGTCGGGGTCCAGCGCGCTGGTGGCCTCGTCGAGAATGAGCAGTTTCGGATTGGTGATCAGCGCCCTGGCGATTGCCAGGCGCTGTTTCTGTCCGCCGGAAAGGTTCGAGGCGTTTTCCTCCAGCATCGATTCAAACCCGCGCGGCAGCCGCTCGATGAATTCCTCGGCGCCGGCGATGCGGGCAACTTCGATAATTTCCTCGATGCTGGCGTCGGGCTTAGCGGCGGCGATGTTGTCGCGCACGGATCCCCGGAACAAGAAATTGTCCTGCAGCACCACACCGATGCTCGAGCGCAGATGAACGAGGTCGATTTCCCGGCTATCGTAACCATCGACCCGCACCAGCCCCTGCTGGTTCTGGTAGAGCCCCTGGATCAGCCGGGTCACGGTGGTCTTGCCGGATCCGCTCTTGCCGACAATGCCGAAGACGGAACCTGCGGGAACAGTGAAAGACACGTCGTCAAGCGCCGGCGGGCCGTCGGGTCCGTAACGGAACGTCACCTTGTCGAATTCGATACGGCCCTTGAGCTGGGGCCGGATACCGCGGCCGCGGCCGAATTGCTCGGGTTTCTGGTTCATGATCTCGCCGAGCATACGCACAGAAAGCGCCACTTCCTGATATTCGTGAACCATGGTGACGATCTGAACCAGAGGACCGGAGACTCGGCCAGCCAGCATATTGAACGCAACAAGTGCACCGATCGTCATGGAGCCGCTGAAGACATCGAGTGCGCCAAGCCCGATGATTGCGACGCTCATCAGTTTCTCCAGGAGCCCGGTCAGGGCTTGTGCAATGGTGGAGATCTTGTCGACCCGGAACCGTACGGAAATCGCCTGTGCGGACTGGTCGTCCCATACCTGCCGCTGGCGGGGCTCGAGCGCCAGCGATTTGACGGTGCGCATCCCGTGCACTGTTTCAACGAGCAGCGCCTGCCGTTCCCCTTCCGCCTGATAGAGCGACTGAAGCCGCCGCTGGAAAGGTCCCACCAGCACCATCACCACCAGCCCGACAAGGGCTGCAAATCCAAGCACCACAAAAGTGAGCTTGACGCTGTAGAGAATGAGGATGGGCAGGAAGACCAGAAGTGAGAGCGCATCGAGAAGGGTCAGGAACAACCGCCCCGTCAGAAATTCGCGGATTCGTCCCGTCTGCTGCATGTGCTTGACCAGCACACCGGCCGATGCCTGTTCGAACAGCGCGATGGGCAGATTGAGGAGATGGGCGAAAGTCCGTGTCGCGACGCGGATGTCGATCTTGTTGGTGGCGTAGAGCAGCATGTAGCGCCGCAGAAATGTGAAAGCGGCGTCGAAGATCAGCGCGATACCGATACCGACCGTGAGAACCACAAGCGTCGAATAGCTCTGATGGACGAGCACCTTGTCGATGACGAGCTGGAAGAAGATTGGTGTTGCAAGCCCGAGCCCGTAGAGAACGAAGGCGGCCAGTGCAACATCCCTGAGCAAACTGCGCTGCCGGACGATTTCCGGCACGAACCACCGAAAGCCGAACGGCTGGTCATTGTCGGACAGACGGTAGCTCCGTTTGACCAGTATGATCGATCCGCGCCAGCGCTTTGAAAACTGGGCTTCATCCAAAAGGATGAATTCCGGGCGCTGCGCCAGCGGATCGAGGATCCGGATCATTTCGTTATCGCCTTCGCCGGCAGCGCCGGCGATAACCACCCAGTTGCCGTTCTCGAGTTCGGCGAGCAAGGGGTAGGCATCACCCATCTGAAACAGCGCTCGCCACGTGGTCTGAATGTTTCGCGCACGCAAACCCGCATCTTTTGCCATGCGAAGGAGTTGCCGCATGGGAACCGCCTGCTCACCCACGGCATAATCGTGGATCAGCCTTTCGGGTGAGAGATCGACACCATGATGGCGGCCGACCAGCACCAGACACTGGAGATTTGTGTGCGCGAATGTACTCATGGCCTCACTTGGACAAAAATGGCGTTACACGGTCAGTTGAAATTGGGCGATGCGTTCGCCGACGACGCCGGCTGCTGAACGGCCTCGCTTGCGGAAATTTGCCCGATATCGCCAATCCGGCGGATGGCGCCGGCCTCCACGAGGCCAGTCATGGCTTTCTGCATGAGATCGACGGCATTGGCGAAGGCGTCCACCGGCATGATGATCCGCTGGCGAAAAACCGGCCTCGGATTGTTGTCCGCATCGCGTTCGCTTGGAGAAAGCGACATCAGGTCGATCCGGACAATCGTTCCGGTGATGGTGATTTCGGCAATTCCATCGGCATAGAGTTCGTCGGCCATTGTCATCTCCTGCGTTTGTTGTTGGTGTGAATTATGCTGCATGTGCGTGTTGCCAGGGCGGGAAGGGATCAAAGAGATCGCGGCCAACCTGCGGATCGAAGCCGTTCTCCTCGCCGATCAAACAGCCGTCGAGCGCTGAGCGGATAGCGCTTTCGTCAAGACCGGCGCCGATAAAGACGAGTTCCTGCCTGCGATCACCCCAGACGGGGCTCCAATGGCTGTTGAGCAGCGTGATAAACTGAGGGTGTTTCGGCCAGTGCGCCCGCGGTACAGTAACCCACCACAGACCCTTGGATTCCACGCGGCGCTGCGTGCCTGCAATCGACAGCAGGCCAATCCAGTCAGGCCGGGTAGCCAGCCAGAAATGACCTTTTGCACGGATCAGGCCGGGCCAGTCTTGCGCAAGGACATCCTGGAGTTTGGCGGGGTCAAAAGGGCGGCGTGCCCGGTAGACGAAACTCGTAATGCCGTACTCCGCCGTTTCAGGGACGTGGTCCCCCCAGCCGTAAAGCTCCTTGTGCCAGAGCGGATGTCGGGCCGATTTCGCTTCGCTGAAAAGGCCCGAGTTGAGGATGGCCGCGAGCGGCAACTGTCCGAAGTCCGTTTCAATGACGCGGGCATCGGGATTGAGCGCTGCGATGATCCGGCGCACGGCGCCCAGCGTTTCAGCCGGGACCTCGGATACCTTGTTGACGACAACGACATCGGCGAATTCGATCTGCTCGACAAGCAGATCGACCAGTGTTCTCTTGTCACCCTCATCGCGAGTTGCGCCGCGATCGCTGAGAAAATCCGCGCTGGAATAGTCGGACAGCAGATTTGCCGCATCGACGACGGATACCATCGTGTCGAGCCTGGCTATATCGCAGAGGGCCGCCCCGGTTTCATCCCGGAACGAGAATGTGGCCGCGACCGGCAAGGGCTCGGCAATGCCGGTTGCCTCGATCAGCAGGTAGTCGAAACGCCCTTCCGTGGCGAGCCGGCGCACTTCGCTCAGGAGATCGTCCCGCAGGGTGCAGCATATGCAGCCGTTGGTCAGTTCGACCAGTGTTTCGTTCGTTCGCGACAGATCGGCGCCGCCATCGCGAACGAGGTCCGCATCGATATTGATCTCGCTCATGTCGTTGACGACGACGGCGACGCGCAGGCCTTCGCGATTGTGCAGGACATGGTTCAGTAAAGTCGTCTTGCCCGCTCCGAGAAAGCCTGAGAGCACCGTTACCGGTAGCCGTTTGTCGTCCGTCATCACATTCATCTGTTCTACGCCGCCAATTGCTGTCTGAACGCCACATCTACGTAGTAGTTCGAGCTGTTGTAGGTGCTTGCCGGGAACAGTCCGCTCGCCCCGTAAGCATAGACGCCGTTGCCGCCGCTGAGCGCGGAGGACAGAGCGCGAAGGTTGCCGTTGGTTACATCGCCTGTGAAGAAATTGTTGGTGACCGAGTATCTGCCATTGGTGCTGTAGGAGACGACATAGGTCGTGTTCGCCTGGATCTGGACCTCTTGACTGAGGTTGGCCGATTGCCAGCCGCTCGCGGTTTCGCCTGCGAAGGTTGCGGTGCCGAGCAGCGTTCCGGTGGAACTCCAGAGGTAGCCCGTGTGGGCCCCTGTGTTGGTCGCACCCTTGTAGAATTTAATTCCGGAGATCCAGCCTGCCGTATCGGCCTGGAACTTCATGCCGAGATTGACCGGGTTGTTATCGTTGACCGAGATGACGGTCGGGGTGCTGTTGGCGGCGAAGACGCTTTGCGTGGTGCTTTGCGGGGCAACCGTCATCGAAACCTGTGCTGAAGCCGTACCGCCCCTTCCGTCGGAAATGGCATAGGTAAAGCTTGCCGCTCCGGTGTAGTTGGCTGTCGGAGTAAATGTGACGGTGTTTGCCTGACTGTTGAAAGCGACGGACCCATTGACCGCACCATTGGCGCCCGTGATGGTCAACGAATCGCCATCAGCATCGGTGTCATTGGCCAGCAACGACGACGCCTCAATGACGAGAGCGGTATTGGTGGTTGCCGAATAACCTGGATCGTTGACCGCGACGGGTGGGGTGTTCTGCGCCGGCGCGGCCTGGTTGAACAGCACGTCGACCCAGTAATTCGAAGCGTTACTGGTTCCCGTCGGGAATACGCTGGCTGTTCCGTAAGCGTACACACCATTGCCGCCGCTCGTAGAGCTGGCCGGTGCGGTCAGTGGACCGTTGGTGCGGCTTGTTGCGAAGTAATTGGGCGTCATCGCATAGTTGCCGTTGGTGTGATAGCTCGCCACATAGGTCGTGCCGGCGGTGATGTTGACCGGTTGCGCGAAGGTCACGCTTTGCCAGCCGCTTGCCGTTTCATTGGTAAAGGTTGCAGTCGCAAGCCGCGTACCCGTGCTGCTCCAGATTGAGCCGGTGTGGGTGCCGGTATTGGTGATGCCCTTGTAGAAGCGGACCCCGGTTACCGTGCCTCCAGCCGAAGCAATGAACTTCATGCCGAGCTCCACGGAGTTCGGATCGTTGACTGCAGTGATCGCCGGAGTGTCGGCCGCGGTGAACAGGCTCACCGCCGTAGAGGGCGGGGCAACTGTCAGGTTGACGAGCGCAGAGGCGGTGCCACCCCGTCCGTCCGAAACGCTGTATGAAAAGCTTGCGGTGCCGGTGTAGCCGGCCGTCGGTGTGAAGGTGAACGTATTGTTTTGTGCGCTGTAGCTAACCGTTCCGTTGACGGCGTTGCTGGCGCCGGTGACGGAGAGCGCGTCGCCATCCGGATCGGTATCATTGGCAAGCACGTCCGTTGCCGCGATCGTTATCGCCGTGTTCTGGGTAGCACTGTATCCGTTGTCGTTGTTGGCAACCGGAGGGGTGTTGACCGTCGATGCGTTGAAGACGACATCGACCCAATAATTGGCGCCAGCGTAGGTGTTGCCGGGGAATGTCGAGGTGGCTCCATAGGCATAGACGCCACCATTTTGAGCAACCGTCAGGGGCCCTTTCGTATAGGCACTACTGAAATATCCCGGTGTTTGCGAATAATAGCCGTCGGTGTGGTAGGAGGCAACAAAGGTTGTGCCCGCATTGATTTGAATTGGACTGGAGAAGGAAACCGTCTGCCAGCCCGTGATCGACTCTCCCGTCGACAGAGCCGTTGCAAGCAACGTTCCACTGTTCGTCCACAGGCTGACCTTGTGCTCGCCGATATTGTAGAAGCCCTTGTAGAAGCGGATGCCCGAGACGGTGCCGCTGGTGCTCGCCTGGAAGCGAACGCCCACCTCGACTCCTGCCCGATCGACAACGGTTTCTTCCGCTGGCTTTGATGCCATCGTCCACAGATTGGAGAACGAGGGTAGCGAGACCGTGACCTGCTTTCCAGCCGTTGACGTCTCCATGTTGACACTGTCATCGACGGCGCGCGACCGGATCGTGTAGGTGCCGCTGGCCTGGACGACCCAGTTATAGCTCCAGTTTTCCCGCCCGGTCGCCTTGAACCAGGACGCACCGCCATCGGTGGAGACCTCGACGCCTGCAATGATGCCGCCGCCGAAGTCCTGCGCGGTTCCGGTGACCGTGACATGCTGTCCCTCAAGGAAACTTGCACCAACGATCGGGGATGTAATGGTCGAGGTGGGCTTGACCTGGTCCGGGGACTGCGTGGAAAGAATCAGGCTTGCGTCGAGCGTCGCGGGCTGAATGCCCATATCGGCGAACATGTTGACCATCGCCTGCTGCACATTCTTGTCGGTTGGCGTGACGGCGCCTTCATGGTTCGCGCTCAGGCCCCAGGACCAGAAAACCGTACCGGCGCCGAACACGAGTGCGCCGCTTTCCGCGCGGTACATGGTCAGGCTGTGCGTCGCATTGCCCGGGCCGACCGACGTGCCATAGTCGCGCAGATAGGTATCCACCGCGATGTTTGACAGCGAAAGGTTGATCATGCCCGCCGGACGGAAGCCGTTTTCAAAATCGGAGTCCCATTCGTAGCCGAGAAGGTTCTTCACGAGCTGGAAGGTTTGACCTGGCAGAATGTTGGCGACGTCCGTGTTGCGCCAGAAACGAAGGTTGGAATAGTCGTAGGGGATCGAGATTGCATCCTGCCGGTAGCTGTCGACGCTGAACATCTGCCCGGACAGTGCGTTCTCTGGCTTCTGCCCCGGGTCTGCATAGCGCGGGTCGCGCCATGTGCCTGTGCCGATATTGCTTGGATCGGTGCTGGTACCCCACGTTTCCTTGTAACAGACCATGGTACGGTAAGGCGTGCCGTTGCCGTCGATGCTGTTTTCCCAGCGGACTTTCCAATAAATCTCATTCCCGCTCCAGAAGGCAAGGTTGACGCCGGAATCGCGCGCCGCTTCGACATTGGTTCGTTGCTCGGCTGACCAGTATTCGTCATGCCCGACGGAGAGAAAGGCGCTATGATTAAGCAATTGGCTGCCGTTTCGCGTGCTATCGACGCCGGAGATGTAGGAAACGTCGTAACCGTTCTGCTCCAGCCATTCGATTGCCGAGGATTCTGCGCCGAATATGTAATCGTGCGTGCCCCCTCTCAGGCTGGTATTGGTGACGAATGGACGATTGTAGCTGACCGCCGAGGCACGGCCGATCGCTGTTACACCGCAGCTGCAGTTTGGCGGCAGGTAGCCAATCAGATGGGCAGGATCGACAGGCACCTCGCCGAAGTAAAGGCTGGCGCCACCCCAAGCGTTGTAGGCCTGCCAGGTGGTGTCGGACGTCTGGAAAACGATATCGCTGGTGGAGCCGTCCTCACGCACGATAAACGGAACCATGCTTTGACCCGCTGTGCCGTCCTGGCGAACCAGCTTTGCGAAATAGACACCGGAAACAGCGTCTTCTGGAATTGTCCAGCTTGCAGACACCGACCAGTTGCCGGCATCGATCAAGCCAATCGAAATATCGACAATCGGATGCGGCTGCACCTGCGCGGTCGTGAGCGACTTGTTGATCGTCGCGACCTTGCGGGCCCCGTCGCCGCCGTAGTAACCCAACCGGTAGATGTCCAGGCGGTAATTTGTCGAGTCGGTTGCGATCTTGAAATCGACGGTCTGTCCGATGTTGGAGCTGATCTGCGTCGCAAACCCCTGGATATTGCCGTCACCGTCACCCTCGACAGTCCATTCGCTACGCGACGTGCCCTGCTTCATGTTTTCGAGCACGATCTTGTTGGGTGCCGTTGCCGCGAGAGCCGCATTGTTGCTGACTGCGGCCGATTCCGCAGAAGGCTCTTCGGCAGCAGCCATACGCGCGGCGAACGCGCTGAATGTTGAAGCCGGGCTTGTCATGCTCGCGCTGCCAGCGGCCGGTTCAGCCGAGCTTGCTGCAGACGTCGAATCTGCGGAGGGGCTGACGATCGGACCAGTAACAGCGTCGGTGGTCAGGCGGCTTTCCGAGGATGTCGGATCGAGCGCCGCCGACGGCGAGCTGACGGCAGCGGCGGTTTTCGTAAGGCTGGCGGTTTGAGTATTAGACAAGTCTTCGACACTGCTCGGTGAAGAGGTCGCGGACGATTTGTCGACAGTCCCTTCCACGGGGGCGAGCAGGGTATCGACAATTTTTCCGCCCGCCGGATTTTCTGCAGACGCTGACCCCGGCATCGACGACGGCGTGCCGATTGACGGAAGGAGTTTGGCGGCTGCCGCGCCCTGATCGCTCGTGGCGTTCAGGGCGCTACCTTCCGAAGACGTTGCCGATGACGGCTGGACAACGCCGAGGGCCCCGGCAATCGTTGCCGCGGTCGTGCTGGACGAAACGCCGGTCCACACAGCAGGCGAACTGTAGACGCTGCGGGCGCCCCCGGACACACTCAAAAAGTTATCGCTCTTCACGTTGATCTTAATCATGCAGCACCGCCCGATCGCCAGATTCAGATTGGTTTCTTTATTCTTCATCTTGCCAACTTTCTTGGCTCCGCGAACCACACCAATCGGTGGTACATCGGACAGCGGCCGTATCCACCGATGTGATGAGGGCGGTCGCCTGAACAATGAGTGCAAAGGACTGCGTTGCGCAGCGGCCCATAGCCGGAGGGGCAGCCGTTTTGGAAGCCACGAGCCGCTTGCGGGCAAGACAGTCTTTCAAAACAGGAGATCGCCGACGCAGAATGGGCGAAACGTACTGCATCAGGAAGAAGGTATGTGCCGGATGCAATCAAAAGGTGCATAGCCGGCTGTCTTGGAAGGGTGATCAGAGGGCTTCCATTCGTGCTGCAATTCCGGTGCTTCTTCTACCCGAAGAAGCGAGCCTCCTACTCCATTTGTGGCAATATCTATTCCGCGGGTATGCGCTATCGTCATACCCTCATCCTTCCTGGATGAGATGGAGCCAACGTCCCTGAGCGCCTTTCCTCTTCAAAAAAAGGGAAGGCGTTTTTTTGTGGGCGATTGCGGTGGACCGTGCGGGGCTCCGGGCCTGTAGAAGAAAATAGGCCGCGTCAGCGCGAAAAGGGGGAGTAGGCGAAATGCGCCTGTGTGAGGTCGGCGATGTATTTGCCGATCGGAAGCGCCGACGTCGCCGCCGGGGACGGTGCATTGAGGACATGGATGGTGCGCGCCGTCCGCTCGATCAGGAAATCGTGCAACAGCCGGCCATCGCGGCTTACCGCCTGGGCGCGGATACCGGCCGGATGCGGATGAAGATCGGACAGTTCGAGTTCGGGACAGTAGCGCTGGCACAAGGCGAGATAGCGCCGGCGGCTCAAGGAGTTGGCCATTTCGGACACTCCATACCGCATGTTGTCCATCATGACACGGCGAAATCCGGGAAAGCGAACCATCTCCCAGAGGTCTTTGGGGGCAATGTTGCCAAAGCGATAGCCGTCGCGGGCAAATGCAAGCACCGCATTCGGACCGACGGTGACGAACCCTCCGATCATCGGCGTCAGATGCACGCCGAGAAACGGTAAAGACGGTTCCGGGATAGGATAGATAAGGTGATCGACGATATTGTTCTTGTCGGCGCCAAGGCGAAAATACTCGCCGCGGAAAGGGACGATTGCAATGTCCTTCGCCAGGCCGCACATGCGGGCCAGTCGGTCGGCATTGACCCCGGCGCAGACAATGACATGCCGGGCACTCAGCAGCATGCCGGTGTCGAGGGTCATTTCCACGCCATCGGGCTGCTCGTTGATCTGGGATACTTCCACATCAGTCAGGATGGTGCCCCCGGCTTCGATAAGCAGTGCACCCATGCACCGGGTGATTTCACCATAGTCGACAATGCCGGAAGCCGGGATGAACAGAGCCGCAAGCCCCGCAACATGCGGTTCGCGTTCCGTCAATTCTTCCTTGCTGACGCGGTGAACCTCAAGCCCATTGGCGACTGCGCGCTCATGGAGCTTTTCCATGCGCGGCAACTCGTCCTTGCTGGTGGCCACCAGCAGCTTGCCGCGCTGGTCGAAGCGGATGCCGTATTGCTTGCAGAACTGCATTGTCGCAGCACTGCCCTCACGGCAGAATGTCGCCTTCAGGCTGCCGGGCTCGTAGTAGACGCCCGCGTGGATGACGCCGCTGTTGCGTCCCGTCTGGTGGCTGGCCAGCATCTGTTCCTTTTCCAGGACGCCGATCGCCAATCCGGGAAACCGCTGCGATAGCTGCATGGCTGTCGAGAGACCGACAATGCCGCCGCCGATCACCACGATATCGAAATCTACTGCTCGCCCGACATTCATTCTGCCTCGTTTCCGTCCTGTGAACCGGCCCGCTGTGCGCGGTTCCAGTCTTATACATCCAATACAGGTTGCGACTGCCGCCGGCGAGCAGCAACCTCAAGTGTTGGATGTATTCGCTGCCGCAGAAGGCGTTCTCTTGTCTTTCCGGAAAGGGCTCTAATGCCAGGCGCCACGGGTGTCGTAGATCACCTTGCCGCCAAGGCGCGTGTGCCTCATGGCTTTGAAAGGTTCGTGTTCCACCAAAAGGACGACAATATCCGCGCGCTCCACGGCCTGATACGCACCTTCCAGGCGAAGGTTCTCGTACTTGGCCAACAATGGCGGCATCGTGCTGACATAGGGGTCGCACACAAGGATATCGACGTCCGGTAGCGACTTGGCGATCAGCCCGACAACTTCGATTGCCGGACTTTCCCGCACATCGTCGACATTTGCCTTGAAGGTTAGACCCAGGCAGGCAACGGTTGGCGAACGGAACCTCTTGGCCTTTTCGACGACCTGTTCAGCGACATGGTGCGGACGATGGTCGTTGACCTCGCGCGCCGTGCGGATCAGACGTGAGAGGGTCGGCGCTGCGGAAACGATGAACCAGGGATCCACGGGAATGCAGTGCCCGCCCACCCCCGGTCCCGGGCTGAGGATGCTGACGCGCGGATGCCTGTTGGCCAGGCGGATCACCTCCCAGACGTCGATATGAAGACTTTCGCTGATGAGGGATATCTCGTTGGCAAACGCGATGTTGACGTCGCGATAGGCATTTTCCACAAGCTTGGCCATTTCGGCACTGGCTGCATCGGTCAAGAGGATTTCACCCTGGGCGAACAGCCGATAGATGGACGCTGCCTTTTCCGCGCATCTGGGCGTTAAGCCGCCGATGACACGGTCGTTGGTGATCATCTCGATCATGATGCGGCCCGGAAGAACGCGCTCGGGGCAATGTGCGATGAAGACATCCGCACCGGTTTCGCCGTCGCGCGGCATTCGCAAATCCGGGCGAACGGCACCGATCCAGTCGCCGATCTTCTGCGTCGTGCCGGGAGGCGAGGTGGACTCCAGAACGACGATATTGCCCGATTTCAGCCTGGGGGCGATCTGCTCGGCGGCGGCCTTGACGTAAGATAGATCGGCCGTTCTGTCTTCATTGAAGGGCGTGGGGACAGCAATGATGAAGGCGTCGGCCTCGGGTGTCTCGGTGGTCGCGGTCAACCGGCCCATGGCGACGGCACCGCTGACACCGACAGCAAGATCCGGCTCGACAAAAGGAACCTCACCCCGCGACAACGCCGCCACTGTGGCGTGATTGATGTCGACACCGATGACGTCGATCCCGCGTGTTGCGATTGCGACGGCCGTGGGCAGGCCGATGTAACCCATCCCCAATATGGCCAATCGGCCCTTGAATACGTCATTCATCAGCAAAACTCCGAACTTGTGTGCTGGTGGCGATTGCAACGCTTGGCACGGCCTCCACGTCCGCACCGGATTTGAAGGCGCGGGCCGGATTGATCATTTCGCGCGCGGTGAGCTGGACGAAACTGGTATTGGTTTTCAGATAGCGCCACCACAGCCGCCGGGGCTCCTGCAACAGTCTGTAAGCCCATTCCATGCCTGCCTTCTGCCAGGCAACCGGTGCGCGCCGGGTCAGGCCGGCCATGATGTCGAAAGAGCCGCCGACGCCGTGCAGCACAGGAACGTTTAGCGATGCGCCGTACGAGCCCAGGAATATTTCCTTCTTCGGCGAGGTTATGCCGAGGAACAGCATATCGGCGCCGGAATCGCGGATATCGGCAGCGATCTGGGCTGCTTCGCCCGCCTCGTAATATCCATCATGGCTGTAGGCGATGCGCAGGCCGGGGAAGCGTTGGGCAATGACGCGCTGCATTTCCGCCAACACGTCGGGCTTGGCACCCAGGAGTGCAATCGACCGGTCGTCGCGATGGGCCAGGAACAGAAGTCGAGTGAAGATATCGATGCCTGCGACGCGCTCCGGCAAGGGGCGGCCCAAAAGCTTGCTTGCCCAGACCACAGACTGACCATCGGCCAGCAGGAGATCGCATTCCATCAGGGATTCGCGCAACAGCGGGTTCCGGCGCAATTCGACGATCTTGGCGGCATTGAGCACGCCAAGCAGAACCCGGCTGCGCGTCGCGAGCGCCGTGCGGCAGCGCTCGATCACGTCATCCATGCGCATGGCGTCCATGTACATGCCAAAGAGAAGCTGGCGTTGCTGGTACATATCAATTCTCCTTGAAAAGGGTGGGCGTGTCTCCGGCCAGCCCTGGCGCAAGCTTTGCAACCGCGCCGCCGCCAAGCCACGCATACATCAGCCATCCCAGTTCATAAGGGCGGCACTCGTAGTCCACGGTGGTCGGCGGGAAGAGCATCTCGATCCCGGGGGCATGCAAGCCCGGCATAAGCGCGGTCGTGACCGCCGATATCGCTCTCACCGCTTTGCGCGGCTCCCGCCGCGCCACCTTGCGCCAGATCACGCCCTTTTCGGGAACGACGAGTGCGGCCGGCACCTCCGGATGGTTCTCCAGCCACTGCATGCCTTTGATGATGGCCTGCGAATAGTCGGTACCGCCGGCTTCCCGCAGATCGAACAATGCCATCGGAGCCATTGCGTGCTGGTGAACGCTGTAGACCGGGTAACCTTCGACCACGCCGCCACTGCGGGCATCATAGTGCCACCACCACTGGCCGGCCGGCCCCTGCAATGCGCAGATACGTTCGGCACAGGCTTCCGCAGCCGACAACGCAAACGCATTTGGCTGCGCGGTATGGAGACGGGCGAGGGCTTGGATGGTGTAAACCTGATCGGCAAAACATCCGACATGCGCCCGCAGGCGTCCACTGGCCGATGCCGGCAGGTTGTGCGGCAACAGACCTGTTGACGACAGCCCTGACATCAACCTGTCGGCCGCAAGCGAGACGACGCCGCGCGTGTCTCCCATTTGCCCGGCTGCCAAGGCTGCGGTGAGTGCCCAGGCGCACTGAACCGTCGCGATTGATGCATTCGAGCCAAGCCGCAAACCGAGCTGCTTGAACAAGGCCGCAGCGTGAAACTGTCCGGCCTCTGCGGCAGCCCAGGCGGCCAAGGCAACAGCGCCCGTATCCGGCGATTTTTCGGCGCGGACAGCGCATGTGCGTGCCAGATCGGCTGCCGTTCCACCGGCAAGGATTTGTTGCTGTGTCGCGGTATCGGTGTAGGAGAGCCCGAGAGCAACGATAGCCGCGTAGCGAAGGCTGTCTCCTTCAAGCCGCTCGGACCAGTTCGAATTTTCCCTGACTGCCCGCAGGGTATGACCGAACACGCCGCCATTGTGCATGCGCGGCAGACCGCGGCCGGCTATTTCCAGGTACCAATCCGCCTGGATACGCGTCGAACGGGAGATAGCTTCCATGGCATCGAGCCTGTTGCGCGCGTCCGCTAAGCCCTGTTCGGGATGCCAGCGCCGGTATCCGTTCTTATCTGATGCTGCATGGTGTGTTCGTGCGGGCAATGACTGCTGAAATTCAATCGGCATGAAAGCTCCTGATGCCTTGCCGTTTCAATGAAAGGGCGGTTGATCAAAGGTCGGGCGAGCTTGTCCTTGAAAAATACATAAATCGCGATCGTCGAATTCTGCCGGTATGCTAGAAAATCCCCACAGATATGCCAGCGCACTCAAAGACTTATGAGCTCCATATCCAGCATGTCGCCGATGGTACCGGTATGCGCCGATAGGATGAACCGAACCGGCTGCACTCACCTTTCCGGCTTAGCGGTCGAGCGGAACGGCACGAAGGCTACGTCTCTCTGCAGTCTTTCGGCATGTCCTGTTTTCCGGCATGGATTGCGGACGTCCCGTTTCGGGAGGCCGCTGGATATGAGAGCGCGACATGGACGCATCCGTAAAACAAAAGGAACCGCTCAACGGTAACGGCCCTGTTGGCGGACCCGCGCCGGCACTGGCGGTCGTCACCGTTGCCTACAACAGCGCGTCCGTTCTGCCCGGTTTGCTCGACTCCCTGTCGGCGGGGCTTGAGGGGATCGCAGAGTACGAGGTGATCGTTGTCGACAACGATTCCCACGATAATTCCGTGGACCTGGCGCTTGCGCATCTGATCGGTGCAAGGGTTATTCGAACAGGCCGCAATGGCGGCTATTCGGCCGGTATCAATGCCGCCGCCGCGACGATTGCCCCCACGGCGGATTTGCTCGTTCTCAATCCGGATATTCGTCTGCAGCCCGGTTCCATCCGCAATTTGTATCGCGGTCTGCGGCGGTCTCCGGGCGGGGTGGCCGTGCCGCAGGTGCGTGGCGAGGATGGTACCGTTTCGAAATCCATCCGCCGCGAGCCCTCCATCGCAACGGCGTGGTCCGAGGCCTTACTGGGTGGCACATTGGCCGCGCGGGCGGGGCTCGGAGAGGTCGTCGATGATCCGGTGCTCTACCGGGATGGAGGAGCGATCGAATGGGCAACCGGTGCGATCCTGCTGGTTTCCGCCAAAGCTCGCCGAACGGTCGGCGACTGGGACGAGAGCTTCTTCTTGTATAGTGAGGAGGTCGATTACCTGGAGCGCGTTCGACGGGCCGGTCTTGACGTTCTTTACGTCCCGGCAGCGCAAGCGGTCCATATTGGTGGCGACTATCACAGCAGCGATTTTCTCACCGCCCTCATGACAGCCAACCGCATTGTCTATCATCGCCGCCACCATGGTGCTCTGGCATCCGTCCTGTTCCGATCGGGTATTGTCGTTGGAGAGTTGATACGGTTGGCTGTGGGATCTGGCCACCGGTCGGCGCTTCAAGCCGCCCTTGGGCTCTGGCGGGGCCGTTCGCCGGCCTAATTGGCAGTGTCCCGGCACCTCTCCTGCCAGCGAATCACTTGAAAGACAAAGCGGCAGCGGCCTCGTCATCTACCCCTCCAACACCACTTCCGAACAGCTATATCAACCAAAAACGGTTGAGTGCTCGAAAAGCGCGCACTCAAAGTTGCGCGGAATTAATTTTCACAAAATTTTTTTTCGACACCTGTTGTTTTTCTGCTTCAGGGTGAGTTCGGCAACCTCTCAAAAAATTTTCGTGAATCTTTTCAGAGGGTAACAATACCCTAGGGTTGCAATATGCCATTTTGTTTCAAAATAGCGACGAAGATATATTTTTTCTTTAATCATCGAGAATTTGTCAAATATTTCAAAATGAAGCGCGTGGATAAGTATTTTGTGGCGATAATAAGACACGAATGGGGCGCCCTGTCTAAATATACTCAACTGTTGCCATCGCATTGCACCATCCCTGAAGTTGCATTACTCATCCCTATTGTAGGTCTGGCTTACCAATAAATGAGTAGGCTGACTGGTAGTAGGCAAACTTGAATGGGGTTCAAGGGCTGAGGAGAAAGGCAATAGAACAGTGGCAAGAACAGTATTGAACGCAACCAACGGTGGCTTTTTGACAGAGAAATACAGTGAGGGGAAACCCCTGAGCGTTATCGATCTAGACACAGCGAGCGAGTCTCATGGAACAACGGTTCCGTCCAGAGCGACGCTGAAAAACGCCTTCGACACTGCCGATCATAGTGTTATGCAAGGTTTTGGCGCGCGTGATGGAAGACACAGTGAAGGGACTTCCGAATATCGGTCCTTCAAATCTGATAGTAAATCGTCGGTCGAAGTTGCCGACGCTGGAAACATCGACAGTGGCCAGGCCGGCCTCTCCCAAGCCGGCACTGACCAAAGCGAATCCGCAGTAACCCCTATCGAAACCGCTGCTAGCAGCGTGGAAACCCAAGCTTCTGCGCCTGTAGCCAAGGCGGCTGCGCTCAGCAGCAATGTAACGGCTAGCGTTGCGACCCCTGTAGTGAGCGCTGCAGCAACTGCAGTGAAGGTCTCGGGCTATCCCGATGAAACCACCACCGGCGTCAAGGCCGGCGTTCCAATGACCAAGTACAACGGTACGCTTAACATTACGCAGGACAATGCTGTCATCAGCAATATGGAAGTCTACGGCGATATCGTTATCAATGCGAAGAACGTCACGCTGAGCAATATCAAGCTGGTGTCCAATGGTGGATTCACTGCGCTCAGAGTCACGGACAAGGCCACCGGTTTCACGCTGCAAGACAGTGAAATCGATGGTAATGCAGGGTCCAACGGTGTCTTCGGCCACGGTACGTTCCTGCGCAACAACATCCACGATGTCGAAAACGGCTTCAACCTCAGCGGCCCGGCCGTCATCCGTGATAACTACATCCATAGCCTGCGCGGTGGCCCGGAAGCTCACTTCGATGCCATCGAAATCAACGGCGGCCACAACATCGACATCATCCACAACACCGTCATCAACGATCACGACCAGACTGCGGCCGTGATGATGGCGAACGTATTCGGTGGTCTGTCGAACATCACGATCGACAGCAACCGGCTGGTTGGTGGTGGCTACACCGTCTACCTCGACGGACGGTTTGGTGGCGGTACGGTCGATGACTCCTCTATCAAAATCACCAACAACCAGATCGGTGATGGTCGATGGGGCGATATGGCCTTGTATGACGACAAGCCTGTCGTGCATGGCAACACCGGCCTGGACACCATCCCACCGGGCACGGTGCCACCGGTGACGATCCCGCCAGTGGTAATCCCGCCGGAAGTAACCCTGCCGGAAACGAAGCCACCGGTCGATTCGACCGTGCACACCGGTACCGCAGGCGACGACATCATGCCGGTTGCCGGAAAAACGAGCGCAGGTGCGGAAACCTACAAGGGTCTCGCCGGGAATGATCTGATCAAGGGTGGTGCCGGTGCCGATGTCATCGACGGTGGTACCGGGACAGATGTGGCAAGCTACGCCGGATCGACGGCCGTGAATGTCAACCTTCAGACGGGAGCTGCTTCCGGCGGACATGCTACAGGCGACAAGCTGATTAGCATTGAGAACCTGTTGGGCTCCAGCTACGGCGATACCCTTACGGGTAACAGCGGTAACAACGTGCTGAACGGTGGTGCCGGCGCCGACAAGCTCGATGGCGGAGCGGGCTCGGACACCGCGTCCTACTTCGGCGCAACGGCCGGCGTGACGGCAAGCCTTGCCAGGACGTCGATCAACACCGGCGATGCCAAGGGCGACACTTATGTGTCGATCGAAAACCTGTCCGGTTCCAACTATGCCGACAAACTCTACGGCAATAGCGGCGACAACCAGCTCAACGGTAATGACGGAAACGACATCCTCCATGGTGGCCGTGGTGCCGACGACCTGACCGGTGGTGCAGGGGCAGATACCTTTGTCTTCAGAAGCAGCTCCTCCTCGACGGTCAGCGAAACCGGTCGTGATACCATCTTTGATTTCTCGGGCATCAGCGGTGACCGGATTGATTTGGCGGCGATCGATGCGAATACGAAGGTTTCCGGCAATCAGGCGTTCTCGTTCATCGGAACCTCTGGCTTCACGGGCAAGGCCGGCGAGCTGAACTACAGCAAGCAAGCCTCGGATACCTACATCTACGGTGATACGAACGGAGACAAAAAGGCCGATTTCGCCATCCATCTGGATGACGCGGTCACGCTGTCGAAGGACTACTTCCTGCTTTAGCAGGCAGGGCTGCAAACACAGCCCACGCCACGCTTTTTAACGAACGATACCAGAGGCGGCCATTGGCCGCCTCTCGGCTTTCCGGCATCGGGTTAGCCCTGAAGGGTTTAGGCGGCGACCGGATCCTGGCGAAGGTCGGGCTGTGTGTCGAACTCGGCTGGCCGCTCTCCCAAACCAAAGAAATGTTCGATAGCCTGGACCGACCGGGCGGCGGCCATTCCGTCGCCATAGGGGTTCACCGCGCGCGCCATCTCCAGATACGCCTGCCGGTTCGTCAGGAGGTTTTTTACCTCGTCGACGATACGATCCTCGTTCGTTCCAACGAGCCGCACGGTGCCTGCCGCGACAGCCTCCGGACGTTCGGTCGTTTCGCGCATGACAAGAACCGGTTTGCCGAATGTCGGGGCTTCTTCCTGAACACCGCCGCTATCAGTCAGCACAATCGAGCAGTCGCGCATGGCCCTGACGAAATCACCATAGTCGAGCGGTTGCGTGATCAGCACGTTTTCCAGGCCGGCAAGCGGCGGCAACAGAACCTCGCGGACCGCCGGATTGAGATGTGCCGGCAGCAGAAATGCAATGTCGGGAAACATCCGCGCCAGCCGCGCAATTGCACGCGCAGTCTGCGCCATCGGTTCTCCCCAGGATTCGCGGCGGTGTGCGGTGATCAGCACGCTATTCCTGGCTGCGATCCGTTGGATATCCTGGTTCTTGATCGGGTTGTTCTTGTCGGAAACGCGCAGCAACGCATCGATGACGGTATTGCCGGTCACGACGATATCGCGCTCTGCGACGCCGTCTTTCAGCAGGTTGGATTTCGACGTCTGCGTCGGGGCCAGGTGCAACGAAGCAAGCTGTGTGGTTAGCCGCCGGTTGATCTCTTCCGGGAAAGGGTTGTGCCGTTCGCCTGTCCGCAAGCCAGCCTCAAGGTGGATCAGCGGAATTTTCCGGTAGAATGCAGCCAGCGCTGCAGCGAAACATGTGGTCGTATCGCCTTGCACCACCAATGCGTCCGGCGCCTCAACCTCGATCAGGTTGGAAACCCCCGCGAGTACCCGGGCGGTAATGGTTTCAAGGCTTTGCGCTTGCGTGATGATGTTGAGATCATGATCAGGCTTTATCCCGAACAGCTGATTGACCTGATCGAGCATTTCGCGATGCTGGCCTGTGACGGCGACAACCGGCGTGCAATGGCGGGAGCGGGCAAGCTCTTCGATCAAGGGGGCCATTTTGACGGCTTCCGGGCGCGTGCCATAGACAACGAGCAACTTGCGCATGGCATTTTCCTTTTTGACGGAATGTTGACAGTTCTTTGATAAGAGCACTCGCCGGCGGTGCCGGTGACGTATTCAGTAGTCGGGGCAGTACCGGCAGTTGTTGAGGACCACCCCCAGCATGTTGGTTCGCTCCGAGAGGTAGCGCTCGCAACGGTCGATCTCGTCTGCGGTGCTGTATTCGGCGGCGGCGACCAGGATGGCGCAATCGACGCTTGGCAAGAATGCCGTGACGTCATCGCTGGAAAGCATCGGAGGCATGTCAAACAGGATGATATCCGGCCCCATCCTTTGCTGCAGCTCCTGCAGGACGTTCGCCGTTTCCAGGCTCTGCAGCAGTTCCGCCGAAAATTCGACAGGTTGATGGTTCGGTGCGATCGCCAGATTGTCACCGTAGCGCAGGAAAATATCGTGAATTGGCACATGGCCTTTCAGGAACTCTTCCATCGACGCCGGCGCTTTGACGCCCAGCATATTCCCGATGTCAGGCTGCTTGAGGCTGAGATCGACCAGAAGCGTTCGGCAATCCTGCTGATGAGCCAGACTGAATGCGAGATTGAGAGCGACAAGCGAGGTTCCGCAGGAGGCCGTCGGCGAGGTGATCGCCACCGATGTCCAGCTGTTTTGCCGCATCATCTGCAGCACCCTGGTCCGCATCATGTCAAATGGAGCATGTGCGGGATCCGAACGATCGATCGTCACGATGTTATTCGCGAAGAGTTTTTCGGGATCCGGCTCAAGCGGCAACAGGTTATCCCAGGTGATTTCACGGCCGAGCCGCGTGCACGCCTGTATCGCCTGCTCTGCAAGACGGTCTGCGCTTTGGAACCTCAAGGTTTCCTGTAACGAAGCCGAAATCTGTTCCATGGCTGATCCTGACCGAACCGGGTTTTATTTTACAAAAACGAAGAATGAGCGGGCATGAAGGCTGCATTCGCTGACGCCAAAACGATTAACGTCACTCCGGCGGCAATCCGTCCCTCCAGGCGACGCTGCAATTTTGGAAAGAGTCGCGGTTGAGGCGCCCGAATTTTCGGGATCGTTGCCAAAGGCTGCGACTGGAGCAACTGGGCCAGCTCGACGGGACGGCGGATTGTCTTGTTGAGCAATTCAAGCAACACGATCAGGCCCAGTCCAAGACCGATGCCTGCAGCGGCGCCAAGACCGATTGTCTTCAAGCGCCTGGGGCTGATCGCGCTGGTGGGCGGCGTGGCAGACTCAAGGAGCGAGAACCGTCCGCCATCGGACCGCGCCTCGATCTGCTCGCCTGTCAACGCTTCCGCACGTCTTGCGATGGCGGCATTGTATTGCATCTGAATGTTCTGACGATTGCGCTCCAGCGAGTTCAGCGCCGTCTCGCTGGCCGGTGTCCCGGTGATCGAGCGGTTGAGATCATCGATGCTGCGCGAGACCGAGACTTTCTCGGCACCTATGGTCTTGAGACGTTTGTCGATGTCCGAGAGCTGCAGATCAAGCCCGAATGGCGACCCATTCCCAGGAGCGGAACTGACTTTGTCCTGGGGTTCCGTGGACGAACCGGCCATGAGGCGGGTTTGCAACGCTGTTATTCTGGCACGAAGCGCCACGATGTTCGGGCTCGTTTCGGAGAATATCGCCAGCTGTTCAGCCAGGGCGCGATTGAGATCTATCAGAATCTGCTGTTCCGGAGTGAGCGGCGCGGCGCCCACGAGTTGTCCGGCACTGGTATATGTCGCGATGAGGCTGCTCCGTTTGATGTACAGGTCGGATTCCTCGCGGTGAAGCGAGATCAGTCTCTCCTGCAGGCTGCCCTGCTGAGCGCGGCGAAAATCGAGGCTTTCCGGCAGGGTATCCTTGTTCTCGGTCTTGAACTCGAGGATGCTGGCTTCGAGCCGGTTCAAGTCGGAGGCCAATCTCGTGACGCTCCGGTTGAAAAAATCCAATGTGCTTCCAGCACGGCCGGTCCGTTCGCGCTGGTTCCTGGCGAGGATCATCGCTGCGAGCTCGTTCGATACGTCAGCCGCGATGTGTGGTTTGATTGCCGCAAACGACACGTTGAAGACAGTCGCCCCCTGGTCGCGGCCCCGCGTATCGAACTGTAGCTGCTCGAATTTGATCCGTGTCCGCATATCCTTGACGACATCTTCGCTATGCTGGGTCAGCACGTCGTCCGTGTAGATGCGGAACTTCTTCGCCAGCGCGATCAGGTCGTCGCGCGTCGTGATTTGCTGTTGAAGGATCTGCAGTTGTTCAACTGCGCCGAGCGGCACCGTGGAGCGTGCGAGTTCAACCGGGATCTGCGGCGCCTCCGCCAAGATTTTGGCACTGGCGCTGTAAACAGGTGGGATGAAGCGGGTTGCCGCGAAGCCGGCAAGCAAGCCTACGACCGAAAACACCAGCAGATATGGCAATCTGCGCCGCAGGATCGAAAGATAGAAGCCCAAGTCTATGTTGCCCATTACGCAGACACCCAACTCCTGAAACCGGCTCTCAAGGCCGTGATCATTGTTCAGTGGTTCGGAATCGCGGAATAGATAGTCAATGTAGGGTGCGCGGGCGCGCCCGACGCGCAAGACTAGTCCTTTCGGACAGCTTAACACTCCCTATGCTGTAGATCCCGTTTCAGGTTGCTTAACCGTCGTGGCCCGCAAGCGCTGCCGGCGCCAGCGGGTTTGACGCTTCCGGCCGTATCGCCGGCGCTGCGTTGGATATGCTCGAATCGTGGACACGAGCACTGTCGATCCGTCAAAAGGCGTAGGCATTGCCCGCAAGCAGCGCGGACCTTCTCCAAGTTGCCTAACCCGGTCTAGCCGCTCCTGCACCTCAAGGTGGGGAGCGTAACGTCTTCCTACGTTCGGACAATTTGTCCATGCTGTGTCCCATAAAGAAACGCTGAATGCCGCGATGGAACCGAAGGTTTCGGGCTGACTTTTCGGTGACATGGAAGACAGAATTTTGACCCCGCTTCAATTGAACAGGAAAGACCGATGAGCCTTCCTTTGCAACTGAGCGTGATCATCCCGCATCTGAACGAACCGGACGATCTGCGCCGATGCCTTGTTGCGTTGGATGCCCAGCGTGCCGATGGCATAGCCTTCGAGATCATTGTCGTCGACAATGGATCGCGCGAGATGCCGCTTGGGTCCTGTGAGGGAATTCCCGATCTCAGACTGGAGCGCGAGGTCGTTCCTGGTCCGGGACCGGCGCGCAATCTTGGTGCCAGCCTCGCACGGGCCGATCTGTTGGCCTTCATCGATTGCGATTGCATTGCGCAACCGGGCTGGGTGCGCGCGATCGTCGGGATGATGGACAAGCGGCCGGATGTCGATCTCGCGGGTGGTGACATCGGAATATTGATTGCCGATCCGCAATGGCCGAGTGCGATCGAATCCTACGAGAGCATCTATAGCTACCGCGCGCGCGCTTACGTCGAGCGATACGGGTTTGCGGCCACAGGCAACATGGCCGTCAGGAAAAAGGTTTTTCGTTCCGTTGGTCCGTTCGGCGGAATAGGAACAATGGAAGACACTGAATGGGGGCAGCGGGCAACGGCGAAGGGGCACCGGATTGCCTTTCTTGCCGAAGCGAGAGTGTTGACACCATCGTGCAAATCCTTTGCGGAGCTGGCACGTCGATGGGATCGGCATGTGGCACATGAGTTTCGACGGGTCGCCGCCCACCGCATTGCCAAGGCGCGATGGATTGCCGGCTGTGCGGTCGTTCTGGTTTCGCCTCTGGCAGAGAGCGTTAGAATATTAATGACGGATCGCGTTTCGGGTATCCGCAATCGCCTGCTTGCACTGAGCTGCCTGACACGCATTCGCTTCCACAGGGCGAGGCGGATGTTCGGGTTGGCGCTTTACGGCGACGCGCACCGGTTTGTCGAAAGCTGGAATCGCGATGGATGACGCTGTGGCGCTGACAGCTTTGAGTTGAGCATCCGCAAGCGCATCGCATTCGAGGTACATCGCACATCTTGTCGGCCAGGCTTGCGGGACTACCACAGTCTCTCCGCTGGCACCCTTGCAAGAGCAACGGTCTCGCCGTGACCCGTTTGGTGGCACTGCTCACCGCAAAATGACGCGACCCCAAGCCCATGGACGATGGAAAGCAGTGTTTCCACGGCCAGATTAGGCGCGTGGTAGGGCTCAAAATGGCACGTATATGCTGCCTTCAAACTCCCGATCTCAAAGCAACGTAAAATAAAACTGTCGCATATGGAGCGGCCTAGATCGAATTGTTTAGATTAGGTTTATTGAGATTTTTCTCTGTTTGGTTAAGATATTGTTACATTGAGCCAAATCCAAATCTTAGAAAATTTCTAGAATAAGAAATTGGCTCTGTTTTGGAAAATTATATTTATCACTGGAAGCATTAATCCGGTTTTCTAAAAATGGATCAATTTTGGAGGCATCATGTCGGAAGGCGATCTGCGATACCCATTGCGGTCTATCGAGCATAACCTGTCAGGTGATCGGGCGATCAAATCACGCTCCTTCTACCTTACGAGCAAGCGTCTCTTTGATGTGGTTATGACATTGTTGATGGCGCCATGCGCGATTGTGATCGTTGGAATATGCGCCTTGCTGATCAGGAGAGATGGTGGCGATGCCTTTTTCTGCCAACCCAGGGTAGGCAAGGGCGGGCGTATATTCAGCCTCTGGAAGTTGCGAACCATGGCGTCGAATGCGGAAGCCCGGCTGCAGGAACATTTGGCTGCCGATCCCGTGGCCAGATTGGAGTGGGATACCAAACAGAAACTGAGAAACGATCCACGCATTACGACGATTGGCCGGTATTTGCGGAAATACTCGATCGACGAGCTTCCGCAATTGTTGAACGTGTTCCTCGGAGATATGAGCTTGGTCGGTCCGCGTCCAATGCTTCCGGAACAACGGCAGCATTATCCAGGCACAGCCTATTTCGACCTGCGCCCCGGGTTGACTGGGCTGTGGCAGATCAGCGAACGCAACAACTGTACTTTCGTCGAGCGGGCTCTGCACGATACGCGTTATTCGAGCACCATGTCTTTCAGTACCGATATCTGGATTCTATCACAGACGCCGATCGTTGTCCTGAGAGGAACTGGTCTGTGATAGTGCTTTGGAACATGAAGTACATCAAAAAGCAAAGCACCCATTTAAAGGTGCTTTGCTCAAAAATGAAGGAGAAATAAATAATATAAATTCTATACGCCGACCAATTTAATGTTCGCTTCCCTTCATCCCTTCGGTAGCAGACATAGGAAAAAGGTCCTTGATTTTGTAAGCAACTTCCGTCCTGTTGGTTGCCTTGACCTTTTTCATGATGTTGCGGATATGAACCTTTACGGTGCTTTCGCGCAAATTCAGTTCGTAGGCGATAATTTTATTGGCTTTTCCGCGTCTCAGTGCTTCGACGACTTCAGCCTGGCGTTCTGTGAACATGCCAGCCAACGGACGGGCAGCTGGATTTCCAGATTCCAGAGCCTGGCGCATTGCAAATACACTGCTGGCCGGGACGAAAATGCCGCCTGCCATGGACAGCGCTATTGCTTCGATGCAAACATCGATGCTGACCGAAGATGGTATGTAACCCTTTGCCCCACATTCGAGCGCCTTCATGATTTGCGGAAGATCGTCGGTATCGGCCAGGACGATGATCGGTGCTTCTAATGTAGAGGAAAGTTTCCTGATTTCTTCGGCGACGGCCGGTTCTGATATTTTCTTGCCGCCAATGTTCAAGAGAATGGCGGCAACCGCAGGATAATCATGACGCTTGCGCTCCCATTCGGTCATCGATCCGAATGCGAGAACGTCCATATCCATTTTGTGGGCAGAAATACAGTAGGCGAGGCATTGGCGATCAAGTGCACGGTCATCAATGATCAGAAGTGAACGGCCCCGTTGAATATCTATAGGCCCCTTATCATTTTCAGTATGTGCATGATCGACTTGTGTCGGATGAAAAATATTGTTTGATATATCTTTGCCGTTTGTCATCAACAGTGAATTCATAGGTACTTTACTCCCTTAAACGCACATGCAACCCGCCCCTAGGAAATTAGAGGCTTTTAAAAACGCATGCGCCAACCCCAGTCACTTGTTAAATGCGCTCGATGCGAGCTAGTACATGTCAATTAAAGAAACACTTCTATTCGGAATATCTCATATTATACGATAAATACGGGTTTGCCCAGTATCGGTACGACATCGTGAACGATTTGTTTTCCATGTTCAGAAATGCCGATTTAACCGATGGGGTGTCCACCGGCATCTCCCATGGATTAATACCCCTACCAATTTGGGGGGATATCAACGCGCAATTCTCCTGCAAGGCGCTTGAAAATCGACGTTACGAATTTTTTGGGTGGCATGGATAGGTAGATGAACCTGTCAGAGGCACACCAAAAGGTATTAGGGCGCACTCTGGTTCTGTTTTTAAAGACTACTGAAAGTTAATGTCGAACAGGCCATGAATAGATTGCAAAGCATCCGTCATGCCACTGACATATGGACTGTCCATAAAACCGGATCAAGCTTTTGCAAATTGGCTAAGGGCTTCGAAAAACCCATCGCCTCAACCCGGGGCCGGATCATGATCGCTCCCGTTCGAATGCTCACCAGGCGGATTGCAAGGTATATATTGACCTCTTGTCAAACCCGGCTTTGAACCGTTTGCAGCACATTCCCTATCGGGAAACGTAACGTCTGCTTTCCCGATCAGCTTTGGAAAGGGAAGATATTTATCAGTAACGGGATCTCCAAATATTCATCCATTTCCGAATTTAGTAACCGCTTATTCCCATCCTTAACTTGCAATCTGTCCCCGCCCTCAGCAAACATAGGGAATGGTCACGCATCAAACCCGATTTCAACCGCCGGTACATGGCGGCCAGCATATCCGCCGGCGGAACCTGTTGCAGCAATTGCTACATGTGGGGCCGCGCCGGTTGACCACGATCGTCGCACCCGCTGGTTACGGGAAGACGTCCTTTGCTGCGCAATGGCATGATCTGCTGAAGAGCCAAGGTGGAAAACTGATCTGGCTGCCGCTCGAGCCGAACGATTGCGACCAAAGTCACTTTCTCGTGGCCCTTTTGGAGGCCCTGAAAGACTTGCTTCCGGGCGAGGGGCGGGGCCTTGATGCCAGCAGCATGCCGGTCGCAACACTTTTGTCGGTTCTCGTCACACGGTTGCGCAGGATCGTCGGTCCGCTGACGCTCTTCCTTGACGACTATCACTTCGCCCAAACGGATGCGACGGAATCGCTTCTGGCAAAGCTGTTGGCTGCGAAAGATCTCGGTCACGTCAAACTCGTGCTGATTTCCCGTAGCGCCCCGCGTTTCCCAATCTCCGCTTTGCGGTTGAGTGGCGAACTCCGGCAGATCGGTGCCGCCGATCTCAGCTTTTCGGATATCGAGGCGCAGGAGTTTTTTGCCGGAAAGGCGGCGACGTTGACGCGCGAACAGATCGGCGAATTGAACAAGCGAACCGAGGGTTGGGCGGTGGCGCTGCAGATGGTCCGTGTGCTCGTTGCAGACAGCACGAACAGCGCCTCCATCCTGGAATCGTTCGATGGTAGCAATGTCGAGATGGCCCGTTATCTCTCGGAGCAGGTGTTTTCCAGTCTGCCGAGGGAGGTTCAGCATTTCCTCCTCGAGACGGCGCCGCTGCCGGCCATCAGCCGTGCGCTGGCGGTCTCAATATCCGGCGGTGCAGATGCGGCAGCTCTTTTCAACCGGCTTGGAGACTACGCGCTCCCCATTGCTGTTCTGGACAGTCAGGGCACGTGGATTCGCTATCATCCCGTCTTCAACAGCTTCCTCAAGGAAGAGGCGGAACGGGTTGGCATTGAGACACATGCGATCTTGCGAAAGGCCGCGCACTGGTTCCAGTCGTGTCACGATTACGAGGCGGCGGTGCGCCATGCTTTGTTGGCCGATGATGCGGGGCTGGCGGCGGCCATCATCGAAAGTGCCGGCGGATGGCGACGGGTCTATGCAACCACGCGCGGGGGAACCTTGCTGTTTCAGACACTGATCGCAAGAGCTGCCGACATCAATCTTTCCAGCTTTCCTCTAACAACCCTGGGTCTGGCTGTCATCAGTGCAAAGGCGGGTCAGCTCGATGCGGCTAACCACTATTTGGCGATCGCCGAGCGGGCCTGTGCCGATGGGAAATTGTCCCGTGACCTGCGCGTGGTTCGTGTGTTGATGTCGCTTTATACGGACCATTGGGCCACGTCTGCAGATCTCTCGGCCTTGGAGGCTGATCTATCGCGTGGCGACGATATGGAACTCATCCATCGGGCACTTGCGCTCAACATGCTTGCCTATAACTTCCTGATCCGCACGGATCTCGAACGGGCGATGCATTACGGGCAACTGGCGATCCGGGCGTTCCGCGACGGGGGCGCCGATTTTGGTGCCATGCATCTCTACACCCATATCGGGCAGGCGGCTTTCTTCAGCGGTGACAGCAAAAGCGCAGAGGATGCATACCGCAGCCTGATCGCCGAAGCCCAGTCCAATATTGGCGAAGGCAGTGATCTTGATGCCGTCGGTCAGGTGCTGTGGAGCGAGGTCCTGTCGATGCGGGGCGAGTACGATGCCGCTTCTGAGGCCCTTTCCTGGGCGCTTCCGCATTTGGAACGTCACGATACCTGGTTTGATCTTCTGGCGGCAGGCATAATGGCGCAACAGCGCGTCTTGCGTCTGAACGGCGATGTTCTCGCGGCGCATGCCGCAATCGACAGTGCCCGGGCAGCGGCGCGGCGACGGGGTTTCGAGCGGCTCACGCGGTTGATTGACGGCGAACGCGTAACGCTCCTCGTCGCGACGGGCGATGTTGAGGAAGCGATACGCTATGCCGAGATCAGCGCTTTCCAGCCACAGACTGGTTATGCGGATGCGCCCAACAATCTCGGTGTCAATCTGCGCGGCTCTGTTCCCGCCCTGCTGTGGACGAGAATTTATGCGGCGCAAGGGGATATTGTCCGCGCGCGGCACCTGTTCGATCGCCTTACAACTCAACAAGCCCTGAGACCGCATGTCCCACGGCGTATGGAACTCGGATTTCTCGATATCCGCCTGTTGCTGGCAGAGGGGCGACCGGACAAAGCTGCTGCTTGTCTCTCCAGTCTCCTGCTGTCACTGCCAATGGCCGATTACCGTGCTATCCTTCACATGGAAGGGGGCGATTTCACAGATGGGCTTCGACGGCTTGCGTCCACGATGGAAATTCCGGCAGTCGTCTCGCAGCGACTGGCCTTTCTGCTGGATGGAGGCGCCACGGTATCGGCCGCGATGCATGTGACGTCAGCCTCCCCGCCCGAGGCGGGTGGGTTGACCGAGCGCGAGCGCAGCGTGATGCGTCTCTTGAGCGCCGGTCTCAGCAACAAGGAAATCGGCCGGCAGCTGGATCTCAGCGACAACACGGTCAAATTTCACCTGCGCAATATTTTTACCAAGCTGAATGTCACGACCCGCACTGCAGCGGTCACTGTTGGACGCGATACCGGTGTGCTGCAGTGATCGATGACCTACCCAAACGGGTAGGTCATCGCGAAACTCAGCCACCCATCTGACTAGCTACCGGCGCGCGTCAAACGCTCCTACTCTGCTCTCAATAGGTGCGATGAGGGTTTGTAGACGATGACCACCGGCCGAACACTTGTCGATCCTGTGACGCAGGAAATCATCGAAGGCAAGTTGATGGCCACTGTCGATGAAATGGGCATCGTCATGGCCCGCACCAGCATGAGCCCGGTCATCTACGAAGTGCTCGATTTCGCCTGCGGCCTTCTGACGGCTGAGGGCGAACTGGTTGCCCAGATGAATGGCATCACGTTGTTTACCGGTACCTTTGGCGTACAGGTGAGAGCGCTCATCGCAAAGTTCGCGGGCAACCTGGCCGATGGCGACATTCTCCTCTCCAACGATCCCTATGCCGGCGGCACGCACGCCTGCGACTTCGCCATCGTCAAGCCGTTGTTCGTTGACGGTGAAATCCTCGCCTATGCGATCAATGTCGCCCATTATCTGGATGTCGGCGGGTCGGTGCCGGGGAGCCTAGCACCGAATGCGACCTCGGTATTCCAGGAGGGGTTGCGGTTGCCGGGCGTCAAAGTCGTTCGCAGCGATGTTTTTTCCGACGAAATCCTGAATATCGTCAGTGAGAATGTCAGGCTGCCCGAAATCGCGCTGGGTGACCTCAATGCGCAGGTTGCAACAGTGAGGGTTGCCGGGTGGCGAATGGCGGAACTGGCATCGAGATACGGGGCTGGCGTCGTCGAGGCGGCCTTTGCCAATCTTCTAACGGCCAGCGAGATACGCAGCCGGGCAGCGATTGCAGCGCTTCCCGATGGCCATTACGAAGCGACCGACATCATCGATGGAGACGGCGTCACCCATCTGCCGATCCCGGTAAAGGTGTCGGTGACAATCGCAGGCGACACTATAGAGATCGATTTTACCGGATGTCCTGCGGCTGTTGCCGGGCCAATCAATTGCGCCCGCGGCGCCTTGCAGTCGGCGGTGAGGACAATCGTCAAGGCGATGGTCGGGCCGCATGATCCTTCCAACGAAGGCTGGTTCAGACCCCTGACCGTTATTGCTCCCGCCGGAACCATATTCACCGCCGAAAAACCGTCGCCGACCGGTTGGTATTACGAAGGGTCGGTTCATGCATCCGAACTGGTCTGGAAGGCGTTGGCGCCGCTGATGCCATCACGTTTTTCCGCCGGGTCCTATTCCAGCCTGTGTGTCGTCTACATTTCCGGCACGGATCACAGCGGCCAGCCCTTTATTCATATCGAGCCGCAACATGGTGGCTGGGGTGCGAGCGAACATCGCGATGGTGCTGGCGCGCTCATCGCGCTGACGGATGGCGATACGTACAATTACTCGGTCGAAGTCATCGAGGCCCGCTTTCCCCTCCGAGTGAAGCGCTACGGCTTTAATGTCGAGGGTGGTGCCGGCGCTGGGCGCCGCCGCGGCGGCTTCGGCATCGTGCGCGAATACGAGGTCCTCAACGAAAACACATCGGCATACGGTAGTTTCGGACGCACGACCACACGGCCCTGGGGCATGGATGGCGGTGGGCATGGGACGCTCAATGCCTTGCAGGTCGCGCCGTTAAACGGCGCGCTTCAGACCTATAGCCGGGTTGCTCATCTCGATCTCAACAAGGGCGATGTTCTGCGCGTGATCACCGGCGGCGGCGGCGGCTGGGGCGATGCCGGTCAGCGTGAGCCACTCCTGGTCGAGCAGGACGTGCGCAATGGATTTCTCACCGAGGCGCAAGCCTCAAGTCTGTACGGGTATAACGCGGAGGTTTCAGAATGATCAGGCTGGCAACCGATGTTGGAGGCACTTTTACCGATCTCGTCGGCTATGACGAGCGCAGCGGTGAGCTGTTCACCGCAAAAAGCCTGACAACCGTGAAGAACCAATCCCGCGGCGTGCTCAATGCCATTGCGTCGGCGGAAGAGACATGCGGGCTCAGAACCCGGGATGTCACGTTCTTTGCCCATGGCGGAACCACGGTCATCAATGCCATCACCGAACGGAAAGGCGTGCGCACGGCACTGGTGACCACCGCGGGCTTTCGTGACGTGCTCGAAATTGGCCGGGGCAATCGCCCCGATCTTTACAATCTGCAATTCCGCAGCCCCGAACCCTTTGTCCCCAGGGAATTTCGTTTCGAAGTGCGCGAGCGGCTCGACGCCTCGGGCAAGGTCATCATACCCCTGGAGCTTGATGATCTCAGACCGATCATTGCCCGGTGCGCGGCAGAAAAGATCGAGGCGATCGCCGTTCTTTTCCTGCACAGTTATGCCAATCCCGAGCATGAAATTCTGTGTGCGGGTATTCTCGCCGATGCTCTTCCCGAAGTGACCGTCTGCGCAAGCCATGCCGTATCCCGGCAGTGGCGCGAATACGAGCGGTCCAACACGGCGGTGCTGAACGCTTATATCCAGCCGATCATCCAATACTATTTCGAACGGCTGGAGGAGGCCCTGATGAGGCGGGGGCTGACATGCCCCTACTACGCGATGCAGTCGAATGGCGGTATCTCGACCTTTGACCAGGCAGTCGGAAGTCCGCTGACCCTGGTGGAGTCTGGGCCTGCAGGCGGCGTTGCCGGCGCAGCCCGGATCGGCGACGCGCTCGGTGAAAGCGAAGTGTTATCGCTCGATGTCGGCGGCACGACCGCCAAATGTTCACTGATCCACGGTGGACGCCCGACCCTGAATGTCGATTATAAGCTCGAGCACACCCGCATCCTTCCCGGCCATCCGGTGCAGGTGCCGGTCGTGGATATTGTCGAGATCGGCTCCGGTGGCGGCTCGATCGCCCGGATTGATGACCGGGGAGCATTGTGTGTCGGGCCGGAAAGTGCGGGTTCAACGCCCGGGCCGGCATGTTATGGGCACGGCGGCAAGAAGCCCACTCTGTCTGATGCAATTCTCACCCTCGGCATCTTCGATCCGGCAAACTTTGCCGGTGGCAGCTTGCATCTGGACAAGCAGAAGGCCGCAGATGCGATCGCCACCGTTGCCGGACCGCTCGGCATGAGCGTCGAGGATGCGGCACTGGCGATCGTCGATATCGCCCATGCCAGCATGATCAATGCCCTGAAACTGGTGACGGTACAGCGCGGCCACGATCCGCGTGATGCGGTATTTGTCGTCAGCGGTGGCGCCGGACCTGCTCTGGCTACCCGTCTCGGGCGCGACCTTAGCGTCAAGGCAATCGTCATACCGCCGCATCCGGGAATCTTTTCCGCCTGGGGCATGCTGGCGGCAGAACCACGCGCGGATTTTCGCGGCACCTGGTTTACGCCCTTGACGAATGAAGCCCTGAAAGAACTGGCCAACCGCTTCGATGGGCTGGAAGGGGAAGCCGTCGATTACTTCGTCAAGGGCCAGGACGCGGATATCCGGTTTACCTATCAGGTTGAAGCACGCTATCGTGGCCAGGAACATGGCGTCTTTGCGCAGTTTGACCGGATGGATGACAATCGAAGCTTCGCTGAACGCTTCCACGCCGCGCATGAGCGGGCCTATTCGTTCCGCTTGCCGGATGCGGGTATCGAAATAACCACATTGCATCTTGAGGCCGTTCTGAATGGTCCTGTGATCTCCTTGCCGTTGCTGCCTGCAACCAGTAATGGTATCGAAGTGGCTATGACGGGCCGCCGCAAGGTCTATTTCGGTGCATCACTGGGTTGGGTATCGTGCCCGGTCTATGAACGCAGCCTGCTTGGACCTGGACAATCGATCGAGGGACCGATGATCATCGAGGAATCGACGGCAACCACGCTCGTGCAAGGCGGCCAGACAATGGACGTGACGGATACAGGTATCCTGATCATCCGGGAAAACAGCATCGAGGCGCGGTAAGATGGCAATATCGATCCAGGTCGATCATGTCAGCCGGGAATACGGACCGGTAAAGGCTCTGGACGATGTTACGCTTGACATCAAGGCGGGTGAATTCTTCACATTGCTTGGGTCGTCAGGGTGCGGGAAAAGTTCGCTGCTGAAGCTTATCGGCGGCTTTGACAAGCAGACCTCCGGCCGGGTTTCCTTCGACGGCAAGGATGTCGGCGGCCTGCCGGCAAATAAGCGGCCGGTCAATACGGTCTTCCAGAGCCTTGCCCTGTTTCCGCATATGAGTGTCGCGCAGAATGTCGGTTACGGACTTCGCATGCGTGGACTGTCGGGTGCCGCGCTCGACACACGGATCGATGATGCCCTGGATCTCGTCGAACTCTCGGGCTTCGGCTCGCGCAACGTCAATATTATGTCCGGTGGGCAGCGGCAGCGCGTAGCACTGGCCCGGGCGCTGGTGATGGAGCCGGGTATTCTGTTGCTCGACGAGCCGCTGACCGGACTGGACGAGCGCCTGCGTCAGCAGATGCGTGACGAATTCGGGCGCTTGCACAAGCGAACGGGCGCAACCTTTATTCTCGTTACCCACAATCAGGACGAAGCACTCAGCCTGTCGGACCGTATGGCGGTCATGCACCGGGGGCGGATAGAACAGGTGGACGTCCCGGCCCGTTTCTTCGCGGCCCCCGCCAATGCTTTCGTCGCCCGTTTTATCGGGATTGACACATTGCTGCGACCGGAGAAGATTGACGCAATAAACGGTCAGGTTGAAGCGACGGTTGCCGGTCAAAATCTGCCGGTGCGTGTGGAGGGGCCTTTGGATCCGGATACTAGCGTCGTCGCCATTCGCCCGGATCGGTTGTTTCTGGCGCCGCAAGGCGCGACGGCATCACTGATGCTCACGGTTGCCGGAACGACGTTCCGCGGTCTGCATCGTGACCTGAAACTTGCATTTGCCGATGGTCAGACACTGGTGATCGCCATCGAGGCGGACGCAGAAGTCGGGCACTTTATCGCCGGACAACAGGTATCCGTCGGCCTCAAGCCTGATGCGGCGGTCCTGGTTTCCAATAGAGGATTGCCGTAGGTCGGCTGAACGGCCGCGTTCGATTGATCCATGCATGCCAAGCACCAAAAGGGGAATGATCATGACACAGCAGAGCAGGCCATTTTTACCCCGGCAGCACAGCAATGTGCAGCGGCGTGACATCCTCAAGCTGATGGGGGCAGGCGGCATTGCCCTGTCCGCCGCAGGTTTGAGCTTTGCCCCGCGCCTTGCCGCGCAGGATGCGGCAACGGTCGCCTTCTGGGCGACGGCGACGTTGGATATTGGCGACAAATGGGCGGAGTTTGCCAAGCAGAACGGCGTGACACCGGAATTCACCGATAACGGCAACGATCTCGGCCCCGTCATCGCTCGCCTCGCCGCCGGCAATGCCAACGATCTCTTCGACATCGGCGGTTTTCAGGGCGGCGCCGAAAAGGAACTGGCGCGCCAGGGCGTGATCATTCCCTGGGATACAGCCAAGATGCCCAACTACGAGAGCGTCTGGCAGTGGGCGAAGGACATTCCCTATCTCAAGCATGACGGGAAACAGTATGGCATTCCCGCCGTGATCAATGCGGATTCGATCATCTATCGCCCCGACAAGCTCGGCAAGATCGACAGCTATGGTGCGATCTTCGATCCAAAGTTGAAGGGCCGCGTCGCGATGGAAGATGCCTGGATCAACAGCGCCATCTTTACCGCGATGTATCTCAAGGAAAGCGAAAACCAGCCGATCGCCGATCCGGGCAATCTGTCGGAGTCCGAACTCGGCCTGGTCATGGAATTCCTGATCAAGCACAAGTCCGACGGTCAGTTCCGCACGTTCTGGAACGGCTGGGAGCAGGGCGTTCAGCTCGTGGCCGATGAGGAAGTTGATGCGATGACCGGCTGGGAGCCGATCGTCTACGAAGGCCGCAAGCGCGGGCTGCAGGTGGAATATGCAGCCCCTGTCGAAGGTTACGAGGGCTGGGGCAACAACATGGTTCTGTTGAAGGGCGCGGGCGACCGCGGCGTTTCGGACACGGCCCATACCTTCGTCAACGGCCTGCTCGGCGGCATGTATGGTTGCGAACTCGGTCAGGCGCGCGGCTACCTCGTGCCGACCGACAACAATGTTGTCTACGCCAAGGCTCACCCGGAAGAATACAAACCGGAGGAGGTCGAGAAGCTGGCCGAGCATGTGAAGGCGAAGTTTGCCGGCAAGATCTACTGGCAGAACGCCCGGCCGGATAATTTCCAGCTCTATGAGGAATGGTGGCAGAAATTGCGCAACGCCTGAGACCGATGACCGGCAGCGGCAAGCGTTCTTGCCGCTGCCGCCACCCCTTGAAGGATCAGCATGACCAGATTGCGCCTGCCAATTTCTTCGGTTCTGATGACGCCGCCATTGCTGGCGATCCTGGCGTTTGGACTGGCGCCGCTGACCATCGTGGTCGTCTGGAGTTTCTGGAGCTGGGATCCCTCGACCTATTGGATCAAGCCGGACCTGAGCCTCGCAGGATACGCAGGCATCCTCGAAGCCGGCCGCTGGACGGTGATCGTCTCGACACTGGTCAAAGCTTTCGGCACGGCGCTGCTCTGCCTGCTCATCGCCTACCCCACAGCCTATGCCGTGCATTTCCTGGCTGGGCGCAGGCTGGGCATCATCCTGTTGGCTTTGATCACCATTCCATTCTTCACATCCTACCTGATCCGGTCTTTCTCCTGGCGGCTGGTTCTTGGGCGCACCGGCGTCCTCAACACATGGCTTCAGGATCTGGGGATCACGACCGCGCCGCTTGACTGGCTTCTGTTCAGCAATTTTGCTGTCGTCGTCGGGCTGGTCGCGTCCTATCTGCCGTTCGCGACTTTTCCATTGCTGTTATCGATGCGCCGTGTCGATCCGACCTTTCTTGCCGCCGCCCAGGATCTGGGGGCCGGCTTCTGGAAAAGCCTGACCAGCATTTTACTGCCGCTGACGATGCCGGGCATTTTTGCTGGCTTCCTGTTCGTATTCGTCATGGTGGTAGGCTCCTCCACAGAAGTGCAGATGCTGGGCGGGGCCGGAGCATCGATTGTGTCGGTGATGATCAACGACGTCATGCGCGTCGCCAATTATCCGCTGGCCTTCGCTATTTCCACGATCGTGCTCGCCGTGATCTTCGGTTTGGTGTTGGTCGGCAACCGCATTTTCGGGCTTGCATCCCTGTTTGAGGATCAGTCGCCATGATGATCCGCGAGGGCCTCGCCAACCGCATTCTGCTCTGGGCGATCACCATCGCCGGGCTGATCGTCATCTATGCGCCGCCGCTCTATCTGCTGGCCGTCTCCTTCAATCCGGCATTGCAGCCCGGCCTGCCGCGGCTGTCCGATCTCAGCCTCACATGGTATGCCGCCTTGCCCAATGACCGGGCGCTTGCCGGGGCGTTGCAGCAGTCGCTGATGATCGCGACGGTAACGGCCGTGCTGGCGACCGGCATGTCACTGCTGGCAGCGCTTGCCTATTTCGAACTGCGCGCGCAGCGGACGGCCTGGTTCCTGACGGTGATCCTGCCGATGTTCGTGCCGGGGGTAATCCAGGGCTTGGCCCTTTCGGCAGTTTTCACGCGCAGCGGCATCAAGGCGTCGAGTTTCACGGTCATTGCCGGTCATCTCCTGTGGGCCATGCCCTTCGCCTTCATCGTTATTCTCACCAGTTTCGCTGCCGTGCGCCGTTCCTATCTGACTGCCGCAGCCGATCTTGGCGCGACGTGGTGGCGTCAGTTCGTCGATATCACCCTGCCGTTGATACGCCCCGGTCTAATCAGCGCCTTCATCTTTTCTTTTCTGCTGTCGCTGAACGAGTTCACTCGCGCTTTTTATCTGGCAGGCCGGCAGAACACCTTGCCCGTCGTCCTGTTCGGCAAAATGAATTCGGGCGCATCGCCGGTGATCTACGCCATGTCGGGCGCCATCTTTATGGTGTCGGTGGCCTGTGTTGCGCTGGCATCCATCCATTTCATGCTGCGCCGTAGCTCAGCCCAGTGAACAATGCGGGCTGAGCGCGCAATGCCCTATGCCTTCCGGTAACCGATAGTTGCTTGGCTATCATCGTGCGGTGCCGTTCGATCGTGGTGGGTTCCGAGAGGTCGCGGCAAGAGATCGAGCCGAATGTATAGCGGTTGGAGAGGCGGACGAAGATGACCGGCTCCCCCAAATGGGGGAGGGTCTGTACCACTTTTCGGTGCTATTGATTCGGGGTGAATGCGGCGCGACCTGATCCACCCCGCATGTCTATGCTGCGGGGTGGGGCGGTCATCAGGGTGTCAGCAGGATATTCGGCCATCCTTTGCCCACGTCCCTTTCCGACCAGTGTGATTGTCAATGAGACGGACGGCGCACGATTCTGAGGAAAACAGGACTGAGAAGGATCACCAGGATACCGCCTGCCGCCGCCATTGTCGGCGTGTGCGCCGTTAGGTTTTCCCAATGTGGCGTGACGAGCCCGGCCGTATTGAACGCGCCGCTGGAATACTGGCAGCCGATGAAAGCGGCCCCGGTCCGGATCATTTCCGCGTCAATCTCGGATACAAGCTCGGCGATTGCCGGAGCGGCGTTCGGCATGGCGCGCATATGGAGAAGCAGCGCTTTGGCCGCAGCAAGATAGGCATGGGCACACTCGTTGAATGGGCTCGCTTCATCCGTGATGGTGCCGGGAGCCGCACCCCAGAGGCAATAGGAATATTGAATGGCTGAATAATTCTGCAGCCGCCTGAAGGAGGGGTCAGTGTGTTTCACCTTATCGGCAGCGCCCATGATGTCGCCGCGATATGTTGTCAAAACAGCCATCTCGCCATGCGAGAGGTTCGGAATGGGGATACCCGAAACAGGGCCGGTGGAAGACCTTCCGTGTGCCGAAACGTCCGTTGCTTGCAGGAAGGCCAGCAATAGAAGAATGCAGGGCAACAGGTGTCCGATGCTGCCTTTAAAGAACGGGCGCCGCAGGTTTGCGCCGCCCGCCAATGCCTGATCAACGCGCAGCGGAAAGCGCACGGTAATTTCCTGTTTGGCTCAGGAGCCGTTCGGCCAGATAGCCGAAGACCAGCGCAATAACTGTCCAGACCGTTGCCTGAAGCCCGAGTGTCGCCAGACGGAAGGAATAGAGGTTCATCGCCGAAAAATTCTCGGGCACTTCGTTGATCGCCGGCAACAGTGCGTGGACGATGGCGATGAAAACGATATAGGCGATGCCCGCAAGGATGGCGGCATTCCAGGTGCCGAAACGCTCACGCAGGTTCTTGGCCACGGCAAAAGCCAGGGCCATGCCGAAGATCGAGGCTGCTATCATCACGAAAAACAGCTGCGTGCGAACACCGATCGTTTCCGGGTTGCCGACCGCCGGTGGGTTGGGCGCGTATTTCAGATCCGGCACGATCACCAGCGCCACGAAGGCGGCGATCCCAATCACTGCCGCCAGACTGCGCGGGCCAAGGCGGCTCGCCCGGCCATAAAGCCCCGCGAAAACCAGCGAGAAGATGCCACCCATGGCAACGCTATAGGTCATAACACCCGTGAAAAGCCCGATGCCGGCTTGGGTCTCACGGCTGACCGCTTCCGGTTCCGCCGGTGCGTCCGGATTTTCGGCTGCCGCCATCCGTTCTTCGAAGGCGATGGCGAGATCAACCTGCGGCTCGCCGAACACGCGCGCGAAACCGAAAGCCAAAAGGCCGGCGATGACGCCGGCAATCAGGCCCCTCATCAAGAGATTACCAGTCATGGGGATTCCTCTCAGTGGCACGGAAAACCGAGAAGATGGCGTCCATCATGAACGAATTCATGAACTGCCATACCTGGAATCAACTGCATTGCACCTTCTTCGGTGCTGACAAAATACAGTGCCATGAGCAGCAGGAGGCCGCCAAAGATCGCCCATGGGATCACTTGTCCAATCGGAATAGGTGTGGCGATCGCTTCTGGTGCGTAACTGATATTGGACATGCGAGTTCCCCTGTGAATATCGCGTTCAACGTTTGAATGACGTATCGCAATCAGGGTCTGGCTTTCGAGTTTCTCGATTACAGTGGCGCGACCGCACCAGAATTTCACTGGCTTCCCGAATTGCAATATTCAATTGTTATAGGCTAGCGCCGAATACTGTCAATCACCGGCATGGACTGCACCATGCCCCGTTTATCGAAGAGGCTCATCTTGGGCAGAACAACGCGCCTGACCCTGATTTCCCGCGGCCGCACCGCAGCGACGAGACTGTCAGGCTTTTCATCGGAAGAGCCATTGCTGGAGGGCGATGCCGGTTTAGCGGCAGGTATTGGCAGCACCCTTGGCCGGGTGGACCGCCTGTTGTCGGCGCCGGAGCAGAGTGCGCGCGAGACAGCGGCAGCAATCGGTGCTGCGCCTGCAATCGATGCCGTTTTCCGCGACTTGGCTTACGGCCGATGGCAAGACAAAACGCTCGCTGATATCGCCGCCAGCGAAGCGGATGCACTGAGCCTTTGGATCAGCGACCCGAATGCCGCGCCACACGGTGGTGAGACGGTGGCATACCTGTTCCAACGGGTCTCGCGCTGGATGATGGAGAACCTCGCGGTTGGCGGCCACACCGTTGCCGTGACCCATCCGATCGTCATCAAGGCGGCGGTGCTCGCTGCGCTGGATGCGCCATTTAGCTCTCTATGGAAACTCGATGTCGAACTCCTGAGCGTCACCGACATGCGCAGCGACGGCAGCAGATGGGTAGTGCGGTCGCTTGGAAAGTGACTGCCGTTCAATGTTGGATTTGGTTATCGGCATGACGATGGCTGATCTTTGCTATGGCCATCGTCATGTGGGTTCCAGCAATCTGCCTGATGATCGTCGTGGTGGTTGACCTGTGATCGGGCGATGCGGATAGTGTGGCTTGGACAGCAAGTTTTACAAGAGAGCCTGCCATGAGGGTGGCTGCGGACCGGAACGCTGATGATTTCGTCTCCACGCCTTCGGCGCGGACGTTGTTTGCCGAGTTGCTGCTGCTGTGCGCCCGTATTGGATATTCGCCTCACCGGTCCGTTTGGTCCCGTTTCATGGCAATCAGATATTCAAGGACACGGATCATGAACTTATCCAATCATAAATATTCCCTGCAGCAGCTGCAGGCGCTGGACGCTGCCCATTTCCTGCATCCCTTCACCGATCACAGGGAGCTGCGATCCATCGGTTCGCGCATGATCGTGCGCGGTGAGGGACCCTTCGTCTACGATAGCGAAGGCGGCGAAATTCTCGATGCGATGGCCGGTCTCTGGTGCGTCAATATCGGCTACGGTCGGGACGAGCTTGCCGACATTGCCGCCCAGCAAATGCGGGAACTGCCATTCTACAACTCGTTCTTTAAATGCACGACGCCATCCCCGGTGCAGCTTTCGGCCAAACTTGCCCAACTCGCGCCACCCAACATGAACCAGGTTTTCTACGGTTCTTCCGGCTCCGAGGCGAACGATACGGCGCTTCGTCTCGTCCGTCATTATTGGTCGCTCGAGGGCAAGCCGGAAAAGAACATCGTCATTTCGCGCGACAATGCCTATCACGGCTCGACGGTGGCCGGCGCGTCGCTCGGTGGCATGACGCATATGCATAAGCAGATGGGCGGCATGGTTCCCAACATCGTGCATGTCATGGCGCCCTATGCCTACGGTTTATCGCTACCCGGCGAGAGCGAGCATGATTTCGGCCTGCGGGCGGCCCGCGCTATCGAGGAAGCGATCCTCGCGGCAGGTGCCGGCAACGTCGCGGCCTTTATCGGCGAGCCGGTCATGGGGGCAGGCGGCGTCAAGATACCGCCGGCAAGCTACTGGCCTGAAGTCCAACGTATCTGCAGGCAGTACGACGTGTTGCTGATGCTCGACGAGGTGATTACCGGCTACGGCCGCACCGGTGAATGGTTCGCCGCCACCACATTCGGCATCGAGGCCGACACGATCACCACCGCCAAAGCTCTGACGTCGGGCTATCAGCCATTGTCGGCGTTGCTGGTCGGGGATCGGATCGCCCGAACGCTGGTGGAAAAGGGAGGTGAATTCTACCATGGTTATACATATTCCGGGCATCCGGTGTGCTGCGCCGTGGCGCTGAAAAACCTGGAAATCATCGAGAATGAAGGCCTTGTCGAGCGCGTTCGCAACGATACCGGCCCCTATCTTGCCGGGCAACTGGCCGAGCGCTTGAATGGTCATCCGCTTGTCGGTGAAACGCGGTCCCTCGGCCTGATGGCCGCAATCGAGATCGTCAGCGACAAGGCGGCGCGCACCCGCTTTTTGCCTGCCGGGTCTGCCGCCGGCAAGGTCCGCGATCATGCTATTCGCAATGGTCTGATGGCGCGCGCCACCGATGACACCATCATCATGTCGCCGCCGCTGATCTGGACCCGCCAGATGATCGACCTTGCATGCGACCGCCTTCTTGTGGCCCTTGATCTGGCCGAAGCCGATCTCGCATCGCAGCGCGTGTGATGCAAAAGCGGTCGCTGCCGGATTGGCGGCGGCCGCTTCAACCCGGCGCGGTCGTTATCTCCTCAAGCCTCGAAGCGGGCGATTTCCGCGCCGGCCTGCAGATAGCTGCCGGCTTCCGCCTTAATGCGGATCTTGCCTGCGCGCGAGGCCGTGACCTGGGTCTCCATTTTCATCGCTTCCATGACCGCGATCAGGTCACCCGCCGCCACGTCTGCGCCATCCTCGACCTTGAAGGCTTGCAAAGTGCCGGAGATTGGCGCCGTTACGCTCAGCGCGTCCTCCGTCTTTGTGGCAACGGTCGCGACGGCGTCAGCGCCCGCAAGTCCACCGAGGCCGGCGAGCAGCGATGCGGGAATGCCGAGTTCGTGGCGTTTGCCGTCGATCTCCACATGGGTGCGGATCAGTGACGCATCCGTAGACGGTACCGGGCGGGCTTCCGCCTCAAGACGGCTGGCGAAGTCGGTCTCGATCCAGCGTGTATGAACCTTGAAGCCATTCTCTCCGGTGAAATCTTCCGTCTCGATCGCGGCGCGATGGAACGGCAGAACCGTGGCGATGCCCTCGATCCGGAATTCCTTCAGCGCCCGCCGCGCCCGCTTTAGAGCCTCCTCGCGGGTGGCGCCCGTCACAATCAGCTTGGCCATCAGGGAATCGAAGGTGCCGGGCACCGTCGAGCCCGAAACCACACCGCTGTCGAGGCGAATGCCGGGGCCGGAAGGTGCCTCGAATATGGTGATGGTGCCAGGCGTCGGCAGGAAGCCACGGCCCGGATCCTCGGCATTGATGCGGAACTCGATCGAGTGGCCCCGGGGGGCTGGAGTCTCGGTGACGCGGAGCGGCAGGCCATCGGCAATGCGGAACTGTTCGATAACGAGGTCGATGCCTGTCGTCTCCTCTGTCACCGGATGCTCGACCTGCAGGCGCGTGTTGACCTCGAGGAAGGAGATGGTGCCATCGACGCCCAGCAGGAACTCGACCGTGCCCGCACCGGAATAACCGGCGGCAGCGCAGATTTTTTTCGCGGCGTCATGGATCGACTGGCGCTGGATATCGCTGAGAAAGGGGGCAGGTGCCTCTTCGACGAGCTTCTGGTTGCGGCGCTGTAGCGAACAGTCGCGGGTGCCGAGTACCAGCACATTGCCATGCTTGTCGGCAATGACCTGTGCTTCGATATGGCGCGGCCGGTCGAGGAAGCGTTCGAGGAAGCACTCGCCGCGGCCGAAGGCGGCCTTGGCCTCGCGGACGGCCGATTCATAGAGTTCGGCGATCTCCTCCATTTTCCAGGCAACCTTCAGTCCCCGCCCGCCGCCGCCATGGGCGGCCTTGATCGCGACCGGCAGGCCGAATTTTTCGGCAAAGGCGATGACTTCGGCTGCCGTATCGACGGGGCCGTCGCTACCGGCGACCAGAGGTGCGCCGACGCTCTTGGCGATCCGCCGCGCCTCGACCTTATCGCCGAGCGCTTCGATCACATGCGGATCGGGACCGATCCAGATCAGGCCCGCATCGATCACCGCGCGGGCAAATTCAGCCCGCTCGGAAAGGAAGCCATAACCGGGATGAACCGCATCGGCACCGGAGCGTTTGGCGATGCCGATGAGCTTTTCGATATCGAGATAGGTTTCCGCCGGACGCGCGCCTGAAAGCCCATAAGCCTCGTCGGCGAGCTTGACGAACATGGCGTCCATATCCGGATCGGCATAAACGGCAACGGATTGCAGGCCGTGATCGCGGCAGGCCCGGATGATCCGCACGGCGATCTCGCCGCGATTGGCAATCAGAACTTTTTGCATGAAGGTCTCCTCATTGTTTTCATCGGCCCACGTCTGCGACTTCAGCTCTTGGAGGGCTGGATATCGGCGAAGGTCGTGACGGGCCGGAAGCGTATGCGGGCATTGACCGGGATCTGCCCGGCCAGATCGAGATGGTATTCGGCGACGGTGCCGATGACGGGATAGCCGCCTGTCAGCGGATGGTCGGCAAGGAACAGCACCGGCTGGCCGCTATGCGGCACCTGGATTGCGCCGGTGGCCGTGCCTTCGCTCGGCAGTTCCGCCTTGTCCTTGCGCTCCAGCGCTTGCTCGCCGGCAAGGCGAATCCCGACGCGGTTTGACTGCGGTGTCACCGTCCAGAGTTGGTCGGCCAGGGCCGCTAGCCCGGCCTCGGTGAACCAGTCGCTGCGTGGCCCCATGATCACATCGAGCGTGACGATCTCGCCCGCTGCGGGGTGTTGGAAGGCTGGCGTTTCGTCAATGGAAACGGCGGCGAGACCACCGCTTTCGCGGTTGACGGTCAGCACTGAACCCGTGGTGACCGGATCGGGACCGACGACGGCGAGGGTATCGGTGGAGGCGCTGCCAAGCACCGGCTTGACGGCAAATCCGCCCCGCATGGCAAGGTAGCTGCGCATTCCGGCTGGGGCATGTCCAAGCGTGACGATATCTCCCGGTTCAAGCGGGATCGGATGATAGGTCGAAGCGCTGGCCGTGCGGCCGGATATGTCGCGGATACTGACCGGACAGGGCGCACCCGTCAGGGAGATGACGGCGCGGCCGGAAATCTCGAAGGAAAACCCGCTAGGGGTCATTTCCAGACAGGGCATGCCGGCGGGATTGCCAACGACGCGATTGGCCGCTTTCAGGGCCGCCTGATCAAGCGCGCCGGAGGCGGAGACACCCTGGCCGGTTTGGCCGAAACGGCCGAGATCCTGAAACAGTGCCGGCATCGGTGCCGTAAGGACTTTCAGCGTGACGGTATCTGGGGCTTGGTCAGCGGCCTGGACGTCCGAAATCCTGGCAGCCAGCGCGGCAACGGACACGGTTTTCTTCGCGATATCGAGGAAGCGCACGCGATATCCCGGCTGGAAGAGGGCTGGCGGGTCTCGCGAAAGGTCCCACATTTTTTCCGGTGTCGTGCCGATGATCTGCCAACCGCCCGGGCTTGCCTGCGGATAGACCCCGCTGAAGGCCCCTGCCAGGGCAACGGAGCCGGCGGGTATCTTCGTGCGCGGGGTCTGGCGGCGCGGCACCTGCAGGGCCGGATCGCCACCGACGAGATAGCCGAAGCCGGGCGCAAAGCCACAGAAGGCGACGGTGAATTCGCTGCCGGTGTGGCGGCGGATCACCTCGTCGATGGAAAGGCCGGTCAGGCCCGCAACATCCGCCAAATCCTCGCCGTCATAACGGACCGGGATTTCAACGAGTTTGTCGGAGGGCGCGATGCGGGCCGAGAGATCGCGTGTAACGATCCTGGCGGCCAGCGTTTCCGCAGTCAGTTTTTCCGGCCTGAAACGGATCATAAGGGTGCGCGCCGCAGGCACCATGTCGGTGATGCCCTCGACAGGATCGCTTTCGAGCGACGCAAAGAGCGCCAGCGTCTCGTGGAGATCGGCAAGTTCGACTGTGAGGGTCGTCTGGCTGACGGGCAGAAATCGCATCATGACCTCATGCGTGGTAGGCTGAATCGGGAACATCGGTGATGAACATGTGCCCTGGCGCATGGGTGATCGCAAACGGGACGCCCGATGCCATCACGGCTGCCTGGGGTGTGACGCCACAGGCCCAGAACACAGGCACTTCACCGGGTTCGATGCGCACGGCATCGCCGAATTCCGGCTTTGACAGATCCCGGATGCCAATCTCCTCCGGTGCGCCGACATGCACGGGAGCGCCGTGCACCGCGGGGAAGCGGCCTGAGATCGTCGCAGCGTCGGCGACGCGCGAGGCGGGAATCGGCCGCATGGAAACGACCATGTTGCCATGTAGACGCCCGGCCGGGCGGCACGGTGTGTTGGTCAGATACATCGGAACATTGGACTTGTCGGTGATGTGACGGATCTCGATGCCAGCCTCGGCCATCGGCGTTTCGAAGGTGAAGCTGCAGCCGATCAGGAAGCTGACGAGATCGGGGTGCTCGGCCCAGGCCGCGGTTGCGTCCGCTGTCTCTTCGGAAAGCTTGCCGTCGCGCCAGATGCGGTAGAGCGGCAAGTCCGCGCGCAGATCCGCGCCCGGTGCCAGCATGGTTGCATGTGAGCCGGGATCGGACACATCGAGCACGGGGCAGGCCTTGGGGTTGCGCTGGGCATAGAGCAGGAAATCAAAGGCCCAGTCGCGCGGCAGGACGATCATGTTGGCTTGGGTGAAGCCGGGGGCGACGCCGGATGTCGGTTCGACGCTACCGACGCGGTACCGTTTGCGGGCGATGCGCGCCTGTTCGGCATTGACATGGCGGAGATGGTCTATCGCGATCATTGTGTTCCTCCCAGAACGTCCGTCAGGCCGAAAGAAACGACCGGACGGTGATGCCGTCTGCCTCAAAGGCGCGGCGGATTTCCTGTGCGATGGCAACGGCACCCGGGCTGTCACCATGGACGCATATCGATTGCGCATCGATCTTGATGGTCGAACCATCGATCGCCTCCAGCGTGCGCTCGCGCGCCAGCTGCAGCATGCGGCGGGCGATAAGCTGCGTGTCGTGCAAAACGGCCCCCTGTTCGCGGCGCGAAACCAGTTGTCCGTCCGGCGTATAGGCACGGTCGGCGAACGCTTCGGCGACTATCTTCAGACCCGACGCCTGGGCGAGCTTTAGGATCGGCGCATTGGCAAGGCCCATCAGCACCAGCGAGGGATCGATCGCCTTGATGGCGTCGATCACTGCCTGGCCCTGTTTCTGGTCATGGGCGATGCGGTTGTAGAGCGCACCATGCGGCTTGACGTAGCCGATGGTCACGCCCGCGGCGGCCGCCATGCCCTTCAGCGCGCCGATCTGGTAGATGACGTCGGCGATGAGTTCGCCGCTCGTCACATCCATGTCGCGCCGGCCGAAGCCGACGCGATCGGGATAGGAGACATGCGCACCGATCGAAACACCCTTCCCGGCGGCCGCCTTGACGGTCTTCCAGATGCCGGCGGGATCGCCGGCATGGAAGCCGCAGGCAACATTGGCGCTGGAGACGATGGACAGCATGGCGGTGTCATCACCCATGCTCCAGGCGCCGTAGCTTTCACCGAGATCGCTGTTCAGATCGATGGCGGTCATGTCAGGCTCCTCAGACGGCTGTCAGCAGGGAGAAGATCGGGCCGATCGACTTGTAGCCCATGTACCAGGTGAGCGCGCAAGCCATTACGCCGAGCACCAACAGCCAGCGGGGATAGCGGTACCCGGCCATGAGGTCGGATCGTGCCCAGGCTGCATAGATGAAGATCGACAGGCCGATGGGCAGGATGAGGCCGTTCAGACCGCCGACGAAGACCAGCATCTGCGCAGGCGGTGTGGTGATGACCACGTAGAAGAACAGCGAGACGGCGATGAAGATCACGGTCGCGATGTTCCGGGCACGCTCGCTGATGTCCTTCTTGAAGACGGTGATAAAGGATACCGAGGTGTAGGCCGCGCCGATCACCGACGTAATGGCGGCAAACCAAAGCACGGCACCGAAGATGCGGTAGCCGGTATCGCCCGCCGCTGCCTGGAAGGCTTGTGCTGCCGGATTGGCACCCTTGCCGGATACGTCGATGACGACGCCGCTGGCAACCACGCCGAGAATGGCAAGGAAGAGCACATAGCGCATCAACCCGGTGACGGCGATGCCGGTCAACGCGGCACGGTTGACGGCGCCGAGGTTCTCGATACCGACGGTGCCCTTGTCGAGCAGACGGTGCGCGCCGGAATAGGTGATGTAACCGCCAACGGTACCGCCGACGATGGTGGTGATCGTGGCAAAATCGATGGTGGAGGGCAGGAAGGTCTGGAACAGCGCATCACCGACCGGTGGAGCGGAGACGATCGCGACATACAGCGTCAGAAGGATCATCAGGACGCCGGCCACGACAATCAATCGGTCAATGGCAAGGCCTGCGCGCTTTGAGCTGAAGATGCCGATGGCAATCAGCGCGCTGATCGCGCCGCCCCATTTCGGATCGAGGCCCATCATGGCGTTGAGGCCGAGGCCCGCACCACCGATATTGCCGATGTTGAAAAACAGACCGCCGACGATGACGAGGATCGCCAGCAGGTAACCGGTGCCTGGAATGGCCGCATTGGCAATGTCGGACGCGCGCATCTTGGTCAGCGTCACGATCCGCCAGATGTTCAGCTGCACGACGAAATCGATGAGAATCGAGGCAAGGATCGCGAAGGCGAAGGCGGCGCCGAGCTTGCTTGTGAATGTGGCGGTTTGGGTGATGAATCCCGGGCCGATGGCGGATGTTGCCATCAGAAAGATCGCGGCAGTTAGCGCCGCGCGGCGCGACTTGGCCGACATTCCCCCGGGGCTGCCGTTCTCGGCCGATTTCACCTGCTGTTCCATGTCACCCTCTTCTCTGTTCCCAATTGCCTTGGGCTGAATTGATTACCAACCGGCACAAAGTCGCCGTGTTTCACAATTCTGTCAATATTGTTCAACGATTATATTCTATCGTTCTACTAAAATGTTCAAATGTTGAGCAATATGACACTGTCGTGAGCGCGGAATGGCCATATTCGCGCCATTTTCTGATCCCGCTGGGGTAGCCGGTGGCGGCGGTCGTTTGGTGCTTAATGAAAGAATGCGGATGTTTGGATTTGAGGCCGGTAATTTCTCCCGGGTTGAAACGGTGTGTTAGAGCAATTTCCCGTCTGATTGAATCGATCAGGGTTTTCAAATCAGTGTCGAACTGATTCAACCTCCATGCTGGTGGAGGAGGCCAGCATAG
>JAESFK010000113.1_pt1 | contig 70621 bp, 55 predicted proteins | sample 9269391 | NCBI WGS metagenome assembly JAESFK01 (sample SAMN14506231, study PRJNA617097) | algae metagenome | isolation source: Drouetiella hepatica UHER 2000/2452 and co-occurring heterotrophs from... | place: Slovakia: Slovak Paradise National Park, Hrabusice, Kosice Region | collected 2000-01-01
GATGCGGCGGGCAACGAGTCCGACCCGACGCCCGCTGTGGCGCCCGATCTAACGGCGCCCGACGCGCCGACGGCCGACGTCGACGACGCGACGGGAACGATCGTGACGGGGACCGGAGAAGTTGGTGCAACGATCACCGTTTATGATGTCGATGGCACCACGGTTCTCGGCACCGGCACGGTCATTCCGGGCGGCACCTACAGTGTGACGATCCCGGCGCGGATCAACGGTGAGGCTCTTACGGTCACCCAGACCGATGTGGCGGGCAACGAGTCCGACCCGACGCCCGCTGTGGCGCCCGATCTGACGGCGCCCGACGCGCCGACGGCCGACGTCGACGACGCGACGGGAACGATCGTGACGGGGACCGGAGAAGTTGGTGCAACGATCACCGTTTATGATGTCGATGGCACCACGGTTCTCGGCACCGGCGCGGTCATTCCGGGCGGCACCTACAGTGTGACGATCCCGGCGCGGATCAACGGTGAGGATCTGACGGTCACCCAGACCGATGTGGCGGGCAACGAGTCCGACCCGACGCCAGCTGTGGCGCCCGATCTGACGGTGCCCGATGCGCCGACGGCTGACGTGGACGATGCCACCGGTACGATCGTGACCGGTACTGGCGAACCCAATACGACCGTGACGGTCTATGCCCCCGACGGAACGACGGTGCTCGGCATCGGCACGGTTGATCCCGGCGGCAATTACAGCGTGACGATTCCGGCGCAGACGAACGGCGAAGAACTCACCGTCACGCTAACCGACGCGGCGGGCAATGAGTCCGACCCGACGCCCGCCGAAGCACCCGATCAATTCGATGCGTTTGACAATATCGACAGCGCCGGACTCGACCTGGTGCCGGTATCGACGCCGGTTGATCTGGGTAGCGAAAATTATCTGCTATTGCTGGCGCTCGTCGATGTCGATCTATCGCTCGACGTCGCCGGGCTGGAATTGCTCGGTATCGACCCCGTTACCTTCACGGTTGATGGCGGGCATCAGCTTGATGCTCTTATCGAATATGGCGGGCTGGTCGATATCGGAGTTGCGGCGGACTATACCATTGTCTTGCAACAGTTGATCGACGGCGAATGGGTCGGCGTTGGCGGTGAAGGCGAAGCGACGTTGCTGGAACTCGGCCTGCTCAACGGCGATCTGTCCGCGGTCGATAATCTGGGATCCGGCGACTATCGCGCTTTTGTGACCTTTGACGGCCTGTTGGGGCTGGGCGTGCTCGGCACGCTTGATGTTAGTGGGGTCGACAATGATTTCACCGATCTTGCCGACATCATCGCGATCACCGCCGAAGGGAACGTCATTACCGATATAAACGGGGCGGGGGAGACCGATCTTGCGCCGGTGGGTACCGTCGTTCAAAGCGTCACGGTCAATGGTGCGACGACTGCGGTCACGGCCGATGGTACTGTCGTTGTCGGCGACCATGGCACGCTCGTGATCGACCTTGACGGCAGTTATGTTTACACGCCCGACGAAGACGCGGCGAATATCGGCGCAGCGGAATCCTTCACCTACACGATCGAGCGGCCCGACGGTGCGCAGGAAAGCGCGACACTGGTCATCGAAATCGGCAGCCCCGATGTGTCGCTGACCTGGGGCGCGCCCGGAGATGACGCGACCACCGGGCTTGCCGCCACAGGCGATACCGCGACCGCGGCCGTGCTGTTCGAAAATACGGTCGATAACGTCGCGACGCCGCTCTTCAACCTCAGCAACGGCATCATCGGTACCGAAAGCGACGATGCCAATTTCACCGTCTCTGCAGACACCGAATCCGACGCGACGGTGAACATCGTCGTGAGCAGTGTGATCGCTCTGTTCCCGAGCTATACGGTGACGCTAACCAACGTTGATACCGGCACCGTCGTTTCGACGCAGAATGTGACGGCGATATTGGACCTTCTGGGTCTGGTCAGCGCAACGGTAACGTTCGACGATCTGCCGCCCGGAAACTACAACATCGAAGTCGAAAGCGCGGGGATCGGACTCGGCTACAATTCCGCGGTATCCCTGGCGCAGGAAGTGACGAACCTGACCGAATTTGCGGTTGACGCAACAAACACCGCAGAAGGCAATTTGCTGGCCAACGACGTCACCGGCTCGATGTTTACGGCAATACTGGTCGATAGCGGCGGTGGATTTGCCGAAATCGGCGACACGCCGGTGACTTTGACCGGCACGCATGGTTCGCTGACGATCGATGAGGCGGGCAATTATCAATATGTGCCCGATCCAAACCTTGCGTATTCGGCAACCGATCTGATCGACAGCTTTGCCTATCAAATTCGCCATCCCAATGGCGAAACCTCTACCGCCCAACTTACGGTATCGGTCGAAACCGTCGACCCGGGCGGCGCGCTTCCGGCGATGGCGATGATGAGCTTCTCCGAAGATGTCGTCACGCTTGGCAATTTTGCCGGCATGGAATTTATGTCTGAGATCAACGCGGAGACAGCCGACCTTGCGTTCAACCTTTTCGAAGGAAAAGGTGAACTTATCGACGTACTCGACAGTTATCTGGGCAAGGAAGATCCTGCCACAACTCACGACAATTCAAACGCGCCTGATGAGGATAGTGAAGCGCCTGTAATGGAACCGGAGCTGGCCTCTGCGAATGATCCTTTCCACTATCTTTCGATAATTCAGGAGGATGAGATCAACCCGCAAACGATTATTTAATCCTTCATCTCTCTAATGGTGATCGTGGGCTCGCTCGGCGAGACAGCCGGGCGGTTCGCAAGCGCGACCCGAGCGCCGGAGGATGAATGCCGACAGAACGGCCCCCATGGATTAGATTTAGTTTATCAGTACTGCTGGTAGGGGCCTCCCTGCTTTTGCCCGCTCCGCTCCGCGCGACACTTCAAGACGATCAACAACTGAGCTGGACGGCGGCGGTTCGGGAGGCGGTCGGCTGGCACCCCTCCGTCACCGAAGCCGTCGCCCGTCTCAACGCACGGACAGAAGAGGTGACGATCGCGGAAGCCGGCTATCGACCGCAGATCAGCGCGGGCCTCGGATCGGGCTTTGACAATATCATTGGCAGTCGCTGGCAGCCCCGCGCCAATCTTTCGGCATCGCAGATGCTGTTCGATTTCGGCAAGGTGAAGAGCTCGGTCGATGCCGCCGAGGCCGGAACCCGGATCGGTCGATCCGACCTGCTGCTGGCAATCGATGCGCTTATCCGCGATACCAGTTTTGCGGTAATCGAGATTCAGCGCGACATGGGGCTCGAGCGGGTGGCAGCCGATCAGCGCGCGAGCATCGCCGGCATCAGCGCGTTGGTCGACGACCGCTACGATGTCGGCGCAAGCACCAAATCCGACGCGCTTCAGGCGCAGGCGCGCGTGCAGGCGGCGGACGTCACGATCCAGGAAATCGAAGCCGAACGGCGGCGGTGGGAGAGCAACCTTGCCTATTTGCTGGGGCGCGATTCCGCGCCGCAGGTTTCGCTCGATCCGCCAATCGGCCTCTTCGGCGCCTGCGCGCCCGGCGAGCCCGATTGGACCGCGATACCGGCGATCATGCAAGTCCGCGCCGAACGCGACCAGGCGCAGGCAGAGCTGAAGCGCAGCCGCGCCGACGGCCTGCCGACGGTGTCACTCGGCGCCGGTGGCGGCGCCGACCTTACCGACCCGTTTTCGCGCCGCGCCGAGTATAATTTCGGCATCAATATCTCGGCACCGCTTTACAGCGGCGGCGCCCGGCGCGCGCGCACCCGCGGCGCGGCATATGCTTTGAGCGCAGCCGACGCCGCCGAAGCTCGCGTCCGTAACGAGGTTGGCCGACAGCTCGCCGAGGCGGCGCGTCAGGCCGAAAGTCTGCGCAGCGTCCTCGACATTCTGGACAAGCGCCAAGCGAGTATGACCGAAACCGGGAAGCTCTATCGGTTGCAATATATGGAGATGGGAACACGCTCGCTGGTCGACCTGCTGAATGCCGAGCAGGAACTGCATCAAGTGCGCTTCGATCTGGTCAACACACGATATGATATTCGCAGGCTGGAGGTGACTTGCCTGTTTCTTGCCGGCGCACAGCGCGACCTGTTCGGCCTCAGTGGCATGACCATAAGGGGTGTTACACTATGACGCGCCCCGCGGCGGCTGGTGAACCACTGACGGCGCAGCGGCTCTTCCGGGCCGATGATTGGCTCGCGGCGCTTCGCATCGTGGCTCATCACTATCGTCTGCCCGGCCCCGCCGAAAATTCGAAGCTGGCAAGCTTGTGGCACGAGACAAATGACCCGAGCGAACGAGCCTGCCTGATGGCGCGCGGTGCCGGGCTTCGTCTGCATTTTCTGCCGCCAGGTCATGACCAGCTAACCGCCGAGCGTCTGCCGATCATTGTCGAATTCGCCGACGGATCCCTGGCGGTCGTGCACGCAATCGATGGCGACGGCCGAGCGACGCTGGCGCTCGCAGGCGAAGACGGTCTGGAAAATGAAAAGTCAGCCGACGACCTGCGCGCCGCCGTTGTGCACTGGGCGGCAGCACGCCCCGCGCGCGCCCTTCGCGACGCGCGCGTCGACACCTATATTCGGCCTTTCGAAGACCATTGGTTGCGGCGCATCCTTTTGCGCGATGCGCGTTCCTATTCGCACGTGCTGATCGCATCGCTGGTCGCCAACACGCTGGCGCTGGCGGGCGTGATCTTCTCGATGCAGGTCTATGACCGTGTAATCCCGGCTCAGTCTTTCCCGACGCTCTACATCCTTTTTGCCGGGGTGTTGCTCGCGATCGGTTTTGACTTCCTGTTTCGCCGCCTGCGCATGCGCGTCATCGATATCTTGGGCAAGCGCGCCGACATGCGGATGTCCGACCAGATATTCGGTCATGCTCTTCGGGTACGCAACAACGACCGACCGTCGTCGACCGGCGCCTTTATTGCCCAGCTCCGCGATTTGGAACAGGTCCGCGAACTGCTGACGTCAACCACCGTCGCGGCGATCGCCGACGTGCCCTTCTTCTTTCTGTTCCTGCTGATTTTCTGGCTCATCGCGGGACCGCTCGCGCTGGTCCCGCTCGCGGCGCTCGTGCTCCTGCTCTTGCCCGGACTGCTCGCGCAGCGTCGTCTTCGTGCTTATGCCAATGAAGCCATGCGCGAATCCTCGCTGCGCAACGCGATGCTTGTCGAAGCGGTGCAGGGGCTGGAGGATATCAAGGTGCTTCAGGCCGAGGCGCGCTTCCAGCAGCAATGGACCCACTTCAACGCCGCTGCCGCAGAGGCACAACTCAAACTGCGCGGCCTGACCAACAGCCTGACCGTCTGGGCGCACAATGTTCAGAATGGCGTCTATGCGGCGATCATCTTCGTCGGCGCCCCGCTCGTCATGGAAGGCGAAATCACCACGGGCGTTCTGGTCGCAGCCTCAATTCTGGGCTCGCGGATGATTGCGCCGATCTCGCAGGTCGCGCAGGTGCTGAACCGGCTGCAGCAGGCGAAGGTCGGCATTCAAAGCCTCGATCAGATCATGGCGCTGCCGGTCGATGATCCCGACGACGAACATCGCATCCAGCTGCCCGCGATCACCGGCAGATATTCCTTTCATGCCGCCGTGTTTCGCTACGCCGACCCGAGTGCGCCGCCCGCGCTGACCGTTGTCAACCTGCGCGTCGAACCCGGTGAAAAAATCGCGATTCTGGGCCGCAACGGTGCGGGCAAGTCGACTCTTTTACAGGGATGTTCCGGGCTATTGCAGCCGATCTCGGGCGAGGTTCTGCTCGACGATTTTGCGCTTCATCAAATCGATCCAGCCGATGTTCGGCGCGATGTCGGATTGCTGGGGCAGGCGAGCAGGCTGTTTTACGGCACGATCCGCGAAAATCTGACGCTCGGTCGGCCACAGGCGAGCAAAGACGAAATCATGGCGGCGCTCGCGATGGTCGGCGCTGATGAATTCATCCGCCGGTCGCGCGCGGGACTCGAGCAGGTGATCCTCGAAGGCGGATCAGGTCTGTCGGGCGGTCAGATCCAGTCACTTCTGCTCGCGCGCCTGCTGATCCGTGAGCCCCAGGTTGTGCTGCTCGACGAACCCACCGCTTCGATGGATGAGGCGGCCGAGCGCCAGTTTATCGACCGCTTCAAACGATGGAGCCGCAATCGCACGGTGCTGATCGCAACGCACCGAATGCGCGTGCTCGATCTCGTCGATCGCATCATTGTGGTCCACAACGGCAAGATTGCGCTCGATGACGAAAAAACGGCGGCATTGCGAACGATGCAGGGCGGGGGAGGATCGGCATGACCGAAACGCACCCGACGGTCGACTGGCTGTTCGGCGACGAGGCCGATAGAGGGCTAATCTCGGCCAAGCGCCTCATCGGCCTGCTCGCGGCGCTCTTTGCCATAGGCATTGGATGGGCGTGGTTCGCCGAACTTGATGAGGTCGCAAGCGGCGGGGGACGCGTCGTTCCGACGTCGCGCGAGCAGATCATCCAGTCGCTCGAAGGCGGCATCCTGTCCAAGCTTATGGTTCGCCAGGACGCGATCGTTGAGCCCGGGCAAGTGCTCGCGCAGCTCGATCCGACGCAAGCGGGGTCGACGGTCGATGAAAGCGCCGCCAAATATCGCGCCGCGCTCGCTGCGTCGGCCCGGCTGCGCGCCGAGGTTAACCAGACGCCGCTCGCATTCTCGAGCGAGCTCGACGACTTTCCCGATTTGAAGGCCGAGCAATCGCGGCTCTACGATGCACGGCGACGGAGCTTGTCGAGCTCGCTCGGCTTGATCGACGAGTCGCTTGCCCTCATCCAAAAGGAGGTCGCGATCGGTGAATCGCTGATCAAGGTAGGCGCCGCCAGCAACGTCGAAGTGCTGCGCCTGAAGCGGCAGCATGCCGATCTGCAGTTGAAAAAGGCCGATCTGCGCTCGCTATACATTGTCGAGGCGCGGCAGGAACTGGCGAAAGCCGACGAAGAGGTAACAGCGCTCGCGCCGGTCGTGCGCGGCCGATCTGACACGCTCGACCGCCTGACGCTGCGGTCGCCGGTACGGGGCATCGTGAAAAGCATCGAGGTGTCGACCGAGGGCGGGGTGATCCCGCCGAACGGCAAGATTATGGAGATTATTCCGCTCGACGATCAATTGCTGATCGAGGCGCGGATGTCGCCGCGCGATATCGCGTTCATTCATCCCGGCCAGCGCGCGACGGTAAAGGTGACCGCTTACGACTATTCGATCTATGGCGGGCTCGACGGCATCGTTACCACCATTTCGCCCGACACGATCCGCGACGAGGTACAGCCAGAGCTATTCTATTACCGCGTATTTGTGCGGGCCAAGACGGACAGTCTTCGGAACAAGGCCGGGCAGCGCTTCCCGATCGTGCCGGGAATGGTCGCAACGGTCGACATCAACACCGGCAAAAAAACCGTCTTCCAATATCTGATGAAGCCGCTGAACCGCGCCCGCGAGGCGCTGCGCGAACGATGAGCCTCGCGCTCGCCTCTCGCCTCGCCGCCCTGCGTGCCGCGCTCGGTCCCATCGCGCCGGTCGTCAGCGGCGGGGCAAAGCGGGTCGTCATTTTCGTTTCGGCGACCGACGGCACGCATCGCGCCACGGTGCGAACCGTTGTCGCTGCCAAGGCCGACGATGCCTGGCAACGCGCTACCGAGGTCATGGAAGCGCCGGATTTCGCGAGCGCCCGCTGGCTGCGTGTCGAGTGGGCGGATGCCGTTGAGCGCAGTTCTTGGGGCGCGCTGCGCGCCCGACTGACCGATATCAAACGCAATTATTTCCGGCTTGGGATCGCGCTCGACGCTGATTTTGAACATGCGTTTCTCGAAACCGAACTGAACGCCAACGCCATGCTTTATGGCGGCCCTCGCGACCCCGCGGCGATGGTCAATGAACGCAATTTTGCGCTTTATGCCGCGCAGCGGCACGGCCTTCGGGAAATATCCTTCACCGACGAACGACGGATCTGGCTTTTCACGACCCGCGGCGCTTTTGTCGGTGACGACAATGTTGTCCACGAGTTGCGGGGAACGGGCCTGGAGGCGGGGCGGCGCGGCCTTCCGCCGCTCGATGCCGATGGCACGCTAAAGCTGATCGAGCGCGGCAGTCGATACCTTGCCACGCAAGTCGGCGCCGAGGGCAAGTTCATCTATGGCTGGCACCCGTGCTTTGACCGCCCCATCGCAGCCTACAACAGCTTGCGCCACGCGAGCACGCTCTATGCCATGCTTGAAGCCTGGGAAGTCACGCGTGACGAAGCACTCAAGTCGGCGATCGACCGCGCGCTGGCGTTTTTGACGACCGAGCTCATCAACACGGGCCGACTGGCAAACGGCAAAGCGGGCGCATTTCTTGTCGATGGCGGAAATGAAATCAAACTGGGCGGCAACGCCGTAGCGATCCTCGCGCTGGCCAAATATCACCAGCTGACCGGCGATGGCCAATATGACGCCCTTTGTGACGGACTCGCAGAGACGATCCTGTCGATGCAGGATCCGGTCAGCGGCCGGTTCGACCATGTGCTCAATTTTCCCGGCCTCGATCTGAAACAATCGTTCCGGATAATCTATTATGACGGCGAGGCCGCCTTTGCGCTGATGCAATTGTTCGATCTGACCGGTGAACGACGCTGGCTGGAGGCGGTCGAACACGCCTTTGGCCATTTTGTGCGCGAACAACATTGGAAAGCGCACGACCATTGGCTCAGCTACTGCGTGAACGAACTCACGCGGCATAACCCGTCCAATGCCTATTATCGCTTCGGTCTCGACAATATTCGCGACTATCTCGATTTCATCACAGAGCGAATAACAACCTTTCCGACGCTGCTTGAACTGATGATGGCGGCCGAGAAAATGATCGACCGGCTGCGGTCCGACCCCATGCGCGCGCCTTTGCTCGATGGGTTCGACCTTCCGCGTTTTTATCGCGCGCTCCAGTTCCGCGCCAACTATCTGCTCAACGGCCATTTCTGGCCCGAACTCGCAATGTATTTTGGGCGCCCTGACCGCATCGAAGGAAGCTTCTTCATCCGTCACCACGCGTTTCGGATTCGTATCGACGATGTCGAACATTATCTGTCGGGCCTGATTGCGTATCGCCAGTATCTGATCGAACGCGAGGCACGGCCTGGCGGCGCAGTGAAGCACAGCGTGATCGCGGAAAGCGACACGCATTGGACTGCCGAGAATGTCATCCGCGCAACGGCCGGGCGGTGGTCTCCGGCGCCGCCGTCCGACTGGTCGGCGGACGGTCTTTGCATCGCTCCGATGACGATGACGGGGGGCGATATGGTCGCCGTGCGGCTTCGCGAAGGGGAGGTCGGGGTTGGGGCCGCTTGGCTGGCCAAACTCACTCACCCACCCGCCGCGATGATCGCTACGGCCAGGACCGACGCGATGCCCGCCGATCGCCCACTGCTCGAGGTCGACAACGTCAGCGCCGCGATTCTGGCGCTCGGTCGCTATGCGCGATCGCGGATGACGGGCAAGGTGGTCGCGATCACCGGCAGCGCGGGCAAAACCACGGCGGTCGCAATGCTGGCGCACGCGCTGGCAAGCTTTGGCGCGGTCGGTCAGACGCGGCACAACGCCAACCTGCCGCACGGCATCGCGTGGAATCTGGCCTCGATCCCGTGGAATGTTCCCCATGTCGTTCTGGAGCTTGCGATTGGCCGGATGGCGCGCAACGCCCGGCTAACCCGCCCAGATGTTGCGATATTTACCAATATTCTCCCCGCGCACCTCGAATATCATCGCGATCTCGCAACCGTGGCGACCCGGAAAAGTGCGATATTCGAAAGCATGGAGCCGGGGGGCACCGCTATTCTCAATCGGGATATGGTCGAATGGGAGCGGGTCCATATGGCGGCCAAGCAGCGCGGTCTCACTATCATTCATTATGGTACATCCCCGGACTGCCAATTCCGCCTGATTGGCTATGATCCCATCCAAGGCATGGTCCGAGCATCGATTTTCGGCAAGGAATGCAACTATTTGCTGGGGGCCGCGGGCGAGCATATGGCGCTCAACAGCCTTGCCATTCTCGCCGCGGTTGCCGCGACCGGCAATGACCTCGCGCCAGCGATTGCGGCCCTCGCCGGGTTTGCACCGGTCGCCGGGCGGGGCCAGCGCACGGTCCTGAAATTCGGCGATCGCCGCATCATGCTCATTGACGAAGGATATAATGCCAACCCCGGTTCGATGGCCGCAGCGTTCGCGCTGCTGGGAAACTGGCAGGGAACTGGGCGCAAGATTGCGGTCCTCGGTGAAATGCGCGAGTTGGGCGAAGCTGCATCCGCTTACCATGCCGCGCTTGCGCCGCTTATCGTGGCCAATGGCATCGACCGCGTCCATGTGGCTGGCGAGCTTTATGACGAATTTTGGTTAGCCTTGTCGCCGGACGCGCGTGGTCATCGTACCGATGCCCCGGAAAACCTTAAAGGGCGCCTCGTCGAAGAGTTGCGCGACGGCGACGTGCTTTTGCTAAAAGGTTCGCACGGTAGCCAGATTCATGAACTGGTCGAAGCGTTGAAAAATGCTTCTGACGGACAAGTCGCCGAAAACGGGATCAGCAACTTCGGCCCTGCTTGGGACGGAGCGCCGCGCCACAATCCGGGACGCAAGGAGCAGTCTGGCACATCCGGATCGCTTTGCCCGACGACCGGATCGATTGCCGGACGCTACTCTCCCGCGTCGCGACGTGCGGTCGCTTCGATGTCGCATGCAGCGGCTAGAGGTGTCGGCCCGGCGGAAGGGGAGCTCATCGAGGGTGCGCGTCATTTGCTTCAAGCCCGGCTCAAGATGGCCCGGATCGCGCCGAAGGGGCTCTTGCGCGATTCCGCTTGGGACATGATGCTCGAGCTCTTCATCAGTGGCCAGGAAGGCGGCATTTCCTACGTAAAACAACTTATGTTGACTTCTGGCGAATCCCCGGCTTCGGCGATGCGGCGGATTGACCGGCTGGAAGAAGCCGAGCTTATCGAACGGTTTATCGACCCGCTCGACCGCCGGAGGGTGATCGTGCGACTTTCCACGCGTGGCCAAGCGGCGATGCTGGCGATGTTGAGTCATGTTTTTGAGAAAGATATGGATGCCGGGCTAGGCCATCCGACAGAAGTAGACTCTGTCATAAATTAACAAAGTAAAGTACTAAAACTTAAAAGAATTTCTTTTTTTCCGCGAGAGTATTTTGTGGAGACTATATTCAGGATTTTGACAAAGATGATGTCCAGCGCAATCGGTAATCTGCCCATCCAGCCTGAAAATGTCCTGCGCGAGCAGTATGCAAGCTTGGCGCGCCAAGTCCCACTGATGTATGCGCTGATGTTTCTGAACGTGTTGTTCCTAGCCCTCGTGACGGTCGACGACGGTTCATGGGCGGTCAGCTTCGTAGCCCCGCTCGCGTTGATGGTGATCATTGTGGTCCGCGGGGCTGCGTGGTATGTGCGAAGGAACGCCGACCGAACCGAAGATTATATCCGCAAATATCTGCGCGGTACTGTCGTTCGGGCTGGTGCCTTCAGCCTGTTGTTCGGGGGCTGGGGCTTTTATCTATTCCTCGCGGCCGACCCGTTTCATACGACGGCGATCGCGCTGTTCATATTCGTCGGCTCGATCAGCTGCTGCTATTGTCTGCAAGCGCTCCCTTCGGCGGCTCGGCTTGTACTTCTGTTGGGGGCAACTCCGGTCACGATCGGACTTGTCGTATCGGGCGATTGGTACTTTACCGGGATGGGTCTGACGTTCCTGCTTGGAGCCGGCGTCATCCTGCGGACAATTGCGACGACGCAATCCGCCGTATTCCAATCGCTTCGTTCGCGTTCGGAAATGTCTGCCCTGATCGACGCCCTGCGAAGCAGCGAGGAACATTATCGCTTTTCGGTCGAACTCAATCCACAGATTCCATGGATCAGCGATCCCAACGGCCAGATCGTCGAGGTCGGACCCCGCTGGACCGAGCTTACCGGGACGCCGACCGATGACGCCCTCGGTTGGGGCTGGATCGATTCCCTCCATCCTGAGGACTTGTCCGGAGTTCTCGCGCACTGGAACGAGGCACTGACCTCGCTCGATAACGCCGTGGCCGACGTGCGATACCGGGTGCGCAATTCGGATGGGAGCTACCGATGGTGCCGCGCTCGCGCCAATCCGCGGCGCGACTCTGCGGGACGGATCACCAGCTGGTATGGAACGCTGGAAGATATTCACGATCAGGTGACCGCTGAATTGGCGCTTCGCGAGAGCGAGGAGCGCTACCGCCTCGCATCGCACGCCACCAACGATGTGATCTGGGACTGGTCGCATCGCTCCGACCGGATAGAATGGGGCAATGGCGCGGTTGAGGTACTCGGCTATCCTGAAGCATCCGGCGGGACGCCGATGAGCTGGTGGCTGGGCCGGGTCCATCCTGATGACCTGCCTGCGGTAAACGAGATTTATGACAGGGTGCTGCGCAATCTCCGGGACAGCTGGAATCATGAATATCGATTCCGCACCGCGGACGGGAAATATATCAATCTACACTCAAGAGGCTACGTTGTCCGCGACGATGAAGGGGCGGCCGTTCGCTCGATCGGTGCCCTTCTCGACGTTACCGCCGCACGCCGGGCCGAAGAGGAGCTACGCTGGGCTGCGAATCACGACCCGCTAACCGGCCTGCCCAACCGCAAATTCTTTGCCGAAGTGCTGGAACGCGCGCTTACGACCGCCGTCGCCAACGCATCGGGCGTTTGCGTCATCGTCATCGATGTCGATGGTTTCAAGCTTCTCAATGACAGTATGGGGCATTCTGCGGGCGACGAGCTTCTCCGAACCGTCGCGCTGCGCTTGCAGGGGAACCTGCCTCCACAAGCGAAGGTAGCCCGGCTTGGCGGAGATGAATTTGCGGTGATCTTGCCAGGGCTGCAGCCCAATGATGGGGGCGCGTCCGCCGTCGTCGGTATCCTCAAAGGCGTGGCTGACACGCTGATCATCGACGAGAGCGTCGTGCACGTCAGCATTAGCGCCGGCGCGGCCATGTGGCCATCCGATGGCGGTGATGCCGAAGAGATCCTCAAGAGCGCAGACCTTGCGCTTTACGCGGCGAAGGCTGAGGGCGCGGGGGTCATCCGCGAATTTCGCCCTGAAATGCGCGAGGCTGCAGAGAGCCGAAAGGCTATGCTGCGCGAGGCGCGTGAGGCTCTCCGCGACGATCGGATCATCCCCTTCTATCAGGCAAAAATCGACCTTCGCAGCGGCGACGTGGTCGGTTTCGAAGCCTTGCTGCGCTGGCATCATCATCGGCGCGGCCTCCAGCCGCCTGAGAAAATCCGGGCCGCCTTCGACGACAGCTTTCTCGCTAGCGAGCTCACCGATCGTATGATCGACCGTGTGCTCGCGGACGTTTTAGGTTTTAGCGAAAAGGGAATTGCTTTTGGCCGCATCGCGATCAACGGCTCACTCGCCGATTTCCGGCGCGACGACTTCGCCGATCGGATTCTCGGCAAGTTTCAATGGGCGGGGCTTGCCCCGACCCTACTCGAGCTTGAAGTAACCGAAAGCGTCTTTGTCGATCATCTCGCGCTCAATGTCGAGCGAGCCCTGCGGTCCTTGGTGGCCGAGGGCGTGTCGATTGCGCTTGACGACTTCGGGACGGGTTATGCCTCACTCACGCACTTGCAGCAATTTCCCGTCGATGTGCTGAAGATCGACCGTTCGTTCATCTCGCGGCTCGATAGCGCCGACAACGCCGATTTCGCGATTGTGCATGGTGTGATCGACATTGCGCATCGTATGAAGATCGTCACGGTCGCTGAGGGCGTGGAGAACGAAAACCAGCTATCACAGCTGCGTCATCTCGGCTGTGACATCGCGCAAGGCTATCTCTTCAGCCGTGCCATCAGTGCCGAGCGCATACCTGCTTGGCTCCGCAAGTGGACGCGGGAGGCTCCGACTTGGTCAGACGCGACAACTGATCAACTTACGGCTGAACCGCCGCCCCGTTTGGCATAGCTGAGGGGAAGGCTTGGCCCGAGAGCATCGTGCCAGGCTCGCCGATGGCGGCGTCGCGTGCGATTAGCTTCGCACCCGATTTTCGTAGTTTGTGGAAGAAGCCGTGCCTCCGATAGTCCAAGCCTGCTATACTCAACGCCGGCACATTAGCGCGGCGGATTTAGACAAATGCTTTGTGCCCGATGGTGGAATCCCGGTTGTGTAGGACCACACGCGCTGCCCGATCGCCGCGCTCACATTTTTGCTGATGTCTCGCGCTTGTCGTTCCAGCTAGGTTCGCTTCAAAATCACAAGAGGAGGATGCGATGGACCTGGGTCTCAAGGGCAAGAAAGTCATCATGAACGGCGGGGCGCACGGTCTGGGCCTCGCCTCGCTCAAGATTTTTGCGGCCGAGGGCGCCGACGTTGCCTTTTTCTCGCGCGATGCCGAGAAGGTGAAGGCGGCGGTCGCGGCGATCGACGCGGCGGGGCCGGGCAAGGTTCATGGCGAACAGTTCGACATGACCGGCAATCCCGACGGTTATCGCGAATGGCTGGGCACGGCACGCGATGCGCTCGGCGGCTGCGACATCTTCATCCACACCGCCAGTTCGTCGGGGCAGGGCGCGACCGGTGACTGGCAGCGCGGGCTCGACATGGACGTCATGGGCGCGGTTCATGGGGTCGAAGTGCTGACCGAAGCACTCGCGGCGTCGGGGTCGGGATCGATCATCTTCATGGCGTCGACCGCGGCGGTCGAGACGTTCATCGTGCCGCAGGCGTTCAACGCGCTGAAGGCGGCGCTGATCACCTATGGCTCGCAGCTGAGCCAGGCGCTCGCCGCGCAGAATATCCGCGTCAACATCGTCTCGCCCGGCGCGATCTATTATCCGGGCGGCAATTGGGAAGTCATCAAGTCGGCGGTCCCGGCGCTCTATGACGCGACGCTCGCGCAAATGCCTATGGGGCGGTTCGGTGAGGCCGAGGAAGTCGCGAAAGGCATCGTCTTCATGGCCTCGCCCGCCTGTCCGTACATGACCGGGGCGCATCTGGTGATCGACGGCGGCTTCACCAAGCGCGTCCAGTTCTGATCGGGCCGGCACCATGAAACTCTATCAATCGATCGGCCCCAATCCGCGCGTCGTGCTGATGTATCTGGCCGAGACCGGGATCAGCGTTGAACGCCAGTTGGTCGATATCATGGCAGGCGAGAACCGGCAGGACGAGTTCCTGGCCAAAAGCCCGCTAGGTCACACGCCGCTGCTCGAACTCGATAATGGTCAGCGGATCGCCGAGAGTGTCGCGATCTGCGAATATCTTGACGACACGCTGGCGGATCATGCGCTGCTCGGCGCGACAGCGGAGGAGCGCGCGCAAACGCGGATGCTGGTGCGGATTATCGATCAGCAGGCGGTGGTGCCGATGACGCTGGGCTTTCGCGGTGCCGAAGGGCTGCCAATGTTCCAGCCGCGGATGCTGTGCCTGCCCGATGCGGCGGGGGACCTCAAGCGTCAGGCAGCCGAAGGGCTGGCGGCAATCGACCGGATCGTCGGCGCTGGGCCGTGGGTGGCTGGGGACCGTTTCAGCCTCGCCGACATCCTGCTCTTCTCGTTCGTTGAATTCGGCGCGATGGTCGGGCAGCCGCTCGACGCCGCGCTGACCAACCTTACCGCGTGGCGGGGCCGCGTCGCGGCGCGGCCGAGTGCTGCCGACAGTGCCAATCATAAACAGGGCGTGGCCGAACCCGCCTGAGGAGAGACTGAATGACCGAGGCCTCGATCGATCGCGACACATTGCGCGACATCTACATCCGCACGATGCGCGTCGCGCGCGCTGACGAGAAATTCCGCTCGCTGCTGATGACCGGCAAGCTCGCGGTCATCTATTACACCGTGCGCGGACAGGAACTGGTGTCGGCGGCGGCGATGGCGGCGCTCAATCAGGACGATTATCTCGTCACCACCTATCGCGGCCAGCACGACCAGATCGCCAAGGGCGTGCCGCTGAACCCGCTGTTCGCCGAGATCGCGGGCAAAGTCGGCGGCACCTGTCGCGGCAAGGGCGGATCGATGCACATCACGCACCCCGAAACGGGGGTGATGGTGACGACCGGCGTCGTCGGGTCGGGGCTGCCGATCGCGAACGGCCTTGCGCTCGCCTCGCAGAACCGCGGCGACGGCAAGGTGACGATTGTGTGTTTCGGCGACGGCGCGACCAACATCGGGGCGTTTCACGAGGCGATGAACATGGCGCAGTTGTGGAAGCTGCCGGTGATCTTCCTGTGCCAGAACAACCGTTACGGCGAACACACCGCCTTTGCCGATCACACCAAGGTCGATTCGATCGTCACCCGCGCCAAGGCCTATGGGATGGACGGCATCAAGGTTGACGGGAACGACGCGATTGCGATGTACAACACCACCAAAGCCGCGGTTGACCGGGCGCGGGCCGGTGACGGGCCGACGCTGATCGAGGCGATGTGTTACCGCATGCTCGGCCATTTCTTCGGCGCCGACTTCTCCTACATGCCGCCCGAGCATCTCGCCGAGATGGCGGCGGCGGATCCGTTGCCGCGGCTGCGCCAGCTGATGCTCGATCATCAATTCACCGAGGCCGAGCTCGACGCGATCGTCGCCGATCTCGACGCACAGATGGATGCGGCGGCCGAATTTGCTGCCAACAGCCCGCTGCCGGGGCCGGAGGAAATCCGCAAGGATGTCTTCGAAGAGGAGATTGCGGCATGAGCGCCCAGATCACGATGACGCAGGCGATCAACCGCGCGATCGACGAGGCGATGGCCGAAGATGAGGGGGTCATCCTGCTCGGCGAGGACGTCGCGGCGAAACAGGGCGGCGGGGTGTTCAAAATCTCGGCGGGGCTGACCGAAAAATATGGCGAGAACCGCGTCCGGGCGACGCCGATTTCGGAGCAGGCGATCGTCGGCGCCTGCGTCGGCGCGGCGCTCGCGGGCTTCCGCCCGATTGCCGAGATCATGCTGATGAACTTCGTCACCGTGGCGATGGATCAGATCGTCAATCATGCGGCGAAACTGCGCTTCATGTCGGGCGGGCAGACCAACGTGCCGATGGTCATCCGCACTACGACCGGCGTCGGGGTCGGCTTCGGCGGGCAGCATAGCGATATGCTCGAGGCCTGGTTCGCGCATGTCGCGGGGCTGAAGGTGGTCACGCCGTCGAACGCCGCCGATGCGCAGGGGCTGATGCGCGCCGCGATCGCGTGCAACGACCCGGTGATCTTCATCGAGAATATTCTCTGCTACGGCCTGAAATCCGACGACCCGGGGCCGGGGCATATCGTCCCGCTCGGCAAGGCGGCGGTGACGCGCGAAGGGACCGATTGTTCGATAATCACCTATGGCCGCACCGTGCTCGACGCGCTCGAAATCGCCGGCAAGCTCGCCGAAGAAGGCATTTCGGTCGAGGTCGTCGATCTGCGCACCGTCGCGCCCTACGATGAGGCCACGGTGACCGCGTCGGTCGAAAAGACCGGCCGCGCGGTCGTGCTCCACGAAGCGGTGAAGCAGTACGGCACCGGCGCCGAGATCGCCTCGCGCCTCAACGAAAAATTGTTCGGCAAGCTGAAAGCCCCGGTGACGCGCATCGGCGGTGCCTTCTCGGCGGTGCCGATGGCCAACGCGCTCGAACAGGCGTGGATACCGAACAAGGATAAGATCGCAGACGCGGTGCGCGCCGCGATGAACTGGAAAGGCTGAGGCGATGGCGGAGGAACTGCGCATCCCAAAGATCGGCATGTCGGCGACCGAAATGACCCTCAACGAATGGATGTTCGGCGACGGCGAACGCGTCGAGGTCGGCGATATTCTCTATACGGTCGAAACCGACAAGACGACGGTCGAGGTCGAGGCGCAGGTCGCGGGAATCATCCGCCCGATCGGGGTCGAGGGTGAAGTTTATCCGGTCGGCGCGCTGGTCGGGACGATCGAATGACGAGCCCTCTTGAAGCCAGCAAGGCGATGTATGCCGCGGTCGCGCGGGGCGAGTGGGATGTCGTCGCCGACTTCATGTCTGACGATCTCGTCATCTACGAGCCGACCTCGCTCCCCTATGGCGGCGAATGGCGCGGGCGCGATGCGCTGCAACGCCTCTACGCGCATGTGATGACCTTCTGGGAAGATCCGGTCGTCCAGTGGCAGGAACTGGTCGGCGGGGAAAAACATGCCGTCGCGCTGCTCCACTTTACGGTGACTGCAAAATCGAGCGGCAAGCGCTTCGAAACGCATATCGCGGAGGTCACCAAGTTCGACGACGCGGGCAAGATGGCGTCGATGCGCATCCATTATTTCGACACCGCGCATATGGTCGAGCAGTTGCAGCCCTGATGCGGGTGCTGGTACTTGGCGCGTCGGCTGATCAGGGGGTGCCGCTGGTGCGCGCGTTGCTGGCCGCCGGACATGAGGTGACCACGGGCGCGCGGCGCGCCGGTGCGATGGCGGCGACGCCGTTTCCGGATCTGCCGACCGTCCGCGCCGACATCGGCGATAGCGCGTCGCTAACCGCGGCATTCGCGGGACAGGATGCGCTCGCCTTTCACCTCCCGTTCGAATTCGATCGCGCCCGCGCCGCTTCTTATGGGCAGGCGATCGGAACCGCGGCGAAGGCGGCGGGGATTCGCGACATCATTTTCAACACCGCCTGTTTCGTCGCCGACCATGATCTGGGTCTGTCGGCGCATGACGGGCGGCGCGATATCGAGGCGGCGCTGGAGGCCAGCGGCGCGCGCTGCTGTTTCGTCGAGCCCGTCGTGTTCATGGACAATATGATCCGTGTCTGGAGCAAGCCGTCGATCGCGCAGCGTGGCATCTTTGCCTATCCCGCCGCGCCGACATTGCAGATCAACTGGGTGTGCCTCGACGATGTCGCCGCGGCGATGGTCGCGGCGCTCGAACAATCAGACGCGCCGCTGCACCTGCCGCTCGGTGGGCCAGAGACGCTGGTGGGCGATCAGGTTGCGGATCGATTGTCGGAAGCACTCGGCCGCCGGATCCGCTTCCTCAGCCTCGCGCCCGACGAATTCGCTGCGAGCATGAGCGAACTCGTCACCGGATCGCGCGAAATCCTACCGCACAGCATCTATGACGGCATGGCTAAATTCTATCGCTGGTACAATGAGCAGCCGGTATCGCCGCTCGTTGTCGATCCCGCCCCAGCAGCGCTGCTCGGGCTGACCCCGACGCCGCTAGTCGAATGGGCGAAACGGCAGGACTGGGGCTAGGCTAGCGAAGCCAGTGTTGCGTCGCTTGCAGCAACACGCGCGCCCGTTCAGCGGGATCAGGATAGCCGTCGCGCAGCGCCGCGCTGCGCAGCTCGACGCTCAGCGGCGTGTCACGCGGCAACATCGCCAGCAGTTCGGCCAGCGGCAGCGCACCATCGCCCGGCATCAGCCTGAGGTCGAGCGCTTCGTGGATGATCGCGGGAACATCGCTGGGCGGGGGGCCGCTGGCGGGCGCGTCGCAGAATTGCGCGTAGGGGAAACGGTGCGGGGCGACCGCGGCAAGATCTGAGGGTGTGCCGCCGGTGCGCGCGAGGTGCAGCGGATCGATCAACAGCCCGACGTCCTCGCATCCCGCCCCGTCGAGGATGGTGAGCGCCGCATGAACATTGCCAACCGTGGTGAACGCCGCGAATTCGAGGCAGACGCGCATGCCCGAGGGCGCCGCGTGATCGCTCAGCCTTTGTAGCTTTTCTGCGGTGCGCGCGGGGTCGGGTTCGGACGTCACCACCAGCACATTGCGCGCGCCGATCGCCGCGCCTGCATCAATCGCGGCGAAATGGGCCGGATCGTCGGGTCCGGGCTTTAGCCAGATCACCTCGATATCGAGCGCGATCAATCCGGCATCGGCGACGCGGTCACGGATTTCAATCGTCGTGGCCGGGGTCCATGTCGCGGGATCATGCCAGATGCCGACGGCCGGCCAGCCACTCTTTGCTGCCGCCGCCACGGTCTGCTGCGGCGAAAAGTCGGGCATCACGCCCGCCGCTAGCGACAGTAACGGGCCGCGCGTTGCCATCAGGCGGGCAGCGTCCCGTCCATAAACTTCTCCAGCGTGCGGTGGAAATGACGGATGCGGCTTTCCTGATAATGGCCGAGTTCGAGCACGCCGTTCGGCGACGATTTCATACCTTCCTGCACATAGGGCAGGTTTTCCATATCCTGGTCGAACACCCCGGCGAGCGCGGCGCCGATCAAATGGCTCGCGCTCGAAAAGGGCTGGTCGTCGGGGATTAGGTGCATCGGCGCCGATTTCGGCGGCTTTTCGCCCTTTGGCGTCCGCATCAATATGCGGACCTCCATCAGGCAATGATCGACGTCGCCCCACGGCCGCCAGCGATAGACGATGTTCGGTACCAGCCCGCCCCACGGCGACCAGTTAGGGAAGACATTGTAGGTGAAATTGTCGAGCATTTCGCTGTCGGTGGCGTCCGAATAATCATGCCCGTTCATCGCCGCAAAGGCGTCGCGGTTCGCCTGCGCCAGCACTTTGCGCGCCAGCATCGGATCGTCGGCGTCAAAACCTTTCAGGTCTGCTGGGTCGCCGGTCGCGCGGCGCGCCCGGCTGTCGCCGCCACCGATGAATTCCTCGAGCGATTTCAGGACGTAGAATTGATCCTTGCCCTTGATATGCGGCGACATCGCGCCGGCGGGCGTGATCGCGCGGTTGAGGAAATCGCCGTAGAGGTCGTAGCGCGTGTTTGCGTCGGCGGTGAAGCCCAGGATCTGCGGGTGAGTGACGATGCTGTGCCACGCCTCCATGAAGGCTTCGGATACGGCCTTCCAATTGGCGGGAATGACGCGGCCGACCCACGCGCCGGTGTAACATTCGCCCAGCCGCCAATTGTCATAATGCTCGACCCCGGGACCGACCCAGTCGCGGAACGATGGCAGGTCGTGATTTTCGGTGACGAGAATGAAGCCCTGCCAGCGCTCGACGCGCAGTTCGGGCAGGCTCATGTCCTTGGCCTCCAGATGTTTGAAGTCCCATGCGCACGGCGCTTCTTTGAAGCGGCCATCATGGTGCCAGGAAAAGCCGTGGAAGGGGCAACGCAGGTTCACCGCGGGCCCGCTTTCGGTGCGCAGCTTGCGACCGCGGTGGAGGCAGACATTGTAGAAGGCCTTGACCGAATGGTCCTTCTGCCGGACCAGCAGGATGCTCTTTTCGTTGATGTCATAGACGACGGTGTCGCCGGGTTCGGGCATATCCTCTTCGCGCGCGGCATATTGCCAGATATTCGGCCACATCTTTTCGCTTTCGAGTCTCGCCCAGTCCTCGCTGACGTAGCGCTCGATCGGGATCGGCGCGTCGCCCATATCCTCGGTCGATTCGGCGAACAGATAGTCGGGGACGCGCCGCGTGTCGGCCTTCAGCATGTCGGTATAGCTGGTCCCAGGGCAGCGATCGTCGCGGTTCTGGTCTTGGGGAGGCGAGAGGTCGTTCATCTTGGGCTCCGAATTCAGGCAAGCTGGTCGAGCGGCATCCCGCAGGCGGCAGCGATCGAGCGGTGGACGCCGTGCAGCGCCGGCTCGTTAGCGCCGAGCACGACGCGGAAATCATCGGGCGCGGTCAGCAAATTCGCATAACCGTTGCTCGCGACCCGATAATCTTCGGTCTGCACCACGGTCGCGGTCGCGTCATAGGCCATCACGCACATGTCGCGATGTTCGTCGCTCTCGACCCCGAAGGGTGCATAGACCGCGAACTGGCAGAACATCTTGCCCGGTCCCTCGGGAAACAGCCGGAAAACCTGAGTGAAATAGACTCCGGGCGTCACCGCGCCAAAGAAGATCACCGTGTTGGGGAACAGGAAATGCACCCCGCCATATTCGGTGTCGGGCCATTCGCTCTCGTCCTTGCCGACCAGATTGCCGATCGACAGGTCGGGGAAGCTGACCCGGTGATGGCGGCCGATCGGTTCATAGACGTTGCGGTCGCTGTAATGCGTCTGGCCGATCGTCGTGTTGTGGAGCATCTTGAAATGATAGCCCTCGCCATAGGTGTCGAGCGCAAATTTCCAGTTCGAATCGGCGGTCAGGATGCCCTTTTTGACCGGCTCGGCGCGGTGCAGTTCGAGCTGGGCGAGCACCGGCCCGAAGTCGCCAAGATGCGCGGCGGCATCGATCGGCGCGCCGTCGGGATCGGCGCGCACGAAGATCAGGCCGAGATGTTCGGCGCAGGGCAGGGCGATTAGGTTGCGCGCCCCGATCTCGCAATTGGCAAAGCCTTCCTTGCCGGGCTGGCCTACCAGCTCGCCCGCGGGGTCAAAGGTCCAGGCATGGAACGGGCAGACGAGCCGCGGCCGCGGGCCGCTCCACGGCTCCTTTTCTTCGACCAGCTTGGCGCCCCGGTGGGTACACATGTTGAGGAAAGCGCGCGCGACGCCATCCTTGCCGCGCGTCACCAATATCGACGGGCCAACCGAGTCGAAAACCAGCGTGTCGCCCGTCTTGGGAATGTCGCCCGACAAGCCAGCGACTATGTGCTCGCCATGGAAAATGCGTTCCATCTCGGCGGCGTTGCGCGCTTCGCCGGTGTAGATCGATTTGTGCAGCGGCAGCGGCGCTTCCGCCATATCGGTGCGGTTCTCGGCAATGATCGACACGAGCTTGCGCAGTCCGGCGCGCCCGTTGCGCTTGCGGACGGCGGGCCAATCCTTCTGGGCGATATGGGGATCGGACTCGGCCATTGGCTCTCCTCACATTTTGCCCAGTATGCTTCCGGGTCTCGGCTATCTTATCGCACAGAGTTGCCAGCTTGTGCGCTATCGCTTTTGAGGAGGATGTCCCATGGCCCGACCCCTGACGTTTGCATCGCTGGGCGATGTCATGCAGCTGGCGTTCGTGCCGTCGGACTTCGACGCGGCGGTGAGGCATTGGACCGAAGTGATCGGGGCGGGGCCGTTTTTCCTGCTGCCGAACGTGTCGCTGCCCGGGGGGCGGTACCGCGGCGAGGCGAGCAATCCGGTATTCACCATGGCGCTCGGCTATTGGGGCGACATGCAGATCGAGCTGATCCGGCCGGAGAATGACGCCGCGTCGATCTATCGCGGCGACTATGGCGTCACCGACCGGTTGCACCATGTCTGTGTGCTGGTCGATTCGATCGCGGAAGCGCGGATGCGGTGCGAAGAGGTCGGCGCCGAGATCATATTCGAGGCGCCCGTCGGCGACAGTGGCGGCGTGATCTATGCCGATCCGGGGACAGGGCCGGGCAATCTTGTCGAACTACTGGAGCCGCAGGCGGGCACCAAGGAATTGTTCGCGATGATGCGCGACGCGGCGCGGAATTGGGACGGCAGCGATCCGCTACGCTTGCTGGGCTAGCTGTTCGCGCCCAGATACCCCAGCTGCCCCGCCTTGAAGATCGTCTGCGCCCGGTTGACCGAGTTCAGCTTCTCGCCGGCGCGGTGGACATGATAGCGCACCGTTGCGTGGCTGAGCGAAATGATCATGCCGATCTCGCGGTCGGTTTTGCCGATCGCGGCCCAGCGCAGGCATTCGACCTCGCGCTTCGACAATTCGCAATCCGACGGGATGCGGCGCTTGGTCCGCATCGCCGACGCATAGCCCGCGATAAACCGCCGCGTCGCGAGCGCGAGCGTGTCGCCAATTTCCGCGAACAATTCGGACAGATCGTCGATCTCAGGATCGGTCGGATGAAAGCTGTTGGCGGAAATCTGACCGAATGGCAGATGCACCGGGACCACGATCGCCGCCTTGTAACGCGGGTTCGCGGCGAAATAGCGACCCGGATCAATTTCTTCGAGATAGGGATTGGGTTGCGCGGTGCGGAACCCGTCGCTGTTGCACCAGAAGGGTTCGCTTTCGTAGCGGCACGACCGCGGCAACGGCGAATGTAGTGCCAGCCGATGATCTTCCCACCAGCGCTCGCCATCGCCGAGCCAGCCGAAGAGGTCGGCGGCCAGCACCGCGCCGTCGGCATCGACCATGGTTTCTTTCGACGCGATATCGTCGCACAGCGCCGCGCGCAGGCCAAAGGCGGCGGCATAGTCGCGCAGCACAACGGCCGCGTCGTGGATATCCTCCACATTGCGAACCGTGACCGCGTCGACAAGCGTTCTGGCATCCATTGGGGGTGCGAGCCCGCCGATCGGCAGTTTTTCTGCCTGTTCTCCCATATCGGGGACTATCTCATACGGACCGGCAAGTCGCAATGCATGTGTCATAGGCGGAGCACCGTCTTTGCTATGATGTTTTTCTGAACTTCGCTCGAACCGCCGAATACGGTCCAGGCACGGCTATTGAGATAGCGGGCGGCGGCAACCTGCGCGTCTTCGTCGCCGATCGGCGGCGGCGCTCCATTGCCATACAGCGGGCGCACGGTGGGCAGTTGCAGCCCGTCATAACCGTGAAGGTCCATCGCGAGGCCGTCGATCCGCTGGTGAATCTCCGACGAGATGAGCTTGACGAGCGACGTCTGTGGCCCGGCGGGACGGCCCTTCGCGATATCGGCCAGAATACGCAGCTCGGTCGTCTCAAGCGCCTCAGCTTCAAGCCGCAACCGTGCGATCTGGATCGCGGTCTGGGTATCGCCGCCGAGCGATCCATTGGTCCCGCTCGGCGCGGTGCCCGCCAGCTGTTCGAGATGATCGATCGCGCGGATCAGCCGCGGCGCGTGGAACGACCCGCCGCGTTCGTTTTCGAGCAGGAATTTCGCAATCGTCCAGCCTTGCCCTTCTTCGCCGATGCGGTTGTCGACTGATGTGCGCGCGCCGTCGAGGAAGACCTGGTTGACTTCATGGTCGCCCGCCATCGTCAGGATCGGAGTGACGGTGACGCCAGGCTGGTCCATCGGAATCAGCAGGAAACTGATCCCCGCCTGCTTCTTCACCTCGCTGTCGGTGCGGACAAGGCAGAAGATCCAGTTGGCGTGGTGCGCGTGGGTGGTCCAGATTTTCGACCCATCGACGACATAATCATCGCCGTCGCGCCGCGCGCGGGTGCGCAGCGAGGCGAGGTCGGAGCCGCTCTGCGGTTCGCTATAGCCCTGGCACCAATAATCGGTCCCGGCGCGGATCGCGGGCAGGAAACGGTCCTTTTGTTCCTGCGTGCCAAAGGCGCAGATCACCGGGCCGACGAGGCGCAGGCCGAGCACCGACAGCGCCGGGGCGCCGGCGATCGCGCATTCCTTTTCAAAGATATAGCGCTGCATCGGGGACCAGCCGGTCCCGCCGCAATCCTCGGGCCAGTGATAGGCGACCCAGCCCTTGTCGTTGAGGATGCGGTGCCAGACGAGGCCGATGTCGGGTTCGACAAACACGCCGGGGGTGCGCCGGGCGCCCTCGCGGATATAATCCGGGAGAGACGTGCGAAGGAAATCGCGCACCTCCTCGCGAAAATCCTGTTCGTCCTGAGTGAGATCGAGGTCCATATTTCCGCTAGCGTTCGAGGATCGCCACGGCCGATAAGCCGGGCGCGCCATAGACATGACTATATCCTACTTTGGGATCGTTCGGCACCTGCCGCTCGCCGCCGCGACCGCGCAGTTGCACCGTATTTTCATAAACCTGCCGCAGGCCAGAGGCGCCGATGGGTTCGCCGCAGGCGAGGCAGCCGCCGTCGGTGTTGATCGGCAGTTTGCCGCCGATCTCGCTCCATCCCTCGGACAGCCATTGCTCCTGCTCGCCGTCGGCGCAGAAGCCGTTTTCGGCCATATGCATGATCTCGGCGCCGGATTCGGTGTCCTGCAGCTGCGCGACATCGACGTCGCCGGGACCGATGCCCGCCATTTCGAACGCGGCGCGGCTGGCGACTTCGGTCGGTTTGCCGCCGCCGCCTACCGCCACCGACGGTGCGAAGACCTCGAACGACCCCTCGGGGCGGGTGCGGAAAGCGACGCTGGCGATGCGTACCGCATCGGAGCCAAGTTCGCGCACCTTCTTGCCGCTCGCGAGCACCAGCGCGACCGCGCCCTCGGCGGGCGAGCAGAACATATATTTGGTCAGTGGATCATTGACCATCGGAGCGTTCAAGATCGTGTCGAGATCCACCGGCGAGCGCCGCCAAGCATGCTCGCAGAGCGTGCCGTTGCGAAATGCCTTTTCGGCAACCAGCCCGAGCGTGCGGCGGCTGATCCCGTGCAGCGCCATATAGCGCTGGATCTTGAGTGCGAAAAATTGCGTCGTCAGCATCATGCCGGTTTCGCCATACCATTCGGGCAGGCCATAGTCGGACGGCTTGGCGTTGAACGCGCCGCGCGGATGCTTGTCGAACCCGACCGCCAGCGCGATGTCGCACGCCCCCGCCGCGATGGCGTTGCGCGCCGCGGTCAGCGCGCTGCCGCCGGTGGCGCAGCCGTTGGCGACATTGATGAACGGCACGCTCGTCAGCCCGAGTTCGTTGACCATGATATCGGCCGATCCCGCTGCTGCCGACCCGCCATAGGCGAACTCGACGTCGGGCCATTCGATCCCGGCGTCGGCGAGGGCTTCGCGCACGGCGAACACCCCCTGATCGCGGCCCGATCGGCCGTCGGTACGGCCGAAGGGGTGGATGCCCGCACCGATGATATAGACGTCGTCGTTCATGGCTGGCGCTCCGGGCGGAAAGCATAGGTCGACCGGCGGTCGTCGAAGGGGACGACGGCAAACTCCATCGGCATCCCGATGACGAGATCGGCCGGCGTGGCATCGACGATGCGTGTCTCGACGATCACCTCGCCGGGCAGTTCGACATAGCCGATGAGGAAGGGCTGGAAGGGCTGCGGGCCGCTATAGGGCGCCTTCGGTTCAAAGCTTTGCGTCGTCCACGACCAGAGCGTGCCGCTGCGCGACAGCGCCATGGGCTCGACCAATGCGGCGGCGTCGCCGTCGGGAACCGGAAAGACAATCTCCCCGCTCGCCCGCCGCCCGCCGATCAGCCGCGGTTCGGCCTCGTCGGTCCACAGACCCGGTGCGATGGGGGTGAGCGCGCTCATGCCGCCCTCGCATAGCTGCGCAGGCAATGGTCCTGGTCGCCGAACAATTTGTCGAGCAGCATCGCACGCTTCAGCGCATGGCCGATCGCCAACTCGTCGGTCTGCCCCATGCCGCCATGCATCTGCACCGCTTCGAGCCCGATCTTCATCGCCGCTTCGCCGACAAAGGCTTTGGCCCCCGCCGCGATGCGTGGCCAGTTCGCATCGTCGGTCGTCGGATCGAGCATGGCGGTACGCAGCACCATCGAGCGCGCCTGTTCAAGCGACGCATAGCATTCGACGAGGCGGTGCTGGAGTGCCTGGAAACTGCCGATCGCGGCGCCGAACTGCTGGCGCTCGCCGACATAGGTGAGGGTGTCGTCGAACATCGCTTGCGCCAGCCCGAGCATCTCGGCGGCGGCGAGAAGGCGAATGTCGCCGATCACGCGATCGAACTTCGCTGCGGGCAGGTCGAGGATTTCAGCGGGCGCCCGGTGCAGGTCGAGCGTCGCGGCGTTCGACCCGTTGATCACCGGATAGTCCTGCAACACGACGCCGACGGCATCGCGAGCGACCTTTGCGAGCTGGTTCCCCGCGACCGTGACGAGCAGCGTGTCGGCCAGCGGTGCGCCAAGGACGAAAGTTTTTGCGCCGACGATCTGGCCGCCCTCGGCGCGCGTCCCGACCGCCTCAGTTTCGTAGCGGCGGCCGGGTTCGGCAAAGGCGACCGCGGCGAAGCGTCCGCCCGCCAGCAAGTCTTCGACCAGCGCGCCATCACCCGCCGCTGCGGCAAGCCGGATCGGCAGCACGCCATTTTCAAGCCAGGGATCGATCGCGATGCCTTTGCCCAGCGCCTCGGCAACCAGCGCGAGGTCAACCATCGTCCCGCCCATGCCGCCCAAAGCCTCAGGCGCGGCGAGCGCGAGCAGGCCGAGGTCGGCAACCTCCTGCCACCGATCGCGCGAATAGCCGCCGGCGCTCTTGCGCATCGCATGCCGCGCCGCGATGTCGACCGGCCCAAGGAAGCGGCCGATCGTATCGCGCGTGAGCTGCTGGTCGTCGTCGAAATCGAAGTTCATGCGCGCCGCCGAAAGCTGATCGGCAGCGTTGTCAGCCCGCGCAGCAGCATGTTCGGCGGCCAGCTCGGCACATGCCCGTCGGCGACGCGGAAATCGGTGAGGCGCCCCAGCAATTCGGTATAGGCCACCGCCATCTCCTTGCGGCTCAACATGTTGCCGACGCACATATGGATGCCCTTGCCGAAAGCGAGGTGGCTGCGCGCGTTGGCGCGTTCGATGTCGAGCCGGTCGGGGTCGGGATATTTGGCGGGATCGCGGTTCGCCGCGGCATAGCGCAGCTGCACCATTGCGCCCTTGGGAATTTTGACCCCGCCGAGTTCGGCGTCCTTCAGCACCATGCGCCACATGCCCGCGGTCGGGCTTTCGGTGCGCAGCACTTCCTCGACCAGGTTGATGATTGCGCGGTCATTGCCTGCATCGACGGCCGCCACCGCCTTCGCCATCTGGTCGGGGTTTTCGATCAGCTGGAGCAGTCCGCCGGCGAGCGCCGAGGTCGTCGTCTCGTTCCCCGCCACCATCAGCTGCTGCATGATCGACAGAATTTCGGCGTCCTCGAGCGGGCGTTCGCCGTCGATTTCGGCATGGACGAGGTCGGAGAGCAGATCCTCGGCGCGTGTCGCCCGGCGCTCGTCGATCTTCGTCTTCATGTGGTGCTGAAATTCGACGACCTCGCGCGCGCATTCCAGCTCGCGCTCCTTGGGGATCATCCGGCCAAGGCGATCGACGAAGGCATCGGACCAGCGCTTTACGCGATCGAGTTCGCCTTCCATGCCGATCTGGCTCGCGATCATCGCCACGGGCAGGGGGATGCCGAAATCGCTGACGAAGTCGGCTTCGCCTTTTGCCGCCATCTTCTCGATCAGGTCGATCACGACCCCGCGCATATCCTCTTCGATAGCGGCAACGCGCTTCATCGAGAAGGCGAGATTGACGAGCTTGCGAAAGCGGGTGTGGGTCGGCGGGTCGGCGGTCAGTAGCGTGTCGACCTGCGGCCAGCCCTCGGCAAGGATAGCGGCCACTTCGCTATCCTCGGCCATCGCGCCTGACAAGGTTCCCTGGAAATTGTTCGAGAATGTTTCGACATCGCCGGTCGCCAGCGCGCATAAGTCATAAGAGAGGACGAGGAACATCCCCTCCGACAATTGCACGACAGGGCTCGTCGGCATCCAGGCGCGATAATAGTCGAACGGGTCCGCGATGACCTGCGGCTCGAAAAAGCTGCTTGCGGCGATATCGTTCACGCGCCTCTTCCCTCAATCTTCTCTTTATCCGTGCAACTATATGCAGCCGCTCCCGCGGCGCGATGCACATTTTCGTTAGGAAGCGGCGACATGGGCGAGCGCGTTGGCAAGGAAGCGGCGGAGGTTCGGGTCGGCATAGGCGGTGGGACCGTCGCCGGGCTGGAGATAGATCAGACGGCCCACGCCGACGGGCTTTTCCCAAGCGATCAAATCGCTTTCGGGGCGGTGATCCCAGCCGCTGTTGCTGAACATGCGCCCCGCCACCGCCTGCGCGGCCGAATAGAAGCTGTCGCGCACGAAAGCGTGGTCGGCGCGCAGCAGCGGCGTCACCGCACCCCAGACCGGCGCCAGATAGAGTTCGTCGCAGAGCGGAAAACGCGGCGGCAGGCCAGCGGTCACCGGATGCTCGGGATCGAGCACGACTGCGTCGTAGCGGACGTCGTGGCGATAACCCGAGTCGAGATGCTCCTCTCGGTTCGCGGTGCCGGGTTGGTATAGGAAGCGTCCGCCGAGCATGTCCGCCCATTCGGGCCACTCGGCCCAGCCCGCGATCGCATGGTGCATCGCGATCGCGCCGCCGCCGCGTCCGAAATAGTCGGTGATCGCGCGGCGATAGGCGAGCGCGGGCGGGCGCGACGCCATGGCGCCGCCCGCGAACTGATACCCTGGCATATCATAGAAAAGGATCGCGTCAGCCTCGCTGGCCGCGCCCGCGGCGACCGCTGCCTCGGCCTCAGGGTGGAACAGGTGCGTGACCGTCCAGCCGTCGAAGCTCGCCAGCAGCTCGGCGAAGGGTTCGGCTTCATAGGGGTGACCGCCCGACAGGACGAGCAGGCGCCGCGTAGCTGTCATGCGATCTTCAATATCATCTTGCCCTGGTTGCTGCCCGCGAACAGCCGCATGAAAGCGTCGAAACTGTGCTCGATCCCCTCGTCGATATGCTCGTCGGCGACCAGTTTTCCCGCTTGTAGCCACCCCGCCATTTCGGCGCCGCCTTCGGCAAAACGAGGGATGTAATCGGCGACGAGCAGCCCGCGGATCGAAGCGCGGTGGACGATGAGCTGCCAGATGTTCCGCGCGCCGACCTTTTCGACGCTATTATACTCGCTGATCAGCCCGCACAAGCCGATCCGCGCGCCATGGCGCAGGTTCATCAGCCCCGCGTCGAGAATGTCGCCGCCGACATTTTCAAAGATGATGTCGATGCCATCGAGCGCCTCGGCACGGATCGCATCGGTCAACGCCCGCACACCCTTGCCGCGATAATCGATCGCAGCGTCGAACCCATAGCGCTCGACCAGCCGCGCGCATTTCTCTGCGCCGCCCGCGATACCGATGACCTTGCTCGCGCCCTTGATCTTCGCGATCTGCCCGACGAGCGAACCGACCGCGCCCGCGGCGCCGGTGACCAGCACGACGTCGCCGCCCTTGGGTTCGCACACCTCGATATAGCCGAAATAAGCGGTCATCCCGACCGCGCCGAGCACCGACAGATAGTTGGTGACGCTGGGTACCGCAGCCGCGTCGATCGGTTGGGTGAAACCACCGACGGCGCCGACCGAATAATCCTCGATGCCGTTCAGGCCTATCACCCATTGGCCGGGTGCAAAACCCTCCGCCTTGCTCGCTTCCACGATGCCGATGGTCGACGCCCGCACCGGATCGCCAAGGGGGATCGGCGGCATATAGCTGGGTGCATCGTCCATCCAGCCACGAATGGCGGGATCGAGCGAGGCATAATGGTTGCGGATCAGGAACTGGCCGTCGGCGAGTTCGGGCGTGGGTTCGGTGACCAGCGAAAAATCATCGGCAACCGGTTCGCCGTTGGGACGGCGGGTCAGCAGAAAGCGGCGGTTGTCAGGCATGGAAGCTCCTCAGGCGGGGACGATGGAGACCGGGATCGCGCTTTGCAGCGACTGGCCAGTGATCGGATCGTAACGGACGGTTTCGCTGACCAGCCGATTGGTGGAATTGCCGCGCTTGCGGACTTCGTCGGGGCCGACGTCGGGGTCGCCGAACGCATGTGCCATCGACACGACGCCCGGGCGCATGCCCGCCGCAGCCCGCACCTCGGCTACGACCTCGCCCGCGGCCGAACGGATGCGCACGATGTCGCCTTCGGCGCAGGGGATGCGCGCCATGTCGTCGGGGTGGAGAAAGGCGGGGTTGGTCGTGCGCTTGGCGGTTAGTGCGGTCAGATTCTGGCCGGTCGAATTGAAGCGGTGACGGCTACGCCGCGACACCATCCGATACGGAAAATCGGGGGTGGGCTGCTCGGCGGTGGCATAAGTGATCAGCTGGTCGGGCATCGCGCCGGCGGTGAGGTCGAAGCGGCCGGGCGCATCGGGGTCACCCGGCTCGACGACGGGGTGGAGATCGGGATAGATCACCGCTTGGCCATCGACGGTATCGGCGCGGACCCGGCTCGGCGCGACGACGCAGCCAGCGGTCATCAGGTCGAGGAACACCTGTTTGCTCGGCTTTTCATCCATCGGGCAGGGGCCGCCTGCGAGCGGGATCGGGCTACCGATACGGTGCGCCAGACCCCAGAGCATTTCCCACTCCTCGATCAGGTCGCCGGGGGCGTCGATCATCGCTTCGGTGTAGCGGGCATAGGGGATTTCGTACCACCATTCGCTCAGGTTGCTGATGTCCTCGCGCTCAAGGCACATGGAGGGGGCGAGGATATAGTCGGAGCGTTTCGCGGTCGCCGACTCGGCGTTGACATCGACGCTGACGAGCAGCTCCAGCCCGTCCAGCGCGCGTGTCATCTTGTCCTGGTCGGGAAAGGCGACCACCGGATTGCCGCCGATCGAGATCAGCGCACGGACCTGGCCCTCACCGGGGGTGAGGATTTCGTCAGCAAGGACGTTGCACGGCATTTCCATGCCAAGGTGGGTGAGGCCGCGGATGCGCGAGGCGGGGAAGCCCTCGCCGTAGAGTGCCATCGGCGGCGAAACCTGGGCTCGGCGCGGCGTGACCGCGGTGAAAACCCGCGGGATCGAGCTTTTCTCGCCCTCGCGGCAAAAGCGCCCGCAGATGATGTTGAGCGACGAGACGAGATATTGGGTGAGCGTGCCCTGACCGGCCATTTCGGGGCCGGTGCCGGTCGAGACCACGCCCTTGCTCCCGCCCGCGAACAGCCGTGCTGCGGCGACGAGCTGGCTTTCCTCGAGCCCGGCGCGGGCGGCGGCAACGGCCGGGGTGAAGTCGGCGACGGCGCGCCGCAGTTCGTCGATCCCGTCGACATATTGCTGGACGAAGCCTTTGTCGTAGAGGCCTTCGGCGAGGATGACATGGATGATCCCCGCAAGCATCGCGGGGTCTTCGCCCGGGCGGACCGGTAAATGGATATGCGCCAGCGCCGCGACGTCGCTCTCGCGCGGGTCGGCGACGATCAGTTTCAGTCCCTTATCCAGCGCATCGCGCAGGCGGCGCGAGGGGGAGAAGGGCGGCAGGCCGCCCGGCGGGCCATAATGCGAGACGATCGGGTTGTTGCCGATGAAAAAGGCGACATCGGCCTCGGCGAAGGTGTGCATGCCGCCCATCCAGTTGCCGTAGCGCATTGTCGTATAGACTTTGGCGGGCTGGTCGAGCGTCACCGAGGTATAGATGTTGCGCGTGCCGAGCCCCTGCGCAAACGCCATCGCGCTGCCGACCCCGGCGCTGTTCTGAAAGGCGTAGGTTCCGCCATAGATGGCGACCGCGTGCGGGCCATGCTCGGCAATGATCGCGGCCAGTTTTGCGCCGATTTCGTCGAGTGCGGTGTCCATCGCGATATCCTGAAACGCTCCGTCGATACGCTTTTGCGAAACCGTCAGCCGCTGCGGCCCGTGGTGCGCCTCGGGCAACTGGCGGCCCTTGATACAGGTATAGCCGCCGAACACCGGGTCGTCGGGGTCACCCTGGACCTTGGTGACGCGCCCCGCGTCGATCGTCACCAGCATCGCGCAATTGGCGTGGCAGAAGCGGCAGAAACTGCGGCGGACCTCAGGCATCTTATCTCTCCCTGATGGCACCCTACGCCCCCGCAGATCCTAAGCGACTGGCACTTTTGGCGGTGGTTGCCGGGCGGGCGCGGGCGCAGTTTCGGTGCAACAAAAACCGGGAGAGTAACGATGCCGACATCGCGCCAGTGGCTGCTGAACGGACATCCGCGCGGGCGCGGGATCGAGGATGGCGATTTTCAGCTGGTGGATACGGAAATCGGCGCGCCGGGTGACAGCGAAATCCTGCTCAAAACGCTCTATCTGGGCTTCGATCCAGCGCAAAAGGGCTGGATGGAAAATATCGCCGACTATGTCGCGCCGATGGCGATCGGCGACGTGATGCGCGGCAGCGGCATCAGCGAAGTCGTCGAAAGCAACCATCCGGGCTTCGCGGTCGGCGATCTTGTCATGGGGTCGACCGGCTGGACCGAATGGCATGTCTCGAACGGTGAGGCGCTGGTGAAGATCGAGACGGCGCTGCCGCCGACCGCGATGCTCTCGGTGCTCGGGACCACCGGGGTTACGGCTTATTGCGGGTTATTCAAGGTCGGGCGGCCGGTCGCGGGCGACACCGTGCTGGTGTCGGGCGCAGCAGGCGCGACGGGGTCGGTCGTCGGCCAGCTTGCGAAAATTGCGGGGTGCCGGGCGGTCGGGATTGCGGGCGGTGAGGATAAGTGCCGCTGGCTGGTCGAAGAAGCGGGCTATGACGCCGCGATCGATTACAAGGCGGGCAACCTGCGTAAGCAAATCAAGGACCATTGCCCCGGCGGCGTCGATGTCATTTTCGACAATGTCGGCGGCGCGATTTTGAACGACATGCTCGGAGAGATCGCGACCGGGGCGCGGATAGCGATTTGCGGCGGGATCAGCCGCTATGAGACCGGATCGCTGCCCGCCGGACCGCAGAATTATTTCAACCTGGTGTTCCGGCGCGGCACGATGGCGGGGTTTATCGTCATCGATTGGGCGGCCGAATTTCCCGCGATCCGCAAACGGCTCGAGGGCTTCGTGCAGGATGGCCGGCTGACCTATCGCGAGGATGTACAGCAGGGGTTCGAAAACGCTCCTGCGACCTTGAAACGCCTGTTCAGCGGGCAGAACCGCGGCAAGCAATTGTTGAAACTCTAGGGAGATCGCTATGGGCAGGCTGGCAGGCAAGCGCGCCGTCATCATCGGCGCGGCATCGGCGGGAAATATGGCGCAGGTGACCGCGCGGCTGTTCGCGCGCGAGGGCGCGACGGTGATGGTCGCGGGGCGCAAGCAGGATGTGCTCGATGCGCTCGCGGCGGAGATCGGCGGCCATGCCGCGCTCTGCGACATCACCGACAAGGCGTCGGTGTTCGCGCTCGCCGATGCGGCGAAAGCGACAATGGGCGGGGTCGATATCGCGATGAACGCAAGCGGGTGGGGGCTGCTCAAGCCCTTGCTCGACGTGACAGAAGAGGAATTGGCGAGCATCGTCGCGCTGCAGTTCACCGGGGTGCATCATTTCCTCCAGGCCTTTGTCGGCGCGATGCTGACGAACGACCCGCAGGGCGGATCGATCATTCAGATTTCGTCGGCGACGACGCATTCTCCGGTCAGCAACCACGCCGCCTATATCGGGACAAAGTCCGGGGCCGAGGCGCTGATCCGCTGCGTCGCCAACGATTTCGGCGCTTACGGCGTTCGCGCCAACACGGTGTCGCCAGCGTTTACCGAGTCGCCGATGACCGAGGGCGCCTTTGCGACCCCCGGCCTGGTCGATGCCTTTTTGCCGCGCTATCCGCTCGGGCGGCTCAACACATCGCTGGATGTCGCCAACGCGTGCCTGTGGCTCGCGAGCGACGAAGCCTTTGTCACGGGCGAAAATTTGCAGCCCAATGGCGGGATGCGCCTGCGCGGAAATCCGCAGGAGGGTGATATTGCCGCTGCCGTCGGCGCGGCGATGGCGAAATTGCACGCGCAGTAAACACGCCGTCATTGCGAGCGCAGCGAAACAATCCAGAGCGGTTTACGCAGGCTCTGGATAGCTTCGCTACGCTCGCAATGACGGCAAAAATGGGCGGTTACCCAATCTGCCGCTCGCGCCCTTCCCAATAGGGCGCGCGCAGTTCGCGCCGTAAAATCTTGCCCGACGGGTTGCGCGGCAGCGCGGGGATGAAATCCACCGACTTCGGGCATTTGTAGCCCGCGATGCGTGTCCGCGCCCACCCGATGATCTCACCCGCGTCTGCGCTTTCGCCGTCCTTCAGCACGACGCACGCCTTCACCGCCTCACCCCATTTGTCGTCTGGCACCCCGACCACTGCGACGTCGGCAACCGCGGGGTGGCCATAGATCGCATTCTCGACCTCGGCCGGATAGACATTCTCGCCGCCCGAGATGATCATGTCCTTGACCCGGTCGTGCAGGTAGAAATAGCCGTCTTCGTCGGTGTAGCCCGCGTCGCCGGTGCGCAGCCAGCCTTCGGCGTCGATCGTCTCTGCCGTCGCCTCGGGCCGCCCCCAATATTCGCGCATATTCGCCTGGGTGCGGATCGCGATTTCGCCGATGGCGCGCGGCGGCAGGTTATTGCCTTCGGCATCGATCACCCGCATCTCGACCCCACGCAGCGGCTTGCCAACCGACCGCATCCGTTCATTGCCCGCCGGATCATGATCCTCGGGTGGCAGCGCGGCGATCGTGCCCGATGTCTCGGTCATCCCGTACATCTGGACAAAGCCGCAGCCGAAAATGTCGATGCACTGTCGCAGAAGGTCGAGCGGGATCGGCGACGCGCCATAGGCGATGTGGCGCAGGCGTGAGAAATCGACCGCGCGCGCCCTCGGCTGGTTGACGATGATCTGCATCGCGGCGGGGACCATGAAGATTTTCGATATGCCATAGGTCTCGATCAGGTCGAGCACCCCGCCGGGATCGAACTCGCGCGTGATCACCCCGGTCGCGCCATTGGTCATCACCGTAATGCCGTAGCCCGTGCCGCCAATGTGAAAGCAGGGCATGGCGACCAGCCCGACATCGCCCTCATCCCAGCGCTCCCAATCGGCCTGGAGCGCCGGATCGCGGTCGAGCTGCGAGCGCAGCACCGACCCGTTGGTCAGCACCGCGCCCTTGGGCTTGCCAGTCGTGCCCGACGTGTACATCTGGATCACCGCGTCGGTGTCCTCGCGCGTGATGTCGGGATCGGTATCGGCAAAGCCGTCGCGCCAGCTGCGATAATCGGCAAAGCCGCTTGCGGCGCCTTCGGTCGCGATGACATGCTCGACGCCGGGAAAGGCGTTGCGGTTCGCGGCCACCATCTCGGTAAATTCGGGACCGACGAACAGGACGCGCGCGCCGCAATTGTCGATGATCCACGCGATCTCGGGCACCGCGAGACGCCAGTTGACCGGGGTCATCACGCCACCCGCCTTGGCGACGCCCATCAGCAATTCGAAATAGAGGTCCGAATTCTTGCCCAGATAGGCAACGCGATCATCGGGCGTCAGCCCCAGCGCCATCAGCGCGTTCGCAGCGCGGCTGCTGTTCGCATCGAAGTCGGCGTAGTTGATCGCGCGCCCCTCGAAGTGGAACAGGATGCGGTCGGGCCGCTCGCGCGCATTGATCCGCGCCACATCGGCGATTCGCTGAAACGCTGGCACCTTCACGGACGTCCTCTCCCTTTCTCAGGCGTTTCCGAACGCCTGCCGGTAGAGACTGGAATCGGCCGAATAGAAATTGCAATGAAAACCCGACGGCACGCGGAACGGCACCTGCACCGTCGCGACCGGCCCTGCCGCGATGTCTAGCGCGGCAAAGATCGCCAGCTCGCTCGTCGCCGCGCCGGCGCGGTGGACGAGCGTCATCGCATAGCCGTCGCCTTCGCCGTGCGCGCCGACTTTCGGTGCAAAGATCAGTTCGCCGCACGCAGCTCCATTGCCGAAGTGGTAGTAATCCTCCGCACCGCTCACCGTATCGAAACGCAGCACCGCATCCATCCCTTCGGCGCGGCCGTCGCGGCTGTTCAGATTGATGTTGGCGAAACTGTGGCGCGACGCGCGCGTCATGAAACGGTCGTCGGGACGCGGAAACTGGATGTCGCGGTCGTTGAGCGTTTCTTCCTTCAGCCACGTCCCGTTGTCGTTGGTGCCGGGGTCGATTGTCCAGCGGCGCAGGCTCTGCTGGGTGTCGCCGTGGGTCTGCTTGGCTCCCGTTTCGTCGGGGAACAGCGCGGTGCCATTGGCGGCGGCCACATCGGCGATGATCTTGCCGTCCTGTTCCCACACATTGAGTTCGTGAAACATATGGCGCGGTTCGTATTCGAACCAGCGCACGTCGCTCGCCGATCCCTCGCGCGGCATGACCGCGAATTTGGTCGGGCGATTGTTGACCCACGCCGTCATCGGTCCGCCCTTCATGAAGCGGCCCAGGTCGGCATCGATCGGGATGACCGGAAACACGACCCAGTTTTCGGTCAGGAAAAATGTGTGCATCAGCGCATTGTGCGGCATGTCGATGACTTCGGTCTTGCGCACTTTGCCCGCGGCATCGATGACATCATAGCGGATCTGCGGCGCCCCCATCGGACCGTTGATCCCGGCGCCCAGATTGATCAGTTCGCCGGTCGCATGATCGACCTTTGGGTGCGCCGAAAAGGTCGTGGTGATGATGCCGTCATAATGTTCCTCGCCCAGCGTCTCCAGCGTGCGCGGGTTGAGCTCGACCGCGGGCGCCCCCTCCATCAGCGCGAGCAGCTTGCCGCCATGAACGATAATGTTTGTGTTTGCGGTGTTGTAGCGTTTGCCCTGCACCGACGGGTCGGCGGTCATCGGGTTGCCGAACATCCCGAACAGACGCTGGCCCGCCGCCTTTTCCAACTCGAATTTCTCGGTCCGCACCCAGCGATTGATCATCGAGGCGCGGCCACCCTCGATATGAAAAGCATAAACCATGCCGTCGCCGTCGAACCAGTGATAGTCGCCCTCGCGCGTCGGATAGAGCGGTTCGGGGCCGTTACGATAAAAGACGCCGACCAGATCATCGGGAATCTCGCCCTCCACGATCAGGTCGGGGGCTGTCGCCTCGAACCGCACCGGTTGATGATGCCCCGACAGATAGGGGTGATCGAAAAATGCTTTGGCCATTGAGCGATCACCCCTGAATGCTAGAATTTGAAGCCGAGTTCGACACCATAAGTGCGGGGCTCGATCGCGCCCGAGAAGGTGAAGAGGCCGGCCACCGGCAGGGTGCTGCCAATGTCGCGAACGTTGGTCAAATTACGTCCAAACACGGCAACACTGACCTCGCCGCTGCCCGTCAGGAAGGTGTAGGAAACCTGCCCCGACAGATTTTCGCGGTCCTTGGTGAAACAGCGGAAGTCATTGGTCACCGCACCGAACACGATCGGCCGGTCAGCGGCAATACAGGTCGCCGTCTTGCTCTGGAAGCGAAGCAGCAGATTCGCATCGAAGCGTCCCGAGCCCATCTCCTTCGAATAGTTGACGCCCGTCGAGATCTGGAACTTGGGCGCGCGGCGCAGGGTCAGCGTCGACACGTCGTCGCCGACATTGTCGCCGTTCAGATCCTTCAGGAAGGTACCGTATTTCGCGTCGAGGTAGCTCGCTGAGGCCGTGAAATTCAGCTCATCGGTGGGCTGGATGATCAGTTCCATTTCGGCGCCGGTGATCGTCGCCGAGGCGGCGTTGCCGACAACCGTTTCCTGCGGTTGCGCCGATCCTGGCGGTGACGGCTGGACGACCTCTTCCTGCTTGTTGTCATATTTGGTGTGGAACAGGGCGATGTTGGTGCGCAAGGTGCGGTCCAGCCAGTCAGCCTTCAAACCGACCTCGAACGCATCAACGGTTTCGGGGAAATAGGGGCCAAGCGACGTCGGCGACGCTGCTCGCCCGTTGAAACCGCCCGACCGGAAACCGGTCGAATAGGATCCGTAGATAATTTTGTTGTCGCCGATTTCATAGGTCGCATTGGCGCGCCAGGTGAATTTCCCGAACGACCTCTCACCCGAACAATTATTGGCCGCGCTGAATATGGGCAGTCCAGCGAGCGGCCCGGGCCCGAATACCCCCGTCGCGGCAACGCACGATTTCCCGTCGAATGTCGGCAGGCTGATTTCGACGAGTCCGACTACCTGACCATAATTGTTGAAAGCCTCTTTTTTGTCGCGCGTGTATCGGCCGCCGACCGACAGTTTGAATTTGTCGCTCAGCGTGAACTGCGCATCGGCAAACCCGGCGTAGGAGGTCGCCTTGTTGTCGGTATAGGCGCGCAGCGTTGCTCCCGTCGCCGATTGCGAGGGTACCGGACCCAGCCGGGTATATTGGTCGAGCTGGTAATTGCTGGTGTAATAATATCCCCCAACCAGCACGTTCACCGCATCGCTAATTTCCGCAACGGCGCGCAATTCCTGGCTGAATTGTTCGAATTTCTGGAGGCGCCGGGTGGCAAAGAAGTCGGCCGAGCTGCCGTCGAAATCCTGCGCCACATTTTCGTCATTGGTGCGATAGCCGGTGACCGAATAGAGGGTCAAATTATCACCCAGCTCCCAAGTGATGTTGCCGGTCAGCGCGTCGGTGTCGTTGCTGACATCGTGCGGTGCCAATTGATATGTCGCGTTCATGCCGCGATCGGGAAGCGCGAACCGGTTGCACTCGGCGACGGGCGAAAATCCGGGCACGCCCGCGGCCAGGCAGATCAGGTCGAGGCTCGACGAGGTCGGGATCGATACCGTCTCGCCGCGCTCGCGGCTATGTTCATAGGTCAGCTCAAGCGAAAAAGCGTCGCTGGGCTCGATCAGCGCGGTGACCCCGCCGCTCAGCGTTTCATATTTCCCGTCGCGGCCGCCGGTGCTGATGTTGCGGACGAAGCCGTCGGTCTTGTCATAATAGCCAAACGCCTTGAGCGCGATGAAATCCCCCAGCTTGCCGCTGTTCACCACCAGGCGCGCACTCTTGGTGTCGAACCGGGCGTAGGAGAAGCGACCCTTCGCGCTGAATTCGTCGGTCGGTGTGCTGCGCTTGACTTCGATCACGCCGCCGATCGTGTTGCGCCCGAACAATGTTCCTTGCGGACCGCGCAGAACCTGAAGGCTTTGCAGATCAAAGCTGTCGAGCAGCTGGCCGGTGTTGGTGCCGATGAACACACCATCGACGACGACGCCGACGGTCGGATCAAAGCTCTTTTCGATATCCTCAAACGAGATCCCGCGAATGGAAATCGCGGCGGCGCTCGGGCCGGCCGACACGCTGTCGATCACCAGGCTGGGAACACGTCCGGCGACATCGCGGATGTCCTGCACCATGCCGGTGTCCAACGCTTCGGCGTCCAAAGCGGTAATCGCGACCGGCACCGATTGGGCACTCTCTTCGCGCTTCTGGGCGGTGACGACGATTTCACGCAAGGCGCCCTGGTTGTCGTCGGCAGGCGCCTCCTGCGCCAGCGCGGGCGTGGCAATCGCCAGCGCGACAAGCGAGACCGTGACATAGGCGGCGGGCAGCATTCGGGCATGCTTGGACATTGGATTTCCTCCCTCTCGTGCTGGCGCATAGGCTCGCCGGTCACGTTAGAGGGCAAGGTCCGCTTTATGCCCGGATTGAACAATCATCAAAAATATCAGGCATGCCGTAACGGCGTCATCGCCTTGAATCTACTGGCGTTGTGTCGCTCCGCCATCGACGAAAAGGCCATGTCCCGACATGAATCGGGCATCGTCGGAGGCCAGAAAGGCAGCAACATCGGCGATGTCGTCGGGCTGACCGAGCCGACCGAGCGCTGCCTTTTCGATCCAGCGCTGCTTGAACTCGGGCATCGCGGTAAAAGCGGGCGCGGTCATCGGCGTGTCGATCGCGCCGGGCTGGATACAGTTGACGGTAATGCCGAACGCCCCGACCTCCGCCGCGACCGATTTGGTCATCCCGAGCACCGCATGTTTCGACGCGCTGTATGCGGTCATCCCGGCTTCGCCGAAACTCGACATCACCGATCCGATCAGGATGATGCGGCCGTGCGGCGACCGTCTGAGCAGCGGCAGCGCATCGCGCATCAGGCGGAAAACGGCGGTGACATTCACCGCCATCATCGTGTCGAAAAATTCGTCGCTATGCCCATCGAGCGTTTGCATCCCGGTGATCCCGGCGCACGCAACGATGATGTCTAGACCGCCAAAGCGGGCCTCGGCCTCCGCCACCAGCCGGGCGTTAATCCCCGCCTCGGTAACGTCGGCAGCGATGTCGATATCGCCCGCGCGGTCGACGGTCAGCACGCGCGCACCATCGGCGGCGAGGCGCTGCGCGGTAGCGCGACCGATCCCCGACCCGGCGCCGGTCACCAGCGCGACCCGGCCGTCGAGACGAGCGGTCGTCACAGCGAGCTGCCACCGTCGATGCGGAATTCTGCGCCGGTCGCAAAAGCCGATTCATCCGACGCCAAATAAAGAACGATCGCCGAAATTTCCTCGGGCTTCCCAAGGCGGCCGACCGGGTGCGTTGCGACCCAGCTGTCATAGAGCGCCTGACCGTCGGCGACCTGCGCCATCACCTTGTCGAGGATCGGGGTGTGGATCGCACCCGGGTGCACCGAATTGCAGCGAATGCCATATCCCTTGCGCGCATAGTGCAACGCCACCGATTTGGTCAGGTGCGTCACCGCCGCCTTCGCGGCGTTATAGGCGGCCAGGTCGCCCTGCGCGCGCACCCCGCACATCGACGACATATTGATCACCGACCCGCCGCGATCCTTCATCTTCGGGATGATATGTTTGCAGCCCAGAAACACGCCGTCGACATCAACCGAAAATTCGTGGCGAAAAGCCTCCAACGTCAAATCCTCGATCGACCCGTGCGTCGTGATGCCGGCATTGTTGACGAGAATGTCGATTCCGCCGCAGGTGCTGAGCGCGGCGAGCCACTGCTCCTCCTTTGACACGTCGAGCTGGACGAAGCGCTGGCCGAGCTCGGCGGCGAGCGCTTCGCCTGCGCCAGTGTCGATATCGGCGATGACGACGCTGGCGCCCTCGGCGACGAAGCGGCGGACGATATCGAGGCCTAATCCCGACGCGCCGCCGGTGACAAATGCCGTTTTGTCGGCGATCCGCCCGCTTGCCTGTGCCATTCTGTCCTCCCTTATGGTTTCCCGGCACTATCATGCCGCGCGATGGGCGATGGGACTATTTATTGCGCTAGGTGCGGGAAGCGCGCCCTCGGTTCCAAGATTATGCCGGGACAGGAGAGGCGGCATGGGCGCAGTTTGGGACTATATCATCGTCGGCGCCGGGTCGGCCGGCTGCGTGCTGGCCGAGCAGCTCAGTGCAGACCCGCATGTTAGCGTCCTGCTGCTTGAGGCGGGCGGGAGCAACGACAGCCGCTGGGTCGCCATCCCAAAGGGCGTCGCAAAGCTCGTGACTAATCCCGATCATATCTGGGCCTATGGCGTGTCGCAGCCGCGCGGCGACGGCGGTGCGCCGGGCGAGGTGTGGATCCGCGGCAAGGGGCTGGGCGGGTCGTCGGCGGTCAATGGCATGATCTGGAGCCGCTGCGAGCCCGCCGATTATGACGAATGGGAAAAGCTCGGCTGTACCGGCTGGAACGGCGAGGCGATGACCGAAACCTTTCGCCAGCTCGAAGACCATGGGCTGGGCGCCAGCGCGATGCGCGGCGCGGGCGGTCCGGTCGGGGTCGCGCCGAAAATCCACAGCTATCCGCTCGCCGAGACGATGGTGCAGGCCGGGGTCGAAATGGGGCTCAGGCCCGTTGACGACCTCAACGCGGCGACGTCGGACCGCGTCGGTTTCTATTCGCACAATGTTCGCCGCGGGCGGCGCGAGAGCGCAGCGACGACCTTTCTGGCGCGGGCCAAGAAGCGCGCGAACCTGCGCATCGTCACCCACGCAATGGCCGAGCGGCTGATCGTCGTCGGCGGCCGCGTCACCGGCGTCGAAGCAAAGGTCGCCGGGCAGCCGCAGCGCTTCGATTGTGCGGGAGAAGTAATCGTGTCGGGCGGCGCGCTCGAAAGTCCGTTGCTGCTCCAGCGCTCGGGCATCGGCCCCGCCGACGTGCTGCGCGCCGCCGGGGTCGAACCCTTGGTGGATGCGCCCGACGTCGGCGGGCGGATGCGCGAACATCTGGGTTTTTCGATGCCGCACCGCCTGTCGCGCGACGTCGGCAGCAACCGAAGCTTTTATGGGCTGGGGCTCGCGCGGGCGATGGCCCAATATGTGCTGACGCGGGGCGGGATCATGGCGACGGGGCCGTTCGAGGTCGGCGCGTTCCTCAACCTCACAAGCCGCGATGCGCGGCCCGATTTGCAGCTTTTTCTGGGCGGCTATACCTTTGCGCTTGGCGACGACAAGCATCCGGTGCCGCTCAGCAGCATCGACCGCAAACCTGGCATGACCATCTATGGCCAGCTGCTCCGTCTGACGAGCGAAGGCAGCATCGCGATCACCGGTCCGGGCAGCGATGCGGCGCCGGTCATCAAACCCAATTGGTTATCGACGCGCGAGGACGAGGAAACTGCGATTGCCGCGGTCCATGCGATGCGCCGCTATATGGCGCAGCCGGCGCTGGTCGGCCTTGTCGAACGCGAGCTGCTGCCGGGCGCGGCGGTGCAGAGCGACGCCGAGATTCTCGCCGCTTTCCGCCGTCTGGCGACCTGCGGCCTCCACGGGGTGGGGACATGCCGGATGGGCAGCGACAATCGTGCGGTCACCGATGCGCGGCTACGCGTCAACGGCGTCGATGGCCTGCGCGTCGTCGATTGTTCGGTGATGCCATCGCCGGTGACCGGCAACACCAACGCCCCGGCGATGGCGCTCGCGCTGCGGGCCGCGGGATTGATCCGCGAGGATCGGCGGACGTTGCGCGCGGTCGCCTAGACGCTTTCGCGATCCTTCAGCCAGCCGATCCCGCGGCGCAGCAGGTCGTAAAACACCGGCAGATCCCATGCGCAGCGATCGACCGTCGGCCACCAATCCATCATCGGCTGCAGATCATAATGGCCGCGGCAATGGCCGAGCGTCAGATAGAGCACCGCGCCCGCGCCATGCTGTTTGATGTAAAAAACCGGATAGGTGCCGGGTGCGTCGTCGGCCTCGACAAAGCCCGTTCCCGGCCCGGTGCATTCGGTGTCGAGCAGCACATGCAACGCCCCATGCGTTTCGAGGTGATAGAGCTCGTCGGTCGTCTCGAACGGCTCGATCCCTTCCACCAGCGGGTGGTCGGGGTCGGCGACGCGCACCGTATAGGGTTCGATCGCCGGATGGCTGATGAATTGCGACCCGAGCAGGTCCATCATCAGCGGCGCCCAGCGCGGCGCATCCCACACACCGTTATCGAGCAAACGCAGGATCGAATTGGTACCGTGCAGCGCGTACCAGCGCCCGCCCTTGGTCAGCCAGCGCTTCAGGGCCTCCTGCGCGGGAAGCGACGGCGTGACGTCGCAGGTGTAGGTGATCAAAATATCCGCCGCCTCGATCGCGTCGATATTATCGTAGTTTTCAAACACCCGGGTGCGCACCCGCTGATCCTCGGCGAGCAATTTCAACAGCTCCAGCCGCGCAAAATCGATATCGTGCCAGACGCCGCCGCAGATCAGCACGCAGTTAATGCGGGGCGGATGCTCGCTATCGCTCATCGTCGATCCTCTCCAATTTATGCGCCTATCATGCAGATAGCGCGGCGGGACGTCACCTTGCTCAAATGATAGGTTCCTGTCGCGTGCGAAACTGGCAAGAAGCCGGAGAGAGGAGAGGTGGGATGCAGCAGAGACTGCGCGACAAGGTCGCTTTGGTCACCGGAGGGACAAGCGGGATCGGCGCGGCCACGGTCGGCCGTCTGGTCCGCGAAGGCGCCAACGTCGTCTTCACCGGTTCCAACGCCGATGCAGCGGCGGCATTGGAGAGCGACACGGGCGCGATCTTCCGCGCCCACCGCGTCGAAGATGCTTCGGCGTGGGACGCGCTGATGGCGGAGGTCGAGGCCGAATATGGCCGGCTCGACATCGCCTTTGCCAACGCCGGGACCGAGGCGGGCGATGCCAGCGTCGAGGATATCGACATCGAGGCGTGGAATCATATCGTCGCGGTCAACCAGACCGGGGTGATGCTGACCGTCCAGCACGCGATCCGCGCGATGGCAAAAAATCCGCACGGTCCGACCGGTTCGATCATCGTCAATTCGTCGATGAACGCGCATCGTGCGATGGGCAATTTTGCCGCCTATTCGGTGACGAAGGCCGCGGTTGTCGCGCTGGTCAAATCGGCGGCGATCCATTGCGCGGGCAGAGGCTATCAGGTCCGCGTCAACGCGATCCTGCCGGGCGTCGTCGAAACCGACATGATCCGCGGGGTGATCGACCGCGCCCCCGATCCCGCTGCGGCGCGCGCGGCATTCGAGGGGATGGCGCCGATGAAACGCATGGCGCAACTGGATGAAATCGCGGCGCTGGTCGCCTTCCTCGCCTGTGACGAAGCGGCTTTCATTTCGGGCAGCGATTATGTGATCGACGGCGCGACGACGGCGGGGATGATGGGGGTCTGAAGTCACATCCCGCCGATTAACGCATTTAACAGTGCCGCTGCCGCGCATCGCGCTTCATATTTCCGGCCGACCCGCACAACGCGGGCGATGCTCCAAGGAGGGTGCGTGATGGCTTTTTCAGGCCCGCTGGAAGATCGGATTGCCCTGCGCGAATTGCTCGACAGCTATGCCGACGCGGTTTGTCGTCACGACGCGGATGCCTGGGCAGCAACCTGGGCCGAAGCCTGCGAATGGGAGCTCGATGGCTTTGGGACAGTTTCCGGCAAGGCCTTGGTCGTCGAAACCTGGCGCGCGGCGATGAAGGGATTTCCCGGGATCAACTTCCAGGCATGGCCTGGTGAGATGACCATCGAAGGCGATCGGGCGGTGATGCGGTCTTACACCGCCGAAACTTACCAGCGTGACGGACATATTCATCGCGATCTTGGCGAATATGCGGATGTTTGCTCAAAAATCGACGGGCGCTGGTATTTTGTCCACCGCCGTTTTCGCGCGCTGCATCGGCAGCAGGTCGCGCAATGAGACGTCCGCTCCGACGTGTATTTCCGAAATCAGGAAAGGGTCTGCCATGAAGATCATCGTCGAAGCAAAGGTCGACATCGACCCGGCGCGGCGCGCCGAAGCGTTGGACGGGGCGCGGCCATGGATCGAAGGCGCGCAGGCGCAGGTCGGTTGCCTGGGCTATTTCTGGACCGCCGACCCGCATCACCCCGCGCGCGTTCATGTCTTTGAAGAGTGGGAAAGCGCCGAGGCGCTGGCGCTGCACCTTGCCGGCCCGCAATATCGCGGCATGCTCGGCCATATCTCGCAATTCGGCCTCACTAACGCGATGAGCCGGAAGTTTGCGATTGAACGCGAGGGGGCCGTCTATAACGCCGCAGGTGTTGCCAGCGCCGAGTTCGAGCCGTCACCCTGAGCACGGCTGCTAAATTTCCAACAGATTGGCTCTGCTTTTAGGTTCCGGAAGAGACGTTACGCTTTGAAGTCGAGTTAGGCGTGTCGCGCTCATGCCATCAGGATACGGCGCACGCGTCGACCGGAATCATACTCCAACGGCCTAGTTCGTAGCGCCAGCTTCACCACAATGTCGACCGTGCAGGGTGTGCTCGACTCGCCGGAAAGCAACCCCATCCTAGGGTCAGCGCCCATTAACGGCGCGTTCGACGCGTCGGAATGGCGAAGATATCGGGTTCGTGCGGGTGCAACGGGTAGCATCGCTACCCGCAAGGCCGCCGCACGCTCTTTTCAACGCAAGTGATAAAGGGCCAAGGAGACTTGGCACGGACCGCAGAGCTGGGCCTTGCCGCAGGTCGCTGACGAGGTTAGGCGCCAGACCGTGAGTACGGAGACGCATCCTCAGCCGTCGGCCTTTACGCCGTTTCGATACCCCGCGTTTTGTGCGATCTGGATCGCCAACCTGGCGTCGAACATGGGATCAATGATCCAGGCGGTCGGCGCGGCTTGGCTGATGACCGAGCTTACCAATTCGCACCTGATGATCGCGCTGGTTCAGGCCGGGGCAACGATCCCGATCATGCTGCTGGGCATCTTTGCGGGCGCGATCGCTGACAATTTCGACCGTCGCCGGGTGATGTTGGCGGCCCAGAGCGGGATGCTCGTCGTTTCAGCGCTTTTGACGCTGATCACCTATCTCGGTGCGATTACGCCGCTGACGTTGCTGTTTTTCACGCTTGCGGTCGGTTGCGGCACGGCGCTGAACGGGCCGGCGTGGCAGGCATCGGTCCGGCTACAAGTCGGGCCGAAGGATCTGCCGCAAGCAATAACACTTAATACGATTGCCTTCAATCTGGCGCGCAGCGTCGGTCCGGCGCTCGGCGGGCTGTTGGTCTCGCTTGTCGGCACCGAATTCGCCTTCGGTCTCAATGCCTTAAGCTATATCGCCCTGATCATTGTTCTGCTGCGCTGGCGCCCTGACGCCGTGCCACCGCGCCGGGCTCCGATGCTGAGCGCGATTGCCGCGGGCATCCGATTTTGCACGCAGTCTGACCCGGTGCGGCGGGTCCTGACTAGGGGCTTTGCGTTCGGGTTTGGTGCCGCTGGATTTCAGGCTTTGCTACCCTCGCTTGTCCGCGATCGGCTGAATGGTACCGAGATTACCTACGGCCTTGGTCTTGCGGCCTTTGGTGCCGGTTCGATCTTTGCTGCCTTGTGGATTGGCCGCGCTCGCCGCCGGTGGGGCAGCGACCGGGTCGTGACCGTCGCGGCACTGATTTTTGCCGTCGCAATGGTGCCTGTTGCGCTCGTCAGCAGTTTGCCGGCCGTGATGGCAGCCGCATTCATCGCGGGCGGGGCATGGGTCTCAACGCTGACCACGCTCAATGTGGCAATGCAGCTTCGTTCGCCCGAGCAGATTCTAGGCCGCTGCCTGTCGATCTATCAGGCCGTCACGTTCGGCGCGATGGCGTTGGGCGCCTATGCCTTTGGTCTGATCGCTGATCTGACCTCGTTGCCGGTCGCCATTCTGTCATCCGGTGGCTGGCTGGCCTTGTCGGCCCTTGTGCTCCGACTTCTTGCGCCGATGCCGCGCCGGGACGAAGGCCGACTACTACCCTGAATGTCCCGAATGCCCCCGTAGTACGCTCCTTGCTTGGCGATCCGAAAACCAGCTTCAGCAGGGGCGGCATCCAAGATCAAAACGACCGTCGCTTTCCCCGGATCAGGGATGCATCACCCATGCGATAAATTGTAACGGGGACATGCCGTCGTCGCACTGTTCTTGTCGGATCGGTTAACGTACAAGCCTTGGCGCCGTACTGCGCCGCGCTGAAAGGCAGCCGATGGAAATACCCGCTTGCACGATGGATGATCTGTGGGATCGCGAGATGATCCGCGATTGCCTGTACCGCTATTGCCGCGGGATCGACCGCACCGACGAGGCAGCGCTGCGGTCGGCTTATTGGCCCGATGGCACCGACAATCATGGTGCCTATTCAGGAAGCGCGGAGGGCTTTGTCGATTGGGCGATGAAGGCCTTGCCGTCGATCGAGCGCGGCATCCACCAGTTGCACAATATTCTGATCGAGCTGCGCGGCGAAGAAGCCGCCGTCGAAAGCTATTTCACGGCGTTGCAGCGCCAACCGGGAGCGGAAGGGGGGCTGATCGAGCTCTATATGGCGGGCCGCTATGTCGATCGGTTCGAAAAGCGCGGTGGTGAATGGCGCGTCGCGGACCGTGTGGTCGTTTTCGATTGGGTCGATGAGCGCCCGGCACCGGACAAGAGCGAGGCCGAACGGTTCGCGCACCGCACCTCGGTCGGCGCGCGCTGGCCCGCCGATCCTGTCTATCGTTTGTTCGAGACTGCTACAGCCACCACGGCATGAAGGAGATTTGAGGATGGCAGAGATCGCCAAGCTCGGCTGGGAGCCGTTGTTCGTGATGCGGCTCAACGTCGCTTATGATCAGGCGCAATTGATCGGCGGCGAGAACAAGCTGGGCATCTATCCTGTGCACGGCGGTACGTTCGAGGGACCGCGGCTGCGCGGTCGGGTGATGCCTGATGGGGCGGATTGGGTGACGTGGCGCGGCGACGGAACGATGATCATCGACGTGCGCACCTCGCTTGAAACCGACGATGGGGCACGGATTGCGATGCACTATACCGGGCTGATGGCGCCGACCTCACCCGAGGCCGCGGCGCGCTTTGCCCGCCGCGAGCCCGGGCCTTATGAAGACCTGTATCTTCGCACGACGCCGCGCTTTGTCACCTCGCATCCCGATTATGACTGGCTGAACCGCGTCGTGGCGGTGGCCAACGGCATGCGCACCGACGACGGCCCGATGTACCACGTCTTCGCGATCACCTGATCGCGTCCGCCACCGCGGCGAAATGGTCGCCGTGGCGCTGGCGAAGTTCGGTTTTGAGCAGCTTGCCGGTCGCCGTGTGCGGCAGGTCGTCGACGAACACGATGTCATCCGGCAGCCACCAGCGTGCGACCTTGTCGGCGAGATGCGCCATGATCTCGTCATGTGTGCAGACTTCGCCGGGGTGAAGCCGGACCAGCAGCAGCGGCCGTTCCTGCCATTTGGGGTGCGCAACGCCGATCACCGCGGCCTCGGCCACCTTGGTATGGGCGACGGCGGCATTCTCCAGGTCGATCGACGAAATCCACTCGCCACCCGATTTGATCACATCCTTGGCGCGGTCGGTGATCTGCAGAAATCCGTCGGGGTCGATTTTGGCAACGTCGCCGGTGTCGAACCAGCCGCCCGCGTCGAGCGCACTGCCCGCCGTCTGCCCGTGATAGGCATTCAGCACCCACGGGCCGCGCACCTTGAGCAACCCGGCGGCTTCGCCATCGCGCGGCAGTTCGCGGCCGTCCTCATCCTCGATCCGCAGCTCGATGCCGAACACCGCGCGGCCCTGCAGCGCGCGCAGGTCGATCTGCGCCGCCTCGGGCAGGTCGGCATGATGCGCCAGCGGGCGGCAGACGGTGGCGACGGGACTGGTCTCGGTCATCCCCCACGCCTGCATCGTCTCGACGCCGAGCAGGCTGCGGAAGCGTTCGATCAGCGATCGCGGCGTCGCGGCACCGCCGGTGAAGATGCGGTTGAGCTTCAGCGCCCGCCGCTCGGCGACCGGGCGCTCGCGCTCAAGATGGTCGAGGAAAGCGAACCAGATCGTCGGGACGCCCAGCGAGAAGGTCACATTTTCGTCACGCATTAGCTCGAACAGCGAAACCGGGTCGAGTGCCGATCCCGGCAGCACCAGCTTCGATCCGGCCATCGCCGCGGAATAGGGGATGCCCCACGCGTTGACATGGAACAGCGGGGTGATGACGAGGATCGAGTCGGCGGCGCCGAGGGCCATCGAATCCGCGGCGAGGGCGCTCATCGCATGCAGCACCGTCGATCGGTGGCTGTAGAGGACGCCCTTGGGGTTGCCGGTCGTCCCGCTGGTGTAGCACAGCGCGCTCGCGGCATTTTCGTCGATGATCGGCCAGGTCTCGATCGCGCGGGTGCCGCCGATCAGGCTTTCATAGGAAATCGGGTCGGCGATGCTGGTCGCGGGAATCTCGGCCTGGTTCGCGAGCACGATGACGCGCTCGATCTTGAGCAGATCGTCCAGCATCGGTTCGACCATCGATAGCAGGTCGGGATCGACGCACAGGATGCGCGCGCCGCCATGGTCGATGATATAGCGGATCTGTTCGGGGAACAGCCGTGGATTGACCGTGTGCAGCACCATCCCGGCGCCGCTGACGCCATAATAGAGTTCCAGGTGCGGAAGGCGGTTCCACGCCAGCGTCGCGACCCGGTCGCCAGGGCGCAGGCCCAAGTCGGCCAATCCGGCGGCAATATGGCGCGCGTGGCGCTCGACGGTTTGCCAGTTCGACCGGGTGAGGGTGCCGTCGGCGCCGCGCGACACGATTTCGCGGCGGGGATGATTGGTCGCCGCATGCCGGATCAGCATCGCGGTGGTCAGTTGTTGCGCCTGCATCAGCCCTTGCATCGCATCTCTCCTGTTCAATGGCTTGGTTGAAAAGGAGAATTGCGCGTCCGTGCGGCGGTGCGAAGGATCGGTACGCGGACCGCCACCTTATTGTCTGTGTGATTTTTCCGCCTGCGCGTCGATGTGCCTCCCACATCCGACAATCACATTTGCGAAATTGGGATGGCCCGGTCGGGGCGGCAAGCCACCGGTAGCAAACAGCGGCTAAGCCTCTCGCAACGAGATGGGAGATGCCGCGATGAATCTGGATCTGGCTCCGGCCGACCGTGACTTTCAGCAGGAGGTGCGCGCCTTCTTTGCCGAAAGCATCCCCGACGAATGGAAAACGACAGTGCGTGCCGGGCTGCGGCTGCCGCCCGCGACGCTCACTGCGTATCAGCGGCGCCTTGCCGATCGTGGCTGGGGCGCACCGACCTGGCCGGTCGAATATGGCGGCACCGGCTGGCCCCCGCAGCAATTGCATATCTTTTGGTCGGAAGCGTCAGCCGCCGACGCGCCGGCGCAATATCATCAGGGGCTCGAACTGATCGGCCCGATCATTTTCACCTATGGCAGCCAGGCGCAGAAGGACTTTTACCTGCCGCGGATCATCAGCGGCGAGGATTGGTGGTGCCAGGGCTATTCCGAACCCGGCGCCGGATCAGATCTCGCGGCGCTGCGCACCCGCGCCGACCGCGATGGTGACGAGTATGTCGTCAACGGGCACAAGATGTGGACGAGCTATGCCCATGTTTCGACCCGGATGTTCTTCCTTGCCCGCACGTCGACCGAAGCGCGGCGGCAGCAGGGCATCTCGTTGTTGCTCGCCGACATCGATACGCCGGGCATCCGGATCAGCCCGATCCACACCCTCGACGAAAAGCATCACACCAACGAAGTGTTCCTGGACGATGTCCGCATTCCGGTAACCAATCTGGTCGGGGAAGAGGGGATGGGCTGGGCTTATGGTAAGGTGCTGCTCGACCGCGAGCGCATGGTTGCCGCAGCGACGGCGATGTTCCTGCCGCAGACCTTGCGCGCGGTCCGCGCGGCGGCGGCGCGCCGCCGCACCCCGAGCGGGCCGCTGATCGACAAGCTCGAGTTTCGTGCCAAGCTGGCGCAGATCGAGATCGAGGCGATGGCGGTGCAGGCGATGGTGCTGCGGCTGATGGCCGATGCCGCGGCGGGCGCCGATTCGGGGCCACGCGGGTCGATGGTCAAATTGCGGTGGTCCGAACTGATCCAGCAAGCTACCGCGCTGTGGGTCGAGGCGCTCGGACCCCAGGCGCAGCATTTTGCGGCGCTGGACGATGCCAGCCAGTTGCCCGCCGACATGCCGCTGGCGCTACAAGGCGCGCTCTACTCGCGGGTGACCACCATTTACGGCGGATCGAGCGAGATTCAGCGCAACATCATCGCGCGCCGCGCGCTCGGGCTTTGAGGGAGATTAGCGATGCAGTTCGCCTATAATGACGAGCAGCAGATGCTGCACGACAGCGCGCTGCGCTTCGGCGCTGACGAATGGAATGCGGCGGAGCGGCTCAAGCATCTCGCCGAAGGCGCCGATGGCAATGCGCGGCGCTGGGCGCAGATGGCCGAGCTTGGCTGGTTGATGCTGCCCATTGCTGAAAGCGACGGCGGACTGGGCGGCGGACCGATCGAGATCATGGCGATCATGGAGGGTATTGGCCGCCACCTGATGACCGAAGCCTATGTCAGCTATTGCGTGCTCGCGCCCGCTTTGATGCAGGGCGGCGGCGACCATTGCACCCATTTGCTCGAACAGGTCGGGGTAGGGCAGGCGCGGATTGCCGCAGCGCTGATCGAGGAAGATGGCTTTGACGTTGCATCAATTCGCACCGCAGCGTCCGACAGCGGCGACGGGTACCGCCTGACCGGCGCCAAGGCGCATGTCGAGGATGGCGCCGACGCCGACTGGTTCATCGTGTCCGCGCGCAAGTCAGGCGCGAGCGGCGACCGCGACGGGATCGGGCTGTTTCTGGTTCCGCGCGATGCCGAGGGGCTGACCGTCCAGCGTTTCCGCTCGGTCGACGGTCACCGTCATGCCAGCCTCGATTTGACCGACGTCGCGGGCATCCCGGTCGGCACCGTCGGCGACGCTGCGGGCCGCATCGAAGCGGCCCTCGACCGCGCGATTGTGGCGCATCTGGCCGAAGCGGTCGGGTCGATGGAAAGCGCAGTTGCCGCGACGATCGACTATGCCCGCACCCGTCAGCAGTTCGGCGCCCCGATCGGTAGCTTTCAGGTCGTCCAGCACAAGCTGGTCGACATGAGCGTCGCGTGTGAAGAGGCGCGCGCGCTGACGATGGTGGCGACGGCGCAGCTCGCCGCGGCGGGATCGGCGCCGTCGCTGATTGCGGCGGCGAAGACCCGCGTCGCGCAATGCGGCATCGCGGTGGCGCAGCAAGCGGTGCAATTGCACGGCGGCGTCGGGACGAGCGAGGAACTGATCGTCAGCCACCATTTGCGCCGTCAGATGATGCTCGATCTGGCGCATGGCGACCGCGACCACCACCGGACGCGCTTTGCCGAGTTGACCTGCTAATCAGCTGGCGTTGCGCGCCTCGTCAGCAACAATCGTCCGTCCGGCGAGCCAAAACAGCAGTGACCCCAGAACGAGCGGCAGCGCAACCAGCGCCATGGCCGCGCGCAGCCCCTGTTCGCTGCCCAGCGCCGGTGCCAGCAGGTCGCTCGCGACCCCCACGAACAAGGGGCCGAGCGCAAGCCCGATGGCGTTGGTGACGAACAATTGCACCGCCGCCGCCATCGCCCGCACGCTTGCCGGGACCAGCGTCTGGACCGATGCGAAGACCGACCCGTAATTCAGCGCATGGACAAAGATCGCGCAGCTGAGGAAGGCAAAAGACAGCGCCACCGAATTGGCCAGCGCCGCGCCCGCAAACAGCGGTGCGGCAATCACCAGCGATGTGCGCGGCACCAGCGTATAGCCCTTGATGCCGCGGCGCCCGGCGCGGTCGGCCAATTGCCCACCGACAAGCGTTCCGACCATGCCGACGACCCCGACGATCAGGCCCAGACTGACGCCAAGGAACACGCTGGGCGCGACGCCCCAGCTGGCCGCCATGTCGGCGATGCCGCCTTGATGGGTCCGCATGTAGAGCGAGCCGAAGAACGCCGCCTGACCATAATAGCCAAAGGCACCCATGGCGGTGCCGAACGACAGGAACCAGAAACTGGGCAATTGCCGCAAGGTCGTCAGCACGTCTCGCAGCGGCAGTTGCGGCGGCCCTGCCACATCGCTCGCCAGCCGGCGCTTGCGCGGTTCGTCGAGCGCCAACCAGACGATCACCGCCAGGATGATCCCCGGCGCCCCGGCGATCAGGAAAGCCGCACGCCAGCCGAGGCTGGCGAGCAATATCCCGCCGAGCACCAGCCCGGCGAGCGAGCCGACCGGAACGCCGAGCGAATAGAGCGCCAGTGCCCAGCCGCGCTGTTCGCGCGGCACATAATCGGTGATCAGGCTGTGCGCGGCGGGGGTGCAGCCCGCTTCGCCGAAGCCGACGCCGATCCGCGCCAGCAATAATTCGGTGAAGTTTCGCGCCAGCCCGCACAGCGCGGTAAATCCGCTCCACACGAACAGTGCGACCGCGATCATGCCGACGCGATTGCCGCGATCGGCGATCCGCGCCAGCGGGATGCCCAGCAGGGTGTAGAATAGGGCAAAGGCGAGGCCGCTGATCATCCCGATCTGCCAGTCCGCCAGATTCAGGTCCGCCTTCATCGGCTCGACCAGAATCGTCACGATCTGGCGGTCGAGCATGTTGAAGGCATAGACCGTCATCAGCAGGAACAGCGCGCCGTAGGGCATACGGGCTGGGATCGTTGTGACGGATGAATCGATGCTGGTTGTGCCGCTCATGTGCCTCTCCTGACGGATTCTGCGCCCGTCGTGTCGCGAACCATCTTAGGGCGCTGTCCGGGCGTTGCGGGCGATCGAGGCCGGCCGTCGCCGATTATCGCCCTCCTGATATGTCGGCGGTTGTCGCGGTCAGGGTCGCGCTGGCCCGTAGCTCGCGCCAGTTTTGTCGGCAAAGGAGCGACCGCAGATGCCCTATGCGACAAATGACACGGTCCGGATCCATTATGAGCCGATGGCGAGCGGCAATTTTCCGGCCGTGATCCTGCTGGCGGGCGCGGGCCGTCCGTCGACCGATTACGACGCGCTGTTCTGCGCACCACTGATCGGCGCAGGATTTCGGCCGGTTCGGATCGACAGCCGCGATACCGGGCGTTCCGATGCGCTCGTCGACACCGCGCCGAACCTGCATGCGGTAAAGGTCGCCGCGCTGGGCAGGGACAACGCATCGCCGCCCTATGGCATTACCGACATGGCGCGCGATGTGCTTGCGGTGATGGCGGATGCGGGGATCGACCGCGCCCATTTCGTCGGCCGGTCGATCGGCGGGCTGGTCGCCCAGCAGCTTGCAATTCTTCATCCCGATCGCGTTCGTAGCCTGTCGTTGGTCATGGCAATGAGCCGCTCGATGGCTGAAGCGACTCCCGACGCGGTGCTCGACCGATTGGAAGGCGAGCATATTCCCGACCCGGCCGCCTATGTCGAACGCCAGCTTGGCGTCGCGCGCGCCAACGGCATGGCGGACGATTTCAACGCCGAACGCATCGCCGACGAAGCTCGCATCGCGTGGCAACACGGCATCCACCGCGGCGGTACCGCACGCCACTTTGCGGCCAGCCTCGCCGCGCCGGATTTGCGCGCTGCCCTGGGCGCAGTGCGGATCCCCACGCTCATCCTTCACGGCCGCCACGACAAGGTCATCCCGCTGGCCCGGGCGGAGGAAACCGCTGCGGCGATTCCAGGTGCAACACTCGAGGTCGATGAGACGATGGGGCATGACGGGCCGCCGCGGCTCCGCGCGGCGTGGGGACAGCGGATCGCCGCGCATCTGGTCGCCACTGACGCTCGCCAATAGTCTTCGCCCCATATCACATATGTGATATGACAGTTGGAAGTCGCAGTTTTGGCGGTTTGCCGGGCGCGGTGCGGTATCTGGTTGCCATCACAGACCGTCACAGGACGGCGAACTGGTCAACCACAGATGGCGCTTCCCACGCCGCAGTCGTTGAGGTGGAGAGATGATACGCAAGCCCGTCAAATCGGCGTCGCGCACCTTCGAAGTGCTCGAACTGTTCCGCGATCGCCGCCAGCCGCTGCGCCTGAACGAGATATATTCGGCGCTCGGCTATCCGCAATCGAGCACGACGAACCTGCTCAAGAGCATGGTGATCGAGGGCTATCTCAACTATAATCGCAAGGCGCGAACCTATCTGCCGACCTTGCAGGTCGCCTCGCTCGGCAGCTGGCTTTATGGCCATGTCGCGTTCGGCAGTGGCTATAACTGGCTGATCGACGAGCTGTTTCGCAAGACCGAGGAAACGGTCGTGCTCGCGACGCAGAATGACCTGTTCATCCAATATATGACGATGCGGGTGCCCGATCATCCGCACAAACGTCCGCCCAACCCGGGCGAGATGCGGCTGATGCTCGACGCGACCGCCGGAATGGCGCTGATGAGCCGGATGCGCGACCGCGAGATCGACAAAATTTATCGCTATTCCAACTATTACGAACTCAATCCCGACAAGGCGATCACGCTTGAGGACGTGATGAGCCGCATTCGCTGGATCCGCCACACTGGCTATTGTTATTGGCCCGAACACCCCGTGCCGGGAATTGCTTCGATCGCGATGTCGCTGGGCGAAAGCGTCAACGGCATCCCGCTGGCCATCGGCATTGGCGGGACGACCGAGCGGCTGTCGCTGCGCCGCGCCGAATTCGTCGAAATCATGCGTGACACGATCGCCGAATTCCACCAGCGTTTCCCGCAAGAGGAACAGGCAACCGACGACGAAGATTGCGACGATTTCGCCGTCGCCGCCGAATAGCCATTCCATTTGAAATAATGCCGAAGTCTCGCACGCCGCGCGGCGTGTCCGGTGCGCCGACGGCTATCGTCGCGCCTGAAAAGGAGATGCTATGCCCGTCGAAATCGATCTGCTGGACGCCGGTGTTGCCGGGCTGGGCGAAAGCCCGCTGTGGGACCATCGCAAGGCGCGGCTGTGGTGGGTCGATTCGACCGCAGGCCGCCTTTGCTCAAGTGATGCCGAGGGAAGGGACCAGGCCGACTGGACCTTCGATCAGGCGATCGGAAGCATCGGGCTGGCCGAGGGAGGATTGATCGTTGCGCTGGCCGACGGCTTCTATCGCTTTGCCGCCGACGACGGACGCCTGGAAGCCATTGCGAACCCGACGATGGCACCGGAGACCCGGCTGAACGACGGCAAGGCTGATCGCGCAGGCCGCTTCCTCGCGGCGTCGATGCGGACCGGCGACGCGACCGACGCCGCGGCGCTGTTCCGTCTCGATGCCGACGGGACCACCGCGTGCCTGGAAAGCGGGATCGGGATCGGCAACGCGATCTGTTTTTCGCCCGATGGCGACATCCTCTATTTCGCCGACAGCCTAGACGGCATGTTGCGCCGCTACGCCTATGACCAAGACAGTGGCGCGATCGGGCCGCGGCAGGATCTGGTCGATTGCCGCACACATGGATCGGGCGCCGACGGCGCGACGGTCGATGCGGAGGGGCGGATATGGGTCGCGCTGGTGCTGGCGCAGGCGGTCGGTTGCTATGCGCCCGACGGCACCTTGTTGCGCTCGATCCCGGTGCCGCTGCCCTATCCGTCGTGCCCGGCGTTCGGCGGGCCCGACCTCGACATTCTTTATCTCACCAGCATTGCCAATTCGGGCCACCGGATCATCGCCGATCACCCCGATGCCGGGCGGATCACCGCAATCCGGGGGCTCGATGCTCCGGGGATCGCCGAAGGCATTTATCGCTGAACGCTTAGCGCAACGCGATCGAGATGCCGCCATCGACGAGCAGCGACTGACCAGTCACGAAGCCTGAACGCGCGGGATCGGCAAAGAAGAGCACGGCTTCGGCAATATCCGACGTTTCGCCGAGCCGCCCCAGCGGGGTGCTGGCGACACGCGCCGCGAAGGTCGCCTCGTCGAGCATCGCGCGCACGCCTTCGGTGGCGACGGTCGAAGGCGCAACCGCATTGACGCGAATGCCTTCGGGCGCGAGTTCGATCGCCGATGAACGCGTCATGCCTTCGACCGCCGCCTTCACCCCGCAATAGACCATCGCGTTCGGCAGGCCGAGGTGCGCCGAGACCGACGCGATATTGATGATCGACCCGCCACCCCGCGCGCGCATCGCGGCAGCGGCCGCTTGTGTCCCCCAGATGATACCGGCGATGCCGACCCCCAACATGCGGTCGAGACTGTCCTCGTCGATATCCTCGATCGCGGCATATTTGGTCCACATCGCATTGTTGACGACGATGTCGATGCCGCCGAGCGCCGCGGCGGCGCTCTCGAACGCTGCGGTAAGCGCCGCGCGGTCCGCGACGTCGCAGCCGAGCGCGATCGCCTTGCCGCCCGCCGCTTCGATCTGGGTGACCAGATCGTCGGCCCAGTGCGCCTTGCGGTCCAGCAGCGCCACCGCCGCGCCCGCCGCAGCAAACCGCAGCGCGATTTCGCGGCCGAGCCCGCGCGACGCCCCGGTGATGAGCGCGACGCGCCCGTCGAGTGATTTTGTCATGCCGTTGCCCATAAAAATGGAGCCCGCTTTTGGCGGGCTCCAGGGGGAGAGATCAGAATTTATAGCCCAGTTCGACCCCATAGACGCGGCCCTTGTTGAGCGGCGAGAAGGTCGATCCAGCGAAGAACGGCAGCGGCGCCTCGGTCCCGAACGTCGCCTCGTTGAGCAGATTGTTGCCGTACACCGACACCTTCACCGGTCCATGGGTGACCGCCAGGCTGGCATCGACCATCGTCGCCGCGCGCAGCAGGCCGGTGTTCTGGTCGTTGTAGAAGGCGGCATCGCGGTGGTTGGCGCCCACGCGCGCCTCGGCATCGAAATCGCCGCCGATGCTGGTCGCATAGGTGATCGACCCGCCATAGCTCCACGGCGACAGGCGCGGCAGTTTCAGCGCAAAGTCGCGGTCGTTGATGACGCCGTCGGCGTTCAGGTCGAACAGGATCTTTTCATATTTACCCTTGGTATAACCAAACTGGCCCGCAATCGTCAGCCCGGCGACCGGCTGTAGCAGCAGCTCGCCTTCGATGCCCTTGATCGATACGTCGGCGGCGTTGGTGATGATCTGGAAGTTGCCGAACGGCGCAAACGGCGCTTGGAACTCGCGCTGCGTGCCGTTGATCCGGCTGTAAAAGCCCGAGAGGTTGATGCGGGCAAAACCGCCGACTTCCTGCTTCAGGCCGATCTCATAAGCGTTCTGCTTTTCCTGATCGAACGGACCTGGCGCGACATTGGGGTTGAGGTTGCGGAAATTGTAGCCGCCGCTGCGAAAGCCCTTGGCAAAGGACGCATAAAGCAACGTGTCTTCGCTGGGCTTGAACTGGACGCCGACGCGCGGCGTGAAGCCATTCCAATTTTCCTTGTCACGAAAGTCGTAGCTGCACCGCAGCGTGTCGAGGTTACAGCCGCCGACCCCGATCGAGCGGACCTCGACGTCCTTTTCCTCCGCCGAATAGCGGGCGCCGACACTGAGGGTCAGCATCTCGCTCAAATTCCAGTCGACCGTCGCAAAGACACCGCCCGTCCGCTGTTTCTGGCGGCCGCCGCCTGAAACGGTCAGCGCGCCGCCCGACAGCAGACGCTGTTCGGCATAGTTGATATCCTGGTTGAAGTAGAACAGCCCGGTCGTGACGTCGAATGCGCCAAAGGTACCGGCGTAGCGCAGCTCGTTGCTGAACTGCCACTGCTCGATGTTATTGCGCGAATGCAGGCTGGTGATCGGTGAGCCGTCGACATCGGCGCCGGAGTCGTTGCTGAGTGCGCGCACCGCCGCGATATTAGTGATCTTGCCGTCACCAAACGCGGTGTCGATGTTGAGTTCGGCAACGCCTTGGTCCCAGTCGGTCGTGACGAAACCCGCGTAATTCTGGTTCACCCGGAAACTGTCGCGCGGGAACAAGCCGTGGTTCGTCACCGCGGGGCCGTCACCGCGAATGCGGCCATGTTCGTAGCGTAGCACGAGATCGAACGTGTCGCTGGGCTGCAAGCGCAGCGCCGAGCGGACGATCAGCGTTTCGCTGCCGCCGATCTTTTCGCCGTCGAAGTCGTTGCGGAACCAGCCGTCGTCATCGTTGTAATAGACGGCGACCTTGCCGCTCAGCACATCGCCGACCAGCGGGCCGGACACCGACAGGCTGGCGCGTTTTTCGAGGCCGGTGGAAACCGCAACCTTGGCATCGACGCGAAGCCGGTTGGTCGGGGTTGTGGTCCGGAGCAGGACTGCGCCGCCGGTCACGTTGCGGCCAAAGAGCAGCCCCTGCGGCCCGCGCAGGATTTCGATGCCTTCAAGATCGAAGGTGTCGAACAGCACCCCGGCGCTAACCCCCAGATAGACGCCATCGACGAACACACCGACGGTTGGATCGATCGACGGGATCGAGCTGTTGATACCAAGACCGCGGATCGAGAAATTCGCATAACCCGGCGTCGTGCCGACGCTTTCGAGCGACGCATTCGGCACTGCATAGCTGACGCTGGCGATGGAGCGCGCGTGGATGCTGTCGAGTTCGTTCGAGCCAAAGGCGGTGATCGCGATCGGTACGTCCTGGACATTCTGAGCCGTGCCACGCTTGGTCGCGGTCACGATAATGTCGGTCAGGCCGCCGCTCTCTTGCTGGACCTCATCCTGCGTCGGCTCGACGTCCTGCGCCAGCGCGGGCGATGCCGCAGCCATCGCGGCGAACCCGGCACCTGCCAAAAGAAGCCTATAATGCTTTGTCATTGTCCACTCCCTGGTGTGTCGCGCTTTCCGTTGGTCCTCCGGATGGCGAAGTGCCGTGAAGGGGTGCGCGGGTTTTGAATCGTCGGGCCGGTCGATGATGATCCGGCTCGCCCTCCGTTCTGGTCTTGCCGCGCAAAGTGCAACGAAGGCCGCGTAAGGGCGGGCGATAATCACAATCGCGATTCCGCGTCGGCAGCTTCAATCCAGAATGAGATTTTTGCGCCGCCGCGCGACTTTCGCGTCCTGTTTCGGGCGTCCCGACGCATGACCCCGGGCAACTGGGAGACATAATCATGAGCAGCATTCGCACCGAAATCGAAAACTTTGTCGCGCTCGTCACGCTCGACAACGCGCCGGTCAACGCCGCCGCGCTCGACATGCTTCAGGAACTCACCGACGTCTTTGACAGCTTCAACGACCGCGACGATGTGCGCGTGGCGGTGCTGACCGGTGCGGGCAAATGCTTCAGCGCCGGAGCCGACCTGAAAAACCGCCCTGACCTGACCGTCCCCGGCACTCGCTGGAATCGCAACCGCGTCGTCCGCGAGGTCGCCTATTCGATCGCCGATTGTGCCAAGCCGGTGATCGCCGCGGTCAATGGCCCGGCGCTTGGCGCCGGACTTGGCCTCGTGTCCAGCTGTGACATTATCGTCGCCTCTGAAAATGCCGTGTTCGGCCTGCCAGAAATCGACGTCGGCCTGATGGGCGGCGGCAAGCATACGGCGCGCATCATCCCCCACTCATTGACGCGGCGGATGATGCTGACCGGATATCGTGTCCCGGCCGAGGAAATGTATCGCCGCGGCATCATCGAGGCGTGCCTGCCCGCTGACGAACTGCTGCCCTATTGCATGGATATGGCCGCGGTGATCGCGGCGAAAAGTCCGCTTGCGACGCGCTATGCCAAGGACAGCATGCGCACGATCGAGAATATGACGCTGCGCGACGGCTATATTTACGAACAGGGCAACACCGCCAAGCTGTCGACCTCGCACGATGCGCAGGAAGCGGTTGCCGCGTTCGTCGAAAAGCGCGCGCCCGTTTTCCTCGGTCGTTGAGCGGAGCGCTCGCGATGGACTGGAACTTCGGCGATTTGCTAGACGCGACCGCGGCGCATGTCCCCGGCGATCGCCCGGCGATCATTCGCGGCGATCATGTCACCAGCTGGACGGATTTCGACGCCCGCACCAACCGGCTGGCCCGCGCGATGCGCGCGGCGGGATTACCTCCCGGCGCACGGGTCGCCATCCTGGCGCGCAACATCCCCGAATTTATCGAGGTCGCGGCGGCGGCGTTCAAGGCGCGGCTGACGCACGTCAACCTCAACTATCGCTACACAACGTCCGAGATCGAATATGTGCTGCGCGATTGCCAGGCGGCGGCGCTATTCTATCAGGACGAATTCGGACCCGTCGTCGCATCGCTGATCGGCGGGGCTGTCGATCATCTGACCTATGCGGTTCAGATCGGCAGCGACGGGGCTTATGACGGCATCGTGTCGGCAGGCGACGCGACGCCGCTCGGCATCCAGCGTTCGCCCGACGATGGCTATCTCCTTTACACTGGCGGGACCACGGGGCGGCCCAAAGGCGTGATGTGGCGATCGGCCGACGCGCGGCGCTCGCAGCTCGAATCTCCGGTCGCGGTGACGACCCCCGCCAGCATGGACGACCACATCGCGCAGGTGAAAAAGGGCGCCGCGGGGCGCGTGATGCCCGCCTGCCCGTTGATGCACGGCGCAGGCCTGAACAGCTCGCTCGCCGAGCTGCTCGTCGGCGGCACCGCGGTGCTGCTGCCCTCGGACCGCTTCAGTGCGGAAGAATTGTGGAGCGAGGCCGAGCGGCACCGGGTCACGCGCATCCTTATCGTCGGCGACGCTTTTGCTCGCCCGATGGCGGATACCCTACTCGCGAACCCGAACCGGTGGGATTTGTCCGCGCTGCGCCTGATTTCGTCGGCCGGGCTGATGTGGTCGGAGCAGGTGAAGGGCGCGCTGCTTCAGGCGCTGCCGCAGCTCACCTTGCTCGACATCCTCGGCGCGTCCGAAGCGTCCGGTTTCGGTTATGCGATCACCAACAAGGATCGCGCCACCCCGACCGGCCTGTTCGAACCGGGACCGCAGACGGTGATCATCGATCAGGACAGCGACCGGGTGCTGGGCGATGACGAGGTCGGGCAGGGGTGGCTCGCGCGGCGACCACCCTTTGGAGCAGGCTATCACGGCGATGCCGAAAAGACCGCCAGCGTTTACCGCACGATCGACGGCGTGGCTTATGCCATCCCGGGCGACATGGCGGAACGATTGCCCGACGGGCGGTTCCGCCTGCTCGGCCGCGGCAGCATGTGTATCAACAGCGGCGGCGAAAAAATATTCGTCGAAGAGGTCGAGGAAGCGCTGAAGCGCATCGACGGGGTCGCCGACGCGATGGTGTTCGGTCTGCCCGATCCCAAGTGGGGGGCGGTCGTCACGGCACTGATCGAGGCGAGCGATACCCCCGACGATCAGGCGCTGCGCGCCGCGCTGTCGCACGATCTGGCCGCCTATAAACAGCCGCGCACGATCATCCGCGTCGCCGCCATGCCGCGCCATGCCAGCGGCAAGAGCGATTATCGCAGCGGGATGGACATCGCGCTCGCGCGCCTCGCCGACACGCCCGTCGCTGGCTGATCAGCAGCGCACCTGACCCCGACATTCCCCGGAAAGAAGAGCATGCAACAGCTTGAACCCCAGACAAAATCCGCTCCCCGCCGTCTCGATGCGCTCATCGTCGGCGCGGGTTTCGGCGGCATGTACGCCTTGCACCGCGTCCGCGGCATGGGGCTCGACGTTCATCTGATCGAGGCGGGCGACGATGTCGGCGGCACCTGGTACTGGAACCGCTACCCGGGTGCGCGCTGCGACGTGATGAGCATCGATTACAGCTATAGCTTCTCAGATGAAATCCAGCAGCAGTGGACGTGGAGCGAGCAGTTCGCAGCCCAGCCCGAAATCCTGTCTTACGCCCGCTTCGTGGCTGATAAGCTCGACCTCAAACGCGACATCAGTTTCGAGACGCGCGCGACATCGGTTCGTTACGACGAAGACGCGGCGCTGTGGCGGATCGAGACCGATCGCGGCGACATCTACGAAGCGAGCTATTGCCTGATGGCGACCGGTCCGTTGTCGGTACCAAAACAGGTCGATATTCCCGGTGCCGACCGATTCAAAGGCGAACTCTATCTGTCAGGTAAATGGCCGCACCATGACGTCGATCTGAAGGGTAAGCGTGTCGCGGTGATCGGTACCGGTTCGTCGGGGATCCAGATCGTGCCGGTCGTTGCCGAACAGGCGGAGCATCTTTACGTCTATCAGCGCACCCCCAGCTTCACCCTGCCGATGCGGAACCGCAAGCTCGACGCCGACTATGTCGCGCATATCAAGGCGCATTATCCGGGGCTGCGCGCGGTCGCGCGCCATTCGCTGACCGGCGGCGTTCGTCCGATTACCAGCCGTCCTGTTTTCAGCATTCCCCCCGCCGAATGCGAAAAATTGCTCGAGAATGCGTGGCAGCACAGCGGGCTGGCATTCCTTGGCCTGTTTTCCGATCTGCTCACCAATGCCGAGGCGAACGAGGTGGTGGCGGAGTTCGTGCGCGGCAAGATCGCCGAAACGGTCAACGATCCCGACACCGCGCGGCGGTTGACCCCGCAGGGTTATCCGATTTTCGCGCGGCGCCCGTGCCTCGACACGGGCTATTATGAAGCATTCAATCGGGACAATGTCACGCTGAAGGATTGCCTGGAGCATCCGATCCTGGAAATTACCGAGACGGGAATTCGCACCGCGGAGGGTGAGGTCGCGGTCGACATCATCATCGCCGCGACGGGATATGATGCGCTGACCGGTGCGATGCTGTCGATCGACATCAAAGGCAAAGACGGCCGGAGCCTCAAGGACAAATGGGCCGATGGCGGCCGCTCGCACTTGGGGCTGATGATGGAGGGTTTTCCCAACCTGTTCATCATCGCCGGTCCCAATGGTCCCTCGGCGCTCGCCAACTTCATTTTGCTCAATGAACAGAATGTCGATTGGACATGTGACTGCATCTCCTATCTGCGCGCGAACGGTTTCCGTTCGATCGAGGCTGATCTTGACGCCGAGGAGCGCTGGATGCGCAAGGTGACCGAACTGGGGTCGCGCTCGCTCTACCCGACGGCGAACACTTGGTACACCGGCGCCAATGTCCCGGGAAAACCGCGCAATTTCCCAGTCTATATCGGCGGGCTGGGCCGCTACCGTGAAATCTGCGGCGACGTTGCGGCTGAAGGATATCGTGGATTTACCGTCAGCTAACATCCGTCTCAAGCTTTTCGCACTTCTTGCGAGCAATGACGGCTTCGCGCGGGGCCGAAAAGCTTAACCGGGCGGCATCGGCTTAATGTTAATCGGAAGAAATCCGCCGATTGCGCACTTACACGGCATTTCAGGCCTTTTGGCAGCCACTGAAAACTACCAGCTAAATCATTGAAAAAATGGTGGACGCACTAGGGCTCGAACCTAGGACCCGCTGATTAAGAGTCAGCTGCTCTACCAACTGAGCTATGCGTCCACTGCCGGTTTTCGGCGCGCTTGGCGGCAGCGAGTTATCCTCTTTGCTGCGAAGCGAGCGGCCCGCTATCATGCCATTATCGGTATGGCAATGCCTGCACCGAAGATTTTTCTCAATGCAGGCGGCGTGCTCCGGTTTTGCTGTCGTTTTCGATCGCCAGGATGATGCCCACGCACGTCATGATCGTCAGCATCGATGAGCCGCCGTAAGAGAACAGGGGCAGGGGGATGCCGACGACCGGCGCGAGACCCATCACCATCATCAGGTTGATCGCGATGTAGAAAAAGATCGTCATCGTCAGGCCCGCCGCGGTGAGTTGGCCAAAGCGGGTGCGTGCTTTCAGTGCGACGCGTGTTCCCCACCGGAGCAGCAGGAAGAAGGCAAACAGCAGCGCCAGCCCGCCGATCAGCCCCCATTCCTCGGCCATCGTCGCGAAAATGAAGTCGGTGTGGCCTTCGGGCAGATAGTCGAGGTGACTTTGCGACCCGTTGAGGAACCCCTTGCCCCCGATACCGCCCGACCCGATCGCGATCTTCGACTGGCTGATATGATAACCGGCGCCGAGCGGATCGCTTTCGGGATCGAGGAAAATCAGCACACGCTTTTGCTGGTAATCGTGGAGGAACGAGAAGAGCACGGGAAGCGCGGCGGCCCCGGCGATCGCGGTGCTGCCGAACCACCAGAAGGGCAGGCCGGCGGCAAACATCACCACCACGCCGCCGATACAGATCGACAGCGCGGTGCCAAGGTCGGGTTGCAGCATGACGAGCGCCGCGGGCAGGCCGATCATGATCAGCGCGGGCCATAGCGCGGTCCAGCTGTGGGTGTTGCCGGGCGGCAATTGCGCATAAAAACGCGCCAGCGCGACAACGATCGTGACCTTCATCAGCTCGGAGGGCTGGAGGTTCATGAAACCAAGGTCCAGCCAGCGCTGGCTGCCCCCGCCGACAAAGCCGAGCAGCTCGACCGCGATCAGCAGGACCAGCACGCCGATATAAGCGATATAGGAGAAATCCTCGAAAATCCGAATTGGAAAGCGTCCGATGACCATCGCTACGGTCAGGAAGACGAGGAAGCGGATGGTCTGCTGCATCGCCCACGGCGTGAAACTGCCGCCCGCTGCCGAATAGAGCACAAGGATGCCAAAGCCCGTGATGGCCGCGAGTAGCGCGATCAGTTTCCACGGGATGCGCTGGATGGCGGGCGGCACGACGATCATTGCGGCAGCTCCGGATTGGGGTCGCTCGACGCGCCCGATTTCCAGGCGGCATAGTCGCGGTCCATCCGCTCCTTGATTGTGCCGCCCCAGCCCGCCTCGAATGTCTCGAGCGCTTCCATGGCTTTTTCGCGGTCGAAGAGAAAGGTCATGAAATCCTTGGCCACCGGCGCCGCGGCGCGCGCACCGCCCATGCCATGTTCGATCACTACGGCGGTTGCATAACGCGGATTGACGACCGGCGCGAAGCCGATGAACAACCCGTGATCGCGAAATTTCCACGTGCCGCTTTTGCCGTTGCCGGTGCCGAGCCCGCGCACCTGCGCGGTGCCGGTCTTGCCCGCCATGGTAATGCCGTCGAGCGGCAGGCGGCTGCGCACCGCGGTGCCCGCGCCGTTGACGACCAGGTCCATGCCTTGGCGCGCAACCGCGAGCGCTTCGGCGGAAAAGGGCAGAGGTTCGTTCCGGAACTCGCGATTGATCAGACGCGGGTACAGGCGCCGCCCCGACGCGATCCGCGCGGTCATCACCGCCAGCTGGAGCGGGTTTACGCTAACATAGCCTTGCCCGATTACCGCGTTCAGCGAATCCGATGCGGACCACTTCTGGTCATATTTCTTCATCTTCCACGCGCTGTCGGGAATGGTGCCATAGCGCTGGCTGCTACCCGCGAGCTGGAATTCCTCGCCCAGTCCGAGCAATTTGGCGGTCGGCGCCATCGCGTCATAGCCCAGCCGATGGGCGAGCCAGTAGAAATAGCTGTTGCAGCTTTTCATGATCGCCGTCGGCATATCGACGCTGCCGTGGGTGCCCAGACAGCGGAAAAAGCGGTTGCCCAGACGATAACCGCCGATGCACGTATGGCGTTCGCTGGGGTCGACGCCATGCTCGACCGCGGCGATCGCCGCCATCGGTTTCAACGTCGAACCCGGGGGATACAGCCCGCGCGTCGCCTTGTTGATCAGCGGCTGATGGTCGTCGGCGCGCAGCCAGCTATATTCGCTGTTGCTGATCCCGTCCGAAAAACTGTTCGGATCAAAGCTGGGCATCGAGACGAAGGACAGGATGTCGCCGTTGGTGCAGTCGATCACGACTGCGGCGCCGGACTCGCGGCCCATCCGCCTCGCGACAAATTCTTGCAGGTCGGCGTCAATGGTTAGGTGGACGGTCTTGCCCTGGACGTCGGGCTGGGTGTCGAGGTCGCGCACGACGCGGCCTCGCGCCGTGACTTCGACCCGCCGCGCCCCCGGCTTGCCCTTCAGCATCGGCTGGAAATATTTCTCCAGTCCGTCCTTGCCGATCTTGTACCCCGGCGTGATATACAGTGGATCCTTGGCCTTCTCATACTCCTCGGCGTTGGGCGCGCCGACATAGCCGATGAGGTGGCCGACCGCGGCGCCGGTCGGATAATTGCGCGCAAAGCCGCGCTGCGGCGCGATGCCGGGCATCTCGGGCAGCCGGACGAGGATCGAAGCATATTCGGCTTCGCTCATGTCCTCGGCGACGGCGACCGGCTGGAAACCCGACGCGGCTTTCAGGTCGCGGTTGATGCGGTCCATCGTGTCGCCGTCGAGCCGCAGCAGCGTGCGGAGCTGACCCAGCACGAACGCCTGGTTGTGCAAGCGGTCGGGGATGATGTCGATGCGCAGGCTGACGCGATTGTTCGCCAGCGCCTTGCCATGGCGATCGACGATCCAGCCGCGGCGCGGCGGCACCAGCGTCAGGTTGACGCGGTTGCTCTCCGATTCCAGCACATAGCGGTCGTTGTCGACGACCGAAATATAGGCCATGCGCGCCGCCAGCGCGACGCCGACCGCCGCCTGCGCGCCGCCGACGACCAGCGCGCGGCGGGTGAAGGTGATGCCCCTCCAGGCTTCGGTAATGGGCGGACTTTTGCGCGGCATTCGTTTCTGACTAGTGCGTTTATCGGCGTTTCAGGCGGAAATTGTCAAACTTGCCGGTCAGTCGCATGAACAGCGGCACCAGCAGCGCCGAGATAATGATCTGCGGCACGACCAGCCCTAGCACGCGCCCCGTCGCCGCGCCCGGGTGGACGATCAGCGCCGCCAGCGACTGGATGACCGCAATCAGCAAGGCCGCAATCGCCCAGTCGTGCAGGAAACCGCGCCAATAGATGCGCTGCGACGAATAATGGATCGCAATGCTGGCCAGCGTCCACAGCCCGACCGCGGTGCCGATCGGCTGGCCGCTGAACAAATCGTCCCATAGCCCGAGCGGCAGGCCGATCCACACCGGCCACATTTCGGTGCGCAGCAACTGCCAGCACAGAAAGAAAAGCAGCCCCAGCGGCGGCAGCACCGGCGAATTGGCGACGAGCGGCAACATCAGCGGCAAGGCCGAGGCGATCATCACCGTCGCGACGGGCACGATCCGCATGCGCCACAGCGAAGCCGGTTCGCCCAAGCGCGGCGCGGCGCGGTTGTTCATGGGGTGGCGCCTGCGGGCGCCGGGGCTGGCGGGGCTGGCGGGGCCGGGGCGGGCTGCGCCTCGATATTGTCGGGGGTGTAGGGGCGCAGCACCGACACCGCATCGACCTTGCCGGGGTCGGCGAGCGGGCGGGCGAGGGCGCCATCGTCCTGTCGCCGCACGACGATCGCGACCGGGATGTTCGGCGGATAGAGGCCGCCGGTGCCTGAGGTGACCAAGATGTCGCCGGGTTTGAACGGGTTGTTGGCGATGTTCAGCGTGCGGATGTCGAGATCGCCGTTGCCGCGGCCATAGGCGAGCGCGGGCAGGCCGTCGCGCGCGCGGCGCACAGGGACGATATTGTCGACGTCGGTCAGCAGCAGCACCTGCGACACCGAAGGGCCGGAGCCGAGCACGCGCCCGATCAGGCCGTCGGCGCCGCGCACCGGCTGTCCTGCGGCGACCCCCAGATTGCGCCCGATGCTGAGCAGCGCGATGCGCTTGCTGCTGGTCGAGGTCGAGGTGAGCAGATAGCCGTTGGCGAGCGCGGTCTTGTCCGTTTCCTGCAGCTTGAGCAGCGCCTTCAGCTGACGGTTTTCTTCCTGCAAGGTGCTGGTGGCGACCAGTTCGCGGCGCGTATCGGCCAGTTCGCTGCGCAGTCGCCGGTTTTGTGAACCCGCGCTGACATAGGCGCCGACGCGGTCGTCGATGCCCGAAATCGACCCGATCACCGACCGCGACACGCGCGCGATGGGCGCGGTGATTTCCTGGCTTGCCACGCGAAGCTGGGCAAAGCCGACGGGGTCAACGACCGACAGGATCGCCAGCAGCAGCCCGGCGACGGCGCCTGTCACCGCAATGACATAGGCCGCGAACAGGCTGTACTGGGCCTTTCGGGATTGCCCCGGACGTCGATGTACCGGGCGGACCATAGCTCAGATACGCTCGATCAAGCTTGCTGGAGTACGCCGCGGAAGGCGGGGTCTTCCATCGCGCGGCCGGTGCCGATCGCAACGCAGGTCAGCGGATCGTCGGCGACCGTGACGGGCAGCCCGGTCGCTTCCTTCAGCAGTTCGTCGAGCTCGGCGATCAGCGCGCCGCCGCCGGTCAGGACTATGCCCTGATCGACAATGTCGGCGGCGAGTTCAGGCGCAGTATTGTCCAGCGCGATGCGGACGCCCTCGACGATCGTGCCGATCGGTTCGGACAGTGCTTCGGCGATCTGCGCCTGGTTGATCGAGATTTCCTTGGGGACACCGTTCACAAGGTCGCGGCCCTTGATCATGATCGTCAACCCGACGCCGTCGGCAGGGATACGCGCGATGCCGTAATCCTTCTTGAT
>JAESFK010000114.1_pt1 | contig 69946 bp, 61 predicted proteins | sample 9269391 | NCBI WGS metagenome assembly JAESFK01 (sample SAMN14506231, study PRJNA617097) | algae metagenome | isolation source: Drouetiella hepatica UHER 2000/2452 and co-occurring heterotrophs from... | place: Slovakia: Slovak Paradise National Park, Hrabusice, Kosice Region | collected 2000-01-01
AAGTCCTGTTGCGGATGCTTGCGCCCGCCCTGCGGCGGCACCGACGCGGTGGTGCCTTCCATCAGCTTGAGCAGCGCCTGCTGCACGCCTTCGCCCGACACGTCGCGGGTGATCGACGGGTTCTCGGCCTTGCGGCTGATCTTGTCGATTTCGTCGATGTAAACGATACCGCGCTGCGCCTTTTCGACATTATAGTCGGACGATTGGAGCAGCTTGAGGATGATATTCTCGACATCCTCGCCGACATAGCCCGCCTCGGTCAGCGTCGTCGCATCGGCCATAGTGAAAGGAACGTCGAGGAAGCGCGCGAGCGTCTGCGCCAGCAGGGTCTTGCCGCTGCCGGTCGGGCCGACGAGCAGGATGTTCGACTTCGCCAATTCGACCTCGTCACCGCGGCCGCTGTTCGCGAGGCGTTTGTAGTGATTGTGGACCGCGACCGACAACACGCGCTTGGCTTTGTTCTGTCCGATCACATAGGCGTCGAGATGCTGGCAGATTTCCAGCGGCGTCGGCACCGCGCCGTCCTTGCGCGCGGCAACCCCGCCCTTGATCTCTTCGCGGATGATGTCGTTGCACAGTTCGACGCATTCGTCGCAGATGAACACGGTCGGGCCGGCAATCAGCTTGCGGACTTCGTGCTGCGACTTGCCGCAGAAGGAGCAATAGAGGGTGCTCTTGCTGTCCGAGCCGCTCAATTTCGTCATAAAACTTCCTCTGGCAGGCGCCGAAATGGCGGTGCCGTCCTTATCCTAGCCCGCGGTCACCCAATTACAATATGGCAATTGGGTGACATCGCGGCAATGTCCCGCCTATCACCAAGGCGCCAAGCGGGCGTCAACAAATGCGGTTAAGCCTTTGTCTTGGGCTACCGCGCGGCACCGGCCCGCTCCCCCACCCGGCCTCCCTAGGCTACTATCGTTGGGGAGGCCGGGTGGGGGAGCGGGCCGGTGCCGCAACCTCAACGACTCAGGGCGTCGGGCCTTCGCCCAGATCCTTCGCGGCGTCACCTTCGAGCGCGCCGGGGCGACGGTCATAGACATGATCGACCAGCCCGAATGCTTTCGCTTCGTCGGCCTCAAGGAATGTGTCGCGGTCCATGGCCTTTTCGATGTCTTTCAGCGACTTGCCGGTATATTTGACATACAGGTCATTCATCCGCTTGCGGATACGGAGGATTTCGCGCGCCTGGATTTCGATGTCCGACGCCATACCGCGCGCGCCGCCCGATGGCTGGTGGACCATGACGCGGGCGTTGGTCAGTGCGACGCGCATCCCGGGCTCGCCCGCGGCGAGCAGGAAGCTGCCCATCGACGCAGCCTGACCGATGCACACGGTGCCGACGCGGGGGCGGATATATTGCATCGTGTCGTGGATCGCCATGCCCGCCGTGACGACGCCGCCCGGCGAGTTGATGTACATATAAATGTCCTTCTTCGGATTTTCCGATTCGAGGAACAGCAGCTGGGCGGTGATCAGCGACGCCATATTATCCTCGACCTCGCCGGTGACGAAGATGATCCGTTCGCGCAGCAGGCGTGAGAAAATGTCAAAGCTGCGTTCGCCGCGGCTCGTCTGTTCGACGACGACGGGGACAAGAGCGGCGAGCGGGTCGATCATTGGGAATGCGTCCTTATGCTGTTGGAGCGCCGCGCCGAGAACCGGCGGGCTGGCCCCTCGGTCACCTACATCGTCGCCAAGCGAGAGGGATTCAAGGGGGCAAAAGAAAGGGGCGGGAAAGTCCCGCCCCACTGGTTTGCCAGATTTGGGATCAGTCGCCGGCGCCCGGCTCGGGCGAAAACAGCGTCTCGAACTTGCCTTCGACGCCCTTATATTCGTCCGCGTCGGCGGGACTTTCTTTCTTCACCGTGATGTTCGGCCATTCGGCGCTGAACTTGGTGTTCACTTCCAGCCATTTTTCGAGGCCGCTTTCGGTGTCGGGCAGGATCGCTTCGGCGGGACATTCGGGTTCGCACACGCCGCAGTCGATGCACTCGTTCGGGTTGATGACGAGCATATTCTCGCCCTCATAGAAACAGTCGACGGGGCACACCTCGACGCAGTCCATATATTTGCACCGGACACAGGCATCGGTGACGACATAGGTCATGGTTTCAGGCTCCCTCAGGTGACGGCAAACGGGCCGTCAATCTCTCTCTTGGCTCGCCTCTATGCCGCCGGGCGGCGGTGCGTCAACGCCTAGCAAGCAGTTGCGAATCACTCTCATTGGATAGGGTCGGGCGCGGCATTTGGATGCACAGCTTTTCCATCGTCGCTGATAGCTGGATTGGCGGCGGCGGGCAGGCCGGAATCGAGATTCTGATAACAGGCCCGCGCTTCGCTCGCCGATCCACGGCGGACGGGCAGCGTCAGCAGGCGCACCACCTCGATCCGTTCGCCGACCGGCAGCACCAATGTCTGCCCGACATGCACCGCGCACGACGAGCGGGTGATGCGCCGACCGTCGAGCCGGATATGTCCCGCCGCAACCACCGCTTGCGCCAGGCTGCGCGAGCGCGCAAAACGTAGAAACCACAGCAGCTTGTCGAGCCGGATGCTGCCCGCGGCGCCGGGGCTCGCCATCAGTCCTTGCGGCTTTCGGCCAGCAGCGCGGCAAGGCCCGCGAACGGGCTGTTCGGCGACGGGCTGCGCCGTGCCGGGCGATCGGGACGCGGCGGGCGCGGGGGATCGGCGCGGGGCACGTCGGCGCGGGGCTTGCCCGGCGCGCCGCGTTTACCCTTGGCCGGATGGACCGGCGACCGCCGGACGTCGCCGTTCGCCACCGCGCGCGGCGGGGCGTCAGCACCCTTGCGCGGCGGCTTGCGGCGCGGGCGTTTGTCGGGCTTGCGCAACCCCGACCAGCGCCAGCGCTGCAGCGCAGGTTCGCCGACGCTGCGGAACCCGAAGCTGCCCAGCAGCCCGCGCCGCGTTTCCTCGTCGAGCCCGAGCGACGTGGCGAGCGCGGGGTCGATGACAAAGCCGGGCGGCGGTGCGGCGGCAAAGTCGGCGTCCTCTCCGGCAGCATGGTCGTCATGACCATCGTCGCTGCCCGTGATCGGCGCGGTCGGCGGCGCCGCCGCCTGCATCCGCGCCGCATGCGCCTGCCGCGCCAGCTTTTCGGCCATGTCGATGCGCAGCCAGCCGGTGGCGCAGCGGCGAAACCCCGCGATTGTCAGCCCCGCGTGGCTGCCCGCCTTTTGCAGCACCGCGCCATGCGGCGGCAGTGCTGGGACCGGCGCCCCCTGTTGCGCCGCGATCAGCGCCGCGCGCCAGCGCACCGCCTCGGGCTTCAGCAGCGTCGGATGGAAGATGTCGAGCGAGCCGATGGTGAAGCCGAGTTTGCGCAGCTGCGGTCGCTCGTCGGCGGCAAGCGCGTTCAGCTGATCCTCGACCGCGGCGCGGGCGATCATACCGCTGTTGTCAGTCAGCGCCGCGAGCAGCGCACGGACGCGCGGGGGGGTAAACAGATCGCCTGCTGCCTCGCCCATCGCGGCGAGCGGGCCAGCGTGACGCGCCAGTTGCGCGGCGATGTAGCGGTGCAGCCGCTCGGTAATCGCCTGCACCTGGACGGGTTCGAGCCGCCGCAGCGACGGGTCGACCTGGATCGACGGCTGAACCAGCGTCGGCCCCTTGGCGAGCGTCGCGATCGCATGGCCGTGCCACGCGAGCCGCGGCGGCGCGCCGGCTTCGGCGACCAGCGACAAGGCGCTATCGTCACCCTCGGCGAGCGCGGTCGCGCGGCGCGACAGCTCGGCGCGCAGATGCTTTTCGGCGGCGGCAAGCAGCATCCGGTGGTCGCTTGCTTTGGCGACCGGATCGACCTTGAACTGAAAACCTTTGAGCGTGCCGATCGCCTCGCCATCGACCGCGACGGTGCCGTCGGGGCCGACCGCAACCGGCAGCGCGGCATTGCGCTGTCCGGCGTCGCGGAGCAGCAGCGCCAGCCGCCGATCGACGAAGCGCTGCGCCAGCGCCGCGTGCAACGCGTCGGACAGCCGCGATTCGAGCACCTGCGTCGCCTCGGTCCATCCTGCCGCGCCCGCGATCCAGTCTCCGCGCTGGGCGATGAAACACAGGGTCCGCACCGCGGCGATGCGGCTTGCGAGCTGGTCGATGTCGCCCTCGACGTCGTTGAGCTTCGCCAGCCGCCGCGCGAACCAGTCGGGGTCGATCATCCCGTCGCCGCTGGTGCGCCATTGCCACAGTTTGAAGATCGTCCGGCTGTGATGCTCGGCGCCCAATTGTTCGAAATCGGGCAGGCCGCAAATGTCCCACAACCGCTGCACCGCATCGAAATCGCCGCCGCGCGCCCGCACTTCCATGTCGCCCGCCAGATGCCGCAGCACCGCAATGTCGACCGCTTCGGGGGCGGGGCGCAGCACCGGCTGCGTCGGCGGCTGGGCGAGGTCGGACAATAGCTGGTCGAGCGAGCCGAAGCCGGGGGTCGGATTGCGCCAGAACAGGCTGGACAGCGGCGGGAAATGATGCCCCTCGATCGCCGCGACCTCTTCTGGGGTGAAACCTCCTTGTGGCAGACCGACGGTGCCGAAGCTGCCATCCTGCTGGTGCCGTCCGGCGCGGCCGGCGATCTGCGCCATCTCGGATATCGTCAGGCGGCGCAGGCGTCGCCCGTCGAACTTCTGCAAGGACGCAAATGCGACATGCTGGACGTCGAGGTTCAGCCCCATGCCGATCGCATCGGTGGCGACGAGGTAATCGACCTCGCCCGCCTCGAACATCGCGACCTGCGAATTGCGCGTCTTGGGGCTGAGCGCCCCCATCACCACCGCGGCGCCGCCCGAAAAGCGGCGCAGCATTTCGGCGATCGCATAAACTTCCTCGGCCGAGAAAGCGACGATCGCCGAGCGTTTGGGCAGCCGCGACAGTTTCGACGACCCGGCGTAGCTCAGCGTTGAGAAGCGCGGGCGCGTGACAATCTCCACCTCGGGGACCAGCGTCTTGACCAGCCCGCGGATGCTCGCCGAGCCCAGGATCATCGTCTCGTCGCGGCCGCGCGCGCGCAGCAGGCGGTCGGTGAAGACATGGCCGCGCTCGGGATCGGCGCCGAGCTGGGCTTCGTCGATGCCAACGAAGGCGACGTCACGCTCGATCGGCAGCGCTTCCATCGTGCCGAGCAGATAGCGGGCATCGGGCGGGATGATCCGTTCCTCGCCGGTGACCAGCGCGACCTGCGAGGTGCCCTTGATCGCCACGACGCGGTCGTAAACTTCGCGCGCCAGCAAGCGGAGCGGAAAGCCGATCATGCCGCTCGAATGGGCGGTCAAACGTTCGACCGCCAAATGGGTTTTGCCGGTGTTGGTGGGGCCAAGGACAGCCTTGACCGGTTGGGAAGAGGATGACGTCATTATCTTGGGTGCCAAGCTGGCATGGCGGCGGGCGCCGCGCAACCGCCGATCGTTGAACTGCGGGGCGGTGGCTGATTTTTCCGCGCAGCTTGCATAATATCCCACCCCCGCCACGACTGGCCGCAACCGCCAGCGGCGAAACCGCCATTAAATTGACTTTAACGACCTTTCTTTACAGACAGACTTGGAAAACATCATTCGGTGGCCGGGTATTTGGGAGGTCCATCGAGCGGGGGTTGCAATTTGTTTCAGCGTCACGAACCCATCGCGGGGATGTCCGGCAATGCGGCTGCCCTCACGATGTCGCAAGCGATACCGCTGCGGCGCGCCGAACCTGATTCGGATGCGCTCGGCTGGCGCGACCGTCTGGCGCAGCTCGACCTGGTTCCCGACCTTGGCGACAATATCGGTTCGGCCGCATGGTGGCGCGGGCTGGCGACATTAACCCTGCTATGCGGCACCGCGATTGCTAGTTTCCCGGGAATTCAGCCGCTTGCCGTTGGCGGAGCCCCGGCGCTCGACGCACGCGATTTCAACGAAGCCCGCGCGCAGATGATCGTGCCGCTGGCGCTCGGCGGCGACACCGGGCGGCACATGGCGGCGACCGATGCGGTCCGTCCGCTGACCCAGACTCCCGAACGGCCTCAGATCGAACTAACCGCGACGCTCGGCAATGGCGACAGCTTCGCGCGCCTGCTCGAACGCTCGGGCGTCGGCGGCGGCGAGGCGCAGGCGCTGGCGAATCAGGTATCGAGCGCGGTGCCGCTCGCCGACATCGCACCCGGAACGCGAATCGACCTGATCCTCGGTCGCCGCGCCGCCCGCACGATGCCGCGTCCGGTCGAGGCGCTGGCCATGCGCGCGCGTTTCGATCTGCGCATCGAAATGGAGCGCGAGGGCGACCGGCTGGTCATGCGCCGCATCCCGATCGCGGTCGATACCACCCCGCTGCGCATCCGCGGCCGGGTCGGGGACAGTTTGTACCGCTCGGCGCGCGCCGCCGGGGCGCCCGCGACGGCGATCCAGTCCTATCTGCGGGTGATCGGGCGTCAGATTTCGGTCGGCAGCGAGATTCGCGCCAACGACGAGTTCGACATCATCGTCGATTATCGCCGCGCCGAAACCGGCGAGAGCGAGACCGGCAAGCTGCTTTATGCCGGGCTGATCCGCGGCGGCAAACCCAAGCTGTCGATGCTCGAATGGAATGTCGATGGCCGCGTGCAGTGGTTCGAGGCGTCGGGCGTCGGCGAACAGCGCGGCGGCATGGCGCGCCCGACCAACGGCCGCATCACCTCGACCTTCGGCATGCGCCGCCACCCGATCCTCGGCTATCGGCGGATGCACAGCGGGATGGATTTCGGCGGCGGCTATGGCGCGCCCATCTATGCGGTGACCGATGGCGTCGTGTCGATCGCGGGTCGCCACGGCGGCTATGGCAATTTCGTCAAGCTCAACCATGGAAACGGCCTTGGCACCGGCTATGGCCATATGAGCCGTATCGCGGTGCGTCCCGGCCAGCGCGTCAATCGCGGCCAGGTGATCGGCTATATCGGCTCGACCGGACTGTCGACCGGGCCGCATTTGCATTACGAACTCTATCGCAACGGCCGCGCGGTCAATCCGTCGTCGGTAACCTTCGTCACCCGCGCGTTGCTCGAGGGCAAAGCCCTCGCCGACTTCCGCGCCCGCATCCGCGCGCTGACCGCGGTCGCCCCCGGCGCGGCACTGACCCCGATCGCGGCGAAACAGGTGGAGGGGCCGAAGTTGGGTTCGCTTGCAGATGTGGCGTCGAAGCGGGCCGAGGGCGGGATTTAATTCCCTAGAGCGAGCATCCTCTAAATCCGTTCGTGTCGCAAAGTCGAGACACCCATCGACCTTATGCTGCGCCGACGGGTGTCTCGACTTCGCTCGACACGAACGGTGCTTGGGCGTCCCTGAATCCGCCAATATCCATTTGCCCCACGGCGCAGCCCCGCTATGCACGCGGCATGACCCACGCTGCCTTTCCCGACCTTCGCCTCCGCCGCACCCGCCGTACCGGCTGGAGCCGCGCCATGGTGCGCGAAACGACGCTGTCGCCGTCGAACCTGATCTGGCCGCTGTTCGTCTGCGACGGATCGGACACCGAGGAAGCGATTGCCAGCCTGCCCGGCGTCTCGCGCTGGTCGATCGACCGTGTCGTCGATCGCGCCCGCGATGCCGTGGTGGCGGGTATCCCCTGCCTCGCGCTCTTTCCCTATACGCAGGCCGACCGCCGCAGCGAGGATGGCGCCGAGGCGCTCAATCCCGACAATCTGATGTGCCGCGCCACCGCCGCGATCAAGCAGGCGCTTGGCGACGACATTGGCGTGCTGACTGATGTGGCGCTCGACCCCTATACCAGCCACGGTCAGGACGGGCTGATCGACGATAGCGGTTACGTCCTCAACGACGAAACCGTCGATGTTCTCGTCGGGCAGGCGCTCAATCAGGCGCGCGCCGGCGCCGACATCATCGCGCCCAGCGACATGATGGACGGCCGCATCGGCGCGATCCGCGAGGCGCTGGAGGTCGAAGGTTTCGGCCATGTCCAGATCATGAGCTATGCCGCCAAATATGCGTCGGCTTTCTACGGCCCGTTCCGCGACGCGGTCGGTTCGCGCGGACTGCTCAAGGGCAACAAGAAGACCTATCAGATGGATCCCGCCAATGCCGAAGAGGCGCTGCGCGAAGTCGCGCAGGATCTGGCGGAGGGCGCCGACAGCGTGATGGTCAAACCCGGACTTCCCTATCTCGACATCGTCCGCGCGGTGAAGGATCATTTCGCAGTGCCGGTCTATGCGTATCAGGTGTCAGGCGAATATGCGATGATCGAGGCTGCAGCGGCGGTCGGCGCGGGCGACCGCGACGCGCTGGTGCTCGAAACCCTGCTGGCGTTCCGCCGCGCCGGGGCATCCGGGGTATTGACCTATCATGCACTGCACGCCGCGCGGCTGCTGGGGGCCTGAGCAAATGACTGAAGGTACTTCGCCGCGGCGCTGGCTGTTTGTGCTGACCATATTGGTGGGCAGCTTCCTGCTGTTTCAAGTCCAGCCGATGGTGGCGCGGATGGTGTTGCCCAAACTTGGCGGCGCCCCCGCGGTTTGGAACAGCGCGATGCTGGTCTATCAGGCGTTGCTGCTTGGCGGCTATGCCTATGCGCATTGGCTCGGCCGTTTCACGGTTCAGCGACAGGCGATCATCCATGTCGCGCTGTTTCTGCTCGCCGCGCTGTGGCTGCCGATCGGCATCGCGCAGATCGCGCCGCCTGGCTCCGGGCAAGAGGCGCTGTGGGTGCCGCTATTGCTGCTCGCGTCGATCGGCCCGGTGTTCTTTGTCGTGTCGGCGCAGGCGCCGCTGATGCAGCGCTGGTTCGCGGCCGATACGCGCGCGGGCGATCCCTATTATCTCTACGCTGCATCGAACCTCGGCAGCTTTGCCGGTCTGATCAGCTATCCAGCGCTGGTCGAGCCCAGCCTGCCGCTCGCGGCGCAAGCCTGGGGCTGGACCGCGGGCTATGCGCTGCTCGTCCTGCTGGTCGCGGCAAGCGCTGCGGCGCGCTGGCATGGCCAGGCGGCTGACCCGGCCAGCGACACCGCCGCCCCCGACGAGCCGCGCCCGACTTGGCGGCGCCAGTTCCACTGGCTGCTGATCGCGGCAGTACCGTCGGGACTGATGCTGTCGACGACGACGCACCTCACCACCGACATTGTTGCGATGCCTTTGCTGTGGGTCCTGCCGCTCGGGTTGTACCTGCTCAGCTTTGTCATCGCCTTTTCGACCTTGGACCGGCTGACCGAGGTCATTACCTTCATTGCCCCGGCGACACTGCTTGCGGTGGGCGGGCTGGCGCTGCTCAGTTCGGGCGGTGGGTCGATGATGGTCGCGATGGCCAGTCTGGCGATGCTGTTCGTCGTCGCGACGGCACTCCACGGCTATCTCTATCATCTCCGCCCCGCGCTTCAGCATCTGACGCTGTTCTATCTCATTATGTCGGCGGGCGGGGTCGTGGGCGGCCTGTTCGCGGCTCTGCTTGCTCCGCTGTTGTTCGACTGGGTTTATGAACATCCGCTGCTGATTCTCGCTGCCGCGATGCTGCTGCCGCTTCCCGCGCTGCTTCCATGGGACAAATGGTTGCGGTTGTCAGCGACCTTCGCGCTGATCGCGGTGGTGGTGCTGGTCACGATAGCGGCGTTTGCAAGCTGGCACATGGCGAACGCCTGGACGGGCCGACTCGATGGCACTGTCGCGGCGTGGGGCATTATGATCTTTGCTATCGGGCTGCTCGTGATCGGCTGGCGGTGGGCCTTTGTGACAGTGTTGGCGCTGTTGATGATCGGGGTTGGCGGCTGGGACACCGTGCGCGAAAGCTTTACCGGTGCGCGCGTGCGGAGCTATTTTGGCGTCTATACCGTCACCGATTATCCGGCGCAGCAGCAACGCCGTCTGGCGCATGGCACGACCTTGCACGGGTTGCAGCGCACCGACCCGGCGCACCGGCGCGAACCGACAACCTATTATGGACCCAAGTCCGGGGTCGGCCTGACCCTCGCCAAAGCCGAAGCGCTTGCGGGACCGGGTGCGTCGGTCGGCATCGTCGGGCTGGGGGCAGGGACGCTCGCCTGCTACCGGAAACCTGGCCAGCAATGGACGATCTTCGAAATCGATCCGGTGATGGTCGATATCGCCCGAGATCCCAGCAAATTCACCTTCCTGTCCGATTGCGCGGGCGACACCCCGATCGTCATCGGCGACGCGCGGCTCAAGATCGCCGAGCAGCCGCCGGGGCGTTTCGACGTGCTCGTCATTGATGCCTTTTCCTCGGACGCGATCCCGCTGCACCTGCTCACGAAGGAAGCGATCGGGATTTATCAACGGGCGTTGAAGCCCGACGGCATCTTGCTGATCCACATCTCGAACCGCTTCTTCGGGCTCGAGCCCGTGCTGGCGGAAGAGGCCAGGGCGCGCGGCTGGACGGCGGCGATCCGGCTCGATCCGGGGCCGCCCGAGGAGGGGATCGACGACCTTACCGCATCGAATTGGGTCGCGTTGACCGCTACGCCGCAGCGGATGCAGCAACTGACCGGCGGCCTGCGGTCGCGGGACGCGGCGAGCGAGGATGGCGCCTGGGTGCCGCTGAAAGCCCGCGCGGGCTTTGAACGCTGGACCGATGACTATGCCTCGACCCTGCCTGTGCTCATGTGGGGTAGCCTGATCGGAAAGCGTGACGAATGACCTGGACCGACGTCAGCATCATCGCCATCAACGGCAAGACGCCGCAAATCGACCCCAGCGCCTTTATCGCGCCGGGGTGCCGGATCATCGGCGATGTGACGGTCGGCCCCGACGTCAGCATCTGGTATAATTGCGTGCTGCGCGCCGATGTCAGCCGCATCGTCGTCGGCGCGCGGTCGAACATTCAGGACGGCAGCATCGTCCATTGCGACGGCCCGATGCCGCACCGGCCCGAGGGTTTTCCCACGATCATCGGTGAAGATGTGCTGATCGGGCATATGGCAATGGTGCATGGCTGCACATTGGCCGACCGCGCGTTCGTCGGGCTGAAAGCGACGGTGATGAACGGGTGCCGCATCGGCAGCGATGCGATGCTGGCGGCGGGCGCGCTGCTGACCGAGAATAAGGAAATCCCCGACCGCGAATTATGGGCGGGAGCCCCGGCGCGGCGGGTGCGCGACATCGACGACGCGCAAGCCGCGGGAATGCAGCTGGGCGTCGCGCATTATGTGATGAACGGGCGGCTGCACAAGGCGGCGATCGACGGCTGATCATAAAGCCGACCTATTAACCCGTTCGTGTCGAGCGAAGTCGAGACACCCCGAAGGCGCGCAAGACCGCCACGTGTCTCGACTTCGCTCGACACGAACGGAAAAAGAAAGGGCGCCCCGATCACTCGGAGCGCCCTTTCTTTTTGAACCGCTGTTCTCAGCTTAGCTGAAGTTCACCATCGCATAGAGCATCGGGATCGACAGCAAGGTGTTGGTCCGCGAAAAGATCATCGCGGTCTTGGCGGCCTTCGCCTTGGTCGCATCATCGGCCTCGACAATGCCCAGCGCCTTTTTCTGGTTCGGCCAGATCACAAACCATACGTTGAACGCCATGATCAGCCCCAGCCACATGCCAGCACCGATCAGCTTGTAGGGATCCTGAAAGCCCAGCGCAGGCGCCAAATATTGCGCATGGCCCGCAATGGCGACGCCCAGCACGACGGTCGCCAGCGCCGCCCAGCGGAACCAGAACAGCGCGGCGGGGGCGATATGCTTGCCGACGGCGGGTTTCAGTTCAGCCGGGATCTTCGGCATCGTCGGAATCTGGACGAAGTTGAAATAATAAAGCAGGCCGATCCACAGCACGCCAAAGAAGGTGTGCAGCCAGCGCATCACCGCATTGGCTGCCGCCATGCCGTCCTCGAAATTCTGGCCATTCAGGCCCAGCATCAGGACGATCGAAAGCACCAGTCCGGCGCCGAGCACCGCGTGCAGATTGCCGAAAAATTTGTCCATATTCATTCCCCCTCGTGTATCCGGCAGGGCCGCGACCCCGAACCGATCGCGCCCGCTATGCCAGCGTCGGGGGCCGGACTCAACTTTTGTCGGTGCGAGCCTGTTCGGGCGCCTCGTCAGGGATGGCTAGCCCGTTCTTCAGCATCACCGGCACCTGCGTCAGCGTGAACAGGAACGACAGCGCGGTAATCCCCCACACCTTGACCGTGAGCCACAGGTCAAAACTCATCTGCTTCGCCTGAATCATCTCGTACATCACATGATTGGCGACGCCGAGCGCGGCAAAGAACAGCCCCCAATTGCGCGACAGCAGCAACCAGCCGCGGTCGGTGAGACCCTCCAGCGCCGATTGCAGCAGATATTTGAGCATTGGTTTCCTGAACCACCAGCCGCCCAGCAGCAGCACCGCAAAGGCGCCATAGATGATCGTCGGCTTCATCACGATAAAGCGTTCGTCGTGGAACCAGATCGTCAGCGCACCAAAGCCGATGACGAGGATGCTCGACATCCACAGCATCGGCGAAATCTTGCCCAGCTTCCATTTCGACATCGCCATCGCGATGATGATCGCGACCATGAAGGCGACGGTCCCTTTGATCGCCGCGGCGGTCGCGGCAAAGGCACCTTCGCCGCCCGACGAGAATTTATAGGCGATGAAAAAGACCAGCAGCGGCCCGAAATCGATGACGAAATTCAGCCAGCCATGCTTGGCGGGCGGCGCGGCGGGGATCGCCTCGGGGCCGGTCGGCGGCACGTCGATGGGGGAGGCGGTCATCGGATATTTCCTGCGATAATGGCGGCGATCTCGTCCGCATCGAACGGGCGAAGATCCTCAATGGTTTCACCGATGCCGATGGCGTGGATGGGAAGGCCGTGGCGTTCGGCGGCGGCAACGAGCACCCCGCCGCGCGCGGTGCCGTCGAGCTTGGTCATGACAAGGCCCGTGACCCCCGCGACTTCGCGGAACACGTCGATCTGCGCCAGCGCATTCTGCCCCGTCGTCGCGTCGAGCACGAGCACGACATCGTGCGGCGCCGCGGGATTGAGCCGCCCCAGCACGCGCTTGATCTTGGCGAGCTCGTCCATCAGCTCGCGCTTGTTCTGCAGCCGTCCGGCGGTGTCGACGATCAGCACGTCGATCCCGGTTGCGGTCGCCTGTTTGACCGCGTCGAACACGATTCCCGCGCTGTCGCCGCCCTCGGGGCCCGCCATGATCGGCACGCCCAGCCGTTCGGCCCACACTTTCAGCTGGCCGATCGCCGCGGCGCGAAATGTGTCGCCTGCGACCAGCATCACGCCATAATCCTGTTCCTGGAACAGATGCGCCAGCTTGGCGATCGTCGTGGTCTTGCCCGACCCGTTGACCCCGATCATCAGGATGACCTGCGGGCGCGGAAAGGCGTCGATGTCGAGCGGTTCGGCGACCGGGCGCAGCACCGCGGCGATTTCTTCGGCGACAATCTTGCGCAGTTCTTCGACGCCGCCCGCCACCGCATCGCGCCGTGCGGCCAGCCGCTCGCGGATGCGCCCCGCCATCGCCGGACCCAGGTCAGCGGTAATCAGCGCTTCCTCGATGCGGTCGAGATCATCCTCGTCGAGCCGCGCCTTGCCGGTCAGCCCCGCCAGATTTTCGCCCAGCCGCTCCGACGTGCGCTTGAACCCGCCGAGCAGCCTTTCGCTCCAGCTCTGCCCGCTCATGCAGCAATCTCCGTTGCGGTCAGCCGGTCATCGATGCGCGCGCCGATGCGGACCGGGATGATCGTTCCCGGCGCCGCTGGCTCGGCCAGCGTCAGCGCGGCAAAATTCTCGGCATGACCGCTCAGCCCGTCGCGCTCGACCAGCATCGTCGCGGTGCGGCCGACCTGTGCATCGAGCCATTCGTGGCGCCGCCGCATATTGGCCGCGCGCAGTATGGCGGCGCGTTCGCGCGCCACCGCGCGGCCAACCTGCGGCATCCGCGCGGCGGCGGTTCCGGCGCGCGCGCTGTACGGAAAGATATGGCCAAAGACGATGTCGCAATCGTCGATCAGGGCCAGCGAATTGGCGAACATGCTATCATCCTCGGTCGGAAATCCGGCGATCAGGTCGGCGCCGATCGCAATTTCTGGGCGCGCAGCTTTGAGCCGCGCGACGAGCGCCTCGGCGTCGGCGCGGCGGTGGCGGCGTTTCATGCGCGTCAGCACCATATCGTCGCCCGCCTGCAACGACAGGTGAACATGCGGCATCAGGCGCTTCTCTTGGGTCAGCAGCGCGAACAGGGCATCGTCGATGCGGTTGGGGTCGAGTGACGACAGGCGCAGTCGTTCGATCGGCAGCGCAAGCAGCGCCTCGACCAGCGCCGCCAGCGTGGTGCCGCTATCGTCGCCATAACTCGCCAGATCGACCCCGGTCAGGATGATCTCGCGTTGGCCGCGGTCAAGCGCGGTGCGCGCGGCCTCGGCCACCGCGTCAACCGTCGCCGACCGCGCCGTGCCGCGCGCCATGACGGTCGCGCAAAAGGTGCAGCTGTGCGAACAGCCTGTCTGAACACCCAGAAAGGCGCGGGCGTGGTCGGCGCCGGAGAGCGCGGGGGCGTAAGAAGGGCGGCCCTTCGACAAGCTCAGGGCAAACGGTTGAGTGGATCGCTCGTCCCCCAAATCCGTTCGTCCCCGGACCTGATCCGGGGTTGTCGAAGCACCGTTCTTTTCTTCAAGTCGGTAGCTCTCAGCCAAACCCTTCGCATCGTTGCGCACCACCCGCGCGCCCATCGCCGCGAACCGCTCGGCCTCCAACTCCGCCGCGCACCCCGTCACCACGACGTCAGCCCCCGGCCGCTCGCGCAGCGTGCGCCGCACCGCCTGCCGCGCCTGCCGCACCGCCTCGTCGGTCACCGCGCAGCTGTTGAAGATAATCGTATCGCGCGCGCCGGCTTCGCGCGCTGCCGCACGAACCGCTTCGCCTTCGGCAATGTTCAGCCGACATCCAAAATTGACGACCTTTGGGCCGTCGATAACTGCATCGCTCATCCGAACTGCGCCCAGTCGGTCTCGCCCTCATACACCCGCGTCGCGGCGCCGCTCATCACGATCGGCTCGCCGGGCGCCCAGCGGATGATCAGGTCGCCGCCAGGCAAGGCGACGGTCACCGGCGATTGCACCAGCCCGGCGCGGATCGCGGCAACCGCGGTGGCGCAGGCGCCGGTGCCGCACGCCTGCGTCAGCCCGACCCCGCGCTCCCAGACGCGCAGCTGCAACTGATTATCGCCGTCGAGGCTGGCGACATTGACGTTGACGCGCTCGGGGAACAGCGGGTCGGTCTCGATCCGCGGCCCCAGCTCGTCGAGAGCTACGGCGTCGGCCTCGGGGACGAAAAACACGATATGCGGGTTGCCGACATTGACCGCGGCGCCATGCTCCAGCTCGTCCCACGCGACGGGCATGTCGCGCGTGTCCATCGGCATCGCCAGCGGGATCAGCTCCCAGTCGAAGGACGGCTCGCCCAGCGTAACTTCGGCGCCGCCGTCGGCCGGGGTCACGCGCAGCATGCCGCCCAGCGTTTCGATCACCGCGGGCTGGCCGATCAGCGTCGCGACACAGCGCGTCGCATTGCCACACGCCTCAACCTCGCCGCCGTCGGCGTTAAATATCCGCATCCGGACATCGGCCTTGGTCGATGGTTCGAGCAAGATCAGCTGGTCGCAGCCGATGCCATGCCGCCGGTCGGCGATGGCATGCGCACGCGCGGGCGTCATCTCGACGGCGCTGGCGCGCGCGTCGATGACGACAAAATCATTGCCCAGCCCGTGCATCTTGGTGAAGCGATCCGCCATAATTCGCGCATGTAAGGGGGCGGGCGTGCGAAGTCTAGCGAGGCCGTTCGGTCGTCGCCGCCTGCGCGGGGTCGACGGCTACGTTACGCCGTCTTGCGCAACGGTTCGGCGCCCGTCGTATCCGAACCCGTATCGGGACTCGTCGGGGGCAGCATCGGCGTGCGGAGCAATCCGCGCTCGGCGAGCAGGCGTGCGGTATCAGCGGCCGATGCGGCGCGACCGAAGTACCAGCCCTGACCCTTGGCGCAGCCGAGCCGGGTCAGTTCGATTGCGGTCGCCTCGTCCTCGACGCCTTCGGCGGTGATCGGCATCGCCAGGCTTTCGCCCAGCCGCACGATTGCGACGACGATCGCCTGCGCATCGGGGCTGCCGCGCATCGCAGCAACGAAGCTGCGGTCGATCTTGATCCGGTCGAACGGCAGCGCTCGCAGGTGCGACAGCGACGAATAGCCGGTGCCGAAATCATCGAGGCTCAGCGACACGCCCTGATTCTTCAGGCTGGTGACGATCGAGCGGACGAGCGGCAGATTTTCGAACAGCGAACTTTCGGTGATCTCGACCTCAAGCTGGCTCGCGGGGAAACCGACCTCGACGAGCAGCTTGGTCAACTTCTGGCTGAACCACGGATCTTTCAGCTGTTGCGGTGAAATATTGACCGCCAGCAGGATCGACGGATCCCAGCCTTTGGCGATCTCCATCGCATTGCGGATCACCTGTAACGACAATTCGCCGATCAGCCCGCTTTCCTCTGCGACCGGGATAAAGCGCTCGGGCGGGATCATGCCATATTCGGGCGATTCCCAGCGCATCAGCATTTCAAAGCCGACCAGGCGACCCGTGGCGATATCGACCTGCGGTTCGAAATGCGGCACGAATTCGCCGCGCGGCATGCCCTCTCGGATGCCGGTTTCGATCTGGTTGCGAACCTGCACTGCCATTTCCATGCCGGGTTCGAACCAGCAGAAGCGGTTCCGTCCCTCGTCTTTGCAATTATACATCGCAATGTCGGCCTGACGGACCATGGTCTCCATCGTCACGCTGGCATCGTCGGCGAGCGAGATGCCGAGCGAGGCGCCGATGCGGATCTGCTGGGCGTCGTGGGTGACCGACGTTTCGAGGGCGGCGACCAGTTCGGCGGCCATCGCTTCGATCGTGACACGCGCCGACGGTTCAAACGCCAGCATCGCGACAAATTCGTCGCCGCCCAATCGCGCCTTGGTCGCGTTGGGGGGCAGGATCGCCGAAATACGCTCGGCGGCGACCTGCAACACCCGGTCGCCTGCGGCATGACCGTGGATGTCGTTGACGGTCTTGAAATGATCGAGGTCGAGCAGGAACAGCGCCACGTGGCGATGGTCGGCGATGGCATCGACGATCTGCTGCTGCCCGGTCGCAAGTAACGAGCGGCGATTGAGGAAGCCGGTCAAGGGATCGGTGTCGGCCAAATAGCGCGCGCGCTGTTCAGCCTCGGTGCGCTCGCGGATCTCGCGGTGGAGGTCTTCATAACGGCGCCATCCGAACAGGATCAGCGCAACGTTGAGCACCATCGCGGCGGCCAGCGCGCGGTCGGGTCCGCCGCCGATGCCGATCATCGTATTGACGACTGCCTGCAAAACGGTACTGCCGGTGCCGACGAACAGCAGGATCGCGGCGACCACGATGCCGCCGGCGACGATGTCGCGTTTGGCTCCGGTGCTGCGGTCCGACTGTTTGGGCATTTCGATCATTTGGTTTTCCCCACCATCGGCGCCCTCATGCATGCCAAGCGGTGAAATTTGGGTTAAGTCGGCGCCGGTTTCGCTCGCTTGCCTTTGCCGGGGGATCGGTGTAATGGCGCCCCGTTCGGTCGCATCTTGCGAACGAACATATCGATGTCCGCGACGGAAGTTGTGTCCACGGATAACCGCTGGTTGGCGAGGTTTCGCTCACCGGCGTGTTTTGCGTTGCGGGCGTCGAAACGAAGGATTTATGGCGGTGTTCGATAGTCTGAGCAATCGGCTTGGCGATGTTTTCGGGAAGCTCCGTGGTCGCGGCGCGCTGACCGAGGCCGACGTGCGCGCCGCGATGCGCGAAGTGCGAATCGCCCTCCTCGAAGCCGATGTCGCGCTGCCCGTCGTGCGCAGCTTCGTCGATCAGGTCACCGAGCTGGCGATCGGCCAGAACGTCCTGCGCTCAGTCACCCCGGGGCAGCAGGTCGTCAAGATAGTCAGCGACGCGCTGACCGAAATGCTCGGCTCCGAAACCGCCGAGCTCGACCTCAACGTCGCGCCGCCCGCGGTCATCATGATGGTCGGCCTGCAAGGCTCAGGTAAGACGACGACGACCGCCAAGATCGCCAAGCGGCTCAAGGAAAAAGAGCGCAAAAAGGTGCTGATGGCGTCGCTCGACGTCAATCGCCCCGCCGCGCAGGAACAGCTTGCGGTCCTCGGCACCCAGATCGACGTCGCCACCCTGCCGATCGTCGCGGGGCAGGGGCCGGTCGAGATTGCGCAGCGCGCGATGCAGGCCGCGAAACTTCAGGGCTTCGACGTCCTGATGCTCGACACCGCGGGCCGCCTCCACGTCGACCAGCAGCTGATGGACGAGATGCAGGCGGTGTCGCGCGCTTCGACGCCGACCGAAACTTTGCTCGTCGTCGACAGCCTGACCGGGCAGGACGCGGTCCAGGTCGCGCAGCGCTTCAGCGATCAGGTGCCGCTCACCGGCGTCGTGCTCACCCGCATGGACGGCGACGCGCGCGGCGGCGCGGCGCTGTCGATGCGCGCGGTCACCGGCAAGCCGATCAAATTCGCGGGTACGGGCGAAAAGCTTGACGGGCTCGAACTGTTTCAGCCGTCGCGCATCGCGGGCCGTATCCTCGGCATGGGCGATGTCGTCAGCTTGGTCGAACGCGCCGCCGAAACGATCCAGGCCGATGAAGCCGAGGCGATGGCGGCGAAGATGGCCAAGGGCCAGTTCGACCTCAACGACCTCAGAACCCAGCTCAACCAGATGCGCCGCATGGGCGGTCTCGGCGCGCTTGCGGGCATGATCCCCGGGATCAAAAAGGCGCAAGTTGCGATGGCGCAGGGCGGCGCCGACGACAAAATGCTCGTCCATTTCGACGCGATCATGGGGTCGATGACCCCCAAGGAGCGCGCCAAGCCCGAAATCCTGACCGCGAAGCGCAAGATCCGCATCGCCAACGGATCGGGCACCACGGTACAACAAGTCAACAAGGTGCTGAAGATGCACCAGGAAATGGCCGGCGCGATGAAGAAAATCCGCAAGATGGGCGGGCTGAAAGGCCTTGGCGCGTTGTTCGGCAAGGGCGGCGGCATTCCCGGGATGGACGGCATGGGCGGCGGCGGAGGCCTTCCCGGCCTCGGTGGCGGCGGATCGATTCCGCCGGAACTCGCGAACTTAATGAATAAAAAGAAGTAATTACACCAAAATTTCAATTTCCAATTTCAAGTTACAGACAAAGGAAAATAACATGGCTACTGCTATTCGCCTCGCTCGCGGCGGTTCGAAAAAGCGTCCTTACTACAAGATCGTCGTCGCCGATTCGCGCAGCCCGCGCGACGGCCGCTTCATCGAACGCATCGGCAGCTACAACCCGCTGCTCGCCAAGGACAATCCCGAGCGTATCAAGCTCGACGCCGACCGCGCAAAGCATTGGCTGAGCGTCGGCGCCCAGCCGAGCGACCGCGTCGCCCGCTTCCTCGACGCCGCCGGTGTCCAGGAACGCGCCGCGCGCAACAACCCGAACAAGGCAGTCCCGGGCGAAAAAGCCAAGGAACGCGCCGAAGAAAAGGCGCAGAAGCTGATCGACGCCGAAGAAGCTGCTGCCGCCGCAGCCGCCGCTCCGGCACCCGAGCCTGAAGCGGTCGAAGAAGCTGCTCCGGAAGTGGCTGCTGAAGAAGCCCCGGCTGAAGAAGCTGCTGCCGAAGCGCCCGCCGCTGAAGAAGCCGCTGCGCCCGAAGCCGCGGAATCGGATGCAACCGGTTCGGTGAAGAGCGAAGCGACCGCTGAGGCCGTTGCTGAAGCCGTTGCCGACGAAACCCCGGCCGACGCCACCGCCGACGATGCGGCTGCGATGGCCGAACAGGCTGCCGAAGGCGGCCCGGCTGAAGAAGCACCGGCTGTGCCCGTGGCCGAAGAAGCTGCTGCCGAAGACGCGCCCGCTGAAGAAGCTGGCGAAGAAGCAGCCAAGGCTTAAACCTTGGCCAACGCGACACGCCCCGTCACCCTTGCCGCCATCGCCGGCGCGCACGGGGTGCGGGGCGAGGTTCGCCTCAAATTATTTGGTGAAGGCGCGGAAACCCTCCGCGCCTTTTCCGTTTTTGCGGCAGGCGACCGCAAACTCACGCTGAAGTCGATCCGCCCCGCCAATCAGGGCGCAGTCGCGACCTTTGCCGAGGTCACCGACCGCAGCGGTGCCGAGGCGCTGCGCGGTACCGTCCTCACCGTCCCGCGTTCGGCGCTGCCGCCGCTGGGTGAGGGCGAATATTATCATCACGACCTGCTCGGTCTGCCATGCGTGTCGACCGACGGCAGCGCGGTGGGCGAGGTCGTCGCGGTCGACAATTTCGGCGCGGGTGACATCCTGGAAATCGCGAAGCCCGACGGCAAACGCTTCATGGTGCCGATGAACGCGCGCGCGGTGCCGACGTGGAATGACGACGGCGTTACGATCGACGCCGCGTTCGTCGAATAAACCAACCGGTATCTTATCGCCCGTTGCCGCTGCTGTGACGCGCTGATAGCGTCCTCACAGGGTAGGGGAGACGATGATGCGCTGGAAACCGGGTTTGGCTTTGATATGGGCGCTGGCGGCGCCGCTTCCCGCGCTTGCGCAGGATTCCGCGCCCAGAACCCTCGAACAGGTCACCCCCGAAATCGACGCGCTTTTCGCCAAATATCAGGCCGACGCGCATATCCCCGGCATGGTTTACGGCGTCGTGAAGGACGGCAAACTCGCTTATGTGAAGGGCGTCGGCGTCCAGGATCTGACCGACAAGCGTGCGGTCACCGCCGACAGCCGGTTTCGCATTGCGTCGATGACCAAGGCCTTCACCGCGCTCGCGATCCTCAAACTGCGCGACGACGGCAAGCTGCGCCTCGACGACCTCGCCGAACAGCATGTCCCCGAAATGAAGCGCTGGACCTATCCGACCACGGACAGTCCGCGCATCCGCATCCGCGACCTGCTGCACCACGTCGGCGGGCTCGTCACCGACGACCCCTGGGGCGACCGCCAGCAGGTCTTGCCGCAGGAAGACTTCACTAAAATGATCGCCGCGGGCGTGCCGTTCAGCCGTATCCCGCAAAGCCAGCATGAATATCCAACTATGGCTATGCGCTGCTCGGCCGTATCGTCGCCAACGCTTCGGGCATGGCATATGCAGATTATGTCCGGCAGACGATCCTGACCCCGCTCGGCATGACGAGCAGCGGGTTCGACGTGACGAAGACGCCGAAAGCCCATTACGCCCGCGGCTATCGCTGGGAAAACGACGCCTGGGCGCCCGAGCCCGAAATGATCGACGGCGCGTTCAACGCCATGGGCGGATTACAGGTCAGCGCCAACGATTATGCCAAATGGGTCGCCTTCCTGCTCTCCGCTTGGCCGGCGCGCGACGACGCCGACACCGGTCCGGTCCAGCGTGCGACGGTGCGCGAAATGGCGCAGGGGCTCAATTTCGTATCGGTCGCCAACCGCAGCGGCGCGAGCGGTGCCACCGCGTGCAAACAGGCGGCGGCCTATGCGATGGGCTGGCGCGTCGCGCAGGATTGCGACCTCGGCCTGACGCTGGCGCATGGCGGCGGCTATCCGGGCTATGGTAGCCATGTCATGCTGATGACCGACCATGGCGTCGGGGTGTTTGCGCTGTCGAACCGCACTTACGCCGGACCGTCGGCGCCCGCGTGGGACAGCGCGGTGGCGATGGACAAGGCGGGGTTACTGCCCGGGCAGCGGATTGTGACCTCGCCCGCGGTCTGGGACATGTTCAACCGGGTACGCGCGGCTTATGCGGAGGGCAATCTGAATCGCTTTCAGGGCGGGCTGGCGATGAACTTTCTGCTCGATCGGTCGGCGGAAAATTGGGCCGCGGAATTTGCGCGACTGAAGGCGACCGTCGGTGGCTGTTATGAGCATGAAAAACTGACCCCGACCGGAGCCTTGTCGGCCAATTTTAGCCTGATCTGCGAGCGCGGGCAGCTCGACGGCCAATTGCTGCTGGCGCCGACCGAACCCATCACGCTGCAGGCGCTGCGCTTTCGCGTTGTGGAACGCTAAAGCGAAACGTCACGCCGCCTCGATAAACACCACCCGATTGCGCCCGCTTTCCTTGGCGGCGTACAGGTTGATGTCGGCCGACTTCATCGCGGCCCCAAAACTCGTGTCGCGGCCGATATGGACCAGCCCCATGCTCGCCGTCACTGGCCGTTCGAGCAGCGGCACCATCTGCGCGACATAGGCACCGATCCGCTGGCGCAGCCGCTCGGCTTCGATCGCGACCGCGGCGGGGGCGCCGCGGAATAGCAGCGCGAACTCCTCACCGCCCACCCGCGCCGCCAGCGCCGATCCTGACCCCAAGGCGACCCCCGCGGCGAAGATCACCCGGTCGCCGACGTCATGGCCATGGCGGTCGTTGATCGCCTTGAAATGGTCGAGGTCGACCAGCGCGATCGCGACCGGCGGCTCGTGGTTGAAGCTTTCCTCGATCGCGCGGCGGTTGGGCAGCCCGGTCAGCGGATCGGTGTGTGCGATGATCCGCATCGCCTCGGCCTGCGCACGCGCTTCCTGCCGCTCGCGGCGCAGGCGCATCAGGCGGTCGAGAATCCCGAATGCGGTGAGCATCACTTCCAGCGCGAGCGCGGGGAACAGCAGGAACAGGAAGCTTTCGAAGGGCTGGCCGAGCACGATGTCGTGGAACAGGCTGACCCCATAAACCCCGCCGATACCGCTCCACGCCGCCGCCTGATAGCGCGCGGTGCGGCTGCCGCGCATCAGCGCGATCACCACCGTCGCCGCGCACAGCGCCAGCATGGCGACCAGCACGGCACTGCGCAGCATCATATAGCCGGCCGCGTCGGGCATGACCGTTGCGGGGGTCGTCAGCAGGATCAGTACCGGCGGCCAGCCGAGCCAGCGATAAAGCCGCGGGCCGACCATCCCCGGCTCGAGATAGGATCGCAGAAACACGCCCGATACGACCAGGCTTAGGTCAAAGAAGATGGTGATCCACAGCTGGCGGGCGAAACTGTCGGGCGCCAGCCACGCCCCCATCGCCAGCGGCGACAGCGCGACCGCGAGCGCGAAATAGGACAGCGCCCGCACGCTCTGCCAGATCAGGAAGCGTTCGCGCAGCAGGCGATAGAAAACCGCATTATAGGCAAGCGAGAACAGCAGCAGGCCGAGGAAGATGCCGGTGAGCACCCCATCCCAGGTCATGCTGGTCGCATCGGCGAACGAGGATTGCGCACGCGCCGGTGCGGCGGCGGCCAACAGCCCCGCGCCCAACGCCAAAATTCGCGCACCTTGCGCCATGCGACCCCCGTCATGTTAACGGCGGACGCTAAGCGCGCAGCGGCTGATTTTTGGTTAACGGCGCGTTGGGAAAGTGGGCGTGATGCCAAACCATAGCCGCAAGCTTGCCGAAGGGCGCCCAGGGGGCGGGGACTCCCTTCGACCAGCTTGCGGCTATGGCTTGGACGATCCTGCCATTAACCGGCCTTGTGCGACAAGGTCAGGCTGCATCGTGCTGCGGCACCGGTGAAGGGGTCGTTTCCACGGTGGTGGCGCGCGGCATGATCCGGCGACCGATACGCCGGAACCGGGCGACCAGCCATGCCAAGCCGCGGTGCAAATCGTCGCTGAAACGGGGATGGCCCTCGTCCCAAGTCCGCATCCAAAGTTCGTCTTTCATCACTTTTCTCCTGCTGATCCGATGGTTGCCAAATGCGCCTTTGCGGTGCGCCCCGCCAACAAAAGCTTTGCGTCATATCATAAGGTCAGCTTATATATCGGCGATGCCCAAGCTACCGCCCCTCGCCGCAATCCGGACCTTCGAAGCCGCCGGAAGGCTGCAAAATTTCTCGCGCGCTGCTGAGGAATTGGGGCTGACGCAGGCGGCGGTCAGCTATCAGGTGCGCCAATTGGAGGACCGGCTGGGCCGCGCGCTGTTCGTGCGCGAAAAGGGGCGTGTGCGTTTGTCAGAGACGGGTCAACGCCTGCTTCCCGCCATCTCGGGTGCCTTCGGCGCGATGGGCGACGCGTTTGCCGCGCTGGGCAGTGACGAGGCCGACGTGCTGACGATCAGCGCGATGACGACCTTTGGCGGCACCTGGCTCAGCGCGCGGATCGGCGGGTTCCAGCTCGCTTATCCCGACCTTGCGGTGCGCATGCTGATGAACAATGATCTGGTCGATTTTAACGCCACTAATGTCGATGTCGCAATTCGGGTGGGCCGCGGCGGATGGCCCGGGCTGCGGGCCGATTTTTTGTACCGCAGCTATGTGACGCCGATCTGCGCGCCCGGCTTTCTGGACGTCAATCGCATCGCGGCGCCTGCCGACCTGCTGCGCGTTGACCGGCTGGCGCCCAACGACCCTTGGTGGGCGGGCTGGTTCGCCGCCGCGGGCGTCACCACCGTGCCGCCGCCACAGCGCAGCGGCATCGAACTCGACAGCCAGTTGCAGGAGGCGAGCGCGGTGCAAAGCGGTTACGGCATCGCGATGATGACCCCGCTGCTGTGGCGCGCCGAACTCGACGCCGGGCGGCTGGTCCAGCCGTTCGATACCCTCTACCAACCCGGCACTGCGCACTATCTCGTCCACCGCGAAAACCGTGTCGGCGTCCGCAAGATCGAACGCTTCCGCGAATGGCTGCGCGCCGAGTTGGAGAAGGGTCGTCATCTGTTGCCCGAGGCGCTATGGCAGCCGCTGCCATGACCTTCACCGCCGTCCCCCTTACGCTGTATCCCGACATGTTCCCCGGCCCGCTCGGCCACAGCATGGCGGGGCGTGCGCTTGAGAGCGGCACATGGATGTGCGCGCCGGTGCAGATCCGCGATTTTGCGAACGACAAGCATCGCACCGTCGACGATACGCCTGCGGGCGGCGGCGCAGGGATGGTGCTCAAGGCGGATGTGCTGGCGGCGGCGGTCGATCATGCGGTCGCGGCGCATTCTGGCCTCCCGATCCTCGCGATGACCCCGCGCGGCACCCCGATCACGCAGGCCCGCGTACGTGCGCTTGCGGCAGGGCCGGGGGCGATCATCCTCTGCGGCCGATTCGAGGGATTCGACGAACGCATCTTCGAGGGGCGTGCCATCGAGGAAGTCTCGATGGGCGACATCATATTGTCGGGCGGCGAGATGGGGGCGCTGTTGCTGCTCGACGCTTGCATTCGGCTGCTTCCTGGCGTAATGGGCGCGGCTTCTAGCGGGGACGATGAGTCGTTTGAAAACGGCTTGCTCGAATATCCGCACTATACCCGGCCCGTTGAATGGGAAGGGCGCACGATCCCCGAAGTGCTGCGATCGGGGGATCATGCGAAGATCGCGGCCTGGCGGAAACAACAGGCGGAAGATCACACACGGTTACGCAGGCCGGACCTTTGGGAGCGTCATATCGATGCTCGGGCCCGACCTGCCTCTGGCGCGCGGCGAAAAGAAAAGGACTAGAGGCATGAACCTCATCCAGACGATCGAAGCCGAAGAAATTGCCAAAGCGGCAAAGACCATTCCGACCTTCCGCCCCGGCGACACGCTGAAAGTCGGCGTGAAGGTGGTCGAAGGCGAACGCACCCGCGTCCAGAATTTCGAAGGCGTGTGCATCGCACGCTCGAACAAGGGCATGGGTTCCAACTTCACCGTGCGCAAAATGTCGTTCGGCGAAGGTGTCGAGCGCGTGTTCCCGCTCTATTCGCCCAACCTCGACAGCATTACCGTCATCCGCAAAGGTGCCGTGCGTCGTGCGAAGCTTTATTATCTTCGTGGCCGCACTGGTAAATCGGCGCGTATTGCGGAGCGCCGCGACTACCGGCCGGAAGCCAGCGAGGGCTAAGGGAGACTTTCCCGACCCCAAGCGAAAACAGCTTTCCAAAACGACCGGTTCCGCCAAAGCGCAGAACCGGTCGTTTTTCGTTTCAGCACATCATCTTCAGAACGGGATTTCATCATGGGTTATCGGATCGTTGTCGCCGGTGCGACGGGCAATGTCGGGCGCGAAGTGCTCGCCATCCTGACCGAGCGCGAATTCCCCATCGACGAACTGGCGCTGGTCGCCTCGTCGCGCAGCCAAGGGCTCGACGTCGAAATCGGTGACACCGGCCGCACGCTGAAATGCCAGAATATCGACAATTTCGACTGGGCCGGCTGGGACATGGCGATCTTTGCGATCGGCAGCGAGGCGACGAAGATCCACGCGCCGAAGGCCGCGGCGGCGGGCTGCGTCGTGATCGACAATTCGTCGCTGTACCGCATGGACCCCGACGTGCCGCTGATCGTGCCCGAGGTGAACCCCGACGCGATCGACGGCTATACCAAGCGCAACATCATCGCCAACCCCAATTGCTCGACCGCGCAGATGGTCGTCGCGCTGAAGCCGCTCCACGATGCGGCGAAGATCACGCGCGTCGTCGTCTCGACCTATCAGTCGGTGTCGGGCGCGGGCAAGGCGGGCATGGACGAGCTGTGGAACCAGACGCGCCAGATCTTCGTCGGCGACGAAAAGGACATCCAGCTGTTCACCAAGCAGATCGCCTTCAACGTCATCCCGCACATCGACAGCTTCCTCGACGACGGATCGACCAAGGAAGAATGGAAGATGGTCGTCGAGACCAAGAAGATCCTCGATCCCAAGATCAAGGTCACCGCGACCTGCGTCCGCGTGCCAGTGTTCGTCGGCCATAGCGAAGCGATCAACATCGAGATGGAGCGCGAACTGTCGGCCGAGGACGCCCAGCGCATCCTGCGCGAGGCGCCGGGCGTCGTGCTCCACGACAAGCGCGAGGACGGCGGCTACATCACCCCGGTCGAATGCGTCGGCGATTTTGCGACCTTCGTCAGCCGCGTGCGCGAGGATCCGACGGTCGAGAACGGCTTGAATCTGTGGTGCGTTTCAGACAATCTTCGCAAGGGTGCGGCGCTGAACGCGGTGCAGATCGCCGAACTGCTGGGACGGCGGCATTTGAAGAAGGGCTAAGGCCATGGCGCGTGTGTGGGGTCCGATCGCGGTCTCGATGCTGGTTGTTTTGAGCGGCGTCCCGGTCGCGGCGGCGCCCTCGAAAGCTGAGCAATTCGGCCCATTGACGGCGGCGCCGGATCAGATACTTGGATACTGGAAAATGGTCGGCGAACGCTGCGAAGAAGGCGAGACGCCCAGCACCAAACAAGTCTCGGCCTTCCTCCGCCTCGATCCCCACTTTCGGTACGAACTGACGGTCGAAGGCTGGAGTTGGGCCGGCACCTATAGCGTCGACCGGTTCCGCGATTCGCAGCTCCGCGTCCAGCTCGCCGACACCCTCTATAATTTTGATCTGGTCGATAATCGGCTGGAGAATTGGGGCGAAGGCGACGCACCCTTTTTATGCGGCCGGATTTTCGAACGGGAAAAATGATCGGGGTGTGACAAGCGGTAACGCCGCCTTCCGAATTCCGTTCGTGTCGAGCGAAGTCGAGACACCCATCGTTTTGCGCCTTCACGGCATCTCGACTTCATCACTTGGATGAAGTTTATCCTGAGCGCCTGCAAAAGGCAGTCGAAGGGCGCGATGCGAACGGGTAAGGGAGCCAGATGATCGCTGCCCCCTACGACTTCACCCACGCCCTCTGCCGCGCGCCCGCTCCATCGGCGATTCACGGCATCCGCGCCGAAGGCGGCCCCGATCCCGACTTCGCCGGGCTTGCCGCCGAGCATGCCGCCTATGTCGCGACGCTCCGCCACCTCGGTCTGACCGTCGATGTCCTGCCGCCGCTCGACGCCTTCCCCGACGCGCTGTTTACGGAAGACGTCGCGCTGACCTTTCCCGAGGGCGCGATCCTGCTCCGCCCCGGCGCGGAAGCCCGCGCGGGCGAAGTCGCGCATATCCGCGCCGCGCTCGCCGCGCATCATCCGCTGCTGCTCGAAATGGCCGGGCCCGGTTATGCCGATGGCGGCGACGTGCTGCGCCTTGCCGACCGCGTGATCATCGGCCTGTCCGACCGCACCGACCGCGCGGGCGCCGCCGAACTCGCCGCGCTGCTCGGCAAACTCAGCTATCGCGCCGAAATCGCCGAAACCCCGCCCGGCGTCCTCCACTTCAAGACCGGCTGTGGGCTGATCGACGAAAACACCATCCTCGCCGTCCCCGAACTGGCGAGCTGCCCGCAATTCGCGGGACTGGAGGTGGTACTGACACCGCTCGGCGAGAACCCCGCCGCCAACATCCTGCGTGTTCGTGGCACCGTCCTCGTCGGCGACCGCTGGCTCGCGACGCGCGCCATGCTCACCGCGCGCGGTATAGACGCCCGCGCGCTGCCGACCGACCAGATCGCGCGTATCGACGCGGGGCTTAGCTGCATGTCGCTGCGCTGGTGACCCTGCCGGATTTCCACAATATCCTCTTAATCCCGTTCGCATCGAGCGAAGTCGAGATGCCTCTCGTTCGTGCTAGCCTTCACGGTGTCTCGACTTCGCTCGACACGAACGGATAGGGGGAAGGGATGACGGAAGCCTCTTCCACCACCTCGCCCGCCCAGCGCCGCCTGCTCGGCGCCCTGCTGATCCTGCTGCTGCTTGCGCAGATCGAGCAACCCTATCCTGAAATCGCGCTGCTCCAACATATCCCGACGATGCTGCTGCTCGTCGCCGCGCCCGCGCTGCTCCGCCGCTGGCCGCTGTCGACCCCCGCGCTCGCCTGCATCGTCGCGTTCTTCGCGCTCCACACCCTCGGCGGCCGCTATGCCTACAGCAACGTCCCTTACGACGCTTGGGCGCGCGCGCTGACCGGCACCAGCCTCTCCGACGCCTTCGGCTGGAACCGCAACCATTATGACCGCCTCGTCCATTTTGCCTTCGGCGCGCTGTCGGTGATCCCGGTGGCGGAGATTGCGCGGCGCTGGGGCGGCCTTGGCACGCGCGGCGCCGCATTAACCGTGCTGGGTTGGGTTTTGGCCATTTCCAGCCTCTATGAAATCTTCGAATGGTTGCTGACCATCGTCGCGGCGGGCGAGACCGCCGACCGTTATAATGGTCAGCAAGGCGACGTCTGGGACGCGCAAAAGGATATGGCGCTGGCGGCGCTGGGTGCGATATTGGTGCTGCTGGTCCAGCGGAGGAGATAGGCGATGCGTAACATGACGGCCCTCGCGATGGTGGCGTTGCTCGCTGCCTGCAAACCGGCCCCCGAAAAAGCGCCCGCCGCGACCGAGGCCACCGCGCCCCCGGTCCCCGCAGCCAAAGCTGACGGCCCCGCCGCCGCGACCACCGCGGTCAGCCTCGACGGCGAAGGGCTGCGCTTTATCGACAAGAGCAGCGGCAAGGTCAACCTGCTCGCCTTCGGCCTCCCGCGCGCACAGGCCGAAACCGCACTCGCCAATGTCGCGGGCAAGGAAGACGACCGCAGCACCAATGACGAATGCGGCGCCGGTCCGATGCAATTCACCCGCTATGATGCGATGACGCTGAATTTTCAGGACGACAAATTCGTCGGCTGGTTCCTCGGCAACGAACCCGGCGCCGCCGCCTATTCGACGATGAGCGGCATCGCCATCGGAACGACGCGCGCCAAGGCGAAGGAATCGGTCACGATCGCCGATGTCGAGGACAGCACGCTCGGCGAGGAATTCAGCATCGGCACCGGCGACGATGTCGTCGGCGGCATGTTCGCCGCGCCCGGCGATGCGGCGAAGATCGACGCGTTGTTTGCGGGGGTGAATTGTTTCTTTCGGTGATGGGTTCAACGATCCTCCCCCGACGGGGGAGGGGGACCACCCGCAGGGTGGTGGAGGGGTACAGGCGTTTTACTCTGCGCTAAACGGAACGTGCCGCCCTCTTCCCGGGACCAGCTTGAAGCGCGCTGTTTCATCGATGGCGTAAACCGATGGTGCCCCTCCACCATGCTTCGCATGGTCCCCCTCCCCGTGCCGGGGAGGATCGGCTGAAACCTACCGCCGCCGCACCCCATAATCGATCCGGATCCGCACCCACGCGCCGACCATCGGCTTGCCGCCCAACCGCGGCGGTCGCACCCGGAATTGCCACGCCGCGGCCAGCACCGCGCGCATGATCCGCGAACCGGTCGGATATTCGTCCAGCCCGACGCACTCCTCGACGCGGAAATCGGGCGCGGTGCGGCAGGCGATCAGGCCCCAGCCGGGGCCGTCGGCGGTCGATAGATAGCCGCGCAATTCGCCATCGCTCGGCTCGCGGTACCAGGCGGCGGCATAGAGCGGCTCGCCGTTGGGCGCCGTCCCCACCCGCTCAGTATCGCGAGACGATGAGGAGGCGCCCCCCGTATTGGGCGGCCCGTAAACCTGCCCGCCCGGTGGGCGCGCCCCGATCCGCGGCACCGTTGTGGGCGGCAGCGGGGGTTGTGGCGGTGCGGGCGGTGTCGGCGCGGCGAGCGGTTCGGCGGCTTTCGGCGGCACCGGTTCGTTGGGCGTCGGCGGCTCGGGCAGCGGCTTGGTCTCGGCCCGCTCGCTCGCGCGCGGGCTCGCTTCAGCGGCCTTTTCAGCCGCCTGCGGCGCGGCGATGCTGACCACGCTGACCCACTCCTCCTTGACCACCGGCGGCTCTTCCACACCAAAGGTCAGCAGCATCAACAGCAACAGCGCGGGGATCAGGACCGACAAGCCGATGGCAAGCGAACGCCGCCCCGCCCCGATGCTGAGCTGTTCGACTGAGGGCGTGGCTGGGAGAGGGCTCAGCGGAAGCGATCTTTGGTGGCGGCACCCGGCAGCGGGTACCCGAAGGCACGGTTCGCGGGGATAGGGGGAGGCCGGGTCTTTGACAAGGGTAGGGGTGTGGGAAGCGTAGCGACCGCGAGCAACAAGCTGGGCTATCGTATAGCCGACGCTCCGCTATTGCGTCATGCTCAGCGAACAACCCATTGGAGGGAAGTGCATATGGAAGCGCGTGTCGGGCAAACTTGCGAAGAAAAGCAAGCACGGATTCAAGAGCTCGCGCTTTCACTGGCGTTGCCAGATGCGGTTTTCACCATCCTCTTCTATAACGTCCATAATCGGCAAATGGGACCGGATCCCTCCTGCGATCCCATTCCGCTCACCGTTCTGGAGCAGGCGTTTGGTCCCTTTGACGTACAAATTTGGGGCATGAGGGCAGGCGAACTCATACAGGATGCTTATGCTATCGGTGACGCCTGGTCCCGCGATGATGGGAGCTATGACCGTCTTCGGGCGGAGTATGAGGCCAAGCACCGCGGATTCTCGTCGGAGACCTACAAAGACGCTGTTGGCTACGGGATGTGGCAAGCACGATAGCGGTAACTGCGGGTACTCGTCTTATAAAAGATCCCGGTCCGGATCCGTCCTAAGGCCGACATGGGCTAATGCCCCATATCCGCCGCCGACGCGACCGGCCCGCCCGGCCTCGGCGGGCGCAACAACAGCACCAGCGGCACCGCCGCCAGCGTCATCCACATCATCGCCCAGAAATCGTCGATATAGGCGACCATCGCCGCCTGCCGGTTGATCTCGGCATTGACCATCGCCAGCGCGGTTTCGCCCGCGATGCCGAAGCGGTCGGCGGTCGACGGGTCGATGATGCTGACCGAGCTGCTCGTGACATGCGCCGCCAGGTCGGCGTGGCTCGTCTGGATATTCGCGCCCAGCAAGGTGGTGACGATCGAGATACCGATCGACGCGCCCAGACTGCGGAACAGGTTGAGCAGGCTCGACCCGTCGGTGCGAAACTGTGGCGCGATCGTCGCGAACGCCATCGTGTTGAGCGGGATGAAGATCAGCCCCATGCCCAGCCCCTGCACCAGCCCGCTGACGATCACCGGCTCCATGCCCATATTCAGCGACCAGTGGCTCATTTGCCACAGCGAAAAAGCGGCGATGGCGAGGCCGGTACCGACCAGCCAGCGCGGATCGACCTTGCCCAGCAGCTGCCCCGCGACCCACATGCTCATCAAAATGCCGATGCCGCGCACCGCCAGCGCCAGCCCGGTGTCGATCACCGGCCAGCCGAACAGATTCTGCAACATCGGCGGCAACAGCGCCATCGATGCGAACATCACCACGCCGACGACGATCATGAACCCCATCGCGGTGACCAGATTGCGGTCGGCGAGCATCGCGCGGCTGAACAGCGGCGCGCGCGCGGTAAACATATGGATGACGAACATCCACAGGCACGCGACGGCGACGCCGCATTCGATCCAGATTTCAACGCTGTCGAACCAGTCGGCATGCGCGCCGCGGTCGAGCATCAATTGCAGCGCCGCTAACCCCAGCGCGAGCATTGAAAAGCCGAACAGGTCGAACCTGCGGGTGGTCTTTTTTGTCGCGGGCAATAATGCCCACATCAGTGCCAGCGTCAGCAACCCGAACGGCAGGTTGACATAAAAGACCCAGCGCCAGCTCGCCTGCTCGGTCAGCCATCCGCCAAGCACGGGGCCGACGATCGGCCCGATCATGATCCCCATGCCCCAGATCGACATCGCGCGCGCATGGCGTTCGGGCGGGTTGATGTCGAGCATCACTGCCTGCGACAGCGGGCCGATAAACGCGGCGAACACGCCCTGCAAAAAGCGAAAGGCGACCATCTGTTCCAGCGACTGCGCCGCGCCGCACGCCATCGACGCGACGATGAAGCCGAAAATCGCGATCAGGAACAATTCGCGCCGCCCGATCCGGTCGGCCAGCCAGCCGGTGATCGGCATCGCGACCGCGGAGGCGAGGATATAGCTGGTCAGCACCCACGTCACCGTCTCGCTCGTCGCGCCGAGTGCGGATTGCATATGCGGGATCGCGACATTGGCGATCGTCGTGTCGAGGATCTGCATGATCGACGCCCCCATGACCGCGACGGTCAGCAGGGCGCGATGGCGAACACGTTCGTGCAGCGGGACGCTGTCGTCGGCGGGCAGCGCGGTCGCGGCAGGGCGGCGGGGGAGGGAGCGCGAGGCCATCAGGATGCCACCTCAAAATCCTCCCCATCGACTTGCGATGGGGAGGGGGACCGCCGCGAAGCGGTGGTGGAGGGGCCGCGGTCGTGCGCTGACTTTTGAGGTCGCCGCCCCTCCGTCAGCCCCTGCGGGGCTGCCACCTCCCCATCGCAAGTCGATGGGGAGGATCGATTAGGTCGTAGCCGTCTGTTCGTGGCGCGCACCCTACTCCCCCGCCACCGCACCGCCGCTCGTAAACACCCGCACATCCGCCGACAGCCCGGCAATCATCTCGCGCGCCGGTTTCTCGTCGAACGCGATCTTCACCGGCACCCGCTGCGTCACCTTGACCCAATTGCCCGTCGCATTCTGCGCCGGCAGCACCGAAAACTCGCTGCCTGTCCCCGCGCCGATCGTCAGCACGTGTCCGCGTACCTTCAGCCCCGGATAGGCATCAAAGCTCACCTCGGCGCGCTGGCCGATGCGCATATTGGCGAGGTCGGTTTCCTTGAAATTGGCCTCGACCCACGGATGCGCGGTGTCGACCAGCGTCACCGCGGGCAGCCCCGCGACCATCATCTGGCCGATCTGCAACCGGTCCGATTGCGCCACCCGCCCGGCACTCGGCGCGCGCACCGTGGTGCGGCTAAGGTTGACCTGCGCTTGCGACCGCTGGACGCGCGCGGCCTCGACCTGCGGGTTGACCCCGCTCGCCGGACCCGCGGCCAGCTTGGTGCGCGCCTCAATCGCCGCCGCCTCGGCCTGCCGCACCCGCTCGCGCGCCTGCGCGACCGCGTGGCGCGAGGCGTCAAAAGCGGCGCGGGTGGTGAAACCTTTCTCCATCAGCGCCGCCTGCCGTTCGAAATTGACCTGCGCGAAGGCGACATCCTCGCGCGCCGCCGCGATGTCGACGCTCGACGTGTTGGCGCTCGCCGACAGGTTACCGACCTCGACCTGCGCCGCGTCGATCGCCGCGGTCGCTTGCGCGACGTTCAGCGCATAGGCTTCGCCGTCGATGCGGAACAGCAATTGCCCCGCCGCGACCTGCTGCCCGTCGCGAACGGCAACTTCGGTGATCCGTCCGCCCACTTCGGCGGCGACCGACACCTTGTCCATCTGGACATAGGCGTTGTCGGTCGACACCGATCCACCGCTGGTCAGCCAATAATATCCACCCGCCGCGATCAGGATCGCGGGCAGGCCGAACATCAGCAGGCGCGTGCGCCACTTCGGCGCGTCATTCGGCTCAGCCGCGGTCGCCGCGCTGGCGGGCGGCAGGGGATCGGCCTTGGGCGCGGCTTTTGAATCGTCGGATGCGGGGCGGGTGGGGGAGAGCTGGTCCATCAGGCGGCGGCCTCTTCTTTTTGGCAAACTTCTTTTTGGCAAACACGGCGCGACAAATTGGCGCGGACGCGCTCGACCAGCGCAACCAGCTGGTCGCGCTCGGCGGCGCTCAGCCCTTCGGTCGCCTCGGCGGTCATCGCGTCGATGTCGGCGCGCATCGCGTTCAGCAAGTCGCCGGTGCGCGGGGTCAGATAGAGCAGCCAGGCGCGGCGGTCGGTCGGGTCGGCGCGGCGCTCGACCAGATCGGCCTCGACCAGCCGGTCGATCATCCGCGACAGCGTGATCGGCTCGACCTCGATCAGCTCGGCGAGCGGCCCCTGCCGGATCCCCTCGTTGCGCCGCAGATAGGTGATCAGCCGCCATTGCAGCGCGGTGATCCCTGTGTCGCGGGTGCGGGCATTGAACGCGCGGCGGAACAGGCGCGCCGAATCGTTGAGCAGGAATCCGATCGTTTCACTCATGGCATGCGATATAATAGCAATAGCTACTAACTGCAAGCTACCCGACGCTACGTGGCACCTTCGCCAACTTCCGCAAATCCATCCACCTTGGTGGAAACTCCCCCGACAAAGCTTGCAAAGCGGCGCCATTTCCGCAGGATGACGCCATGACATTGACCGCAGACCTCTTCTGGTCGTTCCGCTCGCCCTACAGCTATCTCGCCATCGCCCGCTACCGCGCGCTCGCGGCCAGCCACGACTTGTCCATCAACCTCCGCCCCGTCTATCCGCTCGCGATCCGCCAGCCCGATTTTTTCGACCGCAACCACCCCAATTGGCTCAGCTACACGATGCGCGACATGATCCGCGTCGCGCAGTTCCACGGCATCCCCTTTGGTCCGCCGCGCCCCGATCCGATTGTGCAGGATATGGCGACGCGCGAAATCGCCGCGGAACAGCCCTATATCTATCGCCTCACCCGGCTGGGTCAGGCGGCGTCGCGGCGCGGCAAGAGCCTGGCGTTCGCGCATGAAGCGGCGCAGCTGATCTGGGGCGGCGCGCGCGACTGGCATCTGGGCGAACATCTGGCGGGCGCGGCACAGCGCGCCGGGCTCGATCTGGCCGAACTCGACACCGAAGCCGAAAAAGACGCCCAGACGCTCGACAACGAAATCGCCGCCAACCAAATCGCGCTGGAGATGGCGGGGCATTGGGGGGTGCCGACTTTGGTGTTCGAGGGTGAACCCTTTTTCGGGCAGGACCGCATCGAGATGGCGAAGTGGCGGATGGAGCAAAAGGGGCTGCGCCCGCGCTGAACCTCCTTGCCCAATCGGCCGCCACGCGGGCATAGCGCGAGCATGACGATCGAACCGCAATTTTTCGAAGCGCGCGACGGCGTGCGGCTGGCGTGGCGCGAAACGGGCGAGGGCAGGCCGCTGATCCTGCTCCACGGCCTGTTTTCCAGCGGCGAGGTCAACTGGATCAAGTTCGGTACAGCGGCCCGCATCGCCGCCGAAGGCTACCGTGTCATCATGCCCGACCTGCGCGTCCACGGATCGAGCGACGCGTCGCATGACGAGGAATTGTATCCGCCCGATGTGCTGGTGCGCGACCTGGAGGATCTGGTCGCGCATCTCGGCCTCACCGACTTCGACCTCGGCGGTTTTTCGCTCGGTGCGCGCACCAGCGTGCGCGCGGTCGTGGCGGGTATGAAACCGCGCCGGTTGATTCTGGGCGGCATGGGGTTGGCAGGACTCGCCGGTTGGCAAAGGCGCGGCGAGTTCTTCCAGCGCGCGATCGCCGAATATGACACCGCCAAACGCGGCGACGACACCTGGCTGTCGATCCAGTTCATGAAGACGATGAAGGTCGACCGCATCGCGGCGGGGCATTTGCTCGACAGCTTCACCGACACCCCGCCCGAGGCGCTCGCCGCGCTGACGATGCCGGTGCTCGTCGTGTGCGGCGAGCAGGATCAGGACAATGGTTCGGCGCCCGAACTGGTCACGGCGCTCGCCGATGCCCAGCTCGCGGCGATTCCCGGCACCCATATGTCAAGCGTGACCCAGCCCGAGCTCGGCGAGGCGATTGCGGCGTTCCTGACCGCTTGACCCTGCCGCCACCCCGCGCCAAGCTATCGTTATTGCGCCAAAGAGCGCTGTGAGAACAATCCAGAGGACGCACCCCATGAAAGTCATGATCTCAAGCCTGTCGCTTGCCCTTTCGCTCGCCGTTGCCGGTCCTGCCGTGGCGGCGGAGCAGAAGCCCGCCGCATCCGCTGCCAAAGCGGCGAAGCCCACCGCCGCCGACGCCGATGCCTTCATCGCCGCCGCCGAAAAAGATTTGTTCGACTATACGGTCGAGGCGAGCCAGGTGAACTGGGTCAACAGCACCTATCTGACCGAAGACACCGACGCGATGGCGGCGCGTATCAACGCCGTCGGCACAGAAAAATCGGTCAAATATGCGCTCGAAGCCGCGAAGTATAAGGATGTTCCGGGGCTGAGCGCCGATACGAAGCGCAAGCTTGACATCCTGCGCAACGGCCTCGTCCTGCCCGCGCCGACCAAGCCCGGCGCCGCAACCGAACTCAACCAGATCGCGACCGACCTGCAGTCGCAATATGGCAAGGGCCGCGGCACGCTGAACGGCAAGGAAATTTCGGGCTCCGACATCGAGGAGCAAATGGGGAATATCGAGCGGACGCCCGCCGAACTCGCCGAGATGTGGACCAGCTGGCACGACAATGTCGGCGCGCCGATGAAGGATGATTATGCCCGTCTGGTCGGCATCGCCAACGAGGGCGCGAAGGAACTGGGCTTTGCGAACACCGGCGCGATGTGGCGCTCGGGATATGACATGTCGCCCGAAGATTTTGCCAAAACGACTGAGCGCCTGTGGCAGGAAGTCAAGCCGCTCTACATGGCGCTCCACACCTATACGCGCTGGAAACTGAACGAGAAATATGGCGACGCGGTGCAGCCCAAGACCGGCCCGATCCGCGCCGACCTGCTTGGCAATATGTGGGCGCAGGAATGGGGCAATATCTACCCGCTCGTCGCGCCCGCGGGTTCGGGCGACCTGGGCTATGACGTCGGCGATTTGCTCACCGCGCAGGGCAAGACCCCGCTCGACATGGTCAAGGCGGGCGAGAATTTCTATTCGTCGCTCGGCATGGCGCCGCTGCCCGAAACCTTCTGGAAGCGCAGCCAGTTTCTGAAGCCCGCCGACCGCGAAGTCATCTGTCACGCCTCGGCGTGGGATATCGACAACAAGGACGATATCCGCATCAAGATGTGCATCAAGGTGAACGCCGACGACTTCACGACGATCCACCACGAGCTCGGCCACAACTATTACCAGCGCGCGTATAACAAGCAGCCGTATCTCTATCTGAACGGCGCCAACGACGGCTTCCACGAGGCGATCGGCGATTTCGTCGCGCTGTCGATCACCCCGCAATATCTGGTCGACATCGGCCTGCTCGACAAGGCGAAGGTGCCAAGCGCCGACAAGGACACCGGCCTGCTGCTGCGTCAGGCGATGGACAAGGTCGCGTTCCTGCCGTTCGGCCTGCTCGTCGATCGCTGGCGCTGGGGTGTCTTCGACGGCACGATCAAGCCCGCCGACTACAATAAAGCGTGGACGCAGTTGCGCACCCAATATCAGGGCATCGTCCCGCCCGCCGCGCGGCCCGCGAACGCCTTCGACGCAGGCGCGAAGTTCCACATCCCGGGCAACACCCCCTACACCCGCTATTTCCTTGCGCGCATCCTGCAGTTCCAGTTCTACGAGGCAGCGTGCAAGCAGGCGGGCTGGACCGGCCCGCTCCACCGCTGTTCCTTCTATGGCAACAAGGAGGTCGGCGCGAAGCTGAACGCGATGCTCGAAATGGGCGCATCGAAGCCGTGGCCTGATGCGCTGGAGGCCTTTACCGGCAGCCGCGAGATGTCGGGGAAGGCGATGGCGGACTATTTTGCGCCGCTGAAGACGTGGCTCGACGAACAGAACAAGGGCAAACCGACGGGGTGGTGATCCCATCGTCCGCGCTGCCCGGTTTCGATCGCGCGCGCTATCTGGACCGGATCGGCGCCGCGGCGCCGGTCCGGGCTGATCTGGCGGCGCTCCGGGTGCTCGTGCGCGCGCATCTCGACCGGGTGCCGTTCGAAAACCTCGACATGCAACTCGGTCGCGTCCCGCTAGAGAACGTCGACGACATCTTTGGCAAGGTGGTGAACCAACGACGTGGTGGCTGGTGTTACGAAGTCAACACGCTGTTCGGCGTTCTGCTTGCCGATCTGGGCTACGCCGTCGCCCGTCTCAGCGCCGACGTCCGGCGCGGCGGCGATGTGGTCGAGCGGCCGGGCAACCATCTTTGCCTGCGCGTCGATCTTGATCGGCCCTATCTGGTCGATGTCGGCTTTGGCGGGTCGATTACTGCGCCGGTTCCGATCGAGCCCGGGACAGGCGTGGATGGACCCTATGCGATCCATCTGGCGCATGTCGGCGGCGATCGCTGGACCTTCGACGAAACGGTCGGCGAGGGCGCGCCGTTCGGGTTCGATTTCACCACCGGACCAGCCGATGAAAGCATATTGGCCGCGATGCGATCGGCGCTCGCGCGTGAAGACTGGTCGCCGTTCGTCCAGAATCTGGTGATGCAGCTACGCCGCGGCGACACACACTGGACGCTGCGCGGTCGGGTGCTGACCCAGCTGACACCAGCGGGAAAAACGACGCGCCTGCTGGGATCCGCCGACGAGATGGCAGCGGTCGGGCGCGACATTTTTGGCATGGAGTTGCCCGAGGTCGAGCAATTGTGGCGCCGCGCCGTCGACCGCCATGCTCAGCTGTTCGGCACCGGCTGACCCGCTACCGGGGCTTTCGCCTCGACCGACTGTTTGAACCGTGCGAGCTGGGCACTCGCCGCCGCGGCGTGCGGGCCGATCCAGCGGTCGTGAATGTCCTGAATCGGCATGGCGTTGAGGTGATTCCAGCGTTCCCGCCCGCGGCGTTCGGCGATGATCAGGTCGGCATCCTCCAGCACCTTCAAATGCTGCATTACCGTGCAGCGGTCGAGATCGGGGAAGTGCGCGCACAATGTCCCGGTCGTCAGCGGCTGGTCCCTGAGATCGTCGAGGATCTGCCGCCGGACTGGCGACGCCAGCGCCTTAAACACCGCGTCATATTGGTCGTGAATTGACACGTTATAAATTTATAACATAAAAAGATGCGACTCAAGCGGAGATTGATGATGGAACTGAAATTCAAGGTTGCGGCGCGGATCGCAAAACCGGTTCACGAGGTTTTCGAGGCGGTCGCCGATCCCGCGCAGCTATCAGAATATTTCACCACCGGCGGCGCGCAGGGGCGGCTGGAAACCGGCGCGACGGTCACATGGGACTTCCATGACTTCCCCGGCGCCTTTCCGGTCTATGTGATCGACGTTGTTCAGGACGAAAAGATCGTCCTCGAATGGCAGGCGAACGAGGGAGAGGCGCCGAATGTTGCGGGCGGCGAGCTCAAGGACGCCGATTACCGGACCCGCGTGACGATGAGCTTCACCGGGCTCGACGACGGCCGCACGCTGGTCGAGATCGCCGAAGAGGGCTGGCGCGAAAATCAGGGCGCGCTCGGCGCGAGCTATGGCAATTGCCAAGGCTGGTCGCAGATGCTGTGCGCGCTGAAAATGTGGATCGAGCACGGCATCAATCTGCGTGCCGACATGTATAAATGATCAGGCGTTGCGCGCGGTCAGGCCGCCGTCGACGGGGATGACCGCGCCGGTGATATAACTCGCGGCAGGCAGCACGAGGCTAAGCGTGATGTGCGCGACCTCCTCGGGCTCACCATAGCGGCGGAGCGCGGTGCGCCGTTTTGCGAAGACAAGCTTGTCCGCGTCGGGCACCTTGTCGGTCATGCCTGTGCGGATCGGGCCGGGGCAGATACAATTGACCGTGATGCCGTCGCGACCAAGATCGACAGCGAGGCCGCGGGTCAGGCCGACCACGCCCGATTTCGCCGCGACATAGGGTGTATCGCCCGGCGTCGCGCCGAGCCCCTCGGTCGAGGCGATGTTGACAATCCGCGGCGCGTCGCTTTGACGCAGCCAAGGCAGCGCGGCGCGGACCATGCGCTGGTGCGCGGTCAGCATCACCGCGATGGCGTGGTGCCAGATCGCGTCATATTCATCCTCGGCGTCGAGCGCGCAAAAGCTCGACACCCCGGCATTGTTGATCAGGATGTCGATGCCGCCAAAGGTTGCGGCGACATCGGCGACCGCGCGCTTGATGGCCTCGCCATCCGAAACATCGAGGGCGAAGGCTTTGGCGTTGGCGCCCGCCTCGGCGGTGACCACTTCGCAAGCGGCGAGGTCAAGGTCGGTGACGGCGACCTTCGCGCCTTCGCTCGCGAGCAGCAACGCCGTCGCGCGGCCCATGCCGCTGGCGGCGCCGGTGACGATGGCGACCCGCCCGGCGACGCTACGCGACCGGTCGGGCGCGCCCGTCAACGGAAGGGCGGCTCGTTGAACGCGCGCAATTTGCGGCTGTGGAGCTTGGCCCCTTCGTCGCGCATCGTTTCGCAGGCGCGGATACCGATCTGGAGGTGGGCGGCTATCGCCTCTTCGTAGAAGCGGTTCGCCTGTCCGGGCAGCTTGAGTTCGCCGTGGAGCGGCTTGTCGCTGACGCAGAGCAGGGTGCCGTAAGGCACGCGGAAGCGGTAACCCTGCGCGGCGATGGTGGCAGACTCCATGTCGATGCCGATCGCGCGCGATTGCGAGAAGCGCAGCGCGCTGTCGGTGTAGCGCAGTTCCCAGTTGCGGTCGTCGGTGGTGACGACGGTGCCGGTACGCATACGTTTTTTGAGGTCGGCGCCTGTGGCGCCCGAGACGGACTCGGCGGCGCTCGCCAAAGCCTGTTGCACTTCGGCGATCGGCGGGATTGGGATAGCAACCGGGAGCACCGCGTCGAGGATATGGTCGTCGCGCAGATACGCATGGGCGAGCACATAATCGCCGATGCGCTGGCTGGGGCGGAGACCGCCGCAGTGGCCGATCATCAACCACGCCTCGGGCCGCAGCACCGCGAGATGGTCGCAGATCGTCTTGGCGTTCGACGGGCCGACGCCGATGTTGACGAGGGTGATGCCGCCGCCATCGGGGGCGATCAGGTGATAGGCGGGCATCTGGTGTCGCCGCCAGGCGCTGTCAGCGACAAGCGCGCTGGCGTTCACGCCGGGCTGGTCGACGTACAGCCCCGCCGCGCCCGCGAGCGCGGTGTAGCGGCCTTGCCCGACCTGCGCCCCCGCCCAGGCAACGAATTCGTCGACATAGCGGTGGTAGTTGGTGAACAAGATATAGCGCTGAAAATGTTCGGGCGCGGTGCCGGTGTAATGGCGCAGGCGCGCGAGCGAGAAGTCGGTACGCAGCGCGTCGAACAGCGCGAGCGGCTGTGACGCGGTCGGATCGGCGCCGAACAGACCGTCGGCGAGCTCATCGCCGATGTCGGCCAACTCGGTGGTCGGGAAGTGGCGCGCGAGTTCGAGCGGGGTGACCCCGCCCATGTCCGACCCATCGCTGGCGTCGAGCACATAGGGGAAGGGGATCTGCTGCCCGGTGCGCGTAACCTCGAGCGTGATGTCATAGTGGCGCGCGAGCAGGCCGAGCTGGTCGCGCAGATAATCGGCGAACAGGTCGGGGCGCGTTACGGTGGTGACAAATACGCCCGCGCGCTCGAACTGGCCAAAGGCGAGATTATGCCCCTTTTGCCCCTCGCGCTGTTCGCCGGTGGTGGTCAGGCGGATCGCTGGATAGTCGAACAACCCGGTGGCCGCGGCGTCGGCTGGCGGCAGGGTGCGATCGCGGACATAGGCGGCGATGGCGGATTTGAGGTTGGAGACCGAGGCGCGGAACTTGTCTTGCAGTTCGGCGATGACCTCTTCGACGAGGACGGTGGGGTCAGCGATGTTGGGGTTTTGCGATGATGATGTCATCGGGGCGGTGTTGCACGAAATTATGACAAAAGGGAAGGGGTGGGGCAACAGATACTCCCCGTCGCGCAGCCATGGGGAGGGGGACCGTCGCCGGAGGCGATGGTGGAGGGGCGACGACGCTTCCGCCATGGCCCCTCCGTCAGCGCTTCGCGCTGCCACCTCCCCACGGCTTCGCCGCAGGGAGGGTCAGCTTCTTACAGCTGTTCGAGCATATGATCCGCGCTCGAAACCTTGAATTCGCCGGGCGCTTCGACGTTGAGCTGTTCGACGACGCCGTCGTTGACGATCATCGAAAAACGCTGGCCGCGCTTGCCCATGCCGAACGCCTTGCCGTCCATGGTCAGCCCGACCGCTTCGGCGAAATCGCCGTTACCGTCGGCGAGCATCGTAACGCTGTCGCCCGCATTGCCGCTCTTGCCCCATGCGCCCATCACGAACGCGTCATTGACCGCGGTGCAGACGATTTCGTCGACGCCCTTGGCCTTCAACTCATCGGCCTTGTCGACGAAGCCCGGCAAATGCTTGGCCGAGCAGGTCGGGGTGAAAGCGCCGGGGACCGAGAACAGCGCGACCTTGCGGCCCTTGAAATAATCGGCGGTGCTGACCTGTTCCGGGCCGTTTTCGGTGACCTTTACAAAGGTGGCGTCGGGCAGCTTGTCGCCAGTCTGGATCGTCATGGTCGGCATCCTTTTCGTTGAGGGGATTTCTGGTCGGCGAGACATTGGGTCGGGCGGGGCGGGAGTCAAGGTTGGTGAGGGAGGTTAGCGCAGGATTTTGGTGGGGGTGAAGGTTAGTGACTGGTCGCCGAAGTAAGCGATCCTCCCCATCGACTTGCGATGGGGAGGTGGCAGCCCGCAGGGCTGACGGAGGGGCCGCGACGTTGCCGCCCCACCACCACCGCTTCGCGGCGGTCCCCCTCCCCATCGCAAGTCGATGGGGAGGATTGGCTACGTCTGCTTCGTGCCCCAAGGCCGTGGCCTCGCCCCAAAGATGCTGGACCGCCCCGTCCCTCCGCTGCATGATGGCGCCATGGACACAGACCCTATTTGGTTCACCGGCCAGTTGCTGCTCGCGCTGCCCGGGATCGGCGATCCCCGTTTCGAACATTCGGTGATCGCGATGATCAGCCACGACGAGGAAGGCGCGATGGGGATCGGAATTTCGGACCCGATGGCCGGGATGACCGTCGGCGCGGTGCTCGACCAGCTCGAAATCGCGCATGACGATCCGCTGGAACAGCCGGTGTTTGTCGGTGGCCCGGTCGAGCCGTCGCGCGGGTTCGTGCTGCACAGCATGGACTGGGGCGGGCAGGAGGCGGTGCAGGTCGCCGACCGCTGGATGATTTCAAGCTCGCACGACATCTTGCGCGCGATCGGCGAAGGGCGCGGGCCGTCGCGATGGCTGGTGGCGCTGGGCTATGCCGGATGGTCGGCGGGGCAGCTGGAGGGCGAGATGGTGCGCCACGGCTGGCACGTCACCCCGGGCAGCGATGCCCTGTTGTTCGACACGCCGCCCGCCAAGCGCTGGCAGGCGGCGTTTGCCGAAGCGGGAGTGGACGCCCGCTTGCTGACAACCGAGGGCGGCGAGGCTTAGCGCGCGAGCGCGAGCAGCGGACGACCGGCGGTCAGGTTCGCGCGCGCGGTGCGGGCGGCCCAGCGCGAATCGACATAACGCCCGTCGGCGAGTTCGACATCGTAGCGGATCGGGCTGGCGAGGGCCGCGTCATAGGCGGCGGCGGCGTCGCTGGTGCGACCCAGGCGAGCATAAGCGGTGCCGAGGTTGATCAGCCGCGACGGGTCGCGGGCGTTGAGGGTGGTTTCGCCGGTCAGCTTGGCGACTGCGGCATGATTTTCGCCGGCGCGCAGCTCGGCATAGGCAACGGGCAGCGCCGTCGAATCGGCTTGCGGTCCGGTTACGACGATGATCGATTGCGCATTAGCAGGGGTCGCAAAGGCCAATGCGATCAGCGGCAGCAAACTTTTTTTCATCTCTCTATCTCCCCGAAAACTATAGTCGATTTTCTGCTCCATCAGCGGAGAAGTCAATGTTTTCGGTGCTTTGTAACACTCGTGTCACAATAGCGAATTATGCTAATCGCATGGCGCATTATAAGTCAGGATTTTCAAAATCTTGGCTTTGCCGACTCGATGTCACAATTTTGCGGCCTCGACTGTCACAATTGCGCCCGCTGAAAATAAATTTGCGCGTCGGTGTTTTTTGCTCCGCCGATTCGCGCGCCTGCGGCAATCGGCAGATCGAGCGCGGATTGTGATATAAAGAAAAGTTTATATTTGATCGGCGGCGCGCTTTGGGCTAGGGCGCGCAACATAATTACCTGACTTTTCGTGGCCGCTCGCCTGCGGCCGAACCTCGCCTACAGGAGATTTAGCCGTGGCCACTCTCGCCGCCGATACCCGTGATTATGTCGTTGCCGACATCGCGCTTGCCGACTTCGGTCGCAAGGAAATCAACATCGCCGAAACCGAAATGCCGGGCCTGATGGCGCTGCGCGAAGAGTTTGGCGCGTCGCAGCCGCTGAAGGGTGCGAAGATCGTCGGGTCGCTGCACATGACGATCCAGACCGCAGTGCTGATCGAAACGCTGACCGCGCTTGGCGCCGAAGTCCGCTGGGCGACGTGCAACATCTTCTCGACGCAGGACCATGCCGCCGCCGCGATCGCCGCGACGGGCGTGCCGGTGTTCGCGGTGAAGGGTGAAAGCCTCGCCGATTATTGGGACTATGTCGGCCGCATCTTTGACTGGGGAATCGAAGACGGCACGACCTGCAACCTGATCCTCGACGATGGCGGCGACGCGACGATGTTCGCGCTGTGGGGCGCGAAGCTCGAAGCCGGGCAGGACATGCCCGCGCCCGAGAATGAAGAAGAAATCGAGATGCAGCGCGCGCTGAAGGCGTTTGTTGCCGCCAACCCCGGCTACCTGACCAAGACGGTCAAAGCGATCAAGGGCGTGTCGGAAGAAACGACGACCGGCGTCCACCGCCTGTACCATATCGCCAAGAAGGGCGAGCTGCCCTTCCCCGCGATCAACGTCAACGACAGCGTCACCAAGTCGAAGTTCGACAACCTCTATGGCTGTAAAGAGTCGCTCGTCGACGCGATCCGCCGCGGCACCGACGTGATGCTCGCGGGCAAGGTCGCGACCGTTGCCGGCTTCGGTGACGTCGGCAAGGGCTCGGCCCAGTCGCTCCGCAATGGCGGCGCGCGCGTTCTCGTCACCGAAATCGATCCGATCTGCGCATTGCAGGCGGCGATGGAGGGTTTCGAGGTCGTGACGATGGACGAAGCCGTCAAGCGTTCGGACATCTTCGTCACCGCGACCGGCAACGCCGACGTCATCACCGCCGAGCATATGGCGGCGATGAAGAATATGGCGATCGTCTGCAACATCGGCCATTTCGATAGCGAGATCCAGATCGCGGCGCTGGCGAACTACAAGTGGACCGAAGTGAAGCCGCAGGTCGATCTGGTCGAATTCCCCGACGGCAAGCAGATTATCATCCTGTCGAAGGGCCGCCTCGTGAACCTCGGCAACGCGACCGGCCACCCGAGCTTCGTGATGTCGGCGAGCTTCACCAACCAGACGCTGGCGCAGATCGAACTGTGGACGCGCGCCGAGCAGTACGGGAACGATGTTTACGTCCTGCCCAAGCATCTCGACGAAAAGGTCGCGGCGCTGCACCTCGACAAGCTGGGCGTGAAGCTGAGCCAGCTGAGCCAGAAGCAGGCCGACTATATCGGCGTGCCGGTGGCGGGGCCGTTCAAGCCGGATCATTACCGCTATTGATCAACTGCAAGTGTTGCGGCGACAGTGTCGTTGCCGCAACACTTGCGCAGAAAGAGACGGGCCGAGTGACTTTTTAATAGAAACTTGGGCTTTGAGTCTTATTCTGGCCGGAAGGGTGGGGTTAAAATCCTAAACAACCGGGGAATATTTTGATGGTCAAAGTCTCGAAAGCTGCTTTCAGCGTTTGCGTATCCACGCTCGCGTTAACCATATCCGCTACCTCTGTCCAAGCGCAGGACAACACCGCACCGGCCGACAGCGTCGCGCCCCAAGATGTTGCCGCAGCCGATGATGGCAGCGCGATCATCGTGACCGGGTCGCGAATTTCACGCGCTAATTTCGATACCGTCGAACCGTCGGTCGTCATCAGCGGTGACCAGATTGAATCGCGTGGCTTTGAAACGCTCGGACAGGCGCTGAACGAGCTGCCCGCCTTTGGTGTCCCAGGAAGCAGCCCGGTTGGCGCGCAGTCGAGCTTCGGTCCCGGGCAAAGCTTCGTCAACTTTTTGGGCCTCGGTTCGGAGCGCACGCTGACACTGGTCAACGGCCGCCGTTTCGTCGGGTCGAACACCGCATCAATCTTTGGCCCGACGGGTCAGGGTGGCAACCAGGTCGATTTGAACGTTATTCCGACCAAGCTCATCGATCGTGTTGAAACGATCGTCATTGGCGGTGCGCCGATTTACGGTTCGGACGCGATTGCGGGTACGGTCAACGTAGTCCTGAAGCGCGACTATGAAGGCCTCGAGATCGATGGCCAGTACGGTATTTCCGATCGCGGCGATGCAGCCAACTATCGTTTCCGCGGCCTCGCCGGCAAAAACTTCCTTGATGGCCGGGCAAACATTACGATCTCCGGTGAATATAACAAGGGCGAGGGTCTGTTGCAGACCGCCCGCCCACGCCTTTACGATGGCGGCTTCTACGGCCGTCCCAACGATCCGGATTCGCCGTTCGACAATGTCATCTTTCGTGATCGCCGTATTCCGACGATTTCCGAATTCGGTATCCCGACCATATTCGATTTCATTCCGGTCAGTCAGGGCCAGGCGAATAATCTTGGCTTCCCGCAGGGCGGTTTTGTCGATGCGCAGGGCAACGCGCTGCGTTTCGATGCGACGGGCAATCTGATTCCGATCGATTTTGGTACGTCGTTTGGCCCGCTTGATGAAAATGGCGATCCGACGTCATTCAGCGTCGATGCGTCGGGCGGTAACGGCTTTAGCCTCGTGCCCCTGTCCAATCTGCTGACCGAAACCGAACGCTATAGCGGCAACTTGCTGCTGAGCTTTGACCTCACCGACAAAATCCGTCTGTTCGGTGAAGGTTGGTACAGCCGCAGCCGCGGCGTCAACCTTCGCGACCAGCCAGAATATAACAGCTATCTGTTCGGCTATGCTGGTGATCCGGCCGGTGCGATCATCATGAGCACCGACAATCCGTTCCTGACACCGCAGGCGCGCGCGATCATTCAGGCGCAGGCGGACGGCGACACCTTCCTGTTGCAGCGTGCGAATACCGATGTGATTTCAGGGCGCTCCACCGGCAACGTCGAAATTCAGCGTTATGTGTTGGGCCTCGACGGCAAGTTCACCGGACTCGGTGGCCGCGAATGGTCCTTCGAAATCGTCGGGAACTATGGCCGGTCAAAGACGACCGGCAAGGTGCCCGCGATCGCCACGCAGAACTTCTTCAATGCGGTGGACGCGGTCGATGAAGGCCTGTTCAATGGCGGTGCGGCGAACGGTAATATTATTTGCCGCCCGGGCGCCGTGAATTCTCCGGCGGAGACGGTTAGTTCGACCTGTGCGCCGCTCAATCTTTTCGGGATGCAGACCTCGCAGGCAGCGCGCGACTATATCACCGCGATCACGCGGCCGGTGTCGGTCAATAAGCAGAAGATTTTCACCGCTTCGCTGGCGGGTCCGCTGTTCGCATTGCCGGGCGGCGATCTCTCGTTCGCGATCGGCTACGAGCATCGGGCTGAATCGCAGAACTTCGATCCGGGCGCGTTCCTGGCGGGTGGCGATGATCCCGATCCGCTGACCGATGCCGACGGCGATGGCGATCCGACCAACGACCGCGTGGCTTTTGGCCAGTCGGTGGTCATCCAGCCGCTCAACGGCAAGTATAACACCGACGAAATCTTCGGCGAACTGCGGGCCGGGCTGGTGAGTCCGTCCAACAACGTCCCGCTGATCTATTCGCTCGAGTTGCAGGGGGCCGCGCGTTATGTCGATCACTCGACGGCCGGCGGCGATCTGACCTGGACGCTCGGCGGCAGCTGGCAGCCGATCCGCGACGTGACGTTGCGCGGTAATTACACCCGTGCGATCCGTGCGCCGTTCATCACCGAGGCGTTCAACCCGTCGAGCAGCTTCTTTGGTTTCGCCGAAGATCCCTGCGATCAGTTCAATCAGGATGAAGGCCCGGCTCCCGCCACGCGCGCTGCCAACTGTGCGGCAGCGGGAATTCCGGCCAATTTCGATGCTACCTCAGACGATGCCAGCATCCTCCAGGCGGTCGTAGGTAATCCCAACCTGCGGAACGAAAAGTCGAACGCTTTCACGATCGGTGCGGTGCTGCGTCCCAGCTTCATTCCGCGGCTCTCGCTGTCGGTCGACTATGTCGACATCAAGGTGAAGGATGTCATTACCCAGTTGGCTTCGGACGACATCGTCGAGAATTGCTATGATTCCGCCGATTTCCCCAATTCGCCGTTCTGCGATTTGTTTACGCGTGATGCCACCAATCAGCTCGATTTCATCTCCACCGGTTATTTCAACGCCGCGGAACTGCGATACAAGGGCATCCTGGCCGCGCTCGACTTCCGCACCGGGACGCCGTTCCTTGGCGAGGATTCAAATATCGGGTTGAATGCGAGCTATCAGTATCTCGATACGCTGACCTCGCGCGCCGATGCCAATTCGGCGATTGAGACCGACAATGGTGAGGTCGGATATTCGCGGCATCAGGCGGTCGGCACGATCGACTATAACAACAAGGGCTTCAGCACCTTCCTGCAGGTCAATTACACCGGACCGGCAAAGTTTGATGCCGATGCCACGCCAACGGCTCAGAATCCGAACGGTGTGGGCAGCTTCGTGTATTTCAACACGGGGATGACCTACCGGATCGACAAGAGCTTCAGCGTCCGGTTCGTCGTCGACAATCTGTTCGACCGCAAGCCGCCGTTCCCGTCGCCCACCGGCGGCGGCACGCTCACCTATTTCCCGGGTGTGCTGGGTCGCTACTTCCGCGTCGGAGCCAGCGTCGGCTTCTGATCGCGGCCAAATCGAATAACCAGGGGTCGCGTCGGCAATGGCGCGGCCTCTTTTTTTGGCTAGGCTTCGTCGCCGATGCTGACGGCGCCAATCATCTCTACCGTGGCGGGTCCAATGGTCATCGGGTTGCGCACGCCGGGGAGGATAGCGACGTCAAACATTTCGGTGAATTTCCCGCCGAGCAGGATGGAATGAACCGTCTGTCCGGTCCGCGTATCGACGATCAGGATACCGCATTGGGCTTCCAGCTGGCGTTCCTCCAACCCGGCCTGAATCGCGAGGTCTTTGAACTTGCCTTCGCGTGCCATCGACACAGTGACGACGGCAAAATCCTTGTGGAAAACGAGACCGCGGAGGAAGCCGGGACAAAAGGCGATATCTTCGCGGTTGCCGCTACCAATATCGACGCGGACAATCTGGCCTCGTCCCGAATCGAGCAGCCACAAGGCGCCGTCATGCACGCGGGGGCTGTGGGGCATGGTCAGGCCACTGACGACTACCTCGTCGCTCTCGATATCGATCACCGCCCCGCCACCCTGGCGCTCCGCGCGCCAGCCGTCTTTTTCATCCGATAGGCCCGCGACCGTCACAAAGCGCGGCGCGCCGCCATCCATCGCCAGACCGTTGAGGTGGCAGCGATCCTCGGGCGCCAGCGCGGAAATAAAGCGCGGTCGCCAAATCGGCCGAAAGCTGTGGACCTCGTCGATCGTTGCCAGACAAGAATATCGCGAATTGACGAAGATGATCCGATTATCGGCATCGAAGGCAAGCTCGTGCGTATCGACGTAGCCGACGGTGTGCGCCGTGCGGGGTACCAAGGCCATGTCAAAGGCGTTGTTGGCATAATGGCCAGGGCGCAGCATGTTTTCCAAGCGCCATATCTGGAACATCGATCCGACCAGCAGGCGCCCACGGTTATAACAGAGCCCGGTCGCGCGCGCATATTGCTGCTGGTTAAAGGATAGGCGCATGTCCGGACCGACGCCGGCGACGATCAACTGGCCAGTCTGATAGGAGGTAAAGGCGAGCGAGATGCCTTGCGCCAACATCCAATCGGCCAAACCGGCGGAAATCGAAATCGGCGCATCGCCCGGATCATGCCCTGCGGGGTCATTTATTGCGGCGGCCAAGGCCAGAAGCTTCTTGTCCTGCACGCGTCCTCCTCGATGCGATGGAGCTATCCGGTCAAACAGCTATTCCAAGTTTCGATCTACGTCAGGGCCGCAGCCGCTGCAAAGGATTATGGACCCAAGCCATGCCTGCCGTCGCGGCAGGGCCACCGATCGGCGCCGCCTGACGCCTAGCGATTGAAACCCTCGGGGACAGTCGATAGGGCGGGCAGATGGTCAAACGCCCCTCCTTTCATTTTTCGTATGGCGTGGCGTCGGCCAAATGACGCTTTCGTCGGGCGCGCTCTTTGCTCTGGGCCTGTTTTCTGCGCTCTGGCTGCTCGCCGGATTGTGGGCGGTCGGGCGCGGGATTGCGATGCAGCGGCGCGCGGCGTTTGTGGCGGGGCAGGCCGAGCGGCTCGGCAGTCTGGTCGAAGCGTCGCCGCAACTGCCCGTCATCGTGCGCGCCGACTGGCGGATCGAGGCGAGCGAGAAACTGGGGCGCTGGTTGGGGCTGGAGCAAGGGCCGCGGAATTTCGACGAACTGCGCGGGCTGGGCAGCGGGCTCGACCCCGACGGCCATGACGCGCTGCGCCAAGCGATCCTCGGCGCGCAGCGCGGCGGCAAACCCTTTACGCTCAGCCTGAAGCCGCAGGGCAGCGAGCGCACGATCATCCTGCACGGCGCCCCGTCGCCGCAGGCGGTCGGCGGTTCCGGCACCGTGCTGTTGTGGCTGAGCGATGCGACCGACGGCCAGCACGCGCTGGCGCAGGCGCGCAGCGAGCGCGACGAGGCGATGGCGGCGTTCGAGGCGCTGTCGGGGCTGATCGAAGCGGCGCCGTTCCCGATGTGGTTCCGCGGCACCGACCTTAACCTCGCGCTCGTCAACAGCGCCTATGTCCGCGCGGTCGAGGCGAAGAGCGCGGTCGCGGTGATCGATGGCGGCATCGAGCTGTGCGAAACCGTCGCCGGGGTCAGCGCCGCCGAAGCCGCCGACGAAGCGCGCATTGCGGGTGCGGCGCAAATTCGTACGATCCCGGTGACGATCGAAGGCGAGCGCCGGATCATGCGCGTCGTCGATGTGCCGCTGGCGCCGACCGGCGGGAAGGTGATCGGTATCGCCGGCTATGCGATCGACATTCAGGAGCTGGAAAGCGAGCGCGGCGCGCACCGCCGCTTTGTCGATACCCAGCGCGAACTGCTCGACCGATTGTCGGCGGCGGTGGCGCAATTCGGTCCCGATCAGGGGCTGGCTTTTGCCAATTTGCCGTTCCGCCGCCTGTTCGCGCTCGACGCCGATGATGTGGCCGAAGCGCGCGCGTTCGCGCGGCTGCTCGATGCCTGGCGCGAGGGCGGGCGGACCCCCGAAGTGCGCGACTATCCCGAATGGCGGCAGGCGCATGTCGACTGGTTCGCGCAGGCGGGGGCGAGCGAAGAGGATTGGCTGCTGCGCGACGGCACCCACCTGCACGTCGTCGCTCAACCGACCCCCGATGGCGGGCTGCTGCTGATCGCCGAGGACAAGACCGAGCAGGTCCAGCTGGCGGGCGCCCGCGACACGCTGCTGCGTGTCCGCACCGCGACCTTTGATAATCTATTCGAGGCGATCGCGGTGTTTGCGCCCGACGGGCGGCTGCATCTGTGGAACCAGCGCTTCCGCCGCCTGTGGGGGATCGACGAGGCCACGCTGGCGGCGCACCCGCGCGTCGATGCGCTGATGGGCGGGCTGGCCGACCGGCTGGTGAAACCGAACCAGATCAGCATCGTGCAGGAAGTCATCCGCGCCGCGACGCTGGAACGCCAACAGCGCGGCGGCGAAATCGGTTTCGCCGACGGGCGCTATTTCGACTTTGCGTCGATCCCGCTGCCTGACGGCAATGCGCTGCTGATCATGCTCGACATCACCCCGAGCCGGCGGATGGAAGGCGCGCTGCGCGAGCGCAACGAGGCGCTGGAGGCGGCGGACAAGGTCAAGACCGCGTTCCTGTCGCGGATGAGTTACGAGCTGCGCACGCCGTTGACCTCGATCGGCGGCTTCGGCGAGATGCTTCAGGCGGGCTATGCCGGCAAGCTGAGCGACCAGCAGCAGGGCTATGTCAATGCGATCATGGATTCGGTCGGGGTGCTGGGGCGCCAGATCGACAATGTGCTCGACCTGGCGCAGGGCGAAGCGGGGTCGCTGGTGGTCGAGCGGGCGCCGGTCGATGTGCGCAAGCTACTCGATAGCGCGCTGACGGATGCCAAGGCGTTTGCCGCGGCCGAGAAGGTCGAGCTGGTCGGCAATATTTCCCCCGATCTCGGCCGCATCGACGGCGATGCGCCGCGCCTGTCGCGGCTGGTCGCGGGATTGCTCGACAATGCGGTGCGCTACACTGCGCCGATCCGGAAGACAGGGGGCCGCGTGCTGCTCCATGCCACGGGCGACGCGCACGGAATCGACATCATCGTGTCGGACAACGGCCCGGGGATGCCCGAGGCGGTCGCCGCGGTGACCAAGGGGCAGCAGGCAGGCACCGCGTCGGGCGGCATTGGCCTCGCGCTCGCCCGCCAGCTCGTCGCCGCGCATGGCGGGACGATGGAGGTGGTGAGCGAGGCGGGACAGGGCACGCTGGTGCGGATCAGTTTGCCACGGCGCGTATGAGCCACCGCTACGACTATACGCTCGCCGAGGCCGACCGCATCGGCGCGGCGATCGGCATGGCGCTGCTGCCCGGCGATGTCGTCGCGCTGTCGGGCGATCTTGGCGCGGGCAAGACGACGCTGGCGCGCGCGATGCTGAAGGCGCGCGGGTTGGCGGGCGAGGCGCCGAGTCCGACCTTTGCGATCGTCCAGCCCTATGCGCCGCCCGAGGTCGATTTGCCGATCGCGCATGTCGACCTGTACCGGATCGAGGACGAAGGTGAGCTCATCGAGCTCGACCTCGACGATTATCTGTACGACGGCGCGCTGCTGATCGAGTGGCCCGAACGGCTGGGATCGCAGGGCTGGCCCGACGCGCTGTCGATCACGATTTCGGGGGGCGGCAACGCGCGCGTCTTGACAGCCGACGTGCCGACGTCTTGGGGGAGCCGATGGCCGCTCCGATGATTCCGCCCGCCCATGCTCCGGCTTTCCTGGCCGCGCATGGCTGGGGCGATGCCCAGATTTTGCCGCTCGCCGGCGACGCGTCGTTCCGGCGCTATTTCCGTGTCGTCGATGGCGACCGGCAGGCGGTGCTGATGGACGCGCCGCCGCCGCACGAGGATCCGCGGCCGTTTATCGCGATCGCCGAATATCTGTGCGATCAGGGGCTGACCGCGCCGACGATTTTTGCGCGTGACCTAGCGCATGGGTTACTGCTGATCGAGGATTTCGGCGATGTGCGGCTGCGCGAAACCGCCGATGCGGCGCTGCACCGCGAGGTCGATCTTTATTCCGGCGTGACCGACTTGCTCGTCCACCTTCATGCGCGCCCGCCCATGCCCGAACTGCCGGTGCTGGGGCTGGAGCAGTGGCTCGACGAGGTGATGCTGTTTAGCGACTGGTATTGCCCGACGCTGGGGATCAACGTCGATCGCGATGCGTTTCGCGGCGCGTGGGAAGCGGTGCTGACCCCGGTCGAACATGACGGCCTGCCGCGCGTCACCGTGCTGCGCGATTATCACGCCGAAAATATCATGCTGGTGCCGGGCAAGACGGGGGTGGCGCATTACGGCCTGCTCGATTTTCAGGACGCGCTGATCGGGCACCCGGCCTATGATCTGGCTTCGGTGCTCGAGGATGCGCGGCGCGATGTCACCCCGGCGGTCGAGGCGGCGATGCTGGCGCGGTATCAGGGCGCGACCGGGCAGGATATCGAAAGCGCCTATTGGGCGCTCGCGGCGCAGCGCAACACGCGCATCCTGGGGGTGTTCGTGCGGCTGTGGAAACGCGACGGCAAGCCGGGGTATCGCCAGTTCCAGCCGCGGATGTGGGGGTTGCTCGAACGCGATCTGGCGCATCCGGGGCTGGCGCCGGTGCGCGCGTGGTTCGACGAAAATATCCCCGCCGACAAGCGCGCGGCGGCGTGGTGATGACCGCAAAGATCGACAGCGCGATGGTGATGGCGGCGGGGCTGGGCAAGCGCATGCGCCCTCTTACGGCTACCCGTCCCAAGCCCTTGGTGCGCGTAGCGGGCAAGGCGCTGATCGATCACAGCCTTGACCGGATCGAGGCAGCTGGCATCGGCCATGTCGTCGTCAACGTACATTATCTGGCCGATGCGTTGGAAGCGCATCTGGCGGCGCAACAGCGGTCGTTCACGCTTAGCATTTCGGACGAGCGCGACCTGTTGCTCGAAACCGGCGGCGGCATGGTCAAGGCACTGCCGCAGCTGACCGGCGACCCGATCCTGATCGTCAACAGCGACAATATCTGGACCGACGGGCCGCAGGACAGCATCCGGCATCTGGCGCGGCATTGGGACGGGGCGCGGATGGACGCGCTGTTGCTGGTTATCCGTCAGGCGAGCGCCACAGGCCACGGCGGCAAGGGCGATTTTCATATGGACCCCAATGGCCAGCTATCGCGGCGCAAACCCGGCCGCATCGCGCCGTTTGTCTATACCGGGGTCCAGCTCATCTCGCCGCGCCTGCTCGACGATGCGCCCGCAGGGCCGTTTTCAACCAACATATTGTGGGACCGCGCGATTGCGGCGGGGCGGCTGTTCGGGCTGTCGCATATGGGGCAGTGGTTCGATGTCGGTTCGCCCGCGAGTATTGCGCCGACCGAAGCGGCGCTGGGTGAGGTTTGACAGCTTGATCCTCCCTGTCGCGCAGCGATGGGGGAGTCGCAGACGGCGCGCAGCGCCAGCGGGACCGCCGCCGCAGGCGGTGGTGGAGGGGCAGCAAGCTCGCGTCATGGCCCCTCCGTCAGCGCTTCGCGCTGCCACCTCCCCATGGCTTCGCCACTGGGAGGATCGGCTTGCGTATCGACGGCAAGCCCTGAATAACTGATCGGCATGACGAAAGCCCCCACCGTCTATTCCATCCCGGTCCAGCGGGCCTTTGCCGATGCGCTGGCCGCTGGCCTGATCGACCGCTTTGCCGATGGCGCGCTCGGGCTGGCCGAGGGGTTGATCCTGCTGCCCAGCAATCGCGCGCGCAGCGCGGTGCAGGCGGCGTTTGTGCGCGCCAGCGGAGCGGGGCTACTGATGCCGCGGCTGGCGGTGATCGGCGATGCCGATCTGGATGAAAGCGTCGCGCTGGCGCTCGATGCGATCGACGACGCCGAACCGATCCCGCCCGCGATCGATGCACTGCGGCGGCGGCTGATGCTGGCGGCGCTGATCGAGCGGCACAATCCGGTGGGCGAGGAAGCGATTACCGGCGCCGCTGCGTTCCAGCTCGCCGAAGGGCTGGGGCGAGTGATCGACCAGCTGCATTATGAGGAGGTCGCCCCGGCGCGGCTCGGCGACATCGAAGCCGCGCTCGGTGACCTGGCGGGGCATTGGCAAGCGTCATGGCAGCGGCTGCGGCTGCTGATCGACCATTGGCCCGCGATGCTGGCCGCGACGGGGCATATCGACCGCGCCGACCGCCGCAACCGCCTGCTCGCCCGGGTCAGCGCCGGATGGCGCACCGCGCCGCCGGGGCGCTTTGTCGTTGCCGCAGGGGTGACCACCGCGGCGCCCGCCATTGCGCGGCTGCTGCGCACCGTTGCCGACCTGCTGCAGGGGATGGTGGTGCTGCCGGGGCTCGATCTGGGCATGGCGGCGGAGGAATGGGAGGCGCTGGGGCCGGTCAAGGTCGATCCGGAAAAGCCGGGCGAGCGTCCGCTGGAAACGCATCCGCAATATCATCTGAAGCTGCTGCTCGGCCGGATGGGGATCGCGCGCGACGAGGTTGGCGCATGGGCTGCGGCGTCGCCGTTCGACGGCCCCGATGCACGCGCGCCCTTTCTGTCGCTGCTGTTCGCGCCTGCCGCTTACACGGCGCGCTGGCAGGCGGCGGACGATGTGGCGTCCAGCCTGACCGGGGTCAGCGCCGCGGTGTTCGCCGACGATGGGCAGGAGGCGCAAGGCATCGCGCTGATGATGCGGCGCACATTGCAAGAGCCGGGGCGCACCGCGGCGCTGGTCACCCCCGACCGCTTGCTCGCCGAACGCGTCGCGGCGGCACTCGCGCGCTGGGACATTGCGGTCGACGACAGCGCCGGGCAGCCGCTGGGGCAGACGCCGCCGGGGGCGCTGTTGTTGCTGCTCGCCGAATTTGCCGCGTCGTTCGATCCGGTGCGGCTGATCGCATTGCTCGGGCATCCGCTGGTGCGCGCGGGTGAGGGTCGGCTCGACTGGCTTGATCAGGTGCGGCGGCTCGACCTGGTGCTGCGCGGGCCGGGGATGGTGCCGGGCTGGGCGGGAGTGACGGCGCGAATAAGCGAGATTGCGGGCGACAGTGATCGGCGCGGGCATGGCGCGGCGCTGGCGATGGCCGATTGGTGGGCCGAGGCGGTGACGGGGCTGAGCACTGCGCTCGCGCCCTTCGCGGCGGGCGTTCTCGCGCCGCCGTCGGCTTTGCTCGGGGCGTTGCAGGACGCGCTCGGCTGGCTGACCGGCGAGGGGGCGTGGACGGGGCATGCGGGCCGTGCGCTGTCCGACCTGTTCGACCGCTGGGCTATGGCAAGAGGCGATGGTCCGGCGCTGGTCGCCCCCGCCGATTTCCCCGCGATGCTCGCCGACCTGATGAGCGGCGAGAGCATCCGGCCCCCCTATGGCGGGCACCCGCGGCTGTTCATCTGGGGCTTGCTGGAGGCGCGGTTGCAGCGCGCCGACCTGATGATTTTGGGCGGGCTCGACGAGGGGCGCTGGCCGCCGCAGCAGAGTCCCGATCCCTGGCTCGCGCCCGGCATCCGGCGGATGCTCGGCCTCGCCGCGCCCGAACGGCAGCAGGGGATGGCGGCGCATGATTTCGCCGGTGCCTTTGCCGCGCGCGAGGTGGTGGTCACGCGCGCGATGCGCAGCGGCGGCGACCCCGCGGTCGCGTCGCGCTTCTGGCTGCGGCTGGCGGCGCTGGCGGGCGATTTGCCCGCAGCGACGCTCGACGGACAGCCCGTCACCGCGCTCGCGGCGATGCTCGATGTCGCGCCGGGGCGGAGCGAGCCCGCCGACAAGCCGCGTCCCACTCCGCCGCAAAACGCGCGACCCGACCGGATCAGCGTCACCGGGGTCGACCAGCTGGCGCGCGACCCCTTTGCCTTTTACGCCGCGAAGATCCTGCGCCTGAGCGAACTTGAGCCGCTGAGCAGCGGTCCTGACGCCAAATGGTTCGGGACGCGCGTCCATAAATTCTTGCAGGACTGGCAGGCGGCGGGGCTGACCGAGGCGGCCTTTGCGGCGGAACTCGCCGCTTTGCGCGCCGATCCGGCGCTCGATTCGCTCGGTCGCGCCTTCTGGTTGCCGCGCATCGAACCGTCGCTGCGCTGGGCGGCGGAGCGGGTGTGGGCGGCGCGCGACGAACGCTGGCCGGTCGCCAATGAGGTGAGCGGCAAGCTGCTGGTCGGCGGCATCACGCTGCGCGGCACCGCCGACCGCGTCGATCAGGCCGCCGACGGGACGCTGGCGATCGTCGATTATAAGACTGGCGCGGCACCGTCGGCCAAGTCGGCGGGCGAAGGGTTGAACAGCCAGCTCGGCCTGCTGGGGCTGATCGCCGAAGAAGCGGGGCTCGGCGATCTGGCGCCCGAGCCGGTCGGCGCGTTCGAATATTGGGAATTGAAGCGCGACCGCAAAAAGGGTGTCGATGGTGCGGTCAAGGCGATCAAGGGGCAAAAGCCGAAGCCATCGACCGCGGCGGCGGTGATCGAGCGCGCGCGCGAAGCCCTCGCTGAGCTGAGCGCGCGCTTTTTGCTGGGGCAGGAGCCATTTGTTCCGGGCGACAGTGCCAAACGCTACGCTGATTTCGACCAGTTGATGCGCCGCGACGAATGGTTCGGGCGCGGCGATCCCGATCCGGGCATGACCGACGGGGGTTCGGCATGATCGACCCCGACAAGCTGCTCAAGACGCTCGACGGCGGCCAGCGCGCCGCGGCGCAGCCGCACGACCATGTCTGGCTCGGCGCATCGGCGGGGACGGGCAAGACGCAGGTGCTGTCGGCGCGGGTGCTGCGGTTGATGCTGGCGGGGGTGTCGCCCGAGGCGATCCTGTGCATCACCTTTACCAAGGCGGGCGCCGCCGAAATGGCGCACCGCATCCACGAGCGGCTGGCGATGTGGGTGCGGATGGCCGACGGCGATCTGCGGCTCGACCTTGCCGCGCTGGGCGCCGACTGGGCCGAGCCGGGTATCCTCGACCGCGCACGATCCCTCTTCGCCACGGTGATCGACAGCCCCGGCGGTGCGGTACGGGTGCAGACGATCCACAGTTTCTGCCAGACTTTGCTCGCGAGTTTTCCGCTCGAAGCGAAAATCCTGCCTGGATTCCGCGCGCTGGAAGACAGCGAGGCGAGCGCGTTGCAGCGCGAGGTGTTGGGACAGTTGCTGGCGCGCGCCGATGCCGACGGCGATGCGATGCGGACGATCGCGGCGATGCTGTCGCAGCGGTTGGGGCAGGACGCGGCGATCGCCTTTCTGGCGCGCTGCGCGAGCAGCTTCACCGCCGCCAATGCGCCGCGCCTTGCGCCGCGTGCGGTGGATCTGCGCGCGCAGCTGGGCTTGCCGCAGGGCGATCCGCTGAGCTGGCAGGCGGCGGCGCTGGGCGGCGGGGCGATTGCCGACGCCGACGTTGCGGCGGTGGCTGCGAGCGGGCGCGGTTGGGGGACCAAGACGGGCGATGGCCGCGCCGACATCATGGACGATTGGTTTCGCGCCGACGCGCATGGCCGCGCCGCAATGCTCGCCGCGGTGCGCGGCTGCTTCCTGACCGGCACCGGCGACATGCGCGCCGACTATACCAAGGACAAGGGCGGCATGCGCAGCTGCCTCGCGGTCGCCGAGCGCATCGTCGCCGCGGCCGATGACCTGCTCGCGACCGCCACCGCGATGGCGGTCGCCGACGATCTGGCGGCGGCGTGGGATCTGGGCAGCCGCTTTGCCGAGGCCTATGCGCTGGCGAAGCGCGAGCGCGGGCTGGCCGATTTCGACGATCTGATCAGCATCGCCGGGCATCTGCTGGCGCAGGGCGATTTTGGCGACTGGGTGCGCTTCAAGCTCGACCAGCGCACCGATCATATCCTGGTCGACGAGGCGCAGGACACCAATGCGCGACAGTGGGCGATCGTCGCCTCGCTGGCGGGCGAATTTTTCGCCGGGATCGGCGCGAAGGACGATCGGGTCCGCACGATGTTCACCGTCGGCGACCGCAAGCAGGCGATCTTTGGTTTTCAGGGGACCGAACCCGCGGCGTTCGAAGCGGCGCGGCTAAGCTTTGCGAAGCGCGCGGCGGAGGGCGACAGGCCGTTCGAGGATGTCGATCTCGACACCAACTACCGGTCCAGTCCCGCGGTGCTCGACGTCGTCGATGCGTGGATCGCGGCGGGCGCGCCCGCGCTGATGGGGCTGGAGAGCGACGAGCCGCCGCACATTCCTGCGGATTTCAATCGGGACCGCGCCGGGCGGGTCGAGCTGTGGCAACCGTTGCCGGTCGGCAAGGCGCTTGATGCTGACGCTGAGGACGAGGGTGGCGTCGAAGGGGATGAAGAGGACGCCGTCGGCCCGCGTGACACCTCCGCCGCGGCGAGCGATCCCGCCAGCCTGCGGCTCTCCCGCGCGATTGCCGACGAGGTGCAGGACTGGCTGCTCCATGGCAAGGACGGGCGTCCGGTCGCGCCGGGCGACATCCTGATCCTCGTCCGCCGCCGCCGCGATCTCGCGGCGCGGATCGTTGCGCGGTTGCAGTCGCTGCATGTGCCGGTCGCGGGGGTCGATCGTTTTTCGCTGACCCAGTCGCTTGCGGTGCAGGATCTGCTCGCGGCGATGCGCTTTGCGGTGCAGCCGCTCGATGATCTGAACCTTGCCAGCCTGCTAGTGTCCCCGCTGTTCGGCTGGAGCCAGGACGAGCTGTTCGGCTTTGCCCATGGCCGCCAGAAACGGGCGCTATGGGAGCAATTGCGGGCGCGCGAACGAGAAGCGCCGCCCGAAACGATGGCGGCGCTGCGCGCGCTGCTCGGCATGGGCGATTTCACGACGCCGTTTCGGTTTCTGGAGCGCATCCTTTCGGGTCCGCTTGATGGGCGGCGCAAGCTGTATCACCGGCTGGGGCGCGAGGCGCGCGACCCGATCGACGAACTGCTCGCGCAGGCACTGGCATTCGAGCGGCAGGAAGCGCCGTCGCTGCTCGGCTTTCTGTCGCACATCGCCGCGAGTACCGCCGAGATCAAGCGCCAGAGCGAAGCGCGCAGCGACGTCGTGCGGGTGATGACGGTGCATGGATCGAAAGGCTTGCAGGCGCCGATCGTGATCCTCGCCGATGCGACCGATGATCCCAAGTCGCGGCGGGTGAGTTTTGGCCTGTCGATGGCGGGTTGGGACAAATTGCCGGTGTTTCCGCTCGGCAAGGACGAGCGGCACGGCGCAATCGCGGATGCCCACGACGCCAAGGAAGCCGCCGAGCGCGAGGAGCATTGGCGGCTGCTGTACGTGGCGATGACGCGCGCCGAGGAACTGCTGATCGTCACCGGGACGCGGAAGGCGGACGAGCTTCCCGAGGGCAATTGGCACAGCGCGGTCGATGCGGTGATGGCCGATATGGGCGCCGACTGGCAGGATGCCGGGCCGCGCTGGGGGCAGAAGCGCGTCCATGTGGTGACGGGCAAAGCGCGCGCGGCGAAGGATAAGGTACGCCCGGTCGTCGCGCCGGTGGTCGTGCCGGGGTGGGCGCGGCAAGCGGCGCCCGAGGAGGCGCGCCCGCCGCGTCCGCTGGCGCCGTCGGCGCTGGGCGAGGACGACGTGGCGGCGGTGCCGCAGGGCGCGGCGCGCGCGGCGGCGGTGAACCGCGGGCTATTGCTCCACGCGTTGTTCGAGCGGCTGCCGCCGGTGGCGTCCGAGCTGCGGCGCGCGGCGGCGCTGCGCTGGCTGGGGGTGCAAGCGGCCGATCTCGACGCGGCGGCGCACGGCGCGATGGTCGATGAGGTGCTAAGCGTGCTCGACGACCCCGCGCATGCGGCGCTGTTCGGGCCGGGGGCGCTCGCCGAAGTGCCGCTGTCGGCGGTGGTCGACGGTGTGGTGGTGGCGGGGATCGTCGACCGGCTGCTGGTCACCGATGATGCGGTGACGGTAATTGATTACAAGACCGGGCGGCATGTGCCGGAGAATGCGTCCGCGGTGCAGCCCGCCTATCTGCGCCAGATGGCGGCGTATCGCGGGGCGCTCGCGGCGATTTTTCCGGGGCTGCGGATTGAGGCCGCGCTGCTTTACACCGCCGGACCGCGGCTGATCGCGCTGGACGATGCTTTGCTCAATGCGCACAAGCCGGGCTTGACGGCAACCAAGGCGAATTTGGGCGGTTGAGGTCTTGAGCCGGAGGCTGCGACGTCTTAGCTTGAGGACAACCGAGTTTCAGGAGTTTTTTATCATGGGTACCAAGGCGATCACCGACGACAGCTTTCAGGCGGACGTCCTCGACAGCGACACCCCCGTGCTTGTCGATTTCTGGGCTGAATGGTGCGGCCCGTGCAAGATGATCGGCCCGTCGCTCGAGGAAATCGCCAATGAGCTGGGCGAAAAGGTCGTGATTGCGAAGCTGAACATCGACGATCACCCGAACGCCCCCGCCAAATATGGCGTGCGCGGCATCCCCACGATGATCCTGTTCAAGAACGGCGAAGTCGCCGACACCAAGGTCGGCGCGGCGCCGAAGAGCGCGCTCAAGGGCTGGCTGGAAGGCGCTCTTTAATTAATTCTAGCCGTCGTCATTGCGAGGAGCGAAGCGACGCGGCAATCCAGCGGCTGCGTAAACCGCTCTGGATTGCTTCGCTTCGCTCGCAATGACGAGGTGAGGGCTAGCTCCGATACTCTGCGTTGATGCTGATGTAGCCGTGCGTCAGGTCGCACGTCCACACGGTCGCGCGGCCTTCACCGAGGCCGAGGTCCGCGCCAATGCGGATTTCCAGACCCTTGAGATGCGCCGCGACCGGCGCCTCGTCATAACCATCGACCGGTAGCCCGTCCCTAGCCACCCAATGATCGCCGAAGCGGATCGCGAGCTTGTCGCGGTCGGCGGGTTCGCCCGCCTTGCCCACCGCCATCACGACGCGGCCCCAGTTGGCGTCCTCGCCCGCGATGGCGGTTTTGACCAGCGGCGAGTTGGCGACCGCGAGTGCGACGCGTTTGGCGCTGTCGTCGCTGACCGCGCCGCTAACCTGAACTTCGATGAACTTTGATGCGCCTTCGCCGTCGCGCACGATCTGCTGCGCGAGGTCGAGCGCGACCTGCCGGATCGCGGCATAGAGCGCGTCGGCGCCGGGATCGTCGCGGGTAGCCAGCGGGGTATTGCCCGCCTGTCCGGTCGCGAAGAGCAGCACGGTGTCGCTGGTCGAGGTGTCGCTGTCGACCGTGATGCTGTTGAACGTTGCGCCGGTCGCCTCGCTCAGCATGTCCTGCAGCAGCGCGGGGGCGACCGCGGCGTCGGTGAAGATATAGCCGAGCATCGTCGCCATGTCGGGTGCGATCATACCGGAGCCTTTGACGATCCCCGCGACATGGACGGTGCGTCCGCCGACGATGGCGCTGGCGGTCGATCCCTTGGCGAAAGTGTCGGTGGTGCAGATCGTTTCGGCGGCGGCTTCCCACGAGCAGGGTTCTGCGGTGAGCGCGGCTGCAACCCCGGCGCGCGCTTTATCCTTGGGTAAGGGGACCCCGATGACGCCGGTCGAGCTGACGAAGACTTCGCTTTGCGCGCAGTCTAGGTGACCCGCGACCTGTGCCATGATCGCCTCGACCGCTTCGCGGCCGCGATAGCCGGTGAAGGCATTGCTGTTCCCCGCGTTGACGATCAGCGCGCGGCCGCTGCCGCCCTCGACCTGTTCGCGGCCGAGCTCGACTTCGGATGAACAGCAGACATTGCGGGTGAAGACGCCTGCGACCGTCGTGCCGGGCGCAAGCTCGACATAGGTCAGGTCGCAGCGGTCCCAATTCTTGTAGTGCGCGCGCGCGACGCGGCGCGTCACCCCGGCGATTTCGGGGAGGGCGGGGAAGGCGGCGGGGGCGAGGGGGGAGCGGGTGGTCATGGGAGAGCGCTTAGCGGGTGGTGGCGCAAAGCAAAACCCCTCCCGCAAGCGGGAGCGGACTGATCCTCCCTGTGGCCGAAGGCCATGGGGAGGTGGCAGCGCGAAGCGCTGACGGAGGGGCCATGACACTGCCGTTGCTGCCCCTCCACCACTCGCTACGCGAGCGGTCCCCCTCCCCATGGCCTTCGGCCACAGGGAGGATCTTTTCCGTTACCCCGGAATGCCGCTGATCGACTTCACTTCCATGAAATCCTTCAGTCCGAACACGCCGCCTTCGCGGCCATTGCCCGATGCCTTGTAGCCGCCGAACGCCGCGCCCGGTCCTGGCCCCCAGGCGTTGACCGCGACCATGCCCGCGCGCAGCTTCGGCGCCAGACCGGCGGCTTGCGCCGGGTCGCCCGAGATCACCGCCGACAGGCCATATTCGGTATCGTTGGCGATATCGACCGCGTCGTCGAGGTCGCCATAAGCCATGATCGTCGCGACCGGGCCAAAGATTTCCTCATTGGCGATCCGCATGTCGCGCGTGACGCCCGAGAACACCGTCGGCTTGATATAATAGCCGCGATTGACGTTGCTCGGCAAGCCGGTGCCGCCGGTTTCCAGCGTCGCGCCTTCGTCGATCGCCGACTGGATCAGCCCCTGGATCTTGTCGAACTGCGCTTTGTTGACGACGGGGCCGATATGGCCGCCTTCGCTCATCGGATCACCCACCGAAGTGCCGTCGAACATCGCCTTGATCACGCCGACCGCTTCGGCCTCACGCTCTTTTTGCACCAGAATGCGCGTCGGCGCGATGCAGCTCTGGCCGGTGTTGACCAGCACGCCCTGCACCGTCGGTGGCAGCACCGCGGCGAAATCGGCGTCGGGCAGGACGATGTTCGGCGACTTGCCGCCCAGTTCCTGATGGACGCGCTTGACCGTGTCGGCCGCCGCCTTGGCGACGAGGATGCCGGCGCGGGTCGAGCCGGTGAAGCTCACCATTTCGATGCCGGGGTGCGCGCTGATCGCGTTGCCGACGGTCGGGCCATCACCCTGAACCAGGTTGAACACGCCGGCGGGCACGCCCGCGGCGTCGAGGATTTCGGCGAAGATTGTCGCGTTGCCGGGGCATTCTTCGGAGGGTTTGAGCACCATCGTGTTGCCCGCGGCGAGCGCCGGAGCGACTTTCAGCGCGATCTGGTTGAGCGGCCAGTTCCACGGCGTGATCATGCCGACGACGCCGATGGGTTCGTAGGCGATGACGCCCGCGGCATATTTTTCGGTGAAGGCGAAGTCCTTCAGCGCTGCGATCGTGCCGAGGAAACCGCCGATGCCCGCGCCGACCTGTGCGGTGCCCGCGAAGCTGACCGGCGCGCCCATTTCCGACGCCATCGATTTGGCGAGATCGGGCGCGCGCTTCTTATACTCCTCGACGATGCGGTTGAGCAGGTCGAGCCGCTCTTCGCGTGTCGTCTGCGACCAGCTCTTTAGAGCCTCGCGCGCCGCAGCGACGGCATCGTCGACGTCGGCGGCGGTGCCGAGGACGATCGTCGAGGCGGCTTCTTCGGTCGCCGGGTTGATGACGTCGTGCGGCTTGCCGCCCTTGCTGTCGACCCACTGGCCGCCGATGTAATTCTGCTTGAGGTGCGTTGCGGTGTCGCTCATTTTCTCTCTCCCAATCGGCGTTAATTTACGTCTTGGATTGCTACCTAATCACTGTGGCGGATGAATCAAGCAACGCCAACTGCCAAAACTGGCGGTTCAGCGCTTTTCAGCACTCAGCCGTGACATCAATATGGCAGCGCGCGTCGCCTGGCGTGCGACGCTGGGGATGTCGACCGCTTCGCCCGGCGCATGGTCGCCGGTGGAATAGGGGCCGAGTCCCGCGAGCCCGTCGACATCGGCGGCGACAAAGCTGATGTCCCCCGCGCCGCGCTTCAGCGGATCGAGCGGCGCCATTTCGGCAAGGCCCAGATCGCGGTTCACCCCGTTGAGTTTGCTCAGCAGCACGCGGTTGCCGTCGGTCGGTGCCATCGATGGATAGCCGCCGGGATCGAAAGCGATCTTTGCGTCGGTGCCGGGGGCGTGGCCCGCGACGATCGCGGTCATCTTTGCCTTAACGCGTTCGATCTGTTCGGGCGACAGCGCGCGCAGGTCGCCGCGCGCCATTGCGATCGGCGCGATGATGTTGGTCTTGCCGGTGACGGTGGCGCGGATGCCGCCCGCGTCCAGCTCGGCCTGCTGCCCACCCGCGATCAGCCCAACGTTAAAGGTGAGATTAGGTTCGGGAAGCTCGGTGCGGAAGCGGTAAAGTATTCGCGTCAGTTCATAGATCGCGCCGTCGCCCGCCGCGGCGCTGAAGATGCCCGAGCTGTGCGCGCTCTTGCCGGTCGCGGTGACGGTCCAGCTATCCGACGAACGCCGCGCGACCGACCCCATGTCGGCGCCATTATCGCGGACGAGCCCCTCGAAATCGAGCGCGACGTCGCTGCGCTTGCCCGCGGCGATCAGGTCGGCGCGCGCCTTTTCGATCGGGCTGCCCGCATCTTCCTCGTCGCCGGTCATGTGGATTTCGATATTGGCGCCGTTCAGCGTTCCCGCCGCCTGCATCGCGCGCAGCGCCGCGACGATGACGACCATCCCGCCCTTGTCGTCGCCCGCCCCCGGGCCTTCGCCCATATCGCCCTTGCGAGTAAACTTCTGGAACGGCGAGTCGGGTTCGAACACCGTGTCGAGGTGGGCGATGAGGAGCAGGCGCTTGGTGTCAGGCTTGCCAACATGCGTCGCGATCAGATGCCCGGCGCGGCCGGTGTCGGTCATCGGCTTCCATTCCACCTTGAAACCCAAAGGTTCGAGCTCGGCGCGCATCATCGCCCCGACCTTTTCAACGCCCTCAAGGTTGAGCGAGCCGCTGTTCTGATTGACCAGCTTTTCCAGCAAGGCGAGACTATAGGCCTGTTCGGCCGTGACCGTTTTGGCCATGGCGCTCTCGGCCTTGCTCAGCTTGGCATAAGCGGCGGGCGCTAGCGCAAGTTGAAGGGCGATCAGGACAGCAAGCGGCAAAGATTTCATGAACGACTCCCGGATTCCACATTTTCGTCGCCCCCGCGAAGGCGGGGGCCGCTGGCAGCCATGCGCTTCGCCGATAGCGGCCCCCGCCTTCGCGGGGGCGACGATTGCCGGTGTGCCTCGTCAGCGACGCCGCGGCAAGCGGTCAGCCGGGGCGTACCATGAAAATGTCGCCGCCGATGCTGACGATGAACAAATTGCCCGCGCTGTCTTCGCCGAACGAGGCGATATTGGTCAGCGTTCCGGCATCGGGGGTGAAATCCTCGTTGCGCCGCGCGACGCGCGACGAGGCTAGGGTCTGACCGGCGACGAGGCTGGCGAAAGGCACCGACCAGATGTTGCCCGAAACGAAATCTGCAAAGACATAGTGACCGACCAGCGATGTCACCGGGCCGCGATAGACATAGCCGCCGGTTACCGAGCGGCCCTGCCGCGGGCCGCTGCCGTGGCCATATTCGGCGACGGGCGGGGTCAGCCCGGCGGGGGCGGTTCCCGAATAGGGCTGAGTACCTTCGAGGAATCGCCAGCCGAAGTTGAGCCCCGGCTGGGTCGTGGTCACCGCATCGATTTCCTCGATCGCGCCCTGACCGACATCGCCGATCAGCAAGGTCGAGCCTGAAAAGGAAGCGCGGAACGGGTTGCGCAGGCCAAGAGCAAAAACATAAGGATTGCCGCCGCCCGCCAGAAACGGATTGCCGGGGGCGGGAGCGTAGGTGTTGCCGTTTGCGCCCACCGCAAAGCGCAGGATCTTGCCGAGCTGCACATTGCGGTTCTGGGCATTGTTGTTCGGATCGCCGCCCCCGCCGCCATCCCCGACCCCGACATAAACATGGCCGTCGGGACCGAAGCCGATCCAGCCGCCATTGTGATTGTCGAATCCGGGGTGCGGGATGTCGAGCACGGTGTCGTAACTGGTCGAGCTGTTCGGTTGCCCCAGAGTGTAGCGGCGCACCTGGACATTGCCGTTGGTCGCAGTGGCCACCGCGAATAGCCGCTGCGACATCGCATGGTCGGGATAGGCGGCGAGGCCGAGCAGGCCGCGCTCGCCGCTGGTCGAAATATCGGTGATGTCGAGTATCAGCGTGCGGCTGCCGTTGGCGGGGTCGAAGCGATAGACGTTGCCGCCCTTTTCGACGACGTAAACGCTGCTGCTGCCGGGGATCGGCGCGACATAGAGCGGCTGACTGAAGCCGGTGCCGACGCGCACCACCGCTATGCCCTCGCGGCTGTTGGTGACAGTGATGTTCACCGCCTGCGTGACGCTGGCCTGACCGTCGCTGACGCGCAGCACGACAGCATAGACATTGTCGCCGTCGGCATCTCCGGGCAAGTCGAAGTCGGGCGCCGCGTTAAAGCTGAGTGCGCTCGCACCGGTGATCGCGAAGCGTGCCGCATCAGCGCCGCCGTCGATGGTAAAGGTCAGCGCGTTGCTATTCGGATCGGTCGCGGTCGCCTGATAGGCGGCGGTGCCGTTTTCGGCGACGCTGGCGGTTTGCAGCGAGGTGAAGCTGGGCGGGGCGTTCGCGGCAGGCGGGGTGCCGCCACCGCCGCTACTGCCACCGCCGCCGCACGACGCGAGCATCAGGGAGGTGAGAAGAAGGGAGACGCGCTTCCGCATGGCCGATAGCCTTTCGCGATCAAGCCCACCCCGCCTGCAACTTGCCACTGGTCGATGGCGACGGCAACCCTAGCGGTTTACCATTGCGCCTGTAAAGAGTGTTTGACAGGCCGCTCCCTTGCCTGTAAAGAGCTCTTGACAGACAAGGGAGCGGCTGTGGAAAATCGGGTCCGCGAGTATCGCGAAGCGGCGGGGTGGAGCCAGGGCGAATTGGCCCGTCGGCTCGGCGTGTCTCGCCAGACGATCAACGCGGTCGAAACCGACAAATATGACCCCAGCCTGCCGCTGGCGCTGCGCATGGCGGGGCTGTTCGCCCTCGAAGTGCGCGAGCTGTTTATCGACCATTGGACGGCGAAGGAGTAGGGAGATGACGACGCAGGCAAGCAAGACCGCCGGTTGGCGCAAGATGGCAATGCAGGCGGCAATCGGCGCGGCGGCGGGCGCCGGAGGCATGTTCGCGGGGTTGCAGCTGGTCAAGGGGCAGGGCGGTTTCGACTGGACGGGGTGGTCGATCATCCTGTTCGGCATCGGGCTGATTTATGCGCTCATGGGCGTTTTTGTCGGGATCGGAACGGTGGCGCCGCGCCTGTTCGGTCAGCGGCTGCTCAACGTCGCCGACGCCGAAGAAATCGTCGAGGAACGCGCGAACATGGCTGGCAGCGCCGTCGGCTGCCTGATTCTGGGCTCGGCGGTCATGCTGCTGGCGCACGCGGCGGCGGCTGACGCCGCAGGCAGTGCGGCGCTGGTCACCCCTGCGCTCGCGTTCTGGATTTTGCTCGCGGTTCTGGTCGGCTTCACGGCGATATCGGTGTGGATGTGGCGAGGTTTTGACGAGCTGTGGCGCCAGTTGACGGTCGAAGTGTCCGCGATCACCGGCAATCTTCTGTTGTTGGTTGCGATCATCTGGGGCGCCGCCGCCGCGGCGGGACTGGCCGCCGGGCCGCACCCGCTCGATCTGGTGTCGATCGCATTCGGATCGCTTCTGCTCGCCTGTTTCGTGGCGGCGGGATGGCGCGGGATGATGGCGCCGCGCTAGCGCTCCATATATTTGTAAGACCAAACAAAAAGGGCGCCCGGTTCCCCCGAACCGGACGCCCCCCTTGGCGTCGCTGACCCTTGCGGATCAGGCGCTGTAGTACATGTCGAACTCGACCGGGCTCGGGGTCTGCTCGACGCGATACACTTCGTCCCACTTCAGCTCGACATAGGCTTCGATCTGATCCTTGGTGAACACGTCGCCTTTCAGCAGGAAGTCGTGGTCGGCGAGGAGCGCGTCAAGTGCTTCGCGAAGCGAACCGCAGACAGTCGGCACTTCGGCGAGTTCTTCGGGCGGCAGGTCATAGAGGTTCTTGTCCATCGGATCGCCCGGGTGGATCTTGTTCTGGATGCCGTCGAGCCCCGCCATCAGCAGCGCCGAATAGCACAGGTATGGATTGGCCATCGCGTCGGGGAAGCGGAACTCGACGCGCTTCGCCTTGGCGCCCGCACCATAAGGAATGCGGCACGAAGCCGAACGGTTACGGCTCGAATAAGCGAGCAGCACCGGAGCTTCGAAGCCGGGGACGAGGCGCTTGTAGCTGTTCGTCGTCGGGTTGGTGAAGGCGTTCAGCGCCTTGGCGTGCTTGACGACGCCGCCGATGAAATAGAGGCACATGTCCGACAGACCCGCATAGCCGTTTCCGGCGAACAGCGGCTTGCCCTTTTCCCAGATCGAGATGTGGGTGTGCATGCCGCTGCCGTTATCGTCCTTGATCGGCTTCGGCATGAAGGTCGCGGTCTTGCCGTAAGCATGCGCGACCTGGTGCACGAC
>JAESFK010000115.1_pt1 | contig 69462 bp, 63 predicted proteins | sample 9269391 | NCBI WGS metagenome assembly JAESFK01 (sample SAMN14506231, study PRJNA617097) | algae metagenome | isolation source: Drouetiella hepatica UHER 2000/2452 and co-occurring heterotrophs from... | place: Slovakia: Slovak Paradise National Park, Hrabusice, Kosice Region | collected 2000-01-01
AAGATGCCGCAGGATTCCCGCCGCCTGGACTCAAGATTTAGGCATAAAGTTAGTCACAGCTTTACTAAGCTAATCTTAAAGGCCTTGATTTACAGGGTTTTTTCTATTAGATGAATGGCTTGTTGGGGAAGCTGACGCTAAAGACAAGTGAGAGCGATCGCCTCAGGCGGTGCGTATTTGTCTCAACGCTGCTAGGTGCCCTGCGTAAAGCGGCAGATCAAGACTGCCAGTAGAGCCAAACAGGTACGGCACTACGTCATTGAGTCAGGACAAGTTATTTTCTGAGAGCTACGCGACCCTTAAAAATAACTCATCGGATCTAAGCGGGTAGCGCTGTTGAATTTAAATGTAGGCAGCGCTCTAATTTCAAGATTTCTTAAGAGCGCCATTCAGTGATAATCTGGAAACTGGCGAGATTACAAACGTTCAGGCTTTTTTCAAGTCTCTAGTCAAGTCTTTATTAGAAGCTGATCACACGATAGGCGCAAGCATGGTCACCACAGCAGAAAAAACCAACGTCGGTCAAGTTACCCAAATTATCGGTCCCGTCCTAGACGTAAAGTTCCCGGCAGGACAAATGCCTCGAATTTATAACGCCCTCGTTATTAAAGGTACAAATTCAGCCGGACAAGCGATTTCCGTCACTTGCGAAGTGCAGCAGCTTCTGGGCGATAACCAGATTCGCGCTGTTGCCATGAGTACCACAGATGGCTTGGTGCGTGGCATGGAGGCAACGGACACGGGCGCTCCCATCAGTGTTCCAGTCGGTGTCGGCACCCTAGGGCGAATCTTTAACGTTTTGGGAGAGCCTGTAGACAACAAAGGGCCTGTCGATACGCAAGACACTTCTCCTATCCACCGGGCTGCTCCTAAGCTTACCGACCTGGAAACTAAGCCGTCGGTGTTTGAAACAGGCATCAAGGTGATTGACCTGCTGACTCCCTACCGTCGGGGCGGCAAAATTGGCTTGTTTGGCGGCGCGGGTGTCGGCAAAACCGTCATCATGATGGAGCTAATCAACAACATTGCGACGCAGCATGGCGGCGTGTCGGTCTTTGCTGGCGTGGGCGAACGCACCCGCGAGGGCAATGACCTTTACAACGAAATGATTGAGTCGGGTGTAATTGACAAAGATACGCCCGCAAACTCCAAAATTGCGTTGGTGTACGGTCAGATGAACGAACCGCCCGGAGCTAGAATGCGTGTGGGTCTGTCGGGTCTGACCATGGCAGAATACTTCCGCGATGTCAACAAGCAGGACGTGCTGCTGTTTGTGGATAACATCTTCCGGTTTGTCCAAGCGGGTTCTGAAGTGTCGGCGCTTTTGGGTCGGATGCCTTCTGCGGTAGGCTATCAGCCGACCTTGGGCACCGACATGGGCGACCTACAAGAGCGGATTACCTCAACGACTGAGGGTTCCATTACCTCGATTCAAGCCGTTTACGTTCCGGCGGATGACTTGACCGATCCAGCTCCGGCAACCACCTTTGCCCACCTGGATGGTACAACAGTACTGTCCCGCGGTCTGGCAGCAAAAGGCATCTACCCAGCTGTAGACCCGCTGGATTCTGCCTCTACCATGCTTCAGCCCAACATTGTGGGTGCTGAGCATTACGGTACGGCTCGCGCGGTTCAGTCAACGCTTCAGCGTTATAAGGAACTGCAAGACATCATCGCCATTCTAGGTCTGGATGAATTGTCTGAAGACGATCGCCTCATCGTTGCCCGTGCTCGTAAGGTCGAGCGTTTCCTGTCCCAGCCCTTCTTTGTGGCTGAAGTCTTCACGGGTGCGCCTGGAAAGTACGTCACCCTAGAAAAGACCATCAAGGGATTCCAAATGATCCTGTCGGGTCAGTTGGACAGCTTGCCTGAGCAGGCATTTTACCTCGTGGGCGATATCGATGAAGCGATCGCCAAAGGGGAGAAAATGAAGGCAGAAGGCAAGTAGGAGAACCGCTGGCGGGTGTTGGCTCGGTCAACCGATCGGACTGACACCCATCACGCTGACCCAATTTACTCCCCTGATTTAATCTAAAGCTAACTATGACATTAACCGTACGTGTAATTGCTCCAGACAAAACCGTCTGGGACTCCAATGCTGAGGAAGTCATTCTACCCAGCACAACCGGACAGCTCGGTATCTTGACCGGGCACGCGCCGTTGCTTAGCGCATTGGACATCGGCGTGATGCGGGTGCGTGACAACAAAGAGTGGGTGACGATCGCCCTGATGGGTGGGTTTGCAGAAGTTGAAAATGACGAAGTCACGGTGCTAGTTAACGGTGCTGAGCGGGGCGATAAGATCGATCGGGAAACTGCCCGTCAGGCCTACAGCGAAGCTGAAACCCGATTTAATCAATCGCGGGGTGGCGATCGCCAAGAGCAAAACAAAGCAGATAGGGCATTGCGTCGCGCTCGTGCCCGTTTTCAGGCAGCAGGTGGCGTACAGCCCTAGCTAATTCTGAAAAACTAGCGGAAATGAATCAGGTGCGAGACATTGCGATGTCTCGCTTTTTTGTGCTTTAGCAGCTGCCGCAACTTATACCGATTTAAACGAATTTGTGGGCACATCAAACCTCAGAAGGGGCTTGGCATTGCCAAGCCCGTACCGGGATCTGTCGTGGTTCCAATTCAAATTGTTATTATGTATAAATTATTTTTTGTCTAAATAATTTCTTTATATTTCATATTGTTCAATTTACCTCAGAATATGATCTAAAGCCATGTATAGCAAGGATATTCATGATAAATTGACATCTTTTACACTGTAACAACTTTACGTATAAACACGAATTTTTAAGAATCTATGTCTAAATTTAGACATAAACACTGACCATTTTTAGATAAAGAAAGCCGAATCTAGCTATGCCGACCTCCTTACGTCTTAGGCATAGCTATGAAATTGGCAAGCGATCTAAAAACTGCCTCAAATCCCACAACTGCTGCTCGTCTGAGCTTAAATAGCGGCGATCGTCGCACCTACAGAGGACAACTTGAGCCATCTAATCTCAGCCGGCTCTATCGAATTCGCTGTAGTCAAGGCGATCTCAGCCTTTCTCTGACCGAGCTGAAAGCTAACGCTAGCCTGACCCTGCTCAACAGCAAGGGCAAGACTGTAGGGCGATCGGATAGGTCAGGTCTGTCTCCAGAATCGCTGACACAGACCGTAGAGCAGGGAACTTACTATGTTCGTGTTTCAGGCGATCGAAGCAGCAAATACAAGCTTAGTCTGGCGATCGATTCTGCTCAAAAAAGCTCAGGTGGTCAGCGTGCCGTCTCCAGCAATGATTTTGTGCAGCGAGTCGTGGATTTAACCAATGCTCAGCGTGCTCAGGCAGGTTTGCCCGCGCTCAAACTCAACGCAAAGCTTTCGGCGGCAGCCTATGCCCATAGCCGCGATATGGCGCTAAATGACTTCTTCAATCACATGGGATCTGATAGGTCTAAAGCCGCCGATCGCGTCTCTGCTCAAGGCTATAGCTACCTGAACGTTGGCGAAAACATTGCGGCTGGCTATGCTACACCAGAAGCCGTTGTCGCAGGATGGATGAACAGTCCAGGACATCGGGCTAATATTTTGTATTCAAAAGTTAAAGAAATTGGAGTGGGATTTTACTTCCTAGCCAATGACTCTGGTCAGACACCCTATCAATACTACTGGACACAGGATTTTGCGACTCCGGGACGATAGAAGAAAGGTAGGATTCTGGACTCTGAATCCAAAGTCCAGAATCCAGAATCACAAAGCGGCTCTAGAAGTGGGCGACGATCGCCTCTGCAAATTCCGAGCACTTCAATGGCTCGACGGGAGGCTCCATCATTCGCGCCAGGTCATAGGTCACTTCCCCATGAGAAATGGCGGCTCCTAAGCCCTGCTTGATCAGGTCGGCGGCTTCTTGCCAACCCATGAACTCCAGCATCATGACACCAGAGAGAATGACGGAACCTGGATTAATTCGATCTAGCCCCGCGTGCTTGGGAGCTGTGCCGTGGGTTGCCTCAAACACGGCGCAGGCATCGCCAATATTTGCCCCAGGTCCCATACCCAAACCACCCACGATCGCCGCCGCCGCATCCGATAGGTAGTCGCCGTTTAGGTTCATTGTTGCCAGAATCGAGTATTCATCTGGGCGGGTCTGAATCTGCTGAAAGATGCTGTCGGCAATGCGATCGTTGACCATGATTTTCTCTTTCCACTTGCCCTCGCCGTGGGTTGCCCAGATTTCATCCAGAACAGTCTGCACTTCCTGGCAGATCTTTTCTTTTTTCTCTGCCGTCAGTGAGTCGTAACCTGGCTCAATCTGGCGGGCATTATCTTCAATGCTGAGGTCAGGATTCTTCTCTTTGTTGCCCAAAATCCAGGACTCTTGCTCAGTAACGCACTCCTGGCGGAATTCGCTCTTTGCCAGCTCGTATCCCCAGTCGCGAAACGCGCCCTCGGTGTACTTCATGATGTTGCCTTTATGTACCAGCGTCACCATCTGCTTAGCTTTGGGCAACCGCAGGGCATGACTGATGGCGCGGCGCACGAGTCGCTGAGAGCCGTTTTTGCTGATGGGCTTAATGCCGATACCAGAGTCGAGGGGAATACGCTTCTTGCCATGTTCTGGCGTAGCAGGAATTAACTCTTCGTTGAGAATTTTGATTAAGCGATCGCCAATCTCGCTGCCCTGCTTCCACTCAATGCCAAGGTAGATGTCTTCAGTGTTCTCTCGATAAACGATCACATCTAGCTTTTCAGGGGTCTTGTGGGGGGAAGGCGTACCTGCGTAATATTTGCAGGGGCGAATACAGGCATATAGGTCAAAGATTTGGCGGAGCGCGACATTGAGCGATCGAATGCCGCCACCAATTGGGGTGGTTAATGGCCCTTTAATCGCTACACCATATTCTCGAATGGCAGTCAGAGTATCTTCTGGCAAGTATTGATAGGTGCCATACACTTCGCAAGCTTCGTCTCCGGCATAAACTTTAAACCAGGAAATCTTCCGCTTGCCGCCGTAAGCTTTCTCAACGGCAGCATCAAAAACCCGCTGTGCAGCAGGCCAAATATCTACCCCTGTGCCATCTCCCCGAATAAAGGGAATAATGGGATCGTCCGGGACGTTTGGCTCACCGTTGCTAAAGATGATTCGTGATCCGGTAGCAGGGGGCACAATTTTCTCATACATGCTGACAATTCCTAGTGTTACTAAGCGCAAGTGTCTAAGTAAGATTAGCGGATTTCTAAACCTAGAACGATATCTGCTGAAAATAGGTACGGTAAGTTTGCCGTTTTCTGGCGATCGGTTTCTTGTAGCGAAGTGTCTGTGTCTCCCATACGCAAAGTTTCGCTGCTCTGAAGAAAATAGACTTTATCGGAAATTGCTTTGTGGCGCGGCGGAGCCGCGCCACAAAGCAATTTCCAAACCTCGAAACCTTATTTCCGATTAAGTCTAATGTTGAAGATTAAAGAAAATGTTGAAGAATATGTGTAGAAGGACTTAGCGAGCATCAACCCTTCTCTCCTTCCCGGCTAGATAACAGTCGTTAACATGGCAACCGTTTTATAAGTCTATTTTTTTAAAGCTTGGGTATCTGAATGAAGAAGATTTTGATCGTAGATGACGACATCACCTTGAGGACAGCCCTAATTCGATATCTGCAAAATCGGGGCTATTCCGTAGTGGATGCAAAGTCTGGTACAGAAGCCTTGATCGCCATCGAACAAAATCCGCCTGATTTAATTGTGTCAGATGTGATGATGCCCGAAATGGATGGTCTAGAGTTCTGTCGGCGCTTGCGGGCTACGCGATCGGGTCAGCTGATTCCCTTCATCTTTTTGTCGAGCCGCAGCGAAGTCGATGCCCGGATTCAAGGGCACCAGATGGGCGCAGATGACTATCTCGTTAAACCCTTTGAGCCTAAAGAACTGGTGGCAAAAATTGAGTCGCAGCTTGAGCGATCGCGCCGCATTCATTCAGAAATCATTCGCCTCATGCAGCAAACGCCTGTCGCTCCTGAACCTGCCGCGCTGCCGCCATTGCTACCTTTGCCGCTCACCCCTGCCGAAGAAAAGGTGTTTTGGGAAGTCATTCAGGGATTTACTAACAAGCAAATCGGCGATCGTCTATTTGTCAGTCCGCGCACGGTGCAAACCCACCTCAGTAATATCCTCAGTAAGCTTCAGCTAGAGAGCCGATCGCAGCTAATTCGCTATGCTTACGAGCGAGGCTACCGTCCGCCCGTCGAGCAAAAAGCCGAAGAATGAAGGGCTAGATGGTGCCGCTTCCGTATACAGTGGGAGGTGAGCTATTCTCAAATTCGCGCCGCATCGTTTTTGATCCATGCCCGATCTGCAACAATCTAATCCTGGCACCCCCCGTTCTGAGGCAGACCCCAACATTTCTGCCGCCAGCGTTTCAGGCTACATGGCCGATTTGCTCAACCGTCTCAAGTCTGAATCGGCAAAAACTCAGCTCCAGCTAATCCAGGAGTTAGAAAAATCAGGAGAACCAGGGCTGAATGCTTTGATGAGCTTTTTGAGCGATCGCCGCTTGGCTTCTCCCAATCCTGCTTCCCCCAGCCCGATTGAGGGCAAAGCCTATCAAATTTTGCTTGCCTCCGACCAGCCTCTATGTCAGGAGTTTCTGCAAGCCCAGTTTCCTCAAGGTCTAATGTCTGGGCGATCGGAGCGAAACATAGACTATGGCGCTTTGCAGGATTTACTGGCTCGTCAAGAGTTTCAGGCTGCCGATCGCCTGACGATCGAAATTCTGTGCGCCCTAGCAGGAGCCGCGTCAGAACAGCGCAAATGGCTGTATTTTACCGACGTAAAAGATTTGCCAATCGCCGATATGCAAACCATCAACACCCTCTGGCAGGTCTATTCGGAGGGCAAGTTTGGTTTCTCGGTGCAGCGAGATCTGTGGCTGGGAGTGGGCAAAAATTGGGAATCTCTCTGGGTCGTCATCGGCTGGAAGTCTGGAAATGCCTGGACGCGCTATCCCCAGGAGTTTACCTGGAATTTAACTGCACCCAAAGGGCATCTGCCGCTCTCCAATCAGCTGAGGGGCGTACGGGTGATGGCAGCGCTTCTATCGCATCCAGCTTGGGGGTGAGAAGTAGGGTGAGAGGGTGGATGGGTAAGAGGGTGGATGAGGAGCTATCCATCCACCCTCTTACCCATCCACCCTCCTTCTTCCTCACCTCCCCATTGCCTGTCCTGCCAGCCAGCCCGTCGTCCAGGCACTCTGGAAGTTGAAGCCCCCTGTTACCCCATCAATGTCCAGAATCTCTCCGGCAAGGTGCAGCCCCGGACAGCAGCGGCTCTCCATGGTTTTGAAGTCTATCTCCTTCAGATTCACGCCGCCGCAGGTGACAAATTCATCTTTGAAAACGCCTTTGCCCTGAATCTGATAAATTCCCTGGGTCAGTTCTTGGACGATCGAGTTCATTGCCGCCTTAGAGAGGTCAGCCCAACGCGTTTCGCTAGAGATGCCCACACGATCGTTCAAATACTGCCAGAGCCGTCGAGGTAGAGCCACAGGCGGATGCGCGGCGATCGTCTTCTTTGCCTCGGTTAGCTTATAGTTTTGCAATAGCGATCGCACTTGCTCTACAGACTGTTGCGGCAGCCAGTTGACTTGCAGCTTGGCGCAATAGCGACTGTCATACAATGCCCTTGCCCCCCATGCCGAGAGCTTAAGGACTGCGGGACCGCTCATACCCCAATGGGTGATCAGCAAGGCTCCCGTCTGCTCCAGCGGCTTTTGGTCGGGCAGCAGCAGCTTTGCCTGAGCTAGCTCGACCGAGACACCTGCCAACTCTCGGAGCTGGGGGTCAGCAATGTTAAACGTAAATAGCGAGGGGACGGGCGGCTCGATCGTGTGTCCTAGAGCCTTAACTAGCTCATAGCCTTGAGGACTGCTGCCTGTCGCCAGTAGAAGACGATCGCTCCTCAGTTTTTCTCCTGACTTCAACTCTAGTTCAAAGACATCCTCAGCGTGAGATACGGTCTGCACAATTGCACCTGTTCGCACTTCTATCCCTGCATAACGGGCGGCTTGCATCAGGCAATGGACGATCGTTTCTGAGTCGTCGGTAATGGGAAACATCCGCCCATCTGCCTCAGTTTTGAGCTTGACTCCCTGCTGGGCATACCAGGCAACTGTATCTTGAGCCTGAAAGCGGCTGAAGGCTCCCCGCAGGGCTTTGCCGCCCCTAGGATAGTGTTGACTTAGGGTGGCTGGATCGAAGCAAGCATGAGTGACGTTGCAGCGACCGCCGCCCGAAATCCTAACCTTGGCGAGGGGCTGACGACCCGCCTCTAGGAGCGTCACCTGAGCTTGGGGATGGGCAGTGGCACAGGCGATCGCCCCAAAAAATCCCGCTGCGCCCCCACCCACGACAATCACTTTCATAACTGGCTCACTCTTATGACTGGCTGTATAGACATACTTTTATCGATCGCGACAAGATTGCTGTATCATCTCACTGGAGCGTCGCTTACGCTAAAGTCACTCCATCTGCTAGACATCTTGCCCTAGTAATTTTTGCCCCAGTGATGATCTGGATTTAATCTTCGGGAACACTGGTGTTAGTGCAGAAGATTGCAGTTCAAAGGCGAAGATTAGCTTTTGCGACCTTTGTTTTCCAGCCCTTGCTATCTGCCAAGATTGCTGTCTGCCAAGATTGCTGTCTGCCAAGATTATTATTCGCCAAGCTTCAGGAAGATTTCAGTATGTCTCTTGAGAAACTCCAACCCGCTAACCCCCGTGATGTCGGCGTTTACACCCCCTACTACCAGGGGCGCAAAAAAAGCGCCTTGCCTCTGGCTATCAGCCTCTACCAAACGGGAAATTTAGAGGGTCTGCGTAAAATTGAGGGAGGCGAAAGTATTCCTTTCGTAGCGAGTTGGAACGTTTCGACTCTGCCCTCTGAGCTGACCCGCTGCCGTCTGCAATTTGATGGCAGTGCCGATTTAAGCTACGAATTAATGCTGCCGAACTTTGAGTTTGTTGATTTCTTAATCGAAGTACTGTTTACGTTCAAAGGAACCCGCATCGCAGACTTTTCCCAAGGCTTCTATCGTAAGCTACTGCGATTAGACGATTAGGCAATCCTTGTATTCTCAGTAGATCGCAAATTAGGGTTTTGTGGGGCGCGGGGCGCGCCACAAAACCCTAAGGGCCAGCTTTTAGAAAGAATCAGTAGATCGCAGACAGCTTAGCGCCTCCCACGGGAGGCGCTAAGCTGTCTAAGTTTTAGCCTCTTAGTCTCTTAATATCCTTTAGTCTCTTACCCCGACCATGCTCCAATCGGGGCGAAGGTGCTTAGCTTGACGCAGGTAGGAGTGATGAATGCGAACGGCAGGTTCGGGAGTATTGACGTGAATAAGGCAGCGGATGCAGCGCTCCAAACTGCCTTCCACATACATTTGCTGTACATCTAGAAGGGCAACATTTTGCCAGTGGGGTCTTTCGCGGGCGATCGCCGCAGGGTAAACAGCATCCAGATCGCGGGTGGCGGAGAAGGTCACGCTGACAATATCGTCGGGATCAAGGAGATTGCGATCTTCTAATTCATTCAAAAGCTCGGTGACGGCTTCTCGAATCGCCTCCACTGTATTGTCTGAGGCTGTTGTTGCCCCCCGAATTGCCCGCACTTTCCAGCCCACGTTCAAGTCCTCCAGATGATTGTTATAGAGATCGCCATTTGCATATTACCCATTCCTGAGCTTGTCCCTGCATCAAGGGCGACGCATTAGGGGCGATACATCCACAAAGGTAGCCCATTCGTCGAGAGTTCAAACTCTAGCCAACTTGTCCCAGCCGCGATTTTTGAGCCAATTTGGCTACGACCGGGCAAAAAACGAGTCCAGCCGCTTTTTTTCTCGCCCAGCGTACAGCATTGGGTTTTTTCGGGATCAAGCCCTGCCAGTTCAGCAGCCCAGCGCCTTGCATCTTCCTCGGTGCCTAGGCGATCGACCATGCCTAGCGCCATAGCCTGCTGTCCGGTAAAAATCCGTCCGTCGGCAAAACTTTTGACGGTTTCGACCGCAAGATTTCTGCCTTCGGCAACGGTCTGGACAAACTGCTCGTAGCTGCTGTCGATCAGATCTTGCAAGATGATTTGTTCGGGATCGCTAAGGGGGCGATCGAATGCCAGAATATCTTTGTAAGGTCCTGATTTGACCACCTGAAACGAAACGCCGACTTTATCCAGCAGTCTCTCCAGGTTGTTCCCCCGCAGAATCACGCCAATGCTGCCCGTAATCGTGCCAGGATTCGCCATAATGTGGGTGGCTCCCATGCCGATGTAGACCCCGCCTGATGCCGAAATATTGCCATAGCTGGCGACAATCTTCATCTTTTCTCGCAGCCGCTTCAAGGCACTGTAGATTTCTTGGGAGTCGCCCACCGTACCGCCAGGGCTGTCAATGCGCAGTAGCAGCACCGGAAATTTTCTCTCTTCGATAGTCTTGAGGGCTTCTAGCACCTGCTTGCGGGTAGAGCCAGCGATCGCCCCCGTCACTTCAATGCGGGCAATCTGTTTGCGAAACCGAGGCTTAAAAGGCCAAATCATGCGCTGTCATCATCCGTAATGCGTTCTTTAGGTAATCTAGCTTACTTAAGGGATCAGGAAAGCTGTTTTTCAAGAAGGCTGCTTAAACACATCGGTTTAAGACATTTTTGGCGAGAATGGGCTATGACTGCCTAATCGGATTAACCTATCGAATCGACATTATGACGCAGCAAATACCGATCGTTCCCGCTAGCTCGTTTCCCGAAACGGCTTGTTCTGAGACTCAGCCCATTCGACTTCTGGTGCTGGATTTAGATGGAACGGTTGTGGGATCATCTAATCAAATTCGTCCGGCAGTGAAACGGGCGATTCAGGCAGTGCAGGCAAAGGGAGTGCAGGTGGCGATCGCCACAGGGCGCATGTATCGATCGGCTTTACGGTTTCATCAGGATCTGGATTTACATCTGCCGCTGATGAGTTATCAAGGAGCGCTGATCAAAAATCCTGCCGATGAAATAATTTCGCGGCATTTGACAGTTCCCAGAGAGTTGGCGCTGCAATTGCTAGATTATTTCGACCAGCCCGATCTGCGTCAGCGGCTGTCGGTTCATGCTTACATCAACGATCGCCTTTATGTCCGCGAACTTACCCCCGACTCCGTTGACTATGCCGAACGCAGCGATATTGAACCTAATGTGGCAAATCTGCACGAGGTGGTAGCTGAACAGGAGCCTACTAAGCTTTTGGCGCTGTGTGAACAGCCCGCGCTCATTGATCAAGTGTTGGATTCACTGCGCCAACGCTACAGCCCTGACCAGCTTTACTTCACGAAGTCCGTCGCCACCTTTTTTGAAGCGACTCATCCCGCTGCCAATAAAGGGAATGCTGTGCAGCATCTAGCCGAAAATGTCTTGGGATTGCGATCGGAAAATGTTATGGCGATCGGTGACAATTTCAACGATCTGGAGATGATTCAGTATGCAGGTGTAGGCGTGGCAATGGGCAGTGCGCCAGATGCCGTGAAAGCTTCTGCTAATTGGGTTGCACCGGATGTGGAATTGGATGGCGCGGTTGCGGCGATCGAGCAGTTCGTTCTAAGCCCTAAGCTTTAAGCCCTCAGCTCTAAGCCTAAGCAAAGCGTCCGCTATCCTTCATTCTTCAGACAAAAGCAAAAGTCGTCTAAAGTGAGCTGCCCCCCCAAGGCATGGATTGTGATGCGATGGATATTGGCGGCGCTTAAGACCAGTTGGGCGTTAGGGTGATTCGGTTTGTCAAAATTCTCTGCTGCTATCAAACCTGAGTCTTCCATCAGATCTGCCCCTAGCGCAAGGTTTGCACCCTCTGTTTCAGTGCGGGCGATCGCCTGATTCTCTGCATCAAATGCCGTTAGCACCGCCCGACGCGAACTCGTGACAAAACCGCTTACAAAGCTAGCGGGTCGTAAAAATGTGGCTTCTAAATAGCCATTCTTGGGAGCGCTCATGAGCACCATATTGCCTGAGTAAGCTGGATAGCTGGGATTAGAGGGGCTTATGGCGATCGTGTTGGCAAACACCACTCCCCAATCTGCAAACTGGCGATCGACGGACTCGAAGCACTGGAGACTTTCCATATCTAGCCGGATGCAAGTTACTGCCACACCTTGCTCTAAGCCCAAATCTATGGCTTGAACTGAGACTTGAACTGACTGAGGAGCCGCGCCGACTGTCTCTGCCAGATCAGCCCAGGCGGTCATTGGGCTAAATGGCGTAACAGGCTCTGCCCAGATATTTAATGATTCAACCATAGATCCCCCAATGGTATTCGCCGTTGTAAAAAAGCCTGATTGCCGCCCTCAGCTGAAGGACACCTGTGTTCGCCTGGGATCGCCGCTTGCAGTAGGTGGCAAAGATCGACTGAATCTCGATCTGAATAAACAGACTACAGCTGCATCAGCGATTCCTACAGCAGCAATTCTCACTCTCCAAAACAGGCAATTTAACAGGTTGAGTTAATCGCCAAGAACGTTGTACCACACCTTAAAAATGAGCCTGATGCTTCAGAACTCGGCTTGTGGCACTGTATTTTGGCATTAGTATTTTGCTATTAGCAATTTGGTATGAGCACTCCTGATATGGGCACCCCTGACATAATTAATGTGAATTAATTTCGGTCGATAGATCATCCAACAACTTTGTAACAGTTCTATAACGATCGTCACTCACGCCGCGTCAAGAACCAAACAGCGTCAAGAACCAAACAGATTGAAGCCTATAGCGTGGACTGGATTGCGATCGATCTTTCTACGCTAGCTTTCCCCATGCACCTAAACCAACCAGACTCGAAATGAGGTGATGCACTTCACTGAAATTATGACTGATTTAATCTTGAGAATGCGTTCAGCCTGCACAGTTCGTAATGTGATGGCAGCAGGTCAAAAGCTCTGAACTTCGATCGCTGGGCTTCGATCGTTTATAGTTTTGGTATAAAACGTAGCTCTTTGCTAGATACCTAGACTCAATGTGTCAAGATCTACGTATCAAGTTTTGCCGTGCCAGGAGGCTCATTGTTTAAGAAGCTCATTGTTTAAGAAGCTCATTGTTTAAGAAGCTCATTGTTTAAGAAACTATTTGTCAGGACTTAAACTCGCTTCACACCCTTTGCACCCGAACTTAGCACAATTTATAAAATCTTCACACTACTTCTGCGGCGAGGCAGTTTTTGTATGCTCCAACCCCCTGGTTTTAGTCAACAGTCGCTCACGACCAGTCTGGGTACTCTAACTTATTACAGCGCTGACCCAACCTTTTGGCATCAGACTCTCACAGATGCTCCGACACTGGTGTTTCTGCATGGGTTTGGCGGCGGCTCTTCGGCATACGAATGGTCAAAGGTGTATCCAGCCTTTGCGGTAGACTATCGCGTGGTTGCGCCCGATCTGCTGGGATGGGGGCGATCGGAGCATCTCGCTCGCAACTACCAGGTTGAAGACTATCTGACGACAATTAAGGAATTCCTAGAGCAGATTAGCACCCAACCTACTACAGTGATTGCCTCTTCTCTGACGGCGGCAATGGTGGTACGCGTGGCGATCGCCTATCCGCGTCTCTTCAAATCTTTGATCCTGACGACTCCTTCGGGTCTATCTGACTTTGAGAAAGACTACAGCCGCAGCTTTTTTGCGCAGTTGGTCAGCACCCCTGTCCTCGATCGCATTCTCTACAGCACGGGCTTAGCGACAAGTGGCGGCATTCGCAGCTTTTTAGAGAAGCGGCAGTTTGCCCGCTCTAATCGGGTGTCGCAAGAAATGGTGGATGCCTACCTCACTTCAGCGCAACAGCCTAAAGCTGAGTACAGCGCCCTTTCTTTCGTACGGGGTGATCTGTGTTTTGATCTGGCGGAGTATATGCCGAGATTGACCACGCCCACGGCAATCATTTGGGGCAAGCAGTCTCAGTTTACTAGCTACGAAATTGGGCAGCGGTTGGCAGAGCTAAATCCCAAGGCAATTAAGGCACTCGAAATCCTCGAAGATGTGGGATTAACGCCGCAGCTAGAGCTTCCGGCAGTCACAATCGGCTTAATTCGCAAATTTTTGACGATGCTTTAGAGGTCTGTCAAGTGTTAACTGACGTGCTGATGGGGATGAGGGATGAGTAGATGGGTGGATGGGAATCTCACCTACCCATCCACCCATCTACCCATCCACTCATAATAAGGGCGCAGGAATCTGGTAGAAGGCGATCGCGCTTTCCCAAGAAACAACCCGATTAGCCAGTTGGGTCATGGCTTTGCGAACGGTTTCCACCTCGCTGTGAGAGAGCGATCGGCTCAGGTGATCGCCATAGCTGGGGCGATCGCCTCCCGCACTAAACCAGCGGTCTAGCAGCGCAGGAGTCACGCGCAAATCAGTTGCATAGTGTTCAAGTTGCAGAGAGGCGGCTGGGGCAATTGCCTGAAACTGCTTCAGCAATTTATCGGCATCCCAATTCATCAGGGGATCGGCAGCATTGTGATAGATAGCTTCTTCGGCATCCTGAAGGCGCTGTAATAGCTTTTTTGAGAGGAGATTAGCTTCCAATAGACGGTAGAGCCGCTGGGTCTGGCGAGAGACGGTTTCAGCAAGCAGGAGCCGTCCGTCTGGGTGCAGCCAGGGGAGGAGCGATCGCACTCTTTCCAATTTGTCTTCTGCTGTGAGAACATTGCGTCCAATAATGCGATCAAATTTAATGCGATCGCATTTTAGATCATCCGCTAGCTGCTGAGGTAAATCTTGCAATGAGACTTGCAGGATAACAGGACGCGAGAGTTCTGGCAGCATTGTTGCCTGCTCCTGCAAAGCTATGGCATCGGCTGAATTCCAAACGCAAGAGTACACGCCGCCTTCCGGGACACGCCGTAAAGCCTCCCAGGTGAGCAAGCCGCTTCCTGCATTCAGGTCAAGAATGACATGATGGCGCTGTAGATGGGCGAGGGAAAAGAGGCGATCGCGCACCTCTCCCAACCTGGCTCCGGTCTGGCTCAAAGTTCGCTGAAGCCAGCGATCCATACCCGAATCCGTTGGGCTAAAGGTCAGGACTTCCGGTAGCGCCATCCCCTCTACCGCCGCCGCTAGCTGCGCCTCTCGCCGCTGTGCTACCTGCTGCTGAATCTGATTTTCGTAGCCGCGATCGCTGGGCTGATAAAACACCTGTCCCTGAAGGCTATTGGGCAAATACTGCTGCGCTATCCAATGCTCCCGATAGGAATGGGGATAGAGATAGTTTGCGCCATGCCCAAAACTATGTTTGTCTCGATTGGAGTCGCGTAGGGGGTTGGGCACCTCAGATTCTCGCTCTTGCTCTACGGAGGCTAGGGCATCAAAGAAGCCCATGACGCTATTGGATTTGGGGGCAGTTGCCAGGTAGAGGGCGGCTTGTGCAAGCGGATAGCGACCTTCGGGCATACCAACGCGATCGAAGGTTTCGGCACAGGCATGGACGATCACCACGGCATTCGGGTCGGCAAGCCCCACATCTTCTCCCGCCAAAATCAGCATCCGTCGGAAGATAAAGCGCGGATCTTCCCCGGCATAGACCATCCGCGCCAGCCAGTACAGTGCCGCATCGGGATCTGATCCGCGCAGGCTTTTGATGAAGGCGCTGATCGTGTCAAAATGCACGTCTCCTTCTTTGTCATACAGCACGGCACGCTGCTGAATCGATTCTTCCGCGATCGCCATCGAGATCTGAATCACGCCATCGGCATCGGCAGACGTAGTTTCTACCGCCAGCTCCAGGGCATTCAGCAGGGCACGGGCATCGCCATTGGCAACATTCACCAGATGGGCACAGGCATCAGCCTCTATTTGGACTTTGAGTTTGCCGTAGCCATGCTCCCCATCGTGCAGCGCCTGATCGATCACTCGCTCCAAATCCTTTTCCTGCAAAGGCTTGAGCTGAAAGATCCGCGATCGACTCACCAACGCCTTATTCACCTCAAAGTAAGGATTCTCGGTCGTGGCTCCAATCAAAATCACCGTGCCGTTTTCCACCCAGGGCAGCAAGGCATCCTGCTGGGCTTTGTTGAACCGATGCACCTCATCGACAAATAGAATGGTGCGCTGGCTGTACATACCCAGCTTTTCTTGAGCCGTGGCGATCGCCTCTCGAATTTCCTTTACTCCAGCCAGCACGGCGTTGATGGAGATGAAATGGGCGCGAGTGGTGTTGGCAATAATCCGAGCCAGGGTCGTCTTTCCGGTGCCCGGTGCCCCATAGAAAATCAGTGAAGAGATCTGATCCGCCTGAATGGCTCGACGCAGCAAGCGCCCTTGACCGATAATGTGATCTTGCCCGATAAATTCATCTAGCGATCGCGGTCGCATCCTTGCCGCCAGGGGCGCTTCGGTGTCGATGAGATGCTGGCGATGCTGTTCAAACAAAGACATAGCTACTGTTCAGGACGATCGCCCCACCTTACCAAACGATCGCCATCTCCAGCACAAATCCCGGTAAGACCTGCTCACCTGAGAGGGAAGCCGGATTTTCTAATGTTTCTACCTCTTGATCCTGACGATAAATCTCAACCCGGCGAGACTGGCGATCGATTAGCCAGCCCAACCTTACGCCGCTCTCCCGATACTCGCGCATTTTGGCTTGCAGATCCGATAGAGCATCGCTGGGCGACATCAGCTCTAGGACAAAATCGGGGGCGATCGGCGGAAACTTTTCTTTCTGCTCGGCGGTCAGCGCGTCCCAACGATCTTGGCGTACCCAGGCAATATCAGGCGATCGCGTTCCTCCACCTGGCAGCTTAAACCCTGTCGAAGAGTCAAAGAGTTTGCCTAACTTAGCTTGCCGATTCCAATTGCCAAAGTCTACTGAAGCTTCGAGGTTACGATTGCCTGTTTCACCGCCTGTAGGTGACATGATGAGTAAATCTCCTCGGCTGTTGCGTTCAAACTTGATCTCTGGATTGGTACGGCACAGTTCATAAAACTGGTCGTCCTGCATATCCAGAACTCTTCGTAGGTCAACAGTATAGACGGTCATAGGGCTTGCGGCTTAGGGCTTGTGGTTTAGAGCTTGTGGCTTAGAGCAAACGGAGAATCAGCATAGCCCCATGATAGCGCCAGTCAATTCAGGGAAAAGCCCATTTGCTGCAAGCCCTGCCGCAGCCGATCGCCCTCTAGAGAATTCTGCTGGTCATGCAGCGCGATCGCCTTCTCAAATGCCTCCAAACCTTCTGGCACACGCCCCAACTTCAGCAGCACCACGCCCAAATTTTGGTAGGCTTCGGCATAGCTGGGGTTGAGAATAATTGCCTGCTGATAATGGGCAATCGCTTCTACCATTTGACCCAGCGCCTTCAGGTTCATACCTAAGTTGTAGTGACCTGCGGCAAAAGCAGGATCAATCGCCAGCGCCTTCTCAAACAGCGCTTTTGCGCCCGCTAAGTCTCCTTTGGCTTGCAGCAAGCTACCAAGATTGTTGTATGCCCCTAGCTTTAGGGATTCCAGGAGGGGTTGCGCGATCGCCAGATGGTAATGCCGCTCTGCTTGAGGATAGTTCTGCAATCGGCTCTGGGCAATGCCCAGGTGATAATGCAGTTCGTAGCGTACGGGCGGATTTGAGGGCAATTTCAAGCCGCGTTGCAGCAGTTCAACCCCTCGCGCCCAGTCATCCATCTGCACGTAAAGCGCCCCTAGCTTGCTGCACACATAGGCATCGTCAGGATGATCAGCAAAGAAACCCTCCATGGTGGTGCGAGCTTTCTCTAGCTTATTGTGGCTGGCGATCGCCCCTGGCTCATAGCCGTAGTGCAAAATTGCTACGTCGGAACAGTTGATCACCTGCCAGTGCGGTTCCTGCGTCATGAGCTGCGCCACGCTGTCGTCCACCATGGCGTGATAGGGGCGAGAAAACCGGATTGCCGGATGGTTGCGAAACAGGCGAGAGACGAGGGAATAGGGCGATTGGGTTGCGCCAATTTCATGCCGGATCAGATTAACGACGATCGCCTGCTCCTGCTGGATTACCTGTCTCAATGTTGAGATGATTTCTGGAGCTAAAACCTCATCGGCATCCAAGACTAAGATCCAGTCGCCTGTGATATATTGCAGCGCCTCGTTGCGGGCATCTGAGAAACTGTTGTTCCAGGGAAAATGGTAGACCTGTGCGCCGAAGGAGCGGGCGATCGCCACGGTCGCATCGGTGGAGCCAGTGTCCAACACGATCAGTTCATCCACGGCATCTTTGACGCTCTCTAAACAGCGCGGCAGATTTTCTGCCTCGTTTTTGACGATCATGCAGAAGCTAAGTTTCATTGCCCTGTAGCTATGAGGTTCCATCGATCGTAGCAGGCATACTCCAGCAAACTTCACTGAAGCTTAATGGAATTAGAAGCAAGTTTGCCGGAAACAGAGGAGTAATTGCCAGAATAGTAGGATGGTGTGTGGGGCTAATCAGCTGCAAGTTGAGTGTAGAGATTTTTAAGCAGTTTAACCCTATGGCTAAAACAATTCCGACCCTGTCTATTCCTCTACTGTTGGCAACGCTGTCGGCAACGCTGTTGGGTATCGCCTGGGCACCTGCTCAGGCATCTCCCGTGCCCCCTAGCTTGAGAGAATCGGCGATCGCCTCCAACTCGGCAAGTCTCTCCTCTGAAATATTGCAGCAAAGCTGGACAGCCTACAAACAGCGTTTCATTCAAGCCGACGGGCGCGTGATTGATTGGGAAAGCAAGGCGCGCTCTACCTCCGAAGGGCAAGCCTACGCCATGCTCAGAGCCGTTTTGGCGAACGATCCAGACACCTTTTCCCAAACGCTTCAATGGGCAGAAAACAACTTGAAGCGGACGGATAGCGGCGATTCGCTGTGGTCATGGCAATGGGGGCAAAGCGATCAGGGCGAATGGAAGGTTTTAGACCGCAACTTTGCGACCGATGCTGACGTGGATGCCGCAACGGCACTCATTTTGGCAGCGCGGCGCTGGAATCGACCTGACTATCTGACACTGGCACAAACCAAAATCAAAGATGTGTGGCAGCTAGGGACGATCGCTCTTCCTGATTCCCGTTCCGGCCATACATCCCGCTACTTATTACCTGGGCCACTCAGCGCATTTCAGCCGCAGCCCAACCAGATCTATTTCAACCCGTCCTATTTCGCGCCCTACGCGTTTCGGCTCTTTGCTCAAGTGGATTTAGAGCGAGACTGGCTAGGCATGGTAGACAGCAGCTATCGGGCGTTGGAAGAGTCTAGCGGCGTGTCGCTTGTGGGATTGCCCAGCGATTGGGTAGCGCTAAACACCGATACAGGCAGATTTGGCGCTGTGCCTACTACCAGCCATTTGCGCAGTATGTATAGCTTTGATGCCTGCCGCGTCTGGTGGCGAATGTCGCTAGATGCCGCCTGGTTTAACGAACCAAGAGCTAAAGCCTATCTCCAAAAGCATTTGCAGCCTTTGGCAGAAATGTGGCGATCGCGTCAATCCATTCCCGCCCGCATCACGCTGTTGGGCACCCCGATCGCCAGTTACGAAACGACTAGCCAGTACGCCATGCTCTACCCGGCATTTCAAATCGTTGATCCAGCGATCGCTGAGCAGATTCGTCAGCAAAAGCTGCTGCCTACCTATAAGGACGGCATTTGGGACAATGACTCCGCCTACTATGTACAAAATCTTGCCTGGTTTGGTCTGTTTCCCGCCACTGAAGTGGCGGCAAGCTGGCTTCGGTAGCCGCTTTGTCAATCTAACCGCCTAACCGCCACAGCCACAGTCTGCTTCTGGCGGCACAGTGGTGATGGACACAGACAGCCTGTAGGAGTTAGCGGCAGCAGCACGGCTCTGAAGCTTGACGTAGTAAGTGCCTGGGCGGAGGCGACGATAGGCTGAAAGCGTTTCTTCTCGCGGCGCAATGTTGCCTGCCTGCGGCTTTCTTTGGGAAATGTAGAAGCTGCCGTTTTCATTCAGGACAGCTTTGTAGATCGGATTTGACGATCGATTCAAAAAAGCAAGCTTGACGTTGCTGACGGCATCGATCGTGAAGCTATAAAAATCTGAGTCGCTACGGCTAACGCTGTCTCGGACAGTACGCGTACCGGGGAACGTTCCTAAAGCAGTGGCTGTAGCCTTAGTATTCCCAGCTGTGTCCAGACTTGCTCGTCCCTGACTGCGATAGCTGTAGGAATGCCCAAAAGTATCTGCTGGCGCTAAACGAGCCGAAGATTGATTTTGCAGCTGATTTTGCGCAGAGGATGCAAATTTCTGAGGTGTAAGTTTCAATGTGCCAGTGTCCTTAGTGAAGCGTCTTTTGAGAATACTACGATCGAGGGACGATCGAGGTTGGATGACTCTCAGCTTAGAATTCCCGCTAAGCCGACAAAATCAAGCCATAACATGGGTTATGGCCCTACGTAATTGAGTTAGGACAAGTTATTTTTTGAGAGCCTCGCGGAGCGAGGCTCTCAAAAAATAACTCATTTGGATCTAAGCGCGTAGCGCTATAACTATTCATACTTGCGATCGTTGATCCATAAATTCGTGAGAATTGCATTACCGCTACTGTCTACTTTGATATCTACCTTCAAGTTCTGCTGCGTCTGATTTTGGGTTTGATTTTGGGTCTGATTTTGGGTTTGGATTTGCGCCTGACGGATGTTGTCATTGATCTGCTCTCGCTGATCTTCAGGCATGTAGTAAGTTTCTAGCCCGTAGGCAATACGCCAGCCATTATATTCTCCTTTGAGAGCAACTTGGTTAGAGGGGAGATTGGTGGGGCGATCGCCACTGATTTTCACGGGTTTCCAAGCTGGAGGCGAGGCTACATTTGGCTTGTCAGGTGTTTCTGAAACAGGTGCTTCTGAAACAGGTGCTTCCAAGACAATATAGAAGTTGGCATTTTGCCCCTGAGGCTGTTGGCTAAACCAGGTTCCGCCCGGAAGCTTGCTGAGGGAAGCCAGATCGGAAATGTTGTAGCTTAGCGTTTGAGAATAGCCGCGCAGCAAATCATAGGGATCGACTGGAACCGTTTGCAGAGTCACCGTTTTGCCAGAGACATAGGTGTAGGTGTTCTGAACTGGAGCTGCCAAAATCAGAACGGCTTGTAGGGCAAGGGGAACCCACAAGCGCCAGCCAGGAAGCCTATGAGCGGGAGCTAAGGCAATGTCCGGTGCGGCATCGGGTTGAGCGGTTGGGATTAGCGCTTTAGGATTGAGGGCATCCGGGTTTAGCGTTTCGGGGAATACCTCAGAGTTGGGCTGGGGCGCTTCGGGTGGTATGGAAGCCATAGGATTTCCTTTTGAGAGGGTATGTTTGAGAGGGTATAGATGAGTTAAGAAGCTTAGTGTGGCGATCGAGTCACAATCTTGCGCTCAAACCACAGCCCTGACAGGATGACGCCTACGCCACAGAGGGCAAACGCAACGGATTTGAGGAGGAGTCCGGTGTCATACTCCAACATACGGCTGAGAATGCCCAGTACTAGCAGCGACATACCCACCCAAAAAGACTGGCGATCGCTCAATGCCAGCCCGTCTCGAATCAGCCCGATCGCCAGCAAAAACAGCAAAATATTGAAAATTAAGATGGCAACGGGGGCAATGGGGTGAACCTCAAAATGCAGGATAAAGACTCCAGCCATCAGCCCTAATATGGCGGCTATGATGCCGCTATTGAGAAACTTTTCCTGAAAGCGCGATCGCCGTTTTTCCTGCAATAACTCCAGCCATCCCAGCCCTGCGACAAGGCTGAAGAGCAGCGCATCTACCATGGGCTGCCAGTTGAGCGCAGACCTCGCCGCATTGGATACTCCCATGAAGTCTTGCCAGCCTCCCCGAAAGGAGAAGAGGTAGAGGCTAAAGCTGAGAGAGGCGATCGCGAGTTTACGGGCAATGGGCGAAAAGGAGTCAGGCTGGAAAGTGGGCGGGAGGGAACGGGGCGATCGCGTCAAGCGCCACCTAGACGGATAGCTCCAGAGCAGTGCTGAAGGCAGGGTAAAGGCGATCGTCATGAGCCAGCCAGAAGCGGATGCACCCCATGAAATTAGGGGCATGAAATTGAGAACTAAAGCAGTGGCAATCAGCAGGGCGCTCAAGCCAAACAAAACGCGCGATCGGCTCCAGTGGGCAAGGGGGATAAAGATAAGGGCGATCGCTAAGGGCATATGCATGACCAGAAGCTGCAATGGAAAAGAAGCTTGTCCGCTTGTCCAATCTAGCCAGCCTAGCCAATAGCCTAAGCCAATCAAAATCAAAGAGAGGATGCCGAGAGAGACTAATCTCAGCCCATGTGCCATCATGGCTACGCCTAGCCCCCAGACCAGCAGCAATTCATAAAAATCGCCGCTCTCATGAAACATTTGAGACATGAGGGCAAGATTGGCTCCCAAGATCAAAGCCCCCAGCAGCAGCAAGCCATGCCCTAGCTTTTGGTAGCCCGGTTTTTGGTAGCCCGGTTTTTGAGAGGCTGATTTCTGGGAAATCCCAGGAGTGGGCGATCGCCATAGATAAAATCCGGCAGCATTGACGCCCACAAATAAACTCAGCAGCAGCGTCACCCTAAAGCCCCGCGACCAGGCTTGCCAATTGGCGGCAACAAAGGTGATAACCGCCAAACCAAGCAAAATTCCCCCCAAGCCCATGAGAATAGTGACGAAGCGGTTGCTAGCATCTTTTTCTAGGGTCTGAAGCTGATAGCGTTCTGATAGCCGATCATAGAGGGCGGCATCAATTAGCCCTTCTGACCACCATTTTTCGGACTCTTGGCGGAGCTGACGACGAAACTTTTCTGTCACCATTACTTTGTTCCTGTTTTTTGTCACCCGTGAGCGATTTTGGGTATTGCTGAATCTGGGGATGATTTTTTTTGAAAAGGGCGCGGAGCGCCCTTTTCAAAAAAAATCATCTACAAAACTAGCAACGCCCAATTTTGAATAGCTCTAAAGTATGACCAATGGGGAGATATTATAGACCTTAAGATATTCAAGTTCTCGCAGGTTAAAGTTAAGTTGAGGGACAGTTCGTTGACCTGGTACTGTTGGGTGCTGCCCGTAGCTACTCAAATGCTGCTGCGATCGCCCTTAAACCTCCCATCAATCCGCAAAATTCTCGATATTCCTTGAGTTACTATCATCAGCAACCTAACGTTTTTTCAGTTTCCCAGCTCAGCAAATTACGAGATAAAATTCTGCACTGTCCGTATTTTGTGACGAATAACCTCAATCGAGACTTTATCGGCACAAAGGGCTTCTCGGTGGTGTTTCGGCGATCGCATATCTCTGAAGTGGAGCGGCAGTTTCCCTTCTTCAAGCGCTATTTAGACGTGGCGCTTCAGCCAGACTGCAATGCGTTTTATTTGAATCCGTTGCAGCTGCGAGAAGGTTCCCAAGTGTATCCCCATATCGATCGCTCTTTGCGTTCCTATTGCAAGACGATCGAACCGCCCGATGTGGTCAGCGTTCTGTACATTCAGGTGCCCGAAGGAATGCGCGGGGGAGATCTGGTGTTACGCGATCATCGGCGACAGGTCGGACAGATTCAGCCCCAGGCAAATTCGCTGCTGCAATTTCAGGGCAATCTGACGCATTCAGTCACTCCTGTCGAGACGGTTGGCTTTCGGCTGAGTCTGGTCTGCGAACAGTACAATCTGGTGGAAACTGAGCTGGAAGAAATTCCAGAATTTACGGTGGAATCTAGAGCCACAAAGGTAAAGCTGAAGCTTTGAGGGTTTTGGTGAATCAGGCATGATTTTTTTGAGAGGGTCGTCCCCTCAAAAATTCATGCATAAAGCCAGAAACGCCGCTTTGAGCAAGCAGCCATCGCTTCCTCGGATCACCCTCGACGCACACGCGTGATCACTGTCCAACCTTCCGCCTCGCCGAGAGACTTAACTGCCCTTAAATTCAGTTGAGTTAATGCCGATTTATCCAGAAGCAGGTAGGGGTGGGGCGATCGCCGCCAAATTCGCTTAAGCCGCTGTGGGTCAGCCAGATGGATGGGGCGATCGCTGTAGAAATTTAAAGAGGGGCGGTTGTAAGGATAGGAGGTGTAGACCTTCTCCCCCACAGGCACTTGCTGAATCAGAGCGGCTACAGGCTTGACAGGATATGCCTCTGCCAATTCCCAAACCCAGTGCCCCGAAGCCACGAATAGCAGCAGCGAAACATAGGTTCCCCAGATCAGCACAGGCAAAAATTGAGAATCCCGCTGAGTCAGCAGAACGGCAGTTGCGCTCAAGGTCAGGGCGATCGCCCCAAACACAATCTGCACATCCGCTTGCGCCCTAAAACCAAAATAGATTACTCCAACCCAACCCACGAGCGCCAAGCAGGTAAACAGCCATACCCAAACGCGGCTGTAGAGCGGGGCAGGAAATTGTTTCACGCCAATATGCTTACCCTGCTGCCACAGCTCCGAGACGGCTGCCCCCTGAATCAGCGCCAGAGCCGGGTAGAGTGGCAGAACATACCAGGGCAGCTTAGTTGCCATCAGTGAAATGGCGACCAGATAGAGGCCACCCCAGACGATCGCCAGTTTTGCCCAGCTCAAGCTGCGGTTTTCCCACGCTAACTTGCACCCCATTGGCAAAAACAAGATCCAGGGCGCGTCATGTTTCAAAACCTCCAGCAGATAGAACCAGGGTGCGCCACCATGCTGTTCCACATCTGTCCAGATTCGCTGCAACGACTGATTAACCAGATTGTTGCCCCAAAAAGCTTGCCCATAGTGCAGCCACTGCGCTCCGTACCACAGCGCCACAGGGATATTGCCCAAAAGCAGCCCCAGCCAAAGAACAGGCAGCTTCAGCAGACGCGGCGTATCCCAGGCAAGAAACAGCAGCGCGATCGCCCCCAGCAAGACTCCCATCATGACGCCTTTGGTCAGGCAAATTAGCCCCAGACTCACGCCCATCAGCAGCGTGTAGCGGCTGTCCCGACGCGATCGCAGTGTTCCCAGCAGCAGCAGCGTCAGAAAACAGAGGGTTGCCCCATCTAGCATGGCAAGCCGACCGTTGCGAATAACAGGCAGCGAAGTCAGATAAATCAGGGCTGCGAAAACGGCTGCACGTCGCTGAAAAATCTCGCGCCCAATGCCATACAGCAGGGGCACTGAAATTGCCGTCAGCAGCGCTCCTGGCAAGCGCGCACTCCATTCGCTCACGCCCAAGAGCCTATAGAAAATCGCCACCATGCCATGTACCAAGGGCGGCTTATTCAGATAGGGTTCACCCCATAGCGTCGGATAGAGCCAGGTTTGCCATCCGTCAATCTCGCGAGCAACCTGCGCTACCAAACCCTCATCCCAGTCACGCAGCGCCAATCCGCCTAGATTTAGCGTAAAAAGAGCGATCGCCAGGACGCCTAAGCCCAGACTCCAGGCTCGGTCAATTTGGCGATCGCTCCATTGGCTCCATAGAATCCTTTGTAAAGGCATGAAGTAAAGGCATGAAATTCCAGATCAGAACTTCCCCGAACTAGGACTCTCGACGTAGTGCCGACTCCACCTGACCAAATTCTTGATCCAGGCGCTTCTTCAGTTTTTCGGGGACAGGACGATTGGGGTAGGAGGTATAGTGACCCGCCAGAGAGTTCAGCGCAGTTCGCATCGTCGTGAAGGAGTTGAGCTTGCTCAAGGCTCCATCTTTGCGATAGCGAGAGAAAAAGTCGTTGATTTGACTCTTAGCTTGCTCTTGGGCTGCTCCTCTTTCGGGTGCGTCTTTGGACAGCGCCAGAGAGGTTTTGAGGGTCTGAATTAGCCCCAAGGTGTCTTGGCGGTAGTCCCCTGTCAACCCAGTTGACGATGCGTTAGAGCAACCCATTAAACCGACTACCAACACTAAAGTCAGAGCTAAAAAGCGAGACAAAAATCTTTTCATAAAACCTCTTTCACAAAGCCTAGTCTTTGATACAGCAACCGCTAAGGCGGTTAGGACGGGGACATATGGGTGGGGCGTTTCGCGCCCCACCTATATGTCCTGAGCAAACTGGCGACAGCCATAACATCTGATGAGAACGCGCGGCAACTTTCTCTCATCACAGCTGGCAGAAAGCAAACGTTCTTGGCTATTTTATCGTGATTGGGGTACGGAAGGGCGATCGCCTCTTACCCTTCCGCTTGCGCCTGCCGCTTCCGCTCACTCAGCTTCAGCAAGATCTCTGCATGAACTTCGCGAGTGATGGGATAAAAATACGCCAGGATCAGACCCACGATCAGCGCAACAGTGGGTAAAGGCCCGATCGCCAGTCGGATGGCCAGCATAGCGCTTTCGGGCTGCACAGGGTTAGGCTGGCTAGCGCTACTCTCCACAAATCCTGCCAGGTTTAGCGTTTGCCCAATTACAAACAGACCGATCGCCAATCCAATTTTTTGCAGCAGCACCATAAAGCCATAGAAAACGCCTTCTCGTCGTTGTCCGGTATTCAGCTCATCTAGCTCAATTACATCTGGAATCATTGACCAGGGAATTAGGTAGGCGGTAGATACGCCAACGCCCGCCATGACTGCCAGCGGATACATCAGTGCCGACTGGTCAGGTCTTAGAAAAAACAGACCCGCCTGAGCAATAATCCATAGCACCATACCCATCGCGTAAACGGCTTTCTTGCCGAGTCTGGCGCTGACGGCACTCCAGACAAACAGCATCAGTAGCGCAGTGCCCTGCACGGCCAGCGCCACCAGCGTGAAAGTGCCTGAAGATAGACCCAGCCAATTCACCACAAAGTAGGGCAGAATAGCAGCCGTAATTTGCACCCCCAGCCAGGAGCAAAGGTAAATGCCGATCACGTACAGAAAAGGGCGATTGCTGAACGCAATTCGCAGCTGTTCTTTGTAGGGCAACGACTCAGAGCTTTCTATGGGGGCGATCGATTGCGCCATCCTACGGCTTCGTGCCCGCGTTCCAAACACGCACCAGTAAAGGGGTATCGTGGAGAGTAAGGCACAGATGGCACCCAGCCACAGGTATTGCTGCTGAGGGTCAGCAACCGTTTGAAAGATAACTTGTGCCAAAATCAGCGAGAAAATGCTGCCGCCGATCGAGAAGGCAAACCGAAAGCTGTTGAGGCTGGTGCGCTCGTTGTAGTCTTGGGTTAGCTCTGGGGTTAATGCCGTGTAGGGCAGGTTGACCATCGTGTAGAAACTGTTGAACAAGATGCCCACAATCACGTAGTACCAGAACAATCCCCACTGGTTGCTGGATGCATTTCCGCCAAAATTTGGCACAATCCACTGAAGGAAGTAGGTTAACCCAAAGGGAATTGCCCCCCACAGCATCCAAGGGTAGCGTCTGCCCCACTTTGCCGAATGGGTGCGATCGCTCAACATACCGATAATTGGGTCGTTAATCGCGTCCCAAACTTTACCGATTAGCAGAATGCTACCCGCTAGCCCTGCATTTAGCCCTGCTACGCTAGTGAAGAAAAACAATAGAAAAAATGCTAGGACATTTGCAGTAATAGCAGGACCCAAATCTCCAGCTCCGTAGGCAAGCTTAGTGCTGAGAGTCATCGGATCGGGCGGGGTCGGAGCCGAAGCAGGGTTCATAGTAGCGACACATACAACAAACTCATTAAAACACTAGCGCCACCTTTCAGCAGCGCCAATGTCTCAATAAAACCTTTGATGTATTGCTACTTAATAAAGTAGCCCGCACTAAGGTGCCGATTACGGAAGTGGATTAATTTCCTTCGCCATTTTCAGGAAGTCCTCTGGATTACCTGTTGGCTCAGCCGATTGGGGTTGGACAGGCTGAGACTCAGTCAATTCAAACTTGTTTTCGGTAGCGACAGCAGCAGCTTCTGCACCCGCATCCGTTTTATCAACTTCAGCGACTGAAAACTCTTTAGACAGCTCGTAATCTGCGTCTAAGTCTACTTTGAGCTTCTTCGTTTCACCCTTACTAATATCCTCTTTCAACTGCTCAGCATCAAAGTTAGTAGAGGTATCTAGATCTGCCATTGTGTCTCCTTCATCGCTTTTTAACGCTTACATTTAATCAGGTTCCACTTTACAGAAGATGCTTCAAAGCTTCGCCCCTCTTGAGGCAGATTTAGAGTCTCTTTCCTTAGAGTGATTGCGTTACCTCAAACCAAGCCAAACAATGGAGGCGAAAGCTTTAAATCATCGGGAAAAACAAATGTCTTCAGATAGCAACACTCAACTTTTTTCAGAAGCAACACATGATGTTTTCAAGACCTATTCGAGCTTAGATACAGATGCCAAACTGGCTTTGCTCTACTATGTTTATGAAAAGATGGGCAAGTCAATTACTCCAGCCGCACCCGCCGCAGCTGACCCTGAGCTTGCGCCTCTGCTGCTGGGAGACTTTTTTAAGCTGTCGGGTGAAGATCAGCTTGCCATCATGCGCGAGGTCGTGAATGGTGAAGATACTGAGTATTCTCAAGCCTATGGCGCTTTGGCTCCCAATAATCAGCTGCTAGTTTGGTATGCTTGGGCGCAGGGCATGGGCAAAACTGTGATTGATATGCCAGGAAATTATCAACCCGTAAAATCGATCGCTGACTCCCTCGCTCAGATCGAGAAATTGGAATTTCAAGAGCAAATCTCTCTGCTGAGGCAAATTGCAACTGAGATGGGACATAGCAATGTTCAACCCATTCCAACTCAAGCCGAGACAGGTAAAACCTCCAGCTTGTAGGGCAAAAGTCGAGTCCATGATGCGTTGTAGGGTTAAAAACAACGTTAGGCAATCGTAGGGCAACTCTAGCAAATATTGGTAGCGCTCCAGCATCTTTTGCTTGCCTTAACCTGTCCGTCAATTCTATGTCAAGTGGCGATTGGGTTTGCCCAGTCTTACAGCGCCACGCGCTTAGATTCAATGAGTGATTTTTGGAGAGTCGCGCGGAGCGCGGCTCTCCAAAAATCACTCGTCGTAACTGCAAGTACGCGGTGCCGTAAAAGGATGTTGAGGAGTGTTAACAAGGCGTCCGTTTAGGTGCCAAGCATCACTAGGATTTGCCTTGCAGAGAACGTAGTAGGACAATACTTCAGCAAGATTCTCTGTAGGGCGAACCTTGCTGAAGCAAAAGAGAGGGGTATCATCTTTTCAAGGATGCCCCTCTCTTTTCTGTTTCCATTAAGCTACAGCTCCATTTACTCCAGAATTCACTGTGATCCTTCTACCTGCCCTGCTCACTCCCGTATTTCAACTTCTGCTGGTTGAAGCCAGCCCGATTTTAGGTGATGTATGGATTGATTTAAGCGCCTTGGTGCTGATGCTCGCGATGTCCGCCCTGTTTTCGGGATCAGAAACCGCTATTACGGCATTAGACAATCTGAAGCTGAGAGCCTTGATTAAAGAGCAGGGCAATCCTAGCGGAATTTTCTCTTTAGTGCTAAAAAATCGAGCTAGGTTTATTACGACGCTGCTGATCGGCAACAATCTGGCTAATAATTTTTCAGCCATCCTGACCAGCAACCTGTTTGCAATTTGGTTTGGCAGCAACGAATCGATTTTGGCGGCAACGCTGGTGGTGACAGTACTGGTGCTGATTTTTGGCGAAATTACGCCTAAATCTCTCGCCATTAATAACGTCATGCCTATTTTTAAAGCAGTAGTACGACCCATTTACTGGTTGTCGAAAGTGCTGTCTTGGCTGGGGATTACCTATTTGCTAGAGGCGATCGCTCAAGTCGCCATTGGGGCCTTTGGCCATTCCACTCAGCAGGGAGAATCTGTGAATGACCTTCAGCTCATGATTGATATTTTGGGCGGTAAAGGACAGCTTGATCTAGACAAGCGACAGTTGCTCAACAAAGCGCTGATGCTCGATCGCCTGACGGCATATGACGTGGTTAAACCCAGAGTAGACATGCGCACTATTTCCCAAGAGGCGACGCTGCAAAACTTGGTGGATTTGTGTCTAGAGACTGGCTATTCTCGAATTCCCGTCCAGGAAGAATCTAAAGATGAAATCATTGGAATTGTACATCTCAAGCGAGCGCTTCAGGCGCTTCAAACCATGCGAGGAGAAGGACGAGAGAACGTTCCAGTAACTGTGGCAATGGATGCGCCTGTATTTGTCCCTGAGGTCAAGCGGGTCACTGACCTATTGAAGGAAATGCTGCAACAGCGGCTGCACCTGGCGATCGTTGTGGATGAATATGGCGGCACAGTAGGGCTACTCACCCTAGAAGACATCCTAGAAGAGTTGGTTGGAGAAATCTATGACGAGAGTGATTTTCCCTCACGTAGCCATCATCGCAATCTGAATGCGCCTAGAGGTCAGCATCGCCTTAACTAAACGTAGGAACTCAACATCCTGCTTCTCAAAAAGTTATGGAGAAATATTGGGGGTTTTGCTTACCATCCTTAGCTTAGCTATGCTACGATAAATAGCTGTGGAACAAACGGGTCGATGCCCGAGTGGTTAATGGGGGCGGACTGTAAATCCGCTGGCTACGCCTACGCTGGTTCAAATCCAGCTCGGCCCATCCACATTTAGGCTGCGAGTTTTACTGATTGTGTCTTAGGTAAGTTAAAATTGCTTTGGATGTAAGAGGTATAAGCTCAAGGCTGCTTTTTGCCCGTGTGGCTCAGTGGTAGAGCACACCCTTGGTAAGGGTGAGGTCATGAGTTCAATCCTCATCACGGGCTTAAGTTGAAAAGTAGTTCTAGTAAAGGCTTCAGCGGTTTCCCGTTGAGGCTTTTTTAGTAGTACATTCTGAGTAGCCTATGACAACCTAAGACAGGTTTACCCTATCCATACCCTTAAAATTGGTATCTCAATTGGTATCTAGGTAAAAGGGTATGGGAAAAAAATCACAGCATGGGACGGTTGCCATTAGCCCATATAAGGATCGGCTGAGGCTGCGGTGGAGTTACCAAGGCAATCGATATTGTCTATCACTTGAGTTGCCTGACACTCAGGTAAATCGCGTTGTAGCTAGGGGGAAGGCTTCAATTATTGAAGGCGATCTGGTCACTGGTAACTTTGACAAAACGCTGACAAAGTATCGTCCTCAGCAGCAACAAGCATCATCAAACCTTTCGATCGCTGAACTGCTAAGGCGGTTCACAGAATATAAGCGGCGAAACCTGTATGCTCGATCGCTGGACAAGTTCAAGGCATTGCACAAGCCAATCACTGAGTTTTTCAGTGGAAAATCTGCTGCATCTATCGATGAGGAATCAGCAGATAATTTCAGGATTTTCCTTGCTCAGAGGCTATCGCCAGCAACGCAGCGCGAACGCCTCACAACGCTGAGCGCTTGCTGGAAATGGGGACTTAAACAAAAGCTAGTCACCCAGAATCCCTGGACAGAATCGCTCAAACGGGTGAAAGTTCCTCCATCACAGAAGCCCAAACCATTCACGAGTCAGGAGATACAAGCAATTTTGACCGAGTTTAGGGGCGATCGCTACTATGCTCATTACGCTGATTTTGTTGAATTTCTACTCTCTACGGGCTGTCGGATTGGGGAAGCCATCGCGCTACGTTGGGGGCATTTAGAAGATGACTGCTCTAAGGTCTGGATTGGTGAAAGTATTTCCCGTGGTGGCATCCGTAAGACAACCAAAACGAATCGAGCGAGACGCTTTCGATTAACGCCACGGCTGCGACAGATGCTTCTTGATCGGTGCCCTGTCAACTGCCTCGCTGACGCGCTAGTATTTCCGGCTCCTAAAGGCGGAGTGATTGATGACCACAGATTTTGCAACCGAGCATGGCAGAAAATCATTGCTAAAGCAGGCGTTAAGCATCGGCATCCCTACAACTGCCGTCACACCTTCATAAGCCACGCATTAGCCAGGGGAATTGCCCCAATGACGATCGCAGAGATGGTAGGGCATGATCCAGAGGTGTTGTTCAAGCACTATGCCGCTGATATTCAAGGCGGATTGCAACTGCCCGATATTTTAGATGACCCCATGTAAAAGGTTACTTTGGTTACTCCGGTTACTCGAAGTCTGAAAGTCGCTATATGGGTGCATCTTTCAAGTATCTCTCTCTCTTTTATTTAAAGAAAATAGGTTACTTAGGTTACTTGAGATGAGGGAGACAGTTAAGACCCCACTCAATATCACCTCTCTCTCTTGTTAAACATAAAGCGCCAGCTTTAGAGCAATTGTTCTTTGCTAAACTGTTCATACGCAGGGCTTTTCTGCAACCAATCGCGCAGCCGTCCAAGTGACTGCTATTCGTAAAACATTAGTAGCTAATTGCGGTTCACTCTCAAGTATTGATGCCATACCATGTTTAGTCTTCATTGTTTTACGAATAGATGAGAACCTCAAAAGCTTCCCAGGCTGCTGAACGAGAAGCGATCGCCTCCCGCATTGTCGAGATCCGAGGATCAGGGGATGTGCTGCAAGGCTGCCGCCTAGACATGAAGTATCCAGGGGGAACAGCCAGTAGAGCTGCAAAAGTGACCCGCAAGTATGCCCAACTGTCGTCTGGTCGTGGGAATCTGCTGCCCAACGGGAGGAAAAGTCAGTACGTGGCGCTGGATGATATTCCCAAAATGCAGATGGCGATCGTCCGTGGCAATGAAATCACTCGGCTCTCAAAACGTCTGCGGCAGCTAGAGGCGATCGGCGGATAGCGCTATTATGACTGCTGATGTAAGCTACTGAGATCTCAACGCTCGATCAGTTACGAGAGACAAAAACGCGCCATTTGAGCAAATAGTGCAAGGAAAGAGTAGGGTTCGGGCTATTGCCAATAGCTCAGCGAGTTTCTGGTCAACCTGCATCGTAAGTTCAGCATCAAGCAATTTGCTCAAATAAGGGCAGGTGGAACGGGCAGCTTCGAGGATATATTCTGATGAATAAATGTTGAACCTCTCGATGATGAAATTAGGAATAAATTATACACCGACATAACTAAAGGCAGCCCAGTGGAAGGGATGGGCAAAGTAGTTGGGGGCAAGTAGTATGAGGGATTGAAAAATGTCAGGGTGAGTACCCTGAAAGTATTTTGCTTTTTGCTGACTCGTGGTATCTCGCATCCATAGTTGCGCCTGACGCAGAGCATCTGCTGCTTCCCAACCTTCTTTTCGCCAGAGGTCGTAAAAGCGCACCAGCAGCAGCATGGTACTCAGGTCAGACACTGACCAAAGGGAGGCGACGACTCCAGCAACTCCAGCTTGGAGCAATCCTGTGGGCAGGCTGATCGCTTCGTCGGCGTTCTCTGTGCCAGCGAGTCCGGTTTCACAAGCGGAGAGGATAGCGAGGCGGATGCCGCCCTGTTCACTCAGCTTGAGGTCGAGGAGATCGCGCAGGGTGAGGAGTCCATCGCTCATGGCAAGTCCACTCGTGAGGGGTTCGTCTAAATTAGCGATGCCGTGGCAGGAGAGATGGAGGATGTTGCAATCGGGCAAGGCTGTCAGGACAGATTCGATCGCCGCTTCCTCATGCTTTAGAACTTTGTGCTGGGGGAAGGTGGCAATAGCAGCATTCACCTCACGGCTGGAGTTGGGCAGATCTTTGAGGGGATTGTCGATCGCCAAAATTGAATCGGCTCTAGTTCGCTGAGCAATATCCTTTGCTGCATTAATGGATTGAGCATTCGGGGCATAGGTGAAGTGAATCTCGTCTAGGGCGTAGCGTTTGCCATGAGGACGAGTTACATCTTTTGTCCAGGCGGCATGGAGCGGCAGTAAGCTGAGATATCCGGTGGGGATGAGAGTGACTTGCTGAAACGAGTGCTGTTTGAGGTAATCGATCAGCGGTGCCATCAACGGTTGCCAGAGTTGACGGGTGACTTGATCGATCGCATCATACCAACTTTGGCGATCGGTTCGGGATTGATCATAGGCGCTGAACCAAGCAGTAAGGACTTCTCCTAAACTGGTTTGAGTGAGATCATCCAGCCAAAGATCCACAATGCCAGTTTGAGTAACGATGAGGGCGAGGCTTCCGGTTGGAGTCGGCACAAGATACACCAGGGGAATGCCTGGGCGAATAGCTTGCTGAATATCATCAAAGCTAGGTTGAGCCAGAAAGTCTGCATAGCCCTCTACTTGGCGGATCTGTTCAATGGTCTGCGTCAGAGTTTGGCGCAGTCGCAAAGCTTCAGTGCGGAAGGCTTCTGGGGTGAGGTTATGGCGCTCTTCTGAGGTCATCCGCAGTCGCTGTTGGGTTTCCAGGTTGCGGAGCTGTTGAGTAATGTCTTGATATTGGGTGAAGAGAGCGGGATGCGTTTGCTGAAGTTGGCTGAGATTAGATCGATCGCGATCGAGGGTTTCGCTGAGGCTACGGGCACGACCTTGCTCCAGGGTGAGGGCAGCATCTTGCAGGTCGCCACTGCGAGCCAAAGCATAGGCAGCCTGACGGGGCAAATCTGCGGTTTCTGCCAGTTCAGCCGCTTTACCATCCAACAGGGTGGCGCTTTGGTAGAGGATTTCGGCGGCTTGGAGTGCTTTTTGGTAGATGGGGATGGCTTCTGCCCAACGGTTTTGCTCAGAGTAGAGGTTGCTCAAGCTGCGAGCTGTCATGCGACAGTTATCAGGCAATAATTCAGGATCATAAATTTCCAAGCTGGACTGATAGGCGGCAATCGCCCGCTCGATGTTCTCAGCCCGATTGCCTCGAATACGATTCTGGTAGGCGCTTGCCAGGTTATGCATGGTTTGTGCCCAATCGAGGGGCATCGCTGGCCGCGTCCTCACCGTCAAGGCTTGCTGATAGGCGACAATCGCTTGCTCGATGTTTTCAGCCCGATCGCCTCGAATGCGGTTGGAGTAGGCGTTTGCCAGGTTATGCATGGTTTGTGCCCAATCGAGGGGCATCGCCTGCTGCGTCCTCACCGTCAAAGCTTGCTCATAGGCGGCAATGGCTTGCTCGATGTTTTCAGCCCGATCGCCTCGAATGCGGTTGGAGTAGGCGTTTGCCAGGTTTATTATGGTTGTGGCCCAATTGACAGGCATCGCTTGCTGCGTCCTCACCGTCAAGGCGTGCTGGCAGGCATCAATCGCTTGCTCAATGTTTTCAGCCCGGTCGCCTCGGATACGGTTGGAGTAGGCGACTGCCAGGTTCATCATGGTTGTGGCCCAATTGACAGGCATCGCTTGCTGCGTCATCACCGTCAAGGCGTGCTGGTAGGCATCAATGGCTTGCTCAATGTTTTCAGCCCGGTCGCCTCGGATGCGGGAATAGTAAGTAGTTGCCAGGTTCATCATGGTGAGTGCCCACCCGAGGGGCATCGCTTGCTGCGTCATCACCGTTAAGGCTTGCTGGTAGGTAGCAATGGCTTGCTCGATATTTTCGGCCCGGTCGCCTCGGATACGGTTGGAGTAGGCGTTTGCCAGGTTCATCATAGTGGCTGCCCAATCGAGGGGCATCGCTTGCTGCGTCCTCACCGTTAAGGCTTGCTGGCAGGCATCAATCGCTTGCTCGATGTTTTCAGCCCGATCGCCTCGGATACGGTTGGAGTAGGCGTTTGCCAGGTTACTCAGGGTTTGTGCCCAATCGAGGGGCATCGCTTGCTGCGTCATCACCGTCAAGGCGTGCTGGTAGGTAGCAATGGCTTGCTCGATGTTCTCTGCCCGGTCGCCTCGGATGCGGTCAGAGTAGGCGACTGCCAGGTTTATCATGGTTATGGCCCAATCGACGGGCATCGCTTGCTGCGTCCTCACCGTCAAGGCGTGCTGGTAGGCGACAATGCCCAATTCTAGGTTGAGCCAGCGCTTCCCCAAGGGAAATTGCTGAATCAGATTGCCAAAGTTCATGAGAACAGCCGCCACAAACTGCTGTTGCTCAGGGTTGCCTGCCAGCAATGCTGCTGCAATCTGGGGCAAGGTTTGCAAAAGCGTTTCATTCAACTGATCCTGGTGCTGTGCCAAAAAGGGATAAACCTGCTGAGCATTGCCCTGGCTGTCTACCACAAGCTGCAAGACTGCTAGTAGAAATGGGTCTGCATTCTCTAGATTCCCTTCAGTCTGAGTGCTGGTGTCTCCGAGTGCTGTTGCCAACCGTTGGGCAAACTGCCGCAACCATTCTGCCTTAGAGTTGCCCTGCTGCTCTAGCCGATCGGCATATTGCTGCATCACCCCCAGCAATCCCGCATCGACTAGCTCCGTCTGTTGACGCAAAATCGTGCTCTCCTCGCCATCTGCACAGCTCAGGATCTGCTCAATTAGCGCCACATACGCCTGAATTCGCTGCTCATCCATCACCTGCTCTCCTCAATGGGGCACAGCTCATAATTACATGGACGTTCCAGCTCATTTCGGGGAATTCAGAAAACCTTCCAAATCCAAACGGTGCAGAGCTTCGCTCGTTTTGCGTCGTTCAAACGGTCGTCTTCTCCACAAACTGCTCCACATCACTCAAGCGAAAATCTAGCGCTTTTTCAGCATGGAGCGATCGCCCCCAACAGCAGCAGCCAAGCGCTCCCCATCAGCAAAATGGGTCATCCCCAAAACCGCTCTCATCCATCATCAGCCCCCCTTCTCAGACCCCGCAGCATCCCGCCTCAACACAAAAAAGAAAGGTTGGGGCACTCCCTTAAAGTCCATCAAACCCAACACAGTATTGTCATCTACCCTTCTAAAAATGTCACAAATGGGCAAACGATCGTAAATCATCGTTGCACTCACCTTCTGCCGATACTCCATCATCCGCACCCGAGCCTGACTGGCCTCGGTCTTCAATAGCCAAGTCATAGAGCGGAAAACAGGTTTCATCGCCCGCTGCTTAAGACCCGGCATCAGGCCCGACAGATACAGCCCCAGATTCATCACCAGTGGATTAGGGGAAACCTTAAATACCTGATTATTACCATCCAAAAACAACAAAGGGTGAACTCGATCGGCATCAATAAATTCCTTCCCATACCAACCCGTCACCTCCAAAAGGTGATTCAGCAGGTGATCAGTCTGCACTTCAAATCCCCGCCAGCGACCCATCATAAATTCCAGGTTCACAGGCTCCAACCCATCAAAAAGCTCCAAGGCTTCCTCTGTTGAGGTTTCGCCCCCTTGCAGCATGATGTTGAACTTTTCCAAAGTGCTCATCACGGCTTCATTCCTCTAACCCACTCAAGAGCTGCCCCGCTGTCAGGCTAAACGCTTCAGCAAAGGCGGGCGCAGGAATCCGATCGCCCCATCCTTCGCCCCATCCTTCAAACACCGCCAAAGTGCGATCGGCAAAATAGACAAAGACCAATTTCTCCTCTGGGTCAAACGGCTCAAGCTCACTCAAGCGAATTTTAGATTGTGAGTCTATCCTAGAGGATGAAAGCATTTTAATTCTGTCTTGAGCCATGTCAATTGATGTGGCTTTTCTATTGCCCTAACGCCACTGACTACAAACCTCCCGCATGGCTTGCACCATTTGCTGCAAGGCTGCCTTACCTGCTAGAGCGGTAATTAGGGGTTCCATCTCTACCAGGACTGGCATCAATTCTGAGCGCTTGAGGCGTGACAGGATATGCAGAGTGTTACACCAACAATCAATATCCGATGAAACAAGGTGCAGCCTGGGTAGAAATCCTGCGAATGCGGTTGCTTGATAGTAACTATCCTGAATCTGGCGGGTCATCTCTAAGGCTTCGCTCAGCAGTGATTCTGGCAGATGGGGCACCAACTCACGCAACGCACTCGATCGGGAAAACTCATCCTGAATCTGGCGGGTCATCTCTAAGGCTTCGCTCGCTAGCTCTGGCAGATGGGGCACCAACGCACGCAACGCACTCGATCGGTAAAACTCAGACTGAATCTGGCGGGTCACTTCCAAGGCTTCGCTCGCCAGCTCTGGCAGATGGGGCACCAACGCACTCAACACAATCGATCGGGAAGACTCATCCTGAATCTGGCGGGTCATCTCTAAGGCTTCGCTCGCTAGCTCTGGCAGATGGGGCACCAACGCAATCAACGCAATCGATCGGGAAGACTCATCCTGAATCTGGCGGGTCATCTCTAAGGCTTCGCTCGCCAGCTCTGGCAGATGGGGTACCGACGCACTCAACGCAATCGATCGGGAAAACTCATCTTGAATCTGGCGGGTCACTTCTAGGGCTTCACTCGCCAGCTCTGGCAGATGGGGCACCAACGCACGCAACGCACGCGATCGGGAAGACTCAGACTGAATCTGGCGGGTCACTTCTAGGGCTTCGCTCAGCAGTGATTCTGGCAGATGGGGCACCAACACACGCAACGCACGCGATCGGGAATCCTCAGACTGAATCTGGCGCGTCACTTTCAAGGCTTCGCTCGCCAGCTCTGGCAAATGGGGCACCAACGCACTCAACGCAATCGATCGGGAAAACTCATCTTGAATCTGGCGGGTCACTTCTAGGGCTTCGCTCAGCAGTGATTCTGGCAGATGGGGCACCAACACACGCAACGCACGCGATCGGGAATCCTCAGACTGAATCTGGCGGGTCACTTCTAGGGCTTCGCTCAGCAGTGATTCTGGCAGATGGGGTACCAACTCACTCAACGCACGCGATCGGGCATCCTCATCTTGAATCTGGCGGGTCACTTCTAGGGCTTCGCTCAGCAGTGATTCTGGCAGATGGGGTACCAACTCACTCAACGCACGCGATCGGGAAGACTCAGACTGAATCTGGCGCGTCACTTCCAAGGCTTCGCTCAGCATCGACTCTGGCAGATAGGGCACCAACGCACTCAACGCACGCGATCGGGCATCCTCAGACTGAATTTGTCGGGTCACTTCCAAGGCTTCGCTCAGCATCGACTCTGGCAGATGGGGCACCAACTCACTCAACGCACTCGATCGGTAATCCTCAGACTGAATCTGGCGAGTCACTTCCAAGGCTTCGCTCAGTAGCGATTCTGGCAGATGGGGCACCAACTCACTCAACGCCCACGATCGGTCATCCTCATTCTGAATTTGGCGGGTCACTTCCAAGGCTTCGCTCGCCAGCTCTGGCAGATGGGGCACTAACGCACTCAACGCAATCGATCGGGAATCCTCAGACTGAATCTGGCGCGTCACTTCCAAGGCTTCGCTCGCCAGCTCTGGCAGATGGGGCACTAACGCACTCAACGCAATCGATCGGGAATCCTCAGACTGAATCTGGCGCGTCACTTCCAAGGCTTCGCTCAGCAGTGATTCTGGCAGATGGGGCACCAACTCACTCAACGCACTCGATCGGGAATCCTCAGACTGAATCTGGCGAGTCACTTCCAAGGCTTCGCTCAGCAGTGATTCTGGCAGATGGGGCACCAACTCACTCAACGCACTCGATCGGGAATCCTCAGACTGAATCTGGCGAGTCACTTCCAAGGCTTCGCTCAGCAGTGATTCTGGCAGATGGGGCACCAACTCACTCAACGCACTCGATCGGGAAGACTCAGACTGAATCTGGCGGGTCACTTCCAAGGCTTCGCTCAGCAGTGATTCTGGCAGATGGGGCACCAACTCACTCAACGCACTCGATCGGGAATCCTCAGACTGAATCTGGCGGGTCACTTCCAAGGCTTCGCTCGCCAGCTCCGGCAGATGGGGCACCAACGCACTCAACGCAATCGATCGGGAATCCTCAGACTGAATCTGGCGAGTCACTTCCAAGGCTTCGCTCAGCATCGACTCTGGCAAACAGGGAGCGAGGGCGACGATCGCCTCTGCTCGTGAACTAGCTTGTTGAATTTGCTGGACATAGGCTAGTCCCTGAATCGGTTGCCAATGTCCCTTTTGTACCAGCGCGGCGATCAACTCTGGCGGCAAGTTACTCGCCAAACTATTCAAAGAAGCTGTGATTAGGGTATGGCGGCACTGTAAGTTAATTGCCGTCAACGGCTCATCCGCATAGAGCGTCTCTGCCAATCGCCAAGCTCGCGCTATGTCCGTGACAAAGTTCGCAGTCAATCCCAAACGTTCACAAGCCTCATACCAGCCATTGCGCCCTGCTGCTGTGGACTCTTGCAGAAGCTGGTGAATGGCCTCGGGTTGAGCTGCCTGTTCAAAATGCCAGGTAAGGTGCTTGTGGATATAGCCGTCATCCGGCAGCATGTGCCACAGTCCCTGCTGTGTTTTGGCTCGAAATTGCTCCAGCACTTGGGCATGAGCCTGGGTTAGCGCCAGCCCCAATCCTGGCAAGTCATGGGCATTCTCTGGAGTAGGGCTGCTCGTTAGCAATCGTTTTGCCAGATCATGCATCAGGTCATGTAGACGGTAGGTTCGCTGCCCCTCTGCTTGGGATGCGCCTGCCAGCACCAGAGCACGCGAGCGAAACCCGCGCAGAATCGTGCCTGCCTGCCGAGGACTCACTTGCCACAGCGTTGCTGCTACTGGCTCCGTAGTCAAGACATCTTCCGGCAGTACCCCAAACCAAGCAAATTGCCGCTGCTGTTCAGGCGAGAGGCGTTGCACGCTCAAGTTAAGGGAGGCAAGCAAACTATATCGCTTCTGCTGGGTCTGGCTGGTGGCAGCACCAGGGCGATCAAAAGTTTCCAGACGGGCAATCTCTGCTCGCAAATCTTCCAGCAGCTCGCTAAAGGTAATGCCCTCTTCAATCTGTGCAGCTGCCAGTTCTAGCGCTAGGGGCAAGTGTCCTACTTCTTGCGCTAGCTCTGCGGCCTGCTGCTGTTCCATTAGCGTCAGAGCGCGATTACATTGCTTGTCCAGCAAGTCCCGCGATTGCTCTGGGGTCATCACATTGAGGTTGTGACGTTGGGCATCCGGGATATCTGCCTCTCTAGTGGTGACCAGAAGCCGACAGCCCGAGCTACCCACTTGAAACGGAGACACATGATCCGGGTTCCAGGCATCGTCTACCACCAGCAGCATCTGTTTGTCATGCAACAGCGTCCGCAGGTGAGTCGATGCCATCTCGACCGTGATCGGCTTGAAATCCCGATCGCCCAATGCCTGAATCCAGCCGCTCAGAAACGAAAGGATATCTGGCTCTTGTCCCAGAGTCACCCACAGGATGCCATCACCAAAGCGAGCTTGCACCTCCAGGTCATGGGCGATCGCCGCTGCCAACACCGACTTGCCAATGCCCCCAAGACCATAGATAGCACTCACAACCAGCGTGCCAGGGGTATGCCCGTTTTCAGTCAGCAGCTTCGCTTTAATCGCTTGTTGCTGTTCCGGTCGAGCAACAAAGTGAGTCGGCAAAGGGGGAACCTGAAAAGGAATCCCAAAAGACCTTTGAGGAAGTCTTGTTTCACTGCGATCTGCCGCGTCCAGAAGCAGGGATGGGGCATATTCGACGATCGCCAGCGTCCCACCCAATCCCATGTAGAAGGGTTCCTGTCCTTTGCCTTGCACATCAGCACTGACAAAGGAATACAGCCGATTGGCATCAATTTTCCCTTGCTCATTCGCTTGCTGAGGTGCCAACCCTGCCAGCACCGCTCCGGTAAAAATGCCGTGCTCCGCTTCTTCATAGGCTATTTCACTGCTGCGGCAAGCCGTGATCAGGAAAGAGTCAGTTTTGTTCAGGAAAGTCGTGAGGCTATTTTGGATCAGCCCTCTCTCTAGCCGCAGCTCTAAGATTGAACCCGCGTGACAGCAATCAAGCAACATCACAAAGCTGCTCAATTGTGCCGTGTTGATCTGACTGTTCAATGCCTGAAAGGGGTAGGCATTTTGCCCGTTCGTCAGAGAATCCGATGCGGCTAGATACCCGGTTGGCTCTACACCAGGAATCGGGCTAGCAATGTTCAACCCATGCCCCGCAAAGTAGATTAACGCATCATGCCCCTTTGCCGTATCCGTCAAGAACCGATGAATGGCTTGACCCAGATCCGCTAACGTTAACCGACGATTATCGACAAAGTATCGTTGCTCGGATTCATTCCAGCCTTCCGGCAGTCGCTGCACCTTCTCAAACCGACCGTGAGCTTCTAAAAGATCGGCGATCGCATTCGCATCCGATACCGCTTTATCTAGCTTTCGCAATTTGTCGTACTGAGCAATCCCAATCACCAGCGCATATCGCCGTGCCATGTAATCTACCTGGGCTGAAATGAAAGCAAGTCAATCTGTCTGCCGTCATCATAGCTGCCTATAATCAGGTAGTTTGCCAAGTTGCAGGATATTTTTATGGATGAACTGCCACAGCCCGAGGTGCAAAGCTTCTGCTATACCGATGAAGCGGGTGAAACCTATGAGATTTTCATCGAATCCAAAAGCAATCCTGAGCTGACAGAAACCAGTGACTCCGGTCGGGAAGGACGCGGGAATAGCCCCTCCTCCATTCAGATGCAAGAAGCCAGCCGCATGATCCGAGGCTATGCTGCCTATGCAGTCGGGGCATTCAAGAATTTCAGTGCCGCCAAAGTCGATGGGGTAACGCTCAAGTTTGGCCTAAAGATTGGCGGAAAGGTAGGAATCCCCTACATCACAGAAGGCTCCACCGAAAGCAATCTAGAAATTGAGGTGAAATGCTCCTTCCCCGACAATCCCTAAGCCACCATTAAGATGCATTCAGGCTCACGACACAATGGAACAGCGATCGCCCCATCTCAGGAAAACTAGGGGCGATTTTCGCGCCCATGATGAACTCGCAAGATGAACACTCGCTGCGCCTCGACGCGATAGTACAGCATGTACCCAGACTGACCAAAAAAGACCCGCAACTTTCGTTGGCTCGTGCCCGGAATAGCAACACCACGATGGGGCGATCGCGCCAGGGTAGCACCCGCCGATAGGATCGCTCGGACAGCACGGCTGGCGGCTTCTGGGTTCTTCTCATTCAAAAAATCAAACTGCCTTTGCAAGTCAGCCAGCGCTTCCGGCAACCAAGAAACTTCCAGCATTACGATCGCTTCTCTGATCCCAGACTAGCGGCCCAACTTGCGATCTGCTCTTGGGAAACGCTGCTTCCAGTTTGCTGAAAGGTTTGCCACCGCTGTTCATTCTCTTGAATAATTTCAGCTTCCGTCAGCTCAGCAAACCCCAGAGTCGTATCCACTTCCACCGCGCTGTCAGACTCCTGAATAGCAAGCTGCTGGATATGAAAAGACCTTAAGGCTTCCTCAATAATAACTTCAGGGTTGTCGTAACCCAAAGCCATAATCTCTCGCATCAAAGCCTCAGCCGTTGAAGTAATTTGGATATTCATGGCGTATGAGGGGGTGAAAACTTGAAACAGCCTTTAGCGATATTGTAGCGCCAGACTGCAAACCAGGACGCGAGCCATGCCTTTCGCGCGATCGCCCAAAACGACAGCTAACAAAACTCATTTAGGATCTGGATGGGTAGGGTTTGGCTGGGTAAATATGGGATAAGCTGCATCCGAACCCCGCCACAAATACTCCGTCAAGGCTTCCCCTAGTTTGCGTTCTTCCAGTGGATTGGTAGGCAATGCCCAGCGCAGAGATTGATACAGCAGCGGGCGATAGAGATCAAACGTCGATTCCAGCAGATCCGCATAGGTGCCTGCTGCCTCCAGCATCCAAGCATAGTAGGCAAAGAGAGCGGAGGCTAACCCCACTAAGGCAGTCCACCAAGACCAAGGACACCAGAAAATCAGGCTCCAACCCATAAACAGCAGGCTCCAAAGCCAGACGCGAGCGGCGGTGTTCAGGTCAGCGCGAGCCTCTTGCAGATCTTTTTTCACGCCGTCGGGCAACAGCAGCCAAAGCCGTGGCCAGCAGATCACCGCATCCAGTCCATACTTCTCCAGAGGACGCAACTCAGCAGCTCTCAACACATTCCCCAATCGTGTAGGCATCAGGCGATCGGGGCGCAGGGGCGTATGCATGAGCTGCCAGTCTAATTGCACATACTCATCAATCAGCTCAGCCGTGCGTTGTGTTGGCTCAAGGCTGGCAAGGGTCTGAAAGCGATCGCCCATCTTTCTAATCCGTGCCGCCTGCCGTTTAATTAGCCAGCGGCGCGGCGATCGCAGCCAGGGATGCCAATACCCTTCCAGGAAGCGCAGCACTACCAGGTCAAAGCGTTGAATCACAAAAGCAGAGGCAGCAATCAGACAGAAGCCACCCACCAAAAGCGCAATTTGCAGAGGTTCGGGCTGATTCGTAAACCAGGCGGTAAAGCTGATCCAGCCGTAACACTGAATGCCTGCCGCAAAGCCGCCTGCCCAAAACACAAAGGCAGGGGTGAGTAGGGTTGCCACCCATTGTTCGGCTAGTTTTCCTCCCAAACCTTCCAGGAATTTAGCAGACATTAGGCTCCTTGGGGCGGCTCCACTCAGACTAGAGGAACGTTATGTGTCGGACAGAGCGGTGGCTCTACGCCAACTCTTGGACGATACCAGATGTAGTCTCCCTCCGGACAAACATATTTAGGCGCAGCAATTGCCGAACCCTGACCAGGCAGAGGGTTAAAGCCTTTCGTACTCTCTCTTGTGCTCTCGGGTAAAGCTTGCTTTTGCAGAAATGCAAACATCCACTCCCGCGTCGAGTCAGTTTCTGCCAGCAGCTCCAGGATTAAATTATCGACGGTTTCTCCAGCGTTAGCACGAGCCAGTAGGTCAGCAAGCTGTAGGTCTACTCGGGCGGCGGCTTCCGCTTCAAGCTGCTCAGCCAGGAAAGGGCGGATAGATCGGGCAGCTTCCAGGATATCTTCGGATGGGTACATCTCAGAACCTCTTGTGTTGAAATTATGAACCGCTACACACCAACATAATGAAAGGCAGCCCAATGGAAAGGATGGGCGAAACTTTTATCTTGCGAACCATATCTATAGACGTAATCAATCATGAACTCCTTCAGTAACTCATTAGTCTCACCGATCGTCATTTGTTGAGTATCAGCAAGTTCTTGAAAAACATCCTTAAGATAATCGTACTTCTGAATATTCGTCGTATCTCGTACCCACTGTTGCGCCTGACGCAGAGCCTGGGAAATGTCCAATTCCTCATTGCGCCAAAAGTCATAAAACCGCGTTAGCAGCAGCATCGTACTCAGATCAGACACAGCCCAAAGCGAGGCAGCCACGCCTGCTACCCCTGCTTGCAGCAACCCTGTAGGTAAGCTGATCGCCTCATCTGCCAGGTCAATTCCCGCCAGTCCGGTTTCACAGGCGGAGAGGATAGCGAGACGAATGCCGCCCCTATTCTCTTCAGCCAGCTTAAGGTCGAGGAGATTGCGTAGGGTAATCAGTCTATCGCTCATCATGAGTCCACTGGTCAGAGGATCACGCAGATTGGCAGTGCCATGACAGGCAAGATGGAGGATGTTGTAGTGGGGCAAGGCTGTCAGGACAGATTCGATCGCCGCTTCCTCATGCTTTAGAACTTTGTGCTGTGGGAAGGTGGCAATAGCAGCATTCACCTCACGGCTGGAGTTGGGCAGATCTTTGAGGGGATTGTCGATCGCCAACATCGAATCTGCTTCAGTTCGCTGAGCAATATCTTTTGCTGCGTTAATGGATTGGGCATTAGGGGCATAGGTGAAGTGAATCTCGTCTAGGGCGTAGCGTTTGCCATCGGGACGGGTTGCATCTTCTGTCCAGGCGGCGTGGAGCGGCAGCAAGCTGAGATATCCGGTGGGGATGAGAGTGGCTTGCTGAAATGAGTGTTGTTTGAGATGGTCAATCAGCGGTGCCATCAATGGTTGCCAGAGTTGACGAGTGCCTTGATCGATCGCATCATACCAACTTTGGCGATTAGTTTGAGATTGGCTGTAGGCATTGAACCAAGCAGTAAGGACTTCTCCCAAACTGGTTTGAGTGAGATCATCCAGCCAAAGATCGGCAATGCCGGTTTGGTTAACGATCAGGGCAAGGCTTCCGGTTGGAGTCGGCACAAGATACACCAGGGGAATGCCTGGACGAATAGCTTGCCGAATATCATCAAAGCTAGGTTGAGCCAGAAAGTCTGCATAGCCCTCTACTTGGCGGATCTGTTCAATGGTCTGCGTCAGAGTTTGGCGCAGTCGCAAAGCTTCAGTGCGGAAGGCCTCTGGGGTGAGGCTATGGCGTTCCTCTGAAGTCATCCGCAGGCGTTGTTGAATTTCCAGGTTGCGGAGCTGTTGAGTAATGTCTTGGTATTGGGTAAAGATCTCTGGATCAGTCTGTTGCAGTTGGCTGAGGTTAGATCGATCCCGGTCGAGGGTTTCGCTGAGGCCACGGGCACGACCTCGCTCCAGCGTCAAAGCCGCCTCTTGCAAGTTGCCAGTGTGAGCCAGAGCATAGGCAGCCCGCCGGGGCAAATCGGCGGTTTCTGTCAGTTCAGCAGCTTTACCATCTAGTAGGTTGGCACTTTGATAGAGAATTTCAGCAGCTTGTAGTGCCATCTGATAACTGGGAATAGCCTCTTGCCATCGCTGTTGCTTACTAAAGAGATTAGCTAAACTGGCCGCAGATCTACGACAATTATCGGGCAACAGCCTCGGCTTAAAAATCTCTAAGCTACTTTGGTAGTGAGCTATAGCTTGCTCAATATTACTGGCACGCTTCCCTCCAACACGATTCTTATACGTGGTTGCCAGGTTCATCATGGTGGTTGCCCAATCCACTGGCATTTCCGTTTTGGTTCTGACTGTCAGGGCTTTCTGGTAAGCTGAAATCGCTTGCTCCAGGTTCTCGGCTCGATCTCCTTGAATGCGTTGAGCGTATACATTTGCCAAATTACTCATAGATTGAGACCAATCCATTGGCATCTCCGTTTCAGTGGTCACCGTTAGGGCTTGCTGGTAGGCTAAAATCGCCTGCTCTAGGTTTTCTGCCCGATCCCCTCGGATACGGTCAGCATATGCGAGTGCCAAGTTATTCATAGTGGTTGCCCAATCCACTGGCATTTCCGTTTTGGTTCTGACTGTCAGGGCTTGCTGGTAGGCTGAAATCGCTTGCTCCAAATTTTCCGCCCGGTCTCCCCGAACACGGTCAGCATAGGCAAGTGCCAAATTATTCATGGATTGGGCCCAATCCACTGGCATTTCCGTTTTGGTTCTGACTGTCAGGGCTTGCTGATAGGCTGAAATCGCTTGCTCCAGGTTCTCCGACCGATCCCCTCGAATGCGGCATTGATAGGAAATTGCCAAGTTATTCATAGTGGCGGCCCAATCCACTGGCATTTCTGTTTTGGTTCTGACTGTCAGGGCTTGTTGACAGGCTGAGATCGCTTGCTCCAAATTCTCTGCCCTATCCCCTCGGATTCGATCAACGTAGGCGAGTGCCAGGTTATTCATGGTGGTTGCCCATAGTGCCGGACTCTCCATTTCGATTCTCACTGTCAAGGCTTGTTGGTAGGTTGAAATCGCTTTCTCTAAATTTTCCGCTCGATTCTCTCGAATGCGTAAATAATAGGCGGTCGCTAGGTTCATCATGCTCGCAGCCCAATCCACTGGCATTTCTGTTTTGGTTCTCACCATTAGGGCTTGCTGATAGGCTGAAATTGCTTTCTCCAAATTTTCCGCTCGATTCCCTCGGATTCGATCAGCATAGGCAAGCGCCAGGTTATTCATGCTCGCAGCCCAATCCACTGGCATTTCTGTTTTGGTTCTCACCATTAGGGCTTGCTGATAGGCTGAAATTGCTTTCTCTAAATTTTCCGCTCGATTCCCTTGGATTCGATCAGCGTAGGCAAGCGCCAGGTTATTCATGGTAGTGGCCCACAGTTCTGAAGAAGTATCACTGGTAAAGACTTGCAACGCCAATTCGCAAGCAGCAATACCCAACTCCAGATTTAGCCATCGAGTACCTAAGGGAAATTGGTTAATTAAACTGCCGAAGTTGACCAACGTAGCCGCTACACTCGGTCGCTGATCTACATCTTTGTTAAATAACCACGCTCCTATATAGGGCAGGACTTCTAACAATACTGTACTCAACTGCGCTTGCTGCTGTGCCCACACTGGATAGATCTGCTGAGGATCTCCTTGGTTATCTGCCACCAACTGCAACATCTCTAGCAAAAATTTTGTGGCGTCTTCCCATCCTGTGGATTCAACTTTTTCTAATAACTGCGCCAACTGCGCTGCAAATCCCCGCAACCACCCAGCATTACTATCGCCCTGGCTCTCCAAACTCGCGGTGACTTGCTCCATCACCGTCACCAGCTCCGCATTTACTAATTCTGCGTTCGCCTGCAATAGCGCTGCCTCCTGCCCCTGCGGACAGCCCAGCAGTTTCTCAATTAGTGACACATAGGCTTGCAGCCGTTGCTCATCCATAACTCGCTGTCCTCAATGGGGCACAGCTCATAATTACATGAATGTTCCAGCTCATTTCGAGATAATTCAGAAAACCTTCCGAATCCAAACAGTATGAAGCCTAGCTCGTTTTGCGTCGTTCAAACGGAGTCGTTTTCTCCATGAACTGCTCCAGGTCACTCAAGCGAAAATCGAGGGTTTTTTCAGCATGGAGCGATCGCTGCTAGAGGGAGATTACTCCTCTATCCAATAGGTGCAACGTTCCCAGATTCCCTAATCTCTCAGTCAGGAAGATTTTAGTTTTCAGCATAGCCTGCCTCCCTAACAGTAGGATCAATCAAACAGTGGGACAAAATAGCAACAGATGCCAACATTTAACGCAGAAAGAGCCGCTATGATTCTCGCTGAGGCGGTTTTGTACGGGGATAAGGAAACTTCTCAAAAGTGGGGCATCAGCCTCAGAAGCCTTGAGCGGTGGCGATCGCGCTCCCAACAAGATGAAGTCTTGGCGGCATTTGTCCAGAAAAAACTTGAGAAGCTTCAGAACGGCTGGGCTGATGAAGCGCCTTTGGCTTTACGAGAAGGCATAGCTTTTCTACGACGGGCAGCGCGGGAGGGCGACCCTCAAAGTCCAGACCAGGTGAAAGCGATCGCAGGTGCAGTGCAAATGCTAGCTGAAATCACGACTATGAAACAGGTCATCGATGCTCGATTCTCTGCTCAAGCTGCCTCTGCTGCGAGCAAGAGTTATTGATATCCTGCGGGTTAATGCAGATCTCTAGTTCTGTGGAGCGATCGTTAATTCCAGCTCTGAAAAAATTTGAGGCACTCTGCGCGGTTCGGGTTGATGAGTATGAACACAGCAGACAGATTAAGTTTGGCAATCCTCCTTTCAATGAGATTCATCCATGCCCTAGGCAGAGCGATTGATATTGCCATCAATCAGCAGAGGTTTACTCTTACTGCTGTAGTGAGCCGCCAAGTGGGCAGCGATTGTAGTTTTGCCACGCCACCCTTGAAGCTGGCGATCGTAATTATCATGACTCAGCCTGTAAAACGAAACCTTGCAAACGATTCTCCCATGAAGGACGATCGCGCTCTCTAGTCAGAATCGTCCGATGGCACCATAGCCATTGCCAGAATCGCTTTCCTGACCCTCTCAGCTTGAGCATCGGCTGGCACGACTGCCGGAATAGGGTTAGGCTTTTCTGTTTTAGCTGCTGCTGGCTCCACACTATGCGTTGCCATCCGAGCCACCGCTGCCTCGATGCGATCGATCTGCGACTGCTGCCCTGGAAGTGGATGCCCCATCTTGATCGTGTTGTACAGGAATTTAACACCCTCGATCGCCTGGGCAGTGTCCCCAGATCTATGAAGCTGCTGAAGCAATTCGACTGATTCACGTAGCTCAGAGTAGATCCGAACCATCTCACTTTTCAATCGCTTATCTGCTGGCATAAAACACCTTGCTATCATCCATTCTTCTTATCATTGCCTGTTTTTTCGGCATGAATCAGACTTTCATTGATAGCAAGCGCTTATGATGCAGTCCAACCGTCCCTTCTCCGACGACACCATGCGGGTTACAGGCTTTACAATGGTATGTATTCTACTAGAATAGAGACTAAAGGCAGTTATGCCCAAATCCGATCGCAGTGGACAAGCCGAAGTTTTAAGCCCCGATCAACTGAATCACCTCTGGCAAAATCTAGAGCAGCCGCACCGACTGATCACCCAAATTTGCTATTACTCTGGCAGTCGCATTGGTGAAGTCTGTCAGCTCCGCGCCGAAGATATCAAGAATGCTCAGATTGTGTTTCGATCGCCCAACACGAAAACGAAGCAAACAAAAACAGTGGACATGGCTCCGCCCTTGCGATCGCTCTTAGACCAGGCGACTCTGCCTAAAGTTGGCTACCTGTTCCCGGCGGCTCCCACCACTAGAACGAAGCGTAAGATCTACCGGATCGATCGCGCCTCTGACACAGCAGGTCGGGTTGATGTCCGCACGAATAAGCCGATTCAAAATCACTTCACTGTCGTGGGGGAAATCGATCGCCAGTTCCTCAGCACTCAGGCAGTCGATAAAGCATTGAGGAAAGCTTGCAAGGCGATCGGGCTGGATGGTGTGAGTACCCATACCTTTAGGCGAAGTCTGGCAACTCATCTGTATCGGGGTGGTGTGCCGCTGCGAACGATCATGGCAATCACCGGGCATAAAAGCTTGGCATCGCTCACGCTCTATATCAACCTGGAGCAGGGTGAGGCTAAGGATGCTTTGTTTGAATTCTTTAAGGCGGGTTAGAGCTACTTCGCCCATTCGCGGATCTTCTTGGCATTGCGGCTGGTCAGTTCAACTTCTCGGATGACCTTAACCCTGAATTCTTCTCTCAACTTCTTCGGCGCATAATCCACGATAAGTGCCAGCCAGTCTTGATACTCCGTCATTAACTCGGCTGCTAGACTTTCACTTTCGCTGATGAGTTCATCCGTTTGGTATCCATAGTCGTCTGAGTAGTAGATCTCGTAGACAACCTCAGTTTTGCGATCCTCTTCTTCCGTGTATTCATACCTTGTCTCATTCCAGCGCCGATCGGGATTTTTGAGATACAGCGCGAGTTCTTGTCGATAGTCTTGAAGATCTTTACAGCATTCATCATAGAGCCACAGAGTCCTAGCCCCGTGGTCTATCAATCTTTTCAGATGTTTCTGCTTGTCCCAACTTTTTTGGACTAACGAGCGGATACGCCCTGTCCAGACCTGGGCTTCCTTCCTTCTTAAGTCAATCCTTTCGCCAAACATTGGATCAAGAGCTAGGGTGCTGGGTCGAAATTCAATTACAACTTCATCCTGGACAACCTTAAGCGTGGCGATCACCAGGACGTTCCACGGGGACTCACTAAGGCAGGCATCAACATTCTCCATCCCCCAATGCAGCACGGCTTGACAAAACGCACGCGCGTCAATCTCACCAATGTGGAAATAATAAGCGAGTGAATCAGGACTGAGAGATCTCCCCAGGCAAATATCGATCGCCTTCACCCGACCATTCCCGCCATCCGATACTCGATCGCGCTGCCGCCGACAGAAGTAAAAATACCTGTGACCTTTGATTTTCCTGACTCGAATGAAGCTCATTTTTAACAGTTACCACTACGTTTTTAGCCTCTGTGCCATATCGTACTCTCAGAGGCATCTACGAGGCTCGTAGACAGGCGATAGGTTCGAGTGATGAACTATCCGCGATCAGTGCGCTGTGGCTTGGAGGCGAAAAATGTGATCTGGGCGGTTTTTGGTGTGCGCGATCGCCTGTCTGTAGCGCCAAGAACAATATCCGTCGATCGGAAAAGCTAGTACGCTTGATCAACCGATCACACCGGAGATTCCTGATGCCTAAGCCCGTATCGCAGCCCAGCCTGTTTGACTCGATCGTCGTGGGAGCAATTCAGCTTCCCGTCCATCTCATTGATCCGCACCCGTTGAACCCTCGCCCCCAGAGCGATCGCTACGGTTGCCGCGTGGATGACGAAAAAGTAGAAGAACTCATCAGCCTGATTCAGTCCAAGGGATACGACGAGTCAGAGCCGATCGCAGTCAGGAAGATAGGTGATCGCTATCAACTCCTCCGAGGGCATCACCGCTGGATTGCAGTCAAGGAAATCGGCAATAGCTCTATCCCTGCTGTTATTCGTGAGATGGATGACAAGGAGGCGGCGATCGCGCTTCTCACCATGCAAGGTAAGGAAGTTGATTCCTGGAGTCGTGCCATTCATGCCTATGACTGCTGTAAGGCTTATGGTGGCGATGGGCTGATGACGGTGAGTGAGTATGCCGAGATGGTGGGGAAGCAGCAACCTGCAATTACAAAAGCAATCCAAGCGAGTGAAATAGTGAAGTGTATTCCCGTGGGAATACACTCTCTATCGGTTCGTGCTGCAACAGACATCGCTGCCCTCCCTGAGTCAGATTGGCGGTGGTTCGCGGAGCTGTGCATCGGTCAGGAATGGGGAGAAAAGGAACGTAGTGCAGCTATTAAGGCAGTCAAAGCGATCGACATTCCTGAATTTCTCACCCATTGGCTCAGCCCTAAATACTGGAAGAACGAGGCGGCAATAAATACTGTCGGTGGGCAGAACCGTATCCCTACAGACGTTGCCAATTGGGTGAAGGCTGCAACTGAGTGCTTCGAGAAACTGCCATCCGATCGCCCTATTTGGAAGTTCAAAGATGATCGACCTTACCAGGAACCCATCAACCTGCAAGAGAGATTCTTAGCTGCACTTCCCTCCATCAAAAACCCCAGCGCAACGAAAGCCCAGGCGTTACAGGCTTCTCTTCTCAAAGAGGTCAAGGAACTCGATCGCCTCTATGCCGAGTGGGAGAATAAGCAGAAATCTCAGCAGCAACAGCAGCAACTTGAAGAGGAAAGGCTGCTGGCTCAACGTGCGATCGAGGCTGAATACTCCCCCATTGGATTCAACGGCAACGTCACCGACTGGGAGTTTGAGCCTGAATCGTTTGATGCCATCATCACCGACCCGCCTTACCTCCTCAGCAATGACGGGCATACTGTGCGATCGGGCAAACAGGTATCAGTTAACAAGAACTTTGAAGATAAGGTAGGTGTAGCGATCGATCCTTCTGTCTGGGTGCCGATCGCAGCTAAAGCCTTGAAGCCTGGAGGTTGCCTGGTCGTCACCTGCACTGAAGCGCTGCTATACCGAGCTGATTTACACGGAGTCTGTGAAGAGTCGGGACTAGAACTGAGACAAACCCTGATCTGGGATAAGCCAAACGCGCCACCGCTGCTAAGTGCCGATCGCTGTGCCCAGAACTTTGAGTTCATCTATGTTGCGCTCAAGCCCGGAGCCAAACCGTACTTTGGCTATGAGGATGTAATGCGCGAAGGGAAACAGGCTAAAGCTGTTATTAGCCACATTCCCCAGTGTGGGGGGAAAGAGCGCTTGGGGTGGCATGACACGCAGAAGCCGCTAGAGCTAGGAGAGCTGCTAACGCTGATGTATGTCCCACCTGGCGGTCGAGTAGCGGATCTGTTCGCAGGGACAGCGACATTTACTGTTGCGGCAAAACGACTGGGCAGGAAATCTGCATGGGTGGAGCAAGACCCTGAATTCTTCGCTAAAGCAGATTCTAGGATTGAGGCTGAGTCGTTCCCTGTTCTGGAGATTCCTGCGATACGAGCTTCGCTCAGGCAGACCAACGCCCCATCCCTCCCGGATATAGCAGAACCCGCTCCTCCTGACGGAGCTGAGCGCCAGACCAGCACCCAGGCGAGAAAGCGAAGAAAGAAAGTTACTGCCTGAGCGAAGGGCGATCGCCCATTGATACGCGATCGCTCTGGTCATATTGAATTGCCCAAAAAGTTATGCCATCGATCGCTGGAGGGGTGAGGGCTTTCACATTTCCCTCTCATTGCAAGGATTAGCTGCTTCATTTGTGGCGATCGCTATAAGTCTTTTAGGTTTCAAACAGAGGAGATCTGAGCCATGTGAGCGATTTTTGTCTGAAAGTAGATGCAGTTAATAGACTGCTGCAACTACGATTCTGCTTGCGCAACTACGATTCTGCTTGCAATTGTCGCATCAAATCCTGAGTCAATGGATCGTCAGATAGCGTTGCAGCTTGCCCTGCCTGAATTGCCTGCTTGAGCATCTCCAGGAAATTGTTCCTGAAAGTGGTTGTATTGGGATGGCTTTCACCCAAGGTTTGGATAGCAAGGGCGATCGCTTGAATATACAACGGCTCTGCGGCCTCGTAGCGCCCCTGGGATCTGTAGAGGGCTGCCAGGTTATTGAGACTGGTGGCGACATCGGGATGCTCCGCCCCCAGCAGCCGCTGCCTCATCTCCAGCGCTTGCACCAACAACGGCTCTGCCGCCTCGTAGCGCCCCTGGGATCTGTAGAGGGCTGCCAGGTTATTGAGACTTTGAGCGACATCGGGATGCGCTTGACCCAACAGGCGCTGACTCATCTCCAGCGCTTGCACATACAACGGCTCTGCGGCCTCGTAGCGCCCCTGGGATCTGTAGAGGGCTGCCAGGTTATTGAGACTGGTGGCGACAGCGGGATGCTCCGCCCCCAGCAGCCGCTGCCTCATCTCCAGCGCTTGCACATACAAAGGCTCTGCCGCCTCATAGCGCCCCTGGGAATAGTAGAGGACTGCCAGGTTATTGAGACTGAGGGCGACATCGGGATGCTCCTGTCCCAGCAGCCGCTGCATCATCTCCAGCGCTTGCACATACAAAGGCTCTGCCGCCTCGTAGCGCCCCTGGGAATAGTAGAGGTATGCCAGGTTATTGAGGCTGCGGGCGACATCGGGATGCTCCTGTCCCAGCAGCCGCTGCATCATCTCCAGCGCTTGCACATACAAAGGCTCTGCCGCCTCGTAGCGCCCCTGGGAATAGTAGAGGTATGCCAGGTTATTGAGACTGCGGGCGACATCGGGATGCTCCTGTCCCAGCAGCCGCTGCCTCATCTCCAGCGCTTGCACATACGAAGGCTCTGCCGCCTCGTAGCGCCCTTGGGAAGAGTAGAGGTGTGCCAGGTTATTAAGACTGAGGGCGACATCGGGATGCTCCTGTCCCAGCAGCCGCTGCCTCATCTCCAGCGCTTGCACATACAAAGGCTCTGCGGCCTCGTAGCGCCCCTGGGATTCGTAGAGTGATGCCAGGTTATTGAGACTGCTGGCGACAGCGGGATGCTCCTGTCCTAAGCGAGTCTGAACTGAGGAGAGACATTGCTCATACCAGGGTTCTGCCTGACCATAGGCTCCCTGTTCGTCATAAAACCGACCTAGCCCCACATAGGGCCACAAGAGATCTGCATCTTCCACCCAGGCTTGTAGCGTCGTGGCTACCTCTGCCACATGCGGTATCGCTGGGGTGATGGAGACAATCTCTTGCTGGATGGGTGAAGCGGGAAGCTGCTTTGCGACAGACACCATGACCTGACAAAAGACATGCTTCAGCGCTGTCACTGGACTGGCTTGAGCGGCGGGTGCTGGCTCTCGTTGTGCTATAAAAAACTCACGGATGAGCTGGTGGAGCTGGTAAGTACCTGCCCCAACTCGTTGCAGCAAACTGCGACCCACCAAGTTACGGCGCTGCTTCTCCAGTTCCTCGCTGTCCCAATCTGGCAAACAGTGCTCGACCAAATCCCAGGGAATCGGCGCTAAGGCAAACAAACTGAGCAAATAGCTGAGCTGGCGAGCCGGTTCTGCTAACTCCTGCCAGCTCAACGCAAAGGCGGCTGCCACACTTTCATGCGTCGCCGTCATATCCGCCGATCGCTGACACAACGCTTGCGCCTCCAGCCGCTTTTTCTCCAAGCGCTGCTGCATTTTTGCCAGAGATAAATCTGGTTCTGCCACTAGATAGCGACCCACCAACTCCAACCCCAGGGGCAAATAGCCTAGCCATTGACACAGCCCTGGGGCGATCGCCCCCTCTGCAACCATCCGCTCTGTCCCGATCAGTCCTGCCAGCAGTTCCAGCGAGGCTGTTTCACTCAGCACTTCGATTTCTAACGTCTGAATCGAGGTGCCCAACTGCAAGCGAGTCGTCAGAAGCACCCGAAAGCGTGAGTCTGTTGGGGGCAGCGAAGCTTTAATCGCCTCGTAATCGACCACATCATCCACGATGACCAGCACTTCTCCAGGTATCCACTGCCGCCAGCAGTAAGCAACTTGCTCTGCCAAGGTCAAGCCATCGGGTAGCTTTAGCCCTAGCTTTGTTTGGGCAAAACTGGTGATCTCAGTGGCGATCTCTTGATCGCGCGCCCTCAACCAACAGATGCCACCGGGATAGGTGCCCTGCTGCAACTGAAAGTAGGCATACTGCCACGCCAATTCGGTTTTGCCAATCCCCCCCATGCCCTGGATTGCTGTGATTGCTAGGCGATCGCTCTGCTGGAGCTGAGTATGAAGCTGCTTCAGGTCTGCCTCGCGGCCCACAAACTGACTAGCACCACTGCGGGGAAGATTTTGAGGAATCCCGATCGGACGTAATCGCGCTAAGAGCTGCTCCAACAGAATTTGAATCTGGCTGTCATTCACCTGCACCCGTGGCCCAATGTAGGCAATCCCACCTTTCACTAGCGTTTGAAAGGCTGTGGTATCGCCCCAGTTGAGTTGCAGCATTCCTTCCCCCACGGCTGCCGCTAACGCCGGGTTGGCGGCAATCTGGGTTTGCACCTGCACCTGGAGCTGCTCTGGATTGAGGTTAGGGTTTGCCTGGAGCTGTTCTGTGACAAGGGTATAGAGCAGTTGAATCGGGTCTGACATGGGGGCTAAGCGTCAGGGGTGAGGGTGTAGACAAGGGCAAGTCAAGGCTGGATCTCAACGTTTAGGAGCTGGGTTTTAGGAGTTGGATTGAGCGGACTTGAGGACGGGAACGCAGTCGCCTGCCACTCCTGCCATGGCGATCGCATTGCAGCCCAACTGGTAGGCAAACGTGACCGACTCGCCTGCACCCAGGGCATCGTAAAACGCCACGGCAAATTCCAGAGCCGCTGCCCCGCTCATCGCGTCACTCATGCCAATCACAGCGGGAATATGTTGGGCGATCGCTTCTGCCTGGTTCTCTGAGTAGCAAGCATTCAACAAGACGCACTCGATTTGCTGGGCAAACAGAGCAAACAGTCCGGCGAGTGCCACAGGAGCTACCCATTGAACGTTGCCGATGTCATCTTCTAGCGCCAGCGCTCCGCCCGCTCCCGTCTGCCCAGAAAAATGGACAATCTGCGGCTTCAATTCCAGCAGTGCCCGCCGCACATCTCTAGGTCGCACTGCCCAGCGTTGCTCCAACACAAAGCGATCGCGCTGCTTGGCGAGCTGCAATCCTTCCCGAATATCCCGCACTTCTTGATCCAGGCGCTGCGGGGTCATGCTTTGGGGATTGGCTGCCAGAAACAAGATCGTTTTGGCTTCAGGTGGCTTATCTGCTGCCGGTTGCGACTGGATGTGCGTACTGCCGATATAGACCGTGCCGCCTTCGACGCGCGTTTGATATCCCGTGCTGTTGCCAGAGTTGTATTGTTTCATCCCATCTGAGGCGACCGGAGTTTTGGGCTGGGATGCGGCTGGCGCGATCGGCTCGCGAGCTGAAGTAAACGTCGCCACCACCGCTCGAATGCCTTGAGCCACATTGGCAAAGGCTTCATCCTCATTTGGCCAACGGGTAATCGGTTTGCCGCCCTTGGGCAGCGCCTGGAGCTTACCAAACGGACTCTGATCCCAGTTGTCCACAGGTCGCAGGATGATCGGAATCACGCGCGCGTCTCCCGCTTCGTGCCGTTCCAGCGCTCGCTTCATCTCAATGTCATAGCAGTAGTCGGAGGCGAGGAAGTCGGCGCTGATCAGCAGCAGAATGATTTGAGCCGTTTCTAAATGACGATCGAGCTGCCCTTGCCATTCCGTACCGGGTAGAATCTGGCGATCGTGCCAACCCTGGATCACGCCCTGTCGCTCTAACAGCTTCAGATGTTTAGCCAGTTTGTCTCGCAAGCTTTCATCTTCATGGGCATAGGAGAAGAAGACTTCGATTGCTGGAGGGGTGGGGGCGGTCATGTTTCCCTCTTATCGCAAGGATTAGCTGATTTATTTATAGCTTTATTTATAGCGATCGTTATAAGTCTTTTAGCTTGGAAACAGGGGAAGACGGAGCAATGAAGGCGTTTTCGTCTAAAAATGAACTGCTGCCTCTACGATTCTGCTTGTAGCTGTTGGATTAACTCTTGAGTCAATGGATCGTCAGATAGCGTTGCAGCTTGCCCTGCCTGAATTGCCTGCTTGAGCATCTCCAGGAAATTGTCTCTGAAAGTGGTTGTATTGGGATGGCTTTCACCCAAGGTTTGGATGGCAAGGGCGATCGCTTGCACCAGCAACGGCTCTGCTGCCTCGTAGCGCCCCTGGGATTTGTAGAGTAATGCCAGGTTACTGAGACTGGTGGCGACAGCGGGATGCTCCTGTCCCAGCAGCCGCTGCCTCATCTCCAGCGCTTGCACATACAAAGGCTCGGCATCCTCGTAGCGCCCCTGGGATTTGTAGAGGGCTGCCAGGTTATTGAGACTGGTGGCGACAGCGGGATGCTCCTGTCCCAGCGGCCGCTGCCACATCTCCAGCGCTTGCACATACAACGGCTCTGCCTCCTTGTAGCGCCCCTGGGAAAAGTAGAGGGCTGCCAGGTTATTGAGACTGAGGGCGACATCGGGATGCTTCTGTCCCAGCAGCCGCTGCCACATCTCCAGCGCTTGCACATACAACGGCTCTGCCTCCTTGTAGCGCCCCTGGGAATAGTAGAGTAATGCTAGGTTATTGAGACTTTGGGCGACATTGGGATGCTCCTGTCCCAGGAGCCGCTGCCTCATCTCCAGCGCTTGCACCAACAACGGCTCTGCGTCCTCGTAGCGCCCCTGGGCATAGTAGAGTAATGCCAGGTTATTGAGACTTTGGGCGACATTGGGATGCTCCTGTCCCAGGAGCCGCTGCCTCATCTCCAGCGCTTGCACCAACAACGGCTCTGCGTCCTCGTAGCGCCCCTGGGCATAGTAGAGTAATGCCAGGTTATTGAGACTGAGGGCGACAGCGGGATGCTCCTGTCCCAGCAGCCGCTGATACATCTCCAGCGCTTGCACATACAAAGGCTCGGCATCCTCGTAGCGCCCCTGGGATTTGTAGAGTAATGCCAGGTTATTGAGACTGCTGGCGACATCGGGATGCTCCGCGCCCAATCGAGTCTGAACTGAGGAGAGACACTGCTCATACCAGGGTTCTGCCTGACTATAGGCTCCCTGTCCTGCATAAAACCCACCTATCCCCGCATAGGGCCACATGAGATCTTCATCTTTCACCCAGGCTTGTAGTGTCGTGGCTGCCTCTGCCAGATGCGGTATCGCTGGGGTGATGGAGACAATCTCTTGCTGGGTGGGTGAAGCGGGAAGCTGCTTTGCGACAGCCACCATGACCTGACAGAAGGTATGCTTCAGTGCTGTAACTGGATTGGCTGGAGCGGCGGGTGCTGCCTCTCGCTGAGCGATGAAAAACTCACGGATGAGTTGGTGAAGTTGGTAAGTGCCTGCCCCGACTCGTTGCAGCAGACTGCGATCCACTAAACCCAAATCCCGCGTCTCTTCCAGTTCCTCGCTGTCCCAGTCGGGCAAGCTCTGTTCCACTAAGTTCCAGGGAATCGGCGCTAAGGCAAACAAACTGAGCAAATAGCTGAGCTGACGAGCCGGTTCTGCCAACTCCTGCCAGCTCAACTCAAAGGCGGCAGCTACACTCTCATGCACTGCCGTCATGCCCGCTTCTCGCTGGACTAAGGCTTTTGCGCCTAACCGCTGCCGCTCCAGCCGCTGTTGCAATTCGGCCAGAGACAAATCCGGTTTTGCCGCCAGATAGCGCCCCACCAGTTCCAATCCCAATGGCAAATACCCCAACCACTGCGCTAGAGACTGAGCTGCCTCCAACTGCGCGTCAATCCGTTCCGTATCGGTCATCGATCGCCACAAATCAAGCGCCGCTGTTTCACTCAGTACCCGAATCTCAAACTGTTTGAGTGACTGCCCTAAATACGATCGCGTCGTCAGCAATACCTGAAAGCGGGATTCTTGCGGCGGCAGAAACGGCTTGATGTCCTGGTAGTCAGTAACATCATCAAAAATCACCAGCACCTGACCGGCTGGCCAGCGTTGCCAGCAGTCGGCGATCTGCCCCGGCAGCTCTAAGTCGTCTCGAATCGTCAGCCTCAAATGAACACTGGCAAAGTTGACAATCTGAGTACCCAAGTCCTGCTCACGCGATCGCAACCAACAAATACCCGCTGAATAAGTGTTTTGCTCATAATGTTGCCAGGCATACTGCAAAGCCAGTTCCGTCTTGCCAATCCCGCCCATGCCCTGAATGTAAACTCGCTGGGCTTGCTGCAACAGCTCTTGCAGGGTCTTCAGATCCGCTTCCCGCCCCACGAACGCGAACTGCTTGACGTAATCAGGCAAGTTCTTAGGAATACCAACCGGCTGATCAAGCTTTTGCAGTTCCTGAAACATTCCCTTGAACACAGCCAGGAACTTTTCTGGATCGGAGAGGCTGTAGTGAGTGCTACCGATATAAACGGTGCCATCATTCACAACGGTTTGATATCCCGTTGCTCCATCCCGATTGATTTGCAGCATCTCTGGATCGGCTTGCAACTCAGCTTGCAACTGGGGATTGGCGGCGATCGCCCCTGTCACATGAGCCATCACCTCAGCAGGAGTTGCCTCCGGTGCCTCCCGCAGTTTTTCGGCAATCAGTTGGCACAGTTGAGCGATCGCATCTGGCATAGCCATTTACTCAACTAGGGACGCAAGGGTTTGTCTTGACCATACTGATGAATCTCGCCAATGTAAGCGGTGCCGCCTTCCACTTTGGTTTGCCAGCCTTTGGCATTCTCTCGGTTGGTTTGCTGCATCCCACCGTCATCCTGTGGCTTGTCGTCAGTCGTCATAGCAGATCAGCGCCATAGCTCAAACCCAACGCTGCGGAGCCGCTTCCAAGTCCCACTCAGCAGGATGACCTGAGTTCACCTCAGCAGGTTCGCGCAATTGCTCTCGTTATAACACCCTTTATAGAGGATGAATGACCAAAATTGAGCAGAACCACCGGATGCTCCAAGGTTTGTGACGGTTATTCTCCTTTACGCCTGCTCCGCCTTATGCAGCCGCTTTGCTAAAGCTTCAATCTTTTCCATGGCCAGCGGCGAGGGTTTAGCATGTTTATTTTCCCAGCGGTTCACAGTAGGAAAGGACACCCCTAAACGAGCTGCTAACTGCTCTTGCGTCAATCCCAGAGCCTGCCGCAATTCTCGAATCCGCTCTCCAATCTCCGTTCCCTCTAGCGCCATCTGCTTTCTTGCCGTCATCGTTCAACTCAATCCTTTGAATAAGGCTTGCTATAACGTATGTTAAGCATGATCTGGATTAGCTGATCGAAATTGCTTTTATTTCAGAGTAGTTGCTCCCCACAGGTTTAACTGTTTCGATATAAATCTCAGTCGCTTCGCTCAGAAGCGCATCGTCTGAATCGTCGGGGAATATCGATCGCAGTTTTCTTGCGATGGGTTCGATCGCGTCTGATTCTTCGTAGTTCATTGGGCTTCTCCTAATAGTTTGGTTTGTGGTTTGTAGCGATCGCTATTCGCCTCAGCTACCCGTCAGGTAAGGTGTCAGGCAGCCTGTCGGGTAGAGTGTCAGGTGTCAGGTAAAAAGCTGTCAGGTGTCGGGTAGCCTGTCAGGCGGGTGTCATAAGCTCTGTGCTTAGCTTTCAGCGTTTACCTGACGGCACCTGACAGCTAAAAGGTAAGCGCCCTATTCGCCCAATTTGCCTACTTTGGGCAAGTACCTGGAAGTTGTCTTGTCCTCCACGATGTACCCGACACCTTTTGATTGAAGCGTTAGAAAAACGGCTTGAATCGCCTTAACGGATTCGTTATATCCCATGCCTTTAATCTCAGCAATCCCCGACCGAGCGATCGCCCTAGCAGTGATACCCTTGTCAATACCCAGAGCGGCATTGTGAACCCTGATTTCTAGTGCAGTGAACTCATCATCAACAGGTGTCTCTTCTGGGCGAACCTTGAACTCTAGCTCCCACATTCGCTCTAGGCGATCCGCCTCTGATTCCGCTACAGCATCATCAATCACTTCAAGAATATCGGGCGCGATACGAGCTTCGCTCGGGCTAGCCAACGGCTCATCATTCAGTGCTTCATTAGTGTTAGAAATCAGCACGTTCTTTGAGTAGAAGGGCAGAGTCACTAGACGCGGGTTGCCCTCTAAATTAGTGAAGGCGATCGTTCCTTTGCCCCCACTGGCGATGTATTCCTGAAGCTGAGCTTTCAGGCGATCGCGGGTGCCTTTGTCTCGAATCACCTTCTCGTCTTCAAGCACGAATTGCAAGCTTTCGTATTTGCCGTTTCTGCCCAATGCCACGATCCGGTAGCACTGCTGGATCATCCGGTTTAAGCCGACTTCTTCAACATAGTGAGAATGACTGGACAGCCAGTGATAGAACTCTTCACCCATGCCCTGAGTGGCGTACCGAGCCACATTTTCGTTTAGCTGCTCACGCCTCTTCTTGGGCAGTAGAACCCGTTGATGATTCAATTCCTCATGGATGCAGACCATTGGAAAGTGATGTTCTGGTTCCGTCTGATAGGCTGCCAGTGCGCCTAAAACGCCGCTAAACTCACCCATCATTTGTGCGGCTGCCGCCTCGGTATTGACTAGCGTGTAATCTTTAGGCGATCGCTCTAACCCGGCAAACTTCACGTCTTTGCCTCCTTTTCCATCAAAGATCCTAAAGTCGATATTCCCGTTGTGCCGTTGGTGCTTCCGGTATATGGCATTGCCGATCAGCGTAGTCTTCCCAGCGCGGCTCCGAGCAGCGAAAAGGATATTGCCCTCATCGATGTCCGCATCGGCGATCGACTGTGCCAAGTCTTCTACAGGGATAATGCTGCCGTCTGGCTCCTGGTCTAAAGCTTCCTGCTTCCCTCCAGTTACCTTGTCGGCTGGGCTGTTGATGCTGTCCAACGTCTGAGTGCCCGTCAGGTAAGGCGTTTCTACCTTCCTCAAGAATTCAACATATTGCCCCTTCATCTCATCGGTCATCCCTGCTGTCTGAGCATCTAGCTTGATTTCGTCGGCTTCTAGTCGGGCAATCTCAATCTCGGTTTCGCCCAATAGTTCAGCGTGTCCTAGCCGGATTAGATGTTCATGCCGCACCAGCTCTACATCTGCCTCTATCTCGGCTTGCGAGATAGCAACCGCACGATAAGCCTCTACGACTGCGGTGCGAGCTGCCATATCAGCTACAGCTTCTTCCTGCTGCTGGGCGATCGCTTCTAATGGTGCGAGCTTGCTATCCTCATGCTGGAGATGGCGTAACATCCATCCGGCTGCGGCAAAGCCGATGAATGCCCCAAACGCCCATGCCGCCTTGTAAGGATTGGTGGCAGACTCCACGCCTGAACCGTTGCCGATCTTGGGATTGAGAATGATATGCTCTGGCATTCCCTTGTCCTGCCACTGCTCCCAGTAGTATTTCGTCATGCGCCACGGGTGACGCTGGTGGTCAAAGCATTGCAGCTCCTGACTGGGATGCACCACACAGAAGTAAACCCGATCGCTACTGGTTCCCGTCCAGGCGAGAGCGGCACAGGTTAGACCTAATGCTGTGGATGCGGCGATCGCGATCATTCGCTGGTCAAAACGTAAGCCACTAAACCTGCCCATCAGATCAGACTGCTGCGATTCTGCTAATGCCTGATGAGTGCCCGTTAAATATTTCACCGTCGTCTTCCTCTGTTGTTTTCCCGACTGCCAACCGCCAATAAAGCTACGCCGATGACCCCAATCAGAATCAGCATATAATCACTACTCCAACCTGTAGCGGACTGAGGTGAGTAAAGCGCTTGCACCTGTTGAGTGCCTGAATCCTGGGACTGCCGTGCTTCCCACAGTTCACCAATTGGATCAGACAGGGCGGCAATTCCAGCGACTCCGGCAGATGCGCCCGTCATGACATTGCCGATCGCTCTATCTCTGCCCTCCCCGAATGCGGTTGCCACAAAGTAGAAGTGACTCCCCGCCAGGGCGACGACGAACCCTAGTGGATGGACTTGCAACAGGTGAAACAGGAAAATAATGGCGCTGTTAAAGCTGGCTCCGGCTGCGACTTCCATTGCATTACCCGATCGCCTGAAGCCTCTACCCCGATTACTCTCTGGTGGCTGCGGCGGTTGCTGCTCTTGCGGTTGCACCTGTCTTGATTGCCCTAGTCCCTCCACAGTGAAGGGGCTAGGGAGTTGCTGTTGCTGTGTATCTCTGCTCAACATCGCCTAGCCCTCTTATTTACCGTTTGCCGAAGCTATTCCACAGCCGTCCCCAGAATCCCGGTTGACCGCTGGCACTGATGCCGCTTCGCTGTGCCCCACCTGATTGATGCACCTCGACTGGAATGCGATCGGCTGGGGCAGAGTTCAAGCGGCTGCCATTCTTAGCCCGATCCATCAGGGCTTGCCGTTTCTCCCGTAAGGTTTGCTGTAGAACCTGCCGCTGTTGATTTGCCCGATCGCGCAGTTCGATAGAACTGATTTTGTTCTGATGGCGAAACACTTCTAACTGAAGGGCTTGATTCAAATCGGCGGCAACTTCGGCTATAGCGTGTTGCCGTTTCTGGTCAATCTTGAGCATGGTGGCTCTATCTTGAGCGTCGATCGTTTCCATCTCAGAACCAAACTCAGCGTTAAGTTTGCGAATCTTGGCGATCGACTTGGCTACGGTAGAGCCGAACTTTTTACGGAGTTCTGTCCATTCCACTTGCCCTTCAGATACCTTCTGCATGGACTCAAAGTAGGTTCGTGCATTCTCTAGAAACGGTTCAAGGTATCCAGAAATCTGCTCAGCGTCCTGGGCGGCGTTGGCAAATTCTTCTAGGCGCTGCACGTCGCTGAGGTAGGTAAGAATATCAGCGTCAACGCTGCCCCATTCCTGGGCTTTAGTGTCGATCGCGGGGGAGTGAGCCGCTGCTGTGTTTCTGATGATCGTATTGCCGTAATCCATTGTTTTAGTCCTCTGAAGTGGAGTAACCGATCGCTATGCCTAGAACTGCACCAAAGCCAGTGAACACAGCAAGTTGGGCAAACTCATCCTTCTGGGCTTGACTGCCAGAGATAGCCGCGCCGATGGTGAGAACAGCAGTAAAGCCGATCGCAGTCATCGCCATATAGCGCAGGAACTCAGCAACTCTAAAGCGGCGGGTAGTGATGCGGATTATCTGTGTGGAGTCGTTGTCTAGGATGTCGTTGAGCGTGTTGACCGTGCCTTCTAAGCGCTCAACATTGAACTGGAGAGCGGCTACAGAATATTCGGTGTCATCAGCTTGACTGACTAGAGCCGCTAGGCGGGTATCTGTACTGGCTTCTAAAGATTTCACGTCAAAATGCAGGTCAGCGATCGCCTGGTCTTTTGCGTCATAGAACGTTGCATCTAGGTTTGCGTTCAAGTCAAATTCGTGGGTGCAGCAAGGGCACATTATCCGGCTGGGTAGGTCATCGCTAATGATTTCCTCTGTCGTCGCCTGAAGCAGTGCCCAAGTGTTGGGATGTGACTCGGCGGTAATTTCGTGGACTGTATTTTCTGCGTCGTTTAGCATTGAAAAATCCTCTGACTTCTGTTGAACGCTGGTGGATGATAGGGGCGGACTGCGGTGGAATGCGATCGCCCCTATTTGACGGCTGTGTGGGAGATGCCACGCCTGACGGAGAGCGGGTCTTAGCCTTTGTGCTTGGGCAAGTGTAGAAGGTAGCCACACTGGGGTCATGTGGGAGGTAGCCACGCTAGGGGCGTGTGGGAGGTGCCACGCCTTACGGAGAGCCAATCCCACACTTTTGTGGAGCTACTGCCACACCACACAAAACAGGCTGTTTAAGGCAGTTTTAGCTGTACAGATTTGCCAGATTATTGATTTGCCAGATCAGCAGGTCGAAGCTCGGCTGGGGGTCTGTGCCCAAGTCAACCGCATCCAAGAATCGGGTGATGCTTCTCTGAAATTCGCTGAGTTCGATCGCAAATTCTGAAAAATTGATGTCTACGGTTTGAGCTGTGGCGTATACCATTTGAATGAACCTCGCTGTGTTGGGGTGAAGTGGAGATAGAGGGCGATCGCTGTGAAGAGGCGATCGCTCTTTTGATTTGTGGAGCTATTGAGCGGGATTCGCTTCGACATCAGCGCGCACTGCCTTGATGTCAGCAAGCATCTCAGCGGTAGCTGCCTCGAATCGAGCATCTGAAGCAGCTTGAGCTTCTTGCTGTGCTTCGCGGACTTCTTGAATTTGGGCTAGAACTTCGGCGCGGGTTGCCATGATTTTCCTGGGTTGGGTTGGGTTTATTGTCCCAGTACGCTAGTCCAAAACTACCCACTTTAGTGGGAGGCTTTAGCTGCTACACACCTCTGAGTTAGGGACTTTATGGGTTTACAGTTCAAGATCCATACCTCCAACAATCAGTAGTGATAGCAACAAAGCCAGAGTTTGGGACTTTTAGTCCCTTTTCAACCTCTGGACTTTCAGTCCAGAGTCGTTGAGTCTTTGTGGATTATCTGGCTGGCGCTGTGGCTGGCTTGACTTCGGTGCCGGAGACGGGCGCTTCTCGATCGAGCTGGTCGCCGAAGATTGTTTGGATTTCGTTGGGGGTCAGTGGGGTGCGAGTTGTGGACATTGGGATTGCTCTGATTGCGTGGATAGTGAGGATAGCTGCTGGCAGCAGTAGAAGCCGCCAGTAAATGCCGTGATTAGGAGGATGGCTCCGATTCCCCATCCGGCTTTTTTGTGAAGGATTGCAGCGCTTCCAATGCAGTCGATAGTTGAGCAGTAGCCTGGTTTTGAGCCTGGTCGATCGCACCTGCGTTTTGTTGATACAGGCGACTCTCAAGCTTCAGCTCTTGCGCTTTTTGAGCGACAGCCTCTTTAGCACTGGCTGTCTGCTGTAGTTCTTGCTGACGGCGGTGCAAATCTCCATTCATTGCGGCGATTAGTGCATCGGCATTTTCCAGGAACGCGGCTGCAACACTTAGAGGATCGGCGATCGATGCAACGGTTCCAGTACGCAGGTTCTCAAGGGTCAGGGTCAATGGTAGGGCTGGGGCTGTGAGAACAATTTGATGATTGCCAGATTCAACATGAGGACGAGTGAGGGATACAGACTCAGCGGTTAGGTGAACCTGCGCGGGTTTCACGTTGAATTCCTTTAGAAGACGATCGCAGTCATCAGCACATAGACCATCGGAGGTGATGATTCCCATCGTCTTGCAACGCTCATAAACAGTTGATTTGGGAAGATTATTGTCTCGGCAAAAGCCATGCAAACTAACGCGATCTTGAGTTTCCATGATTCTTTACTCCTGAACGAGGTTAAACACTGGCAGAACTAAAGGCGAACGAATCTGAACGCCCAACCCCTCCGCTCTCGGTGCGGATGGCGTTCTGACACTGTCTAGAATCGTTCGCTTGCTACCTACAATTTCTATGCTAGGATTCTAATTAGATTCTGTCAAGCTTCTAATTAGAAGCTTATGGAATATGTATGACATCCTTTTGTAGTATTAAGTGAGGAGTTCAGAGATGATTGTGAGCAAAAAGTTTTCTATAACGGTTCCAGACGAAGTGTTTACTTTGATGGAAGAGTGGGCTGAGAAGCAGGGAAGACCTACAGCAAATTTGGCTGCCTACCTGGTAGAGGCAGGTCTGAGAGCTGCTATGGACAAACAGGAGTTTGTACCTAAGAAGAAAAGTAAGGATGGATCGCACCAATGACTAGCACACTTCAAAAGACTGCTGATCAGCGCATTGTCCTACAGGGGACATGGGAGAAATTCAAGCTGATTCAGCAAGCATCCGCCGATTCTCCCGGCATCCGACTAGCCTACTTTGATGGAACGATCGAAATTCTCATGCCTGGACGCGAACATGAAATCTTTAAGTCAATCATTGGCTACTTGATTGTGACGTTTCTATCAGAGCAGGGCATTGAGTTTGAGGCGACTGGTTCAATGACTCAGGAAGCTGAGGAAGTTGCATCAACTCAAGCGGATGAATCCTACTGCATCGGGCGATCGAAGCCCATCCCTGATCTCTCAATTGAGGTGGTGTTTACCAGCGGTGGAACGAACAAGTTGGCACGATATCAGGCGATCGGTGTGCCAGAAGTCTGGTTCTGGCAAGATGGGGTATTTAGCTTGCACCGCTTGCGTGACAGTAGCTACGAACGGATCGATCGCAGCGAAATTCCTGAACTGGCAACACTAAATCTTGAGCTGTTGAGCCGATGTGTATTGATGGCTGAAACTTCTCAACTGGAAGCCATTCGAGCATTTCGCAAAAGTCTGTAAGGGGCGATTGCCATGACAACAGTAGGAAAACTTGAACTCACCGTTAAGATCAGTGAATTGCCAGCAGACGTTCAAACTGCTGAGAATGGATGGAAGTCTTTCGAGGTTGACTGTGACAACAGAATTGTTTCAATCTCGGTTAAGCCGAAAATGTTTAAGAAACTGGAAGATACTCAGGCTACCTTTTCGCTGTGGGTGGCCATCGCGGGGAAAAGGGGCTATGTCGAGAAAGATGAATTCGTCCTGGAAAAGGCTGCTATCCAGGTATTTGAGCGCAAACCAAAAGTTTAGGCTGAGTAGGGGTCTCCATGTTTTTATCTGAGATTCGGCAAAAACCAGAAAGCACACCAATGGAGCGGCTCATCTGCGCTCTCAAGTGGATGCCCAGAGACTGCTTTAGACACTTAGAGCTTTCCTATCCAAGCCTAAATATCAACGAAGCTATGCAGTCGGAGCATTTAAAGGAATGGTTTGAAGAGGCGGAAGCCCGACACGGGACAATGGGGGACTGGATTGCAAAATGGGCGTTCGGGATGGATGCACCGCAAGGTGACTTTGCCGCACTCTGTTCCTATGGCGCGACTTCCCTCTTTGCCTTCATGGATCTTTGTCGGGCGCTGCACAAGCTTTCACCCTATGGGCTGCGCGATTTTCCCAGTTCTAATGGCTGGATGGAACTAACCCTGCGGGCAGAGTCTTCCCGATTTCTTTGCTATGTCGCTGATTGTGGCGTGGCTAAAGAGTTGGGGATACCTGGCTATCCGGGGGCTTGGGCTGTCGGGAAAACTGACCTTCGTAAAGAGAGGGTGGCTGCACTGCGATCGATTGGAGTGGAGGCCGGCAATCGGAGCAAGCCCGAGCCTAAGCCTAAACCTGGGCGACCCAAGAAAACTGTCGTTAAGGTTGAAGATAGGAGATACCCGTCAAACTGCTTGCTGTACGAGAACGTTGTTAAAGAAGCCGATCGCATCGCCAAGATCAACACTGAGTTTAGGCGTGGAGTTTACCAGCGCTGGCTGGATGCGGTATCAGCAGAAACCGCTGGAATGATCGGGAAGGACTTCCAGGTCGGGATAGTCAGCGAAGGGAAACTCATTGTTGGAGGTAAGGGCTTCAAAATCTCAGGAAAGAAGAAACGGTAATTAAGTTCTGTAAAGCACCTCTAACTATTGCCAGTAAACGATTTGAAATGAATGTTGCTGACATAGAAAATGTATTGTTCCATTAGATCAGGAAATAAAGGTAGCCGAATGAGACTTCAACTGTACGATCGCCCCGAAGAGAGACTCCAAGCCTGGGCACAGATGTTTCCCATCCCAAAAGCTCCAGAGCAAGCAGTTAATTTTTGGCGGGCGCCTAATCTGCCCAAAAGTGCGGATTCGATCGCCCCAGTAACCCAAAAGAAAATCGCTTAAATCTCAAGAGAGAGTGGTAGTGCCCTGAAGGGAAGGTTAGAAGAATAGCGTGGTATCAAGCAAGACCTAGCTTGCGTCGTCGTGTCGCATTGTAGTGGTGCACAAAATTCCAAATGGCTGCAATGTGGTTGTCTAACTTTT
>JAESFK010000116.1_pt1 | contig 69013 bp, 70 predicted proteins | sample 9269391 | NCBI WGS metagenome assembly JAESFK01 (sample SAMN14506231, study PRJNA617097) | algae metagenome | isolation source: Drouetiella hepatica UHER 2000/2452 and co-occurring heterotrophs from... | place: Slovakia: Slovak Paradise National Park, Hrabusice, Kosice Region | collected 2000-01-01
GTTCAAGCAGGTCGAATTCGACATCATGTACGGGCAGGGCATTTCCAAGATCGGCGAGATCCTCGATCTGGGCGTCAAGGCCGGGATCGTCGAGAAGTCGGGCGCCTGGTTCAGCTATGATTCGATCCGGATCGGGCAGGGCCGCGAAAATGCGAAAACTTTCCTCAAGGAAAACCCCGAACTGATGGACCGGCTCGAAGCCGCGATCCGCAGCCGCACCGACGCGGTGGCCGAAGAAATGATGGCCGGCCCCGACGACGAGGGCGACGACATCAATTGATCCCGATCCGGTCGGCCTGCATTGGCGGGCTGGCCGGGAAACGGCGGCGGGTCTTCAGCCCCTTGCACCTGCACTCCCTCTCCCCGCAGGTGGACCCGCCCGCCGTTGACCTTTTCTGGTGTGGGGTTTTTCGGTGTTGCTGGAGACGGCGACTTTGAAGTCAGGAGCGGCCCTAAACTCCTCTCCTTGAGGGAGAGGATAGCGCAGATTGCTCCGTGAGGAGCTAGCGAAGCTTGGTGAGGGGATGCGCCGCCAGCAGGCGCAAACCCTCTCTCAACTGCGGCTAGGCAGCAAGCTGCCAAGCCTTCGTCTCTCTCCTCAAGGGGAGAGAGTAAGAACATCCTACGTCCGCTTCCGGTCGGTTCTGGTGGTTCCGGGCATTTGTCGCCGAAGCGACAGCGAAGGTCCGATATCGGGTGGACTCCCGAATGTCCATTTTGCAGCGTGGCGACGAAGAAATAACCGTTCTGTGGAGACAGTCGAATCCCGATCAACAATTGACTAGGCGAGCAAATCGTTGATTGACGCTGTCCTGCGTTTCGTGGGTTGTCCCGTGAAAAACGGCCCCAGCCTCTGCAACGCGAAAATGCACTCCTATGGAAAACGCCGATAGCGATTTCGGTGCTTCCCAATGAGCGTGACTTTGACGCACAGGGGATAACTGGCCATCCAAATTGAGATAGAAATTACCATTTTGAACGTCCGTGCGAGTGGTTATGCGAAGTTCAGTAACAGCGTGTTCGCCAAACCCGCCATGTTCGTAATCTGCGAGTCCCGTACTTTCAGTCAATTGACCGAGGTAAGAGCCTTCGAAGCAAAAGCTAGAAGTAACGCGACTGAAGCATTCGAGCAGCAGCGGGGACGGCACGAACAAGACTAGATGTGCACCCCTTTGCGAAACCTGCGATAAATCGGTCTCTTTCAAGCGGTCAACTACTAGGAAGGATGGAAGGAAAGCAATATTACCCCCCTTATGAGAGAGGCTTGGACGTTCCGGCACATTGACGAGAAGACTGTCGATTTTCATTACCCGATTATACCCGCTTTAGGGGAGGTGCAGCAAGGGCTGTCGGCGGCGACAAACGGTCGGTTCCGGTCATTTAGCGAAAGTCCGATGTGGGGTAGGGAGCGGACCTCGTACGCTCGTCACCCCGGGACCTGATCCGGGGTCCATGAGGCTATGCAACGCCCGCGACTTAGAGGGCGTATGGATCCCGGATCAAGTCCGGGATGACGATATGGCATATGGCAATGAACCGTCGTTGGCGGACGTCATTCGTTCCCCTTCGTGTCGAGCGAAGTCGAGACACTCGTCGGCCAGGCTCGGCTCCGAGAGTCATCTCGACTGCACTCGATGAGAACGGGTGTGGGAAAGTCCCTGTTGATCGTCCCTCCTTCACGTCGGCGCCGTTATCCTGTCTCACCATCGCGGTCCCTTTCGCCGTGCCTTGCGTGCGCCCTGCCAACAGCTACAAGCGAGCCATGCCTGCGATCCGCCTCTTTGGTCTGCCCACCGATATCAACAGCAGCTTCGAACGCGGCGCCGCCGCCGGTCCTGCGGCGATCCGCGCGGAGCTGTTCAGTGACCGCGGCAATATGGCGAGCGAGCTTGGGGCGGAGATCGGCACCGACATCGCGTTCACCGATGATGGCGATCTGCCGCTGACCGAAAATACCGCGCAGGACGATGCCGCGATCCGGCGGCATGTCGTGATGCTGCAGGAGGATGGCGAGGTGCCGCTGGCGCTGGGGGGTGACCATGCGGTGACCTTTCCGCTCGTCGAGGCTGCGGCGACCTGTTTTGGGCCGCTCAATATCCTTCACTTCGACGCGCACCCCGATCTCTACGATGATTTCGCGGGCAATCCGCGCAGCCACGCCTCGCCCTTCGCGCGCATCTGCGAGGCGGGCCATGCCAAGCGGCTGGTGCAGGTTGGCATCCGGACGCTCAACGGTCATTGCCGCGAGCAGGCGGCGCGCTTTGGGGTCGAGGTCATTCCGATGGCCGATTTCAGCCCCGATAGCGTCCCGGTGCTGGACGGCCCGCTCTACATCTCGATCGACCTCGACGGGATCGATCCGTCGGCGGCGCCCGGCGTCGCGCATCCCGAGCCGGGCGGGCTGACGGTGCGCGAAGTGTTGGCGGTGCTACATAAACAGACCGCGCCGATCGTCGGCGCCGACATCGTCGAACATCATCCCGGCCGCGACATCGGCGACGTCACCGCGATCCTCGGCGCCAAGCTGGTCCGCGAGCTCTCGGCGCTGATCGATCGCAACGGCACATACAAGACCTGACCCCCTGAGGAGAGCATCATGACCCTGATCGTCCACCATCTGAACAACAGCCGCTCGCAGCGCATCCTGTGGCTGCTCGAGGAAATCGGCGCGTCCTATGAGGTCAAATTTTATGACCGCGACGCGACGACCAACCTGGCGCCGCCCGAACTGATCGCGGTGCATCCGCTCGGCAAATCGCCGGTGATTTCCGATGGCGACCGCGTGATCATCGAATCGGGGGCGATCACCGAATATCTGTGCGAGCGGCACGGCGGCGGGCATCTGGTTCCCGAGCGCGGCACCGACGACCATATCAGCCATCTTGAATGGCTGCATTTTGCCGAAGGGTCGGCGATGACCCCGATCCTGCTGCGTATCTATACCTCGCGGCTGGGCGAAGCCGCGGCGCCGCTCGAACCGCGGATCAACCAGCAGCTCGACGCGCATTTCGCCTATATGGAGAGCCGCGTCGGGGACAACGGTCACTTCATTGGCGACGGCCTGTCGGCGGCCGACATCATGCTGAGCTTCCCCGCCGAGATCGCGATCATGCAGGGGATGGCGCCGCGCTATCCTAAACTCGCGGCCTTTGTGAACGCCTGCCATGCGCGCCCTGCTTGGCAGCGCGCGCGCGAAAAGGGCGGCGCCTATTATGGCTATTGATCGAAGGCGCTGGCTGCCGCTCGCGGCGCTGGCGCTGCTGAGCAACGCGGCGGCGGCGCAGGCACCGCCGCTCGGTCCCGAGGTCGAACGGATCGCGACGGGCGCTGACGGCGCGGCGTTCACCGTCCCGGCGGCCGACGAAAGCGCCGCGATGGGCCGCTTCGCCGCCTACACGATGGCGCTGGCGAAGCGCGATTACGCCAGCGCCTATGCGATGCTGCGGCTCTCGTTCCAAGCGGCGAACCCGCGGCTCGAATGGGAATTGAACTTGCGCAAGCGTCCGACCTTGTGGGCCGATGGCACGCTTAGGGTGCTGCGTGTGAACTGGTATGCCGATCCCGCCGGGCAGCCGCCGGGGCTCTATGCCGCGTTCGATTTCCGCGGCGATCGCAAGGATGGCACGATGGATTGCGGCTATGTCGCGGTGCATCGTACAGCCCCCGGCGCCGAGTGGACCGTGGTGCGCACCGACACCTCCGAAGTCCCCGCCGCGCTGATCGAGGATGGGGTGCCAAAGGCCGATGTGCTGCGGCAATTGCCCTGCTATCTGGGCAAAGGGATCGCCACCGCTTTCTGATCGATTGCGGCGTTGATCGTCATCGACACGAAGCGGCTTGTCGCCTGCCTGCAAAATCCCTAATTCGCGCGCATGACATCGACCAACGACATTCGCCGCTCGTTCCTCGACTATTTCGGGGGCACCGGGCACCATATCGAGCCGTCGGCGCCGCTGGTGCCGTACAACGACCCGACGTTGATGTTCGTCAACGCCGGGATGGTGCCGTTCAAGAATGTCTTCACCGGGCTGGAAAAGCGGCCGTACAGCACCGCGGTGTCGGCGCAGAAGTGCGTCCGCGCGGGCGGCAAGCATAACGACCTCGACAATGTCGGCTTCACCGCGCGGCACCACACCTTCTTTGAAATGCTGGGCAATTTCTCGTTCGGCGACTATTTCAAGGAACAGGCGATCCACCATGCGTGGACGCTGATCACCAAGACCTGGGGGCTGGCGCCCGAGCGGTTGACGGTCACCGTCTATCACACGGACGACGAGGCGTTCGACCTGTGGAAGAAAATCGCCGGGCTGCCCGAAGAGCGGATCATCCGCATCGCGACCAACGACAATTTCTGGTCGATGGGCGACACCGGGCCGTGCGGGCCGTGCAGCGAAATCTTTTACGACCATGGCGACCATATCTGGGGCGGCCCGCCGGGTTCGCCCGAGGAAGACGGCGACCGCTTCGTCGAGATCTGGAACCTCGTGTTCATGCAGTACGACCAGCGCGGCCCCGGCGATCGCGTCGACCTGCCGCGACCCAGCATCGACACCGGCATGGGGCTGGAGCGTGTTGCGGCGGTGCTGCAGGGCGTTCACGACAATTACGACACCGACACGTTCAAGGCGCTGATCGCGGCATCGGTCGACCTGACCGGGGTTCCCGCCGAGGGCGCGACGCAGGCCAGCCACCGGGTGATCGCCGATCATTTGCGCGCGTCGAGCTTCCTCGTCGCAGACGGAGTGCTGCCGTCGAATGAGGGGCGCGGTTATGTGCTGCGCCGGATCATGCGCCGCGCGATGCGTCACGCGCATCTGCTCGGCGCCAAGGATCCGTTGATGTACCGGCTGCTGCCGTCGCTGACCGCCGAGATGGGCGCTGCCTATCCCGAGCTGATCCGTGCGCAGCCGCTGATTGCCGAGACATTGGAGCGCGAGGAAACGAAGTTCCGGCAGACGCTCGACAAGGGGCTGCGGCTGCTCGACGAGGCAACGGTCGGGATGTCGGCGGGCGCGACCTTGCCCGGCGAGGTCGCGTTCAAGCTCTACGACACGTTCGGCTTTCCCTATGATCTGACCGAGGATGCGCTGCGCACGCAGGACATCGCGGTCGACCGCGCCGGTTTCGACGCCGCGATGGCGCAGCAGAAGGCGGCGGCGCGCGCGGCGTGGAAGGGCAGCGGCGACAAGGCGTCGGACGAAATCTGGTACGACATTGCCGAGACGCAGGGCGGCACCGAATTCATCGGTTATGGCGCAACCGAGGGCGAGGCGACCGTGATCGCGCTGGTCAAGGATGGCGCGTCGGTGGACGAAGCCAACGCTGGCGACGAACTGACCGTACTGACCAACCAGACGCCCTTTTACGGCGAGAGCGGCGGCCAGATGGGCGACAGCGGCACAATCGCGACGCTGGAGGGCGCGAAGGCATCGGTCAGCGACACCGGCAAGCCGCTGGGGCGGCTCCACGCGCACCATGCCAAGCTGGAAGCGGGCAGCCTGAAGGTCGGTGATACGGTCCAGCTGACCGTCGATGCCGAACGCCGCGACCGCATCCGTGCCAACCACAGCGCGACGCATTTGCTGCACGCGGCACTGCGCAACCGGCTGGGCGGGCATGTGACGCAAAAGGGCAGTCTGGTTGCCGAGGATCGTTTCCGCTTCGACTTCTCGCACCCCAAGGCGCTGAGCGCCGAGGAGATCGCCGACGTCGAATCGCAAGTGAATGCGCAGATTCGCGGCAATGAGGCGGTGACGACGCGGCTGATGACCCCCGACGATGCCGTCGCGGCGGGCGCGCTGGCGCTGTTTGGCGAGAAATATGGCGACGAAGTGCGCGTGCTGAGCATGGGCAAGGCGACCGACAATCATTATTCGGTCGAGCTATGCGGCGGGACGCACGTCCGCGCGCTGGGCGACATTGCGCTGCTCAAGATCATCGGCGAGTCGGCGGTTTCGTCGGGCGTGCGGCGCATCGAGGCGCTGACCGGCGATGCCGCACGCGTGTGGCTGAACGGCCGCGACGAGGCGCTGAAGGCGGCGGCGGCGGCGCTCAAGACGTCGCCCGACGATGTCCCGGCGCGCGTGGCGCAACTGGCCGAGGCGCTGAAGAAGGCCGAGCGCGAGCTCGCCGATGCCAAGAAGGCTTTGGCAATGGGCGGCGGCGGTGCGGCGAGCGGGCCGGCGGTAGAACAGGTTGGCGACACTGCGTTCATCGCGCAGGTCGTCCACGGGCTCGATCCCAAGGAACTGCGCGGCACAGTCGACGGGCTGAAGAAGCAGGTCGGCAGCGGCGTCGCGATGCTGGTTGCGGTCAACGACGGGCGCGCTTCGGTGGCGGTCGGGGTGACCGAGGGTGTCGCCCATAATGCCGTCGATCTCGTAAAGCTCGCGGTTGCGGCGCTGGGCGGGCAGGGCGGCGGCGGCCGGCCCGACATGGCGCAGGGCGGCGGTCCTGATGGCGGCGCGGCGGATAGCGCAGTCGCCGCGGTCAAAGCTGCGCTCGCTTGAAACCGACCAAGAAAACGCGGCGCACCGATCATGCCGAACGGCTGATCGCGGCGCCGCTGGTCGACGTTTTTTCGGCGTTCACGAGCGAAGCGAAGCTGGCGCGGTGGTTGCCGCCCGAGGGGGCAACGGGCGAATTCGAGCATGTCGACCTGCGGCCCGGCGGCGGCTTTCTGATGCGGCTGACGTTCGAGGATGCCGACGTCGAGACCAAGAGCGATGACGACAGCGATGTCGTCGAGGTCTATATTCCGACACTCGACGACGGGAGCCTGATCGTGTGGCAGGTCGAATTCGTCTCCGATGATCCGCGCTTTTCGGGGACGATGGCGATGCACTGGCATTTGGCGCGGCAAAGCGGCGGGACGCTAGTGACGATCGACGCGCATCATGTGCCACCGGGGATTTCGGCGAAGGATCATGAGGCGGGGTTGAATAGCTCGCTGGCGAATTTGGCGCGGGTTGTGGAGCACGCAGTGCCCTAAATCCGTTCGCATCGAGCGAAGTCGAGATGCCCCGCGGTCGGGCGCCACCCCGATGGGTGTCTCGACTTCGCTCGACACGAACGGAATTGGTAGGTGGCCTAACTCTCCACCCCCTTCGCTTTCCCCCACGCCCGCGCCGCCGTGTACCCAAGATACCCGGTGCCAAAGAGCGCATAGAGCGGTTCCGGGATCCCCGCGAGATAGGCGTTCATCCCCTCCGCGATCCCCTTTGCCATCTCCGGCCGCGCCGCGGCGATCAGGCCCATCGGGATGGCCCAGAGCAGCAGCGCATACATGACATAGAGGAAGCTCGGGCGTGCGCGGCTGGTCCACGGGTCGGCGCTGTTCGCTTCGGCGACGATGGCGGTCATCCGGGTGCGGATCGCCTCCATTTCTTGGCTGCGCTCCATCTTGAGCAGTTCCAGCTTGGCACGGTCGCGCGCTTCGGGGTCGGTGATGATCTTGTCGATCAGCTTGGCGATGGGGCCGATCAGGCCTTCGATAATGCTCATGTTGTTTTTCCTTTTTGCTAGAGAATCCTCACAACTTCACTCGCGATTCACATGTTTTCGGGGGTCATGGCTGACCGATCCGGTTGGCGAGCCAGCCGTAGAGAAACGCCTCCTGGCTGGGGCGGCGTTCGGCGAGCGCGATATAGCGTTCGCCCTGCAGCGCCTCCATCGCGCGCAGCAGCACCGTCTCGCCGCCTTTGCCGCGCGCTTTCAGAAAGCCATCGAGCGCCGACAGGGTGCGGGGGCCGATCTCGCGATCCACCGCGATGTCGGGATAGTCGCGCGCGGAGCGGTTAAGCGCGTTGAGCGCGCGTTGGAGAAACCCCGTCGCGGAGCCGGTGCCCATGTTGACGCCGGTGTCGAACAGCTCTGCTGCGATTTGCGGGGTGCGCAACGCAATCTTGTCGAAGCCGGGTCGCAGCCAGTAGATCTGGCGATAGATCGCCGCGGCTTCGGCGCGCGGCAGGTCGCGCATAGCGCCCGCATAGCCCTGCGCGCGGGCAACCGCCTCGGTGATCCCCCAGCAGGTCGGGCCGCCGCGGTCGGCGGGGTGGTTTACATATCGACCTTCGCGGTCGATGACGGCATCGATCAGCGCGTCGGCGTCGATGAGTGGGCAATCGGTTCTGGACATGATTCGCTCCTGTGGTTGGCTGAACGAGTAAAACGAACCATATTGGAATATTGTAGGAAAGACTTTTCTCCATGCGGGCTTTGCAGGTCACCGAATTGTTGCCCGATCATGCCGGAGCCGCGCTTGCCGCCGTCCCCGTGCCGCAGCCCGGACCGGGCGAAGTGCGGGTGCGGGTGCGCGCGGCGGCGGTGAATTTCCCCGACCTGTTGATGACGCGCGGCGATTATCAGTTGAAGCCGCCATTGCCGTTCGTGTCGGGGCTGGAGTTTGCCGGGGAGGTCGATGCGCTCGGCGAGGGGGTTGCGGGCTGGCAGGTCGGCGATGCCGTCGTCGGCGGCAACCGGTTCGGCGCGATGGCCGAATATTGCGTTGCCCCCGCGGCGGGGCTGCGCGCCAAGCCCGAGCAGCTGACGTGGGAGGAAGCGGCGGCCTATCCGGTCGCGTACCTCACCGCCTATGTCGCGCTGGTCTGCTGCGCGCGGATCGAACCGGGCGAGTGGGTGCTGGTGCATGGTGCAGCGGGCGGCGTCGGGTTGGCGGCGGTCGATCTGGCCAAGGCGCTCGGCGCGCGGGTGATCGCGGCGGCGAGCAGCGCCGACAAGCGCGATGCGATTGCGCGGCTCTATAACCCAGATGCGGTGATCGACGGCGGGCCGGGATTTCGCGAACGGGTGAAGGAACTGACGGGTGGGGCGGGGGCCGATGTGATCTTCGATCCGGTCGGCGGCGATATATTCGACGAATCGACGCGCTGTATCGCGTTCGGCGGGCGGTTGCTGGTCATCGGCTTTGCGTCGGGGCGGATTCCTGAGGTGTCAGTGAACATGCCGCTGATCAAGGGCTTTTCGGTCGTCGGGGTGCGTGCGGGCGAATATGGCCGCCGCTTTCCCGCGCGTGGCGCGGAGAATGTCGCGGCGATCGATGCGCTGGTGGCGGCGGGAACGATCAGGCCGCATGTCCATGCCGTGATCGACTTGGCCGACTGGCGCGAGGGCTTTGCGATGATCGAGCGGCGCGACGTGGTGGGTAAGGTCGTGCTGAAACCGTGACGAACCGAGTCCGCCTGCCATAGTTTTGCGACGTGCAAACTGCCATGTGGGCACCGGGGTATCCCGGCGACTTTGCCGACGATCACAAAGGATAGAATATGAAGACATTGACGATGACTGCCGCTGCATTTGCCTTGGCCGTCCCGACACTTGCCATCGCACAGCCGAAGCCGGACGACGGCCGCATCTTTGCGATGATCGACACCAACGGCGACGGCAAGCTCGACAAGGCCGAAGTGACAAAAATGGCCGAAATGCGCGCGCAGCGCCAAGGCGATCCCACGATGGCGTCACCCGAGAAGGTCGATGCGTTTATCAAGCATGTCGATGCCAATGGCGATGGTGTGATCGACAAGGCCGAAATCGGCGCGATACGCGGCGCGCGCGCGTCGGCGCCGCCGCCGCCGGAGGCTCCGCCAGCCGCGAATTGACCCAAGCGCGGGTGGCGGCTCCGGCCGCTGCCCGCCGCTTGCGAGGATTTTCTTGTTTGAAAATTGGTCGGGACGAGAGGATTCGAACCTCCGACCCCCACACCCCCAGTGTGATGCGCTACCAGGCTGCGCTACGTCCCGACCGGCCCTGTTGGGCAGGCGAGGCCACTAGCGCGGGTTGTCGGGGGATGCAAGGCTTCCCTGCGCAAAGTCGTTCGGCAGGTTGATTGCAGCGGGTGCGCGGCATCTTGCCCTTGACCTGATCGCGATCCTCCCCATTTCGGCGGCGCTTGCCAAGGGGGAGGGCGCAGCGACCGGTTGCGCGCGCCGCCCCTGCGTGATAGGCGCCGCGCCATTATATGCGCGCCGGTTCCTTGCGGAACGGGCTGCGTTTTCAAACGGAAAGTTTTTCATCGATGTCGACGCAATTGCTTCTGACCCAGGCGGCCGGATCGGGCGGCGGGGCTGCCGGTTTCCTGATGCTGGTTCCCTATCTGCTGATCTTTGTCGTGTTCTGGTTCTTCCTGATCCGACCGCAGCAGCAGCGCGCCAAGGAACAGCGCAACAAGATCGCGGCGGTGAAGCCGCGCGATCAGGTGGTGACCGGCGGCGGCATCGTCGGCAAAGTGACGCGCGTCGATGATGATTTCGTCGACGTCGAAATCGCGCAGGGCGTCAAGATCAAGGTCGTCAAGGCGACCTTGGCCGACGTGATGCAGCCCGGCGGCAAGCCCGCCAACGACTGACGCGGTGGGGTCGGCGTCGCCGCCGCTCCGCGCATGCTATCGGACCATTAGACCATGCTCGATTTCCCGCGCTGGAAAACCATCAGCATCAGCATCATCCTGGTGCTGGGCATCCTCTTTTCCATCCCCAGCTTCTTGCCCGAAAAGACGTTCAACAGTCTGCCGTCGGTCCTGCAGGTCAAGGTCAATCTGGGTCTCGATCTGGCCGGGGGCAGCCACTTGCTGCTCGAAGCCGACATCGACGATCTGCGCAAGACGCAGTTGACCAATATGGAAAAGACGGTGCGCAACGCCATGCGCGGCGAGCGTGGTCCCGACGATGACATCGCGATCGGCGAACTGGCGACCGAGGGCGGCAAGATCAGCTTTCTGATCCGCGATCAGGCGCAGCTCGACGATGCGCGCGACCGGTTGTTCAGCCAGACGCAGGGTGCGGCGATGACCGGCCAGCGCGACTGGAATATCGATATTATCGACACTACGCGGATTGTGATGACCCCGACCGCCGCGGGCCAGACGCAGGCGGTCGCCGATGCGATGGATTCGGCGCGCGACATCATCGACAAGCGCGTCAACGACCTGGGGACGCGCGAGCCGACGATCATCCGCGAGGGCAACGACCGCGTCGTCGTTCAGGTTCCGGGTTTACAGGATCCGGCGGCGCTGAAGGAACTGATCGGCAAGACCGCGCGGCTGGAATTCCGCATGGTCGACCCCAACGCCGACCCCGCCGAAGCCGCCGCAGGGCGCGTGCCGGTGGGCAGCGAAATCGTCCCCTATGCCGAGGGCGAGGGCAGCGGCGCGACGTTTGAAGTGCTGCGCCGTCAGGTGATGATCAGCGGCGAACAGCTGATCAACGCCAAGCAAAGTTTCGACCCGCAGTCGAACGAGCCGGTCGTATCGATCAGTTTCGATTCGGGCGGATCGAGCACCTTTGCCAAGGTGACGGCGCAGAATGTCGGCAAACGCTTTGCGATGGTGCTCGACGGCAAAGTGTTGTCGGCGCCGTCGATCAACGAACCGATCCTGGGCGGCAGCGCGCAGATTTCGGGCAGCTTCTCCGTCGCAAGCGCCAACGCGCTGGCGATCTCGCTGCGTTCGGGCGCGTTGCCGGTGAAGATGGCGGTGGTCGAAGAACGCACCGTGACCCCCGAGCTGGGCGCCGATTCGATCCGCAAGGGCGTGATCGCGGGCATCATCGCCACCGTGTCGGTGCTGGTCCTGATGATAGTCGTTTATGGCCGCTTTGGCGTTTATGCCAACATCGCGCTGTTCTTTAACGTGTTCCTGATCCTCGCGATCATGGCGGCGTTCAACGCGACGCTGACCCTGCCGGGCATCGCCGGGTTCGTGCTGACGATCGGCGCAGCGGTCGATGCCAACGTGCTGATCAACGAGCGAATACGCGAAGAGTTAAAGCGCGGGCGAAAGGTTTATCAGGCGATTGACCTCGGCTATTCCGAAGCCAGCCGCGCGATTTTCGACGCCAACGTCACCAACGTCATCGCCGCGGTGCTGATGTTCTGGTTCGGATCGGGTCCGATCAAGGGCTTTGCGGTCGTGCTGACCATCGGCATCATCACCAGCGTTTTCACCGCCGTCACCGTGACCCGCATGTTCGTCGCCCATTGGCTGCGGACCGCGCGTCCGACGTCGGTCAACATTTAAGGGAGCGAAGAGATGCGCTTGCTCAAACTCGTCCCCGACGACACCAACATCGACTTTCTGCGGTGGCGGAAAGTCGCGTCCTTCATGAGCTTTTTCCTGGTCGCCGTGTCGATCGCGCTGGTCGCGGTCAAAGGCCTGAACCTTGGTGTCGATTTTGTCGGCGGCCAGTCGGTGCGGGTCGAATTCACGCAGGGAATGCCGCCGATCGATGAAATTCGCGAGAAGGTCGGGAATATCGGCCTGGGCGAAGCGACGATCCAGCAGTTCGGATCCGACAAGGCGGTGTCGATCCGTACCGCGCTGCCCGAAGGTGACAAGTCCGCCGCCGAGCGCGCGGGACAGCAACTGGTAGCGGGCATCCAGAAAGAGTTTCCGACCGCGAAGGCGGGTTCGGTCGAAACCGTGTCGGGCAAGGTGTCGGGCGAATTGATCCGCACCGGCGCGATCAGCCTGGGCCTCGCGATCATCGGCATTTCGATCTATATCTGGATCCGGTTCGAATGGCAGTTCGGGGTCGGGGCGCTGGGGCGTTTGTTCCACGAGGTTTCGCTGACCTTTGGCCTGTTTGCGGTGACGCAGATGCAGTTCGACCTGAACAGCGTCGCGGCGTTGCTGACGATCGTCGGCTATTCGCTGAACGACACGATCGTGGTGTATGACCGCATCCGCGAAAACCTGAAAAAATACCGCAAGATGGACATCGTTCCGCTGCTCAATCTTAGCATCAACGAAACGCTGTCGCGCACCGTCATGACTACCGTGGCCATGGTGCTCGCGCTGGGCGTGCTGTTGCTTTTCGGCCCCGACGTGATCTTCGGTTTCACCGCCGCGATGCTGTTCGGTGTGTTCATCGGCGGCTATTCGTCGGTGCTGATGTCGACCCCGGTGCTGGTCTGGCTGAAGGTCGGACCCCACAGCTTTGTCCCGCGCACCAGCGCGGGCATGGATGGCGGCGAGCGGGTCGAGCGCAAGGACGACGGCGCGGTCGTTTAACGACCGGCGCAGCGGCGCAGATGTGCGGCCAGTTCGCGGCCGTTGCGGTCCCAGTCGAAACGGCCCGCGAGGGTGGCGGCGACGTCTGACGCGGCGGGCGGATCGGCGAGGATCGCCTGCACCGCGGTCGTGATAGCTTCGGGCGTCCGTTCGACGATCCGCCCCGCGACGGGCGCCGTGACCAGTTCGGCAGCGCCGCCTGCATCGCTGACGACGATCGGGGTGCCGCAGGCGAGTGCCTCGACCCAGGCATTGGCGAGGCCTTCGCTGACCGACGGCATCACGACGACATCGGCGGCGCGATAGAGCTGCGGCAGATCGGCGTTGGCGACCGGACCCATGACATGGACGCGGGTTTCTACCCCGAGCCGCTGCGCCAGCGCGCGGTAGCGGCCTTCGGCTTCGCCTGCGCCCGCCAGCCAATAATGGACACCGGGAAGCGCGGGAAGCGCCTCGATCACGAGCGCCTGACCCTTGCGCGGGATGAGCGCGCCGACGGTCAGGATCATCGGCGCGTCGTCGATGCCGAGCGTAGCGCGGGCGGCGACCCGGTCGCCCGGATGGAAACGCTCGGTGTCGATGCCGGTGTAGTGGGTGGTGACCTTGGCGGGATCGATGCCGATCGCGGCCATGTCGCGGCGCATCGCGTCCGACACCGCGAGCAGGCCCGCAGCCTTGTTAGCCGCCGCGAGCAATTGCGGCGCGGCGGCAGGGTCATGCCCGAAATGGTTGATGTCGGCGCCGCGCGCCTTGGCCGAGAAGGGGAGGCCGAGCGCGGCGGCGACGCGCATCGCGGCGGGGCCGTCGGGGTAGAAGAATTGCGCGTCGACGACGTCGAAGGTCTGGCCGGGCACCGCCGACAGCACGGCGCGCGTAACCATCGCGGGGTTAAGGCGGGCGCCGATGCGCGGGATCAGCGCGAAGTGCGGGCGGTGGACGGTGAGGTCATTCCAGCACTCAGTCCGCGGCAGGGTGCGGAGCTTGCGATAGCGCGGGTGCAGCGACAGCGGGAACGGCGGCAGGCCGACGGGCGCGACGACGGTGAGTTCGATCCCCGGCTGCGCGACGAGCGCGCGCAGGCTCTTTTCAACGAACAGCCCGAAGTTCGGGCGGGCGGCGTCGGGGAAGAGCGTGGCGATCGACAGGATGCGGAGAGGAGTCATGCCTGCCCTCTCATTCGTTCGTGCTGAGATTGTCGAAGCACCGCTTTTCCTTGACGTCGGTGAAAGAGAGAACGGCCCTTCGACAAGCTCAGGGTGAACGGATTTAGAATTAAAGCGTGCGGATCAGGCGCACCGCGACCGCCGCCCATGGCGGATTGCTGACGACCTGTTGCCGCGCGCCGGTGCCGAGCGGTAGCAGGTGCAGTTTCTCGCCATCGACGTTGAGCAGCCGCGCAAAGAAGAAGCGCCCGGCGGGGCGCGGGACGAGCAGGTCGCGGTTGAGCGCGCTGGTCCAGTCGCCTTCGATGCGGCGGCACCAGATTTCATCCCCGGCGCGGTAATCGCCGATCGACGAGGTGACGCGAACCGCCACCATATCTTCAGCCGGGCGCGCGGTGAGCGCCTGTTCAATGCGCGTCGGGGCTTGCGCGCCGTCGGCGCCAAGGTGCGCGGTGATCGTGAGCTGGGTATCCTGCGGCAATTGCACCAGCTCGGCGGCTTCGACCCCGAGCGCGGCGGCAATGCGGTTCATCCAGCCGAGCGACAGCGTGCGCGTCCCGGTTTCAAGGCGGCCGATCGTCTGCGCGGTGGTCGGCGGATCGCAGCGCGCGCCGACTTCTTCAAGCGTCAGTCCCTTTGCGCGGCGCACGGCACGGATGCTATTGATCATCGCAAAACCTTCAAATAACCAAATCGGTTTCTTCTTTCCTACAAAATATTCCAGTGTCAAGACCTGTCTTCGAATCAAGGAGATTGCCATGACCGCACGCCAGCTTGTCACCCGTCCGCATCCCGACGACCGTATCGATCCCGCCAAACGCGGCCCGCAGACGATGCGGCAGGTGACGGTGAATATCGCCGAGAGCCCGATCGCCTGGCTGGCCGCGCGTGGTCATTTGACGCAGGCGCAGCTGGGCGCGGGCGAACGGCTGCGCGCCGATTATGAGCGCGCCGGGCTGGCAGCGCGGGTGACGATGCGCTGGGACGCGGCGCCGCCTGCGAAGAGCCGGGGCGGCGCGCGCGGCGGATGCGTCGCTGGCCCGGATCGACGCGCACCGGAGCTTTCACGCGGCGCTCGATGCGGCGGGGCCGGGGCTGGCCGACATTTGCTGGCGGGTGATTTGTGCGGGGGAGGGGATTGCCGGGGCGGAGAAGGGGCTGGGGTGGCCGGCGCGGTCGGGGAAACTGGTACTGGGTCTGGCGCTGGATCGGCTGGCGCGGTTTTATGGGGTGGGGTAGCCGGCGGTGAACGGCCAGCGTCGACCGGAGTTGCCGTTAGGCTATGATTAGATTCGCGCAGAGGCGCAGAGAACGCAGAGAGAAACTGCAAAAATCTCTGCGTTCTCTGCGCCTCTGCGCGAATTATTTGAAAGGCGACATCCGACCAGTTGCGGACGTCAGTAAACTTGATAATATCTCAGTATGAAAGTCTCTGGCGTTGTCCTTTTGATAGCCATGTCTGCAACGTCGGGCGCTGCGATTGCTAATGGGCGAGCGGCTTCCGCTCGTTGCGGAATGACTGGGGCATTAGGCTGTGCACCTGATGGTGTGTGCGTAGATATTATTTCTAGCAGATTAGCCATCAATTTCAATTTTGCGAAGGAGCGCTACTCGTCTTCGCTGGGTTCGGGCAGGATTACTCAATCATGGGAATCACCCGACGGCTCACATAACATAAGGATATCTTCTCCTCCTGCGAGTGCAGAGGTTTCCTTTTCGCCTGACTGGCGCACTGCTACCGTAAAGGGGCGCGATGGTTTTACGATGTATGCCTGCGAGGTGACATATCGGTAGCGGCGACGTCGACGGCAGCTCACCATCCCAAAGCGGACGCGCGGCGGGTTTAGCTCAGCGCCTCGACCTCTTCGGCCAGTTCCAGCCAGCGATCTTCCGCCGCGGCTTTTTCCTCGCGCAGTTTTTCCAGCTTGCCCGTCAGCGCAGTGAATTTTGCATGGTCGCGCGTAAACAACGTGCCGTCCGACAACTCGGCTTCCGCCGCAGCCATCTCCGCCTCGATCGCCTCGATCCGGCCCGGCAGCAGGTCATAGTCGCGCTGATCCTTGTAGCTCAGCTTCTTGCGTGCGGTCGGCGGGGGCGGGGCGGCGGCGGTTGAGGCTTTGGTTTTGACGCTGTTCGGTTTGACCCGCTTCGCCTCCCAGTCGGCATAGCCGCCCGCGACGATGTCGACTTTGCCCGATCCGTCGAGGCCCAGCGTCACGGTGACGGTGCGGTCGAGGAAGTCGCGGTCGTGGCTGACGAGCAGCACGGTCCCGGCGTAATCGGCGATGACTTCCTGCAAGAGGTCGAGCGTTTCGAGGTCGAGGTCGTTGGTCGGCTCGTCGAGCACGAGCAGGTTCGATTCGCGGGCGAATTCGCGCGCGAGGAGGAGGCGCGAGCGTTCGCCGCCGGAGAGCGCGCCGACGCTCGCCTCCATGACCCCGGGATCGAACAGGAATTCCTTGAGGTAACCCTGGATATGCTTCTTGACCCCGCGCACCTCGACCCAGTCGCCGCCGTCGGCGAGGATGTCACGGACGGTCTTGTCGGGCGACATCAGGCTGCGCTGCTGGTCGATGATGATGCCGTCGAGCGTCGGGGCGAGGGTGATCTTGCCTTTATCGGGCGAAATTTCGCCGGTCAGCAGCTTGAGCAAGGTCGATTTGCCCGCGCCATTGGCGCCGACGATGCCGATGCGGTCGCCGCGCTGGACGCGGAAATCGAAATTCTTGATGATGACGCGATCACCGAAGCTTTTCGACACAGCTTCGGCGACGATCACCGATTTCGAGCGGACATCGTCATTGGCGAGGCCGAGCTTGGCGACGCCGGGGCCGCCGATCATCGCGGCGCGGGTCGCGCGCATTTCCTTGAGCTTTTCGAGCCGCCCCTGATTGCGCTTGCGGCGCGCCGTGACGCCGCGTTCGAGCCAATGCGCCTCAAGCCGGAGTTTCGAATCGAGCCGCTGCGCGGCGCGCGCTTCCTCGGCGGCGATCGCGTCGCTCCATTCCTCGAAGCCACCAAAGCCGATTTCCTTGCGGCGGATGCTGCCGCGGTCGAGCCACAGGGTCTGGCGGGTCAGGCGGGTGAGGAAGGTGCGGTCGTGGCTGATCGCGACGAACGCCCCGGTGTAGCGCGCGAGCCAGGATTCGAGCCAGTCGATCGCGGCGAGGTCGAGGTGGTTGGTCGGTTCGTCGAGCAGAAGCACGTCGGGATTCTGCGCGAGGGCGCGGGCGAGCGCGGCGCGGCGGCGTTCGCCGCCCGAGGCGCTGGCGGCGGTGCGGCTCATGTCGATGCCGAGCTGGTCGGCGATGGCGGCGACTTCAAATTCTTCAGGGGCGTCAGGGGCAGCGAGCGCAAAATCCATCAGCGTTGCGAAGGGCGCGAAATCGGGTTCCTGTTCGAGGATTACGACATGCGTGCCCGGAACGATGACGCGCTTGCCCTTGTCGGCGTCGATCTGGCCCGCGAGCAGCCTGAGCAAGGTCGTCTTGCCCGCGCCGTTGCGCCCGATCAGCGCCAGCCGGTCGCGTTCGCCGACATAGATGTCGAGATCCTGGAACAGCCAGCCGCTGCCCTGCACAAGGCCGAGGCCTTCGTATGAAAGAATGGGAGCTGCCATGATGAACGGCGCGCTACCGTTACGTTCAGCATCATGCAAGCGCCGTCCGCGCAAAGGCCGGAACGGGTTCGGTCCGTCTGCGTTACGGGCTGGAAATCGGAAATGGCCGGGGTTCGGCCGACAGGAGAATGAAATGACGAAGCAATTGTTCGCCGTTATGGCAACCGGACTGGCGCTGATGGCGGCAACGCCTGCGCTCGCGCAGCAGGGAGGTTCGACGGTGACCGCAGCAACGACGCAGGGACCGATCCTGGCCTTTTCGGTCAGCGAGGAAGTGCGCTCGCGCCCCGATCAGGCGACCGTTGGCGCCGGGGTGACCACCACCGCGCCGACCGCGGTCGAGGCGATGCGCCTGAATGCTACTGCGATGGACAAGCTGATCGCCGCCGCCAAGGCGCGCGGGATCAAGGCCGAGGATATCCAGACCAGCGGGATCAGCCTGTCGCCGCAATATGACTATAACAATCAGGGCAACGGCCAGCCGCCGCGCTTTCTGGGCTATCAGGTGAGCAACAGCGTGCGCGCGACGACGCCGAAGATCGCCGACATCGGGCCGCTGCTCGATGCGCTGGTCGCCGCGGGTGGCACCAATATCGACGGGCCGTCGTTCGGCATGAAGGATCCCGACGCCCAGCTGGTCGGCGCGCGGGGCACCGCGATCAAGGCGGCGGAAGCGAAGGCGGCCGACTATGCGCGTCTCGCGGGTTTCCGCGGTGCCGAGCTGGTGTCGATCAGCGAGGGCGGCAGTTTTGGCCCGAACCCGCCGATGCCGATGGTGCGCTTGCAGGCGATGGATTCTGCGGGCAAGGCGACGCCGGTCGAGCCGGGGCGCGTTTCGAATACACTGACGCTGAATTTCCAGTATCGCCTGGTGCGGTAATTTGGTCGGGGAGCTGGCGAAGGCCAGCTCCCCCGTTTCCGTTCGTGTCGAGCGAAGTCGAGACACCTATGCGGTGTGCACGTCTTCGCGTGTTTCGACTTCGCTCGACACGAACGGGATTTTGAGGTGCGCGTTCAGCCCAACTCCCCATCCGCCCACGGCCATGGCCGTTCGCGGAACCATTTGGTGATGATATACTTGCGCCCCTTGCGCACCTTCATCCCGTGATGGAGCGTATCGGGGTTGACGGTGCCGTCGGGGCGGACATTGTTCCAGGCGAGCAGCTTGCCGGTCTCGGGCTGGTGCAGCTTGCCCGTGGCGAGGAAGCGAGTAGCGCCGCCTGCGCCGGGTTCGTTGAGATAGATCATCAGCGTCCAGCTGCGCTGGCCCGGAATCGCGCAATAGGTTTCCCAGTCGGCGCCGTGCGGGTCGAAATAATCGGTATGCGCCTTGAACTCCTGCCCGACGTCGTAACGCTGACCCTGCATCGGCTCGCCATATGCGAGCGGAATGCCGGTGAGGTCGTGGAGGCGGTTGTTGATCGCGATGACCAGCGCGTCGCGGTGGTCGAGGTCGCAAGTCGTGCTCGTGCGAAATGCTTCGTCGCCATTGGGATCGGCGATGGTGGAGGGACGGACGTCGCGGTCGATCTGCGCCATCAGCCCGGCACAGGTTTCGGCGTCGAGAAAGCGCGATAGCATGAACTGCTCGAGCTTGGGCGTCGGCGCGCGGCGGATGCCGGGGACTGCGGCGAGCAGCGCGGCGGTGCGGTGGGCGCCAGAGGTCGCCATGTCGACAGGATCGGTTGCAGCCATGGTGCGCGTTTTAGCAGGGAAGCGCGCGCGAACAATGCTTGACGAACGGGGGCAGGCGCGCCTATCGCCGCGCGCTGTCGAGGCCGTATTGTGCGCCCTCTTCGTATGTGTGGCGATCATAGCTCAGTTGGTTAGAGCGCCGGTTTGTGGTACCGGAGGTCGCGGGTTCGAGCCCCGTTGGTCGCCCCATTTCCGCTATTTTCGATCGAAGAGTTTTTCGGCGTGGAAACGGCGTGACTCTGCGCACGCGTCTGATTATTACGTCTTTACGTAATTTTTTAACGCGAGGGTTTGCTATGTCCGCAGTGTGGGATTTCGCCGATTTCGACGATCATGAGCATGTCCACATGTTCCGCGATCGTGCCAGCGGCCTGACCGCGGTCATCGCGGTTCACTCGACGCACCTCGGCCCCGGCGCGGGCGGGGTGCGCTATTGGCATTACCCCCAGCGCGCGGCGGCGATCACCGACGCGCTGCGCCTGTCGCGCGGGATGAGCTATAAGAACGCCATGGCCGGACTGCCGATGGGCGGCGGCAAGGGCGTCATCCTGGCCGACGAGGGCGCGGCGAAAACCCCCGAGCTGCTCGCGGCGTTCGGGCGCGCAGTCGAATCGCTGGGCGGTGCTTATGTGACCGCCGAGGATGTCGGCATGTCGGATGCCGACATGGTCGCGATTTCGAAGCACACCAAGCATGTCAGCGGGCTTCCCGTCGCGAGCGGCGAAGCGGGCGGCGATCCCGGCCCGCTGACCGCGCTCGGCGTCTATCTGGGCATCAAGGCGGCAATCAAGCAGGGGCTGGGAACCGACAGCGCCAAGGGCGTGCATGTTGCGGTGCAGGGCGTCGGCAGCGTTGGCGGCGGCGTCGCGCGGCGGCTGGCGGCCGAAGGCGCGAAGCTGACTCTCGCCGACGTCAATCTGGCGCGCGCCAAGGATCTCGCCGAAGAATTGGGCGCCGAGCTAGCCGATTCGGCGGCGATCATGGAAATAGAGGCCGATGTGCTGAGCCCCAATGCGCTGGGCGCGATCCTGACCGAGCGCAGCATTGCCAAATTGCGCGTGCCGATCGTCGCGGGCGGCGCCAACAACCAGTTGTCGACTGCCGCTGATGGCCAGCGCATCCACGACCGCGGCATCGTCTATGCGCCCGATTATGTGATCAACGCGGGCGGGATCATCAACGTCGCGCTGGAATATCTGGGGCAGGGCAGCCGCGAGGAAGTCGAAAGCCGCATTCACCTGATCCCCGGGCGGCTCGCCGAGATATGGGCCGAGAGCAAGGCGAGCGGTGCGCCGGCGTCGGCGGTCGCGGACCGGATGGCGCAGAAGCTGATCGGCCGGGGGTAGAAACTCATTGTGTCGCCCTCGCGAAGGCGGGGGCCGCTGTCGGCCTTGCTCAGCAATATGGGAATGAACTTCCAGCACCCTCGCCTTCGCGGGGGCGACGGGAAGCGGGCTGGTGTCTGTTACGAAATCGGCTAAGCCACCCCCAATGAAGCGGCATTTGTATTTGGTCGGCGGCTGGGCGTCGCTCGCGGTCGGCGCGGTCGGGGCGTTTCTGCCGCTACTGCCGACTGTACCGCTCGTCATCTTGGCCGCCTTCTGCTTCGCGCGTTCGTCGCCGCGGCTTGAGGCATGGCTGCTCAATCATCCAACCTTTGGTCATCACATTCTCGCTTGGCGCGAGAAGGGCGCGATCAGCCGCAAAGGCAAGATTGCGGCGAGCATGGCCTTTGCCTTCAGCATCGTGCTGGCGTTGCTATTTGCGCCGTGGCCTTGGATGATGGCGCCGATCATCGCGGCGGCGGTCGGCGGCAGTTGGATATGGACGCGGCCGGAGGGGTGATTCTCCCCCTGCAACCGGGAAGCTTGACCTCCGCGCACCGCATGGCATGAGGGGCCGGACCGGGTCGCATCGGGCAAATTGCTGGACCCCTGTGCCGGGCTCCCCTAAGGACGCGAACCGATGCATGCTTATGCGAATCCCACCCGTTTTCTGGCGATTGCTAGACCCCTGACGCCGTGGTTGCTCGGTATCGGGTTGCTGTTGGTGGTTGCGGGCTTTTGGGCCGGGCTGGCGCAAGTGCCGGGTGATTACAAGCAGGGCGAGACGGCGCGAATCCTCTATGTTCACGTTCCCGCCGCGTGGCTCGGCATGGGTGGCTGGACGTCGTTGGCGCTGGCTGGACTGATCCAGCTGGTGTGGCGCCATCCGTTGTCGGGCATTGCGGCGCGCGCGATTGCGGTGCCGGGGATGTTGTTCACCGCGCTGTGCCTCGCTACCGGATCGATCTGGGGCAAGCCAACCTGGGGAACCTGGTGGGAATGGGACGGGCGGATGACGTCGATGCTGGTCCTGTTGTTCCTCTATGCGGGTTTTATTGCGCTGACCAATGGCGATGAGGGTCAGCGGCAGGGCGGATCGATGTCGCGCGGCGCGGCGATCTACGCGCTGGTCGGGGCGATCAACATCCCGATCATCAACCGCAGCGTCGTGTGGTGGAACAGTTTGCATCAGGGACCGAGCATCACGATGCGCGGGTCGAGTATCGACAATGCGCTGCTCTGGCCATTGGGCTTGACCTTATTGGGTTTTTCGCTGTTATTCGGGGCGATTGTGCTGATGCGGATGCGGCGGATCATCGCCGACAACCGCGTTGCGGCGCGGCTGCGGCGACTGGCCGACGACGAGGGGAGTTGAGCGTGACGGGGGTGATCAGCGGCAGCGGCCAATGGGCCTATGTGGCGGCGGCTTACGGGCTGACGGTGCTGCTGACCGGCGCGGTGCTGTGGTCGAGCTGGCGCGCGATGGCGAAGGCCGAGCGGCGCAGCGACGCGTTGCGGCGTGATCGTCCATGAAGGCGAAACATCAAAGACTGGTGCTCGCGCTGTTCGCGGTCGCGGGAATTGCAGGCGCAGGGGTGCTGGGCGCCAGCGCGCTAAGCGACGAAGCGGCCTATTTTCGCACCCCCATCGAGATCAAGGATGGCAAGGCCGTGGTTGGCGAACCGATGCGGCTGGGCGGCATGGTCGCTTTGGGCAGCATCGCGCGGCAGAGCGATGGTCTGACAATCCGCTTCGTTGCGACCGATGGCAAGGCGTCGGTGCCAGTCGAATATAAAGGCATCGTCCCTGACCTGTTCGGAGAGGAGAGCGGCATGGTCGCCGACGGCCGGATGCGCGCTGATGGGACATTCGTGGCCGACCGCATCCTGGCGAAGCATGACGAACGCTATATGCCGCCGCAGATGGGCGATATGCCGAAGAATATGAAGGCGCCGGTGGGCGTATGAATTGCATTCCATTCCCGTCATTGCGAGCGGAGCGAAGCAATCTCCAGCTTGCGGTCGAGCATGCCAATAGCTGGAGATTGCTTCGTCGCTTCGCTCCTCGCAATGACGTTCTAAAGTTGGGCGGTGTGCCTCAATGATTGCCGAACTTGGCCTCGCGCTGCTATGGATCGCCGCTGCGCTTGCGTGCCTGTCGCTCGTCGCGGGGACGGTGTTTCTGCGCGGCGGTCAAAAAGATCTGGCGGCGCTCGTCCGCCCCGCGAGTATCGCGCAGGGGGTGCTTACCGCGACGGCATTTGGCCTGTTGATCGCGCTGTTTGTGCGGTCCGATATGTCGGTCGAGCTGGTCGCGCGCAACAGCAACAGCCTGAAACCGATGATCTTCAAGATCGCCGGGACGTGGGGCAATCATGAAGGGTCGATGCTGCTGTGGCTGACGATCCTGTCGCTGTCGGGGGCGCTGATCGCGCTGTTCGAAAAACGGCTGCGCGAGGATACGCTGATCGCGACCCTCAGCGCGCAGGCGGCGCTCAGCCTTGGTTTCTTTGCCTTCCTGATCTTTTCGTCGAACCCGTTCAACCGGTTACCAGTCGCGCCGCCCGACGGGCAGGGGCTTAATCCGCTGCTCCAGGACATCGGGCTCGCCTTCCATCCGCCGACGCTTTACGTCGGTTATGTCGGGTTGTCGGTCGCGTTCAGCTTTGCCGTCGGGGCGCTGATTACGCGCGAGATCGGGCCGGCGTTCGCCCGCGCAATGCGGCCGTGGGTTTTGTTCAGCTGGATATTCCTGACGATCGGGATCACCGCGGGCAGTTATTGGGCCTATTATGAGCTTGGCTGGGGCGGCTGGTGGTTCTGGGATCCGGTCGAGAATGTCTCGCTGATCCCTTGGCTGGCTGGCGCGGCGCTGCTCCATTCGGTCGCGGTGACGGCGACGCGCAATGCGCTGCGCGCATGGACGGTGATGCTCGCTGTGATCGGTTTTTCGATGTCGATGGTCGGCACGTTCATTGTGCGGTCGGGGTTGTTGACCAGCGTTCATAGCTTTGCGGTCGATCCCGAACGCGGCACTTTTTTGCTGGTCCTGATGGCGATCTACATCGGCGGCGCACTGACGCTGTTCGCGCTGCGCGCGGGCAGCGTGGCCGAGGGCAAGAAATTTGCGCTGCTCAGCCGGGAGGGCGCACTGGTGATCAACAATTTGCTGCTGACGACGATCCTCGCGCTCGTCCTGCTCGGCACGCTGTACCCGATCGTCGCCGAGGCGATGGGCGAGAAGATTTCGGTCGGGCCGCCCTATTACAACCGCGTCGCCGGTCCGCTCGCACTGATCTTGTGCCTCGTGATGGTGGCGGGACCGCTGCTTGGTTGGCGCAAGGACGATGGCAAAAAGCTCTGGTCGCGGCTGCCGCTGGTGGTGCTCGCGGGTGCGCTCGTGCTCGTGCTGCTGGTGATCTTTGGCGGGAGCGTCGGCATCCTGCCCCTGCTCGGCATGACCGTCGCGGGGATCGTCGCGGTCGCCAGTCTCGCGCCACTGTGGGGCCGCAACCTGCGCCGCACGCCGCTGCCGACCTGGGGCATGGTGATCGCGCATTTCGGCGTTGCGGTCTGTCTCGCGGGTATGGGCGCCGAAAGCGCCTTCATCAAGGAGCGGCTGGTCGCTGCGGCGCCTGGAGACGTCATCAAGGTCGGGGATTTTGCGGTGAAATTTGTCGGGGTGCGGCCGATCGCCGGCCCGAATTATACCGCGATCGAAGGTACGTTGGTGGCGACGACATCGGCGGGGGCGTCGTTCACGATGCGGCCCGAGGCGCGCACCTTCCCCGGGCTGATGGGCACCGCGCCGACCGAAACCAACGAAGCGGCGCTGCTGACGCGGCCCGGCGGGCAGCTTTATGCGGTGCTGGGGCAGCCGGTGACGAGCGATGACGGGACCGCCGACCGTTACCAGATCCGGCTGTGGTGGAAGCCGCTGGTGTGGTGGATTTGGCTTGGCGGCGGATTGATCGCGCTGGGTGCGGCAATGTCGCTGCTCGGCCGCGCGCAGTTGCTGGGCATCTGGCGCTCGCGGCGCAACCGGAAAGCACAGGAGCGTTTCGCGCCATGACCAACCGCTGGGTTCTTTTCGTGCCGCTGGCGATCATGGGCTTGCTGTTCGGCGCCTTCATCTATCGGTTGGTAACGCCCGCCGAAACGCTGATCCAGTCCCAGTGGATCGATAAGCCGATGCCGCTGTTCGACCTCCCGCCCGCGACGGCGGGGGTGGAAGGGCTGAAGAGCAGCCAGCTCGCCGACGGCAAGCCGCGGCTGGTCAATGTGTTCGCGAGCTGGTGCATCCCGTGTCGCGCCGAGGCGCCGCAGCTGGAGGCGCTCAAGGCAGCAGGCGTGCCGATCGACGGCATCGCGATCCGCGACCGGCCCGAGGATGTCGCGATGTTCCTGCGCGAATATGGCAATCCGTTCGACCGGATCGGATCGGACATGCAGAGCAGCGTCCAGATCGCGCTGGGGTCGTCAGGGGTGCCGGAAACCTTCCTGATCGACGGCAAGGGTATCATCCGTGAGCAGCATCAAGGCGTGATTTTGGCCGAGCAGGTGCCGGAAATCGTGGCAAAGCTGGAGGCGATGAAGTGAGGCTTCCGCTCGTTCTGCTCTGCTTGCTGGGTGCGTTTTCCGCGCCACTGGCGGCACAGGATCGCTTGCCCCCCGCTCCTTACGCCTATGAGCAGCTCAAGGATCCGGCGAGTGAAGCGCGCGCGAAGGCTTTGATGGAGGAACTGCGCTGTCTGGTCTGTCAGGGTCAATCGATTGCCGATAGCGATGCGCCGCTGGCGGGTGATATGCGGCACGAGGTGCGCAGCAAAATCGCCGCGGGCGAAAGCCCCGACGAAATCAAGACCTGGCTGGTCGCGCGTTATGGCAATTGGGTCAGCTATGATCCGCCGTTCGACAGGGCGACCGCGTTTCTGTGGCTGGGGCCGTTGCTCTTCCTGCTGCTTGGCGGCTGGCTGGCGTTTGGGCGGTTTCGCCGCGGCACGAGTGAAGACGCGGAGGACCGCGCATGATTTGGCTGTGGGTCATACTGGCGGCGCTGCTGACAATCGCCGCGATTTTCTGGCTGGGCAAGCTTCCTGCGGCGGCGCGGCCGCTGGCGGGAGCGGCGGTCATGCTCGGGCTGGCGGGCTACGCGTTGCAGGGCAGCCCGTCGCTGCCGGGCAAGCCGGTGGCGGCCGCCGCAGAGCCTGAGGGTTTCGGCGACGTGTTGACCGACCAGCGACAGGGCATGGCGGATCGTTTCGGTCCCGCGGCGCAGTGGCTCGGCCTGTCCGACGGGTTTGCGCGCACAGGCAAGACCGAATTGGCAGCGCAGACGCTTGAAAAGGGGCTGGAGAAATATCCCGATAATGTCGATCTGTGGGTTGGCTTGGGCAACGCGCTGACCGCGCATGGCGGCGGGATGATGTCACCGGCGGCGGCGCTGGCATTTGACGAAGCGGCACGCCGCGATCCGAGCCACCCGGCACCGCCCTTTTTCGCCGGGTTGGCGCTGGCGCAGGGCGGCGATCTGAAGGGGGCCGAAGCGGTATGGAGCCAGTTGCTGGCACGTAGTCCCGCCGATGCGCCATGGCGCCCCGACCTCGAAATGCGGCTGGCGCAGCTGCGGCAGGCGATGGGGCCGCAACCGCTGCCCGCGACGGGACAAACCCCGTGACATGGACGCTATTCCAATTGCGCGGGCTCGTCTAATGGCTGGCGATGACTGCTGAGTCGCCTACTGCGGCGGGCGGCGCCGAAAGCGCCGCACCGGCCGCCGCAAACGCGGGCCATTATGGCCAGAGCCACGCCAGCGACGGCAAGCTGAAGCTTGCCGTCGGCGCGGTTGGCGTCGTGTTCGGCGACATCGGTACCAGCCCGCTCTACGCTTTTCGCGAGACCTTTGCCGGGCACCACCCGATCGAGCCCGACCGCCTGCACATCTATGGCGTGCTGAGCTTGGTGTTCTGGTCGATGATGCTGGTCGTCACTTTCAAATATGTGATGACGATCATGAAGGCCGACAACAAGGGCGAGGGCGGCAGCCTGGCGTTACTCGCGCTGATCAGCCGTTCTTCGGGGGAAAAGCGTTGGACGTGGCCGATCATCCTGCTTGGGGTGTTCGCGACCGCGCTCTTCTATGGCGACAGCATGATCACCCCGGCGATGTCGGTGTTGTCGGCGACCGAGGGGTTGCGCTATATCGATCCCGGGTTCGCGCCTTATATCGTCCCGATCGCGCTCACCATTCTGATCGGCCTGTTCGCGATTCAATCCTATGGCACGGCCAAGGTCGGGGCGCTGTTCGGGCCGATCATGCTGCTGTATTTCGTCACGTTGGCGGGGCTGGGCATCATGCACATTGCCGACAATCCATGGATTATCGCCGAGACAATCAATCCCGTGAATGCGCTCCGGTTTTTCTATGTCGATGGATACACCGCGTTTATTGCTCTGGGTGCAGTGGTGCTTGCGGTGACGGGCGCCGAGGCGCTCTACGCCGACATGGGGCATTTCGGACGCGGACCGATCGGGATCAGCTGGCTCGCTTTCGTGCTGCCCGCGCTTATGCTCAACTATATGGGGCAAGGGGCGATGGTGCTTGCTGCCGAAGCCGGACCGCGCGCCGACCTTATTTCCGACCCGTTTTTCCAGATGATGCCCGAATATCTGGAGGTGCCGGTCGTCATCCTTGCGCTGCTCGCGACGATCATCGCCAGTCAAGCCGTGATCTCGGGCGCCTTCTCGCTGACTCAGCAGGCGATCCAGCTCGGTTTCATGCCGCGCCTGCGCGTCGACCACACCAGTGCTTCGGCCGCGGGCCAGATCTATATCCCGGTGGTCAATTGGGGTTTGATGGTGATGGTCATCGTCCTCGTCCTTGGTTTCGGATCGTCGAGCAATCTGGCCGCCGCCTATGGCATTGCTGTGACCGGCGCTATGTTCATCGACACCTGCCTGCTGTCGGTCGTGCTCTTTACCTTGTGGAAGTGGCCAGCGTGGAAAGCGCTGCCGGTGCTGGCGGTGTTCTTCATCGTCGACATCGCCTATTTCGGTGCCAATCTGATCAAGGTACCGGACGGCGGCTGGGTGCCGCTGGCGATCGGGCTGATCATCTTCACCCTGCTGACCACTTGGTCGCGCGGGCGCAAGTTGATGCAGCAGGAAATGGCCGAGGGCGCGATGCCGATCCCGGTGTTCGTCAAATCGGCTGCGAACAGCGCGACGCGGGTACCGGGAACCGCGGTGTTCATGACGTCGAGCAGCGACGGGGTGCCACACGCGCTGCTCCATAATTTGAAGCACAACAAGGTGCTGCACCAGCGGATCATCCTGCTGACGATCAAGGTCGCCGACGTGCCGTTCGTGCGCGAGGAAAACCACTGCGCGCTCGAGGATCTGGGGCAGGGGTTCCATCGCCTGATCCTGAATTACGGTTTCATGCAGCCGGTCGATGTGCCCGATGCGCTGAAGCGCGTGACGAGCTGCGGCGGCGAGTTCAAGATGCTGGAAACCAGCTTTTTCCTATCGCGGCAGACGCTGATCGCGGCGAGCAAGCCCGGGATGCCGATCTGGCGCGAAAAGCTATTCGCGTGGATGCTGCGTAATTCGGAAAGCGCGATGGAATATTTCCGCCTGCCGACCAACCGGGTCGTCGAGCTGGGCAGCCAGGTCGCAATCTGAGGTCGACGGCGAGATTAACTCGCCGTCATCTGCGATTATGCGTTTGAAGATTGTCGCCAGTCTTGCGATGCAAGCGCGAGGCGATGGAGGTTGGCCGGGGACATGGACGCGGGGAACATGGATGCTCTGATCCTGCCGGTGCCGCCGGAACCCTTTGCGCTGATTGTCGGCGCAGCGATGCGGGGGCAGTCATCGGATGCGCTGGAAACAGCGCTGCGTCACATGGGGTTGTGGCCCGAGCGGGTCGAGAGCGTAGATGCCGATATGGCTGCGCTGCGCTTTCGTCTGCGTTTCGGTGCGGTGTCGGTTCTGGCTGGCCCCGCCGCGGATGCCGCGCTCGACACCGCCGATCCAGACCATCCGTCGACCAGTTTGCTCGCCGCCAGTCTGCCGCGCGACTGGCGGCAGGATGGGCATTGCTGGATGTTCATCCCGGAACGCGGTCACGAGACGGCGACATCGCCGGAGCCGCCGACACGGATGCGCGAATTTTTCAAGATGATGGTGCTGCTGATCGACCTGTTCGATGCCAGCCATCTCTTCTGGTCACCAGCGCGATTGTGGTCCGACGCGCCGCAATTTCGAGCCTCGATCGCCGAAATGCTGGCAAGTGGAATGCCGCCGGTGTTGCACCTCGTGGCGTTCCGGCGCCGCGAGACCGCGGCAGGGGCCAGCATGGGAACGCGCGGGCTCGCTCCGTTCGCCGGACAGGAGCTGGAGGCGCGCATTCCCGATGGCTGGACGGTGGCGGAGATGGTGCGGCGGCTGTCGCGGCTCGCGCTCGACATGATGCTGAACGGCCCCGTGCAGCACGAACGCACGATGCGGGGGCTGGAGAGCGGCGAGTGGATCGACCTGTCGCCGTCACCGCGCGGCAGCGGCCAGCGATCGACGGTGGTCGTTGAGTTCGGCCGCGATCGCTGATGCCGAACCGCGGTTGGCAGGGCGCCCCGCCACCGCAACCCGGATTTCAACGGCATCACTTGATCCCCATCGCCTTGCTCCACCGGGGGCAATGGCGGCGATGTTCGACGCGTTGCAAGCCGAAGGTTTTGCGCTCGATAATTTCCGCCGCAATGGGCTGCTGCTGCCCGCTTGCGAAGGGGCGGCGCTCCTGTCGGGTCATGCGCTGCACCGCGGGCCGCATCAGGGGTATAGCGATGTCGTGGCGTCGCGGGTCGAGCAGGTCCGGCGGCATTTTTCCACGCACGCGCCCGTCGATCTGCGGTCCGCGCGGCGCACCGCGGTGATGCGGCTGCGTCTGTTGCAGGACACGACGCGGCGCGCGCTCACCGACCGGCACGGTGCGGGCTTCTGGCTCAACCGCCGCGATCCGATGCGGCTATTTGTCGATCGTCCCTATCTGGACGACGCGATTGCGCGGTTGTTCGGCGGTGCTACAGCCTGACCTTCGCCTCCAGCTCGCGGCGCGCGGCGAGATATTGTGCTTCGAGTTCGGCAACAAATTCGGCGACGGGGCGCACCGCGGTGACGGGGCCGATGCCCTGCCCCGATCCCCAGATATCCTTCCACGCCTTGACCTTGGTGTTACCGCCCGAACCGAAGTTCATCGTCTTTAGATCGCCCTCGGGCAGATTGTCGGGGTCCATGCCCGCGGCAACGATCGATTGGCGGAGGTAATTGCCGTGCACCCCGGTGAACAGGTTCGAATAGACGATGTCGCCCGCGCGGCCCTCGACGATACCGTCCTTATACGCCTGATCGGCGTTGGCTTCGGCAGTGGCGATGAAGGCGCTGCCGATATAGGCAAGGTCGGCGCCGCACGCCTGCGCGGCGAGAACCGAGCGGCCATGGCCGATGGCGCCCGACAGCGCGACGGGGCCGTCGAACCATTCGCGGATTTCCTGCACCAGCGCGAAGGGCGACTGGCGGCCGGCATGGCCGCCCGCGCCGGCGGCGACGGGGATCAGGCCGTCGGCACCCTTTTCGACCGCCTTGCGCGCAAAACGGTCGTCGATGACGTCGTGGAGCGTGATGCCGCCCCAGCTGTGGACCGCCTGATTCAGTTCCTCGCGCGCGCCGAGCGAGGTGATGGTGATCGGCACCTTCCATTTCGCGCAGGTCGCGATGTCCTGTTCGAGTCGGTCGTTCGATTTATGGACGATCTGGTTGACCGCATAGGGTGCCGATAGGCGATCGGGATTGGCGCGATCCCACGCGGCGAGTTCTTCGGTGATCTGGTGCAGCCATTCGTCGAGCAAAGTCTGCGGCCGCGCGTTGAGCGCCGGGAAGCTGCCGACGACCCCCGCCTTGCACTGCGCGATGACGAGGTCCGGTCCCGACACGATGAACAAAGGCGAGCCGATGACGGGCAGGCGCAGGCGGTCGAAAATCGGGGGCAGGGCCATGAATCACTCTCCGGTAGCAGTTTGAAACTGACCTTAACGTAAACGGAAGGTCGTGCAAGAGGGGGTTGGTGGTCTTGAAACTATAAGGGCGACCGAAGCCGCCCTTGCCAGTGGTTTGGGTGTAATTACGCAGCCGCGGTTCGGCGCCGCGCGGCCTTGAACGCCAAATAGCCGAGGGCGACCATGGCGATCAAGAGCACGCCTTGGGCGATTGCGAAAGGCGGTTCGGTTCCGTTCGGGGCCAGCGCGTTGAGCGCGGGAACCTTCAGGAATGACTGCACCACCAGAACGAACATGTTGAGATAGAGCGCGAGGGTGGCGGTGATCGCATAGATGGTCGCGGCGCTGCCGACGAGCTTGCGGCCGTACCAGGCCGAGAAGGTCGCCACGAGGATAAGCGTCGAGAGGATTCCGAAGCCGAGCGCCGGGGTGAAGGCTACGATCGGGAAGAGGAAACCGGTCAGGCTGGTGAGCAGCGTCGTCCACAGGAAGATGCCGGTCGTGCGCGGCAGGATGCGGCCGCGCGCAAAAGCGGGGAGGGCAATCAGGCCGGCAGCGATGGCGATCAGGCTGATCGCGACGTGGAGCGCGGTGAATTGCGCGATGGTCAGACCGAGGATCATGGCACCTCTCCTTTACAGATAGCGCGGCGCGGGGCGCGCCAGCGACAGGTTGGGCCGGAGCGCCGAGCGCGCCGCGATATAGGCGTCATAGTCGGCCATATCGGGGAGGGCGGGGATGGTGATGACTTCGCCCGCATCGAAACCGGCGAGCGCGGCGTCGACCATGTCGTTCACGTCCATCACCATTTCGGCCGGAATATTGGCGAGCTGCGCCTCGTCCCAGATCGGGGTGCGGGTGATGCCGGGCACCACCGCCTGAACGCGTACCCCCTTGGCGCCGAGTTCGACCTGCAACGCCTCGGTAAAGGCGAGGACATAAGCTTTGCTGGCGGGATAGACGGCGGTGAAGCCGTCGGGCATCAGCGCGGTGACCGAAGTGATGTTGACGATCGCACCCGCGCCCTTGGCGGCAAGCCGCGGGGCGATGGCGGCCGACAGGCGGGTCACCGCAACGATGTTGAGGTCGATCATGCCGCTGAGATGGGCAGGGTCGGCTTCAACGAAGCTGGTCTCGCCCGCGATCCCCGCATTGTTGATCAGGCCGGTGATCGCTTCATCGGTCCGCAGGCGGTTTTCGACACGCGCGAGGTCGGCGGCGTTGGCGAGGTCGGCGGCGATGACGTCGACGGACACGCCCGTGTCGCTGCGCAGCTGGTCGGCAAGGGCGGCGAGTTTGTCGGCGCGGCGGGCGACGAGGATCAGATCATGCCCGCGGCGGGCGAGGCGGTCGGCATAGACGGCGCCGATGCCATCCGATGCGCCGGTGATGAGGAAGCTTTGCTTGGTCATGGCTTTTCTCCTTGATGAAGGAGGAGGCGCGATCGGGCTGGACCGCGCCTCCGTGTATCAGTTGTTGATGAAATCCAGAAGATCGGCGTTGAACCGGTCTTGCTCGGTCACGGTCAGGCCGTGGCTGCCGCCTGCATAGACCTTGAGCACCGCCTGCTTGACGATCTTGACGGTCGACAGCGCCGCGGCGCCGATCGGCACGATCTGATCATCGTCGCCGTGGAGAACGAGCGTCGGGACGTCGAATTTCTTCAGATCGTCGTTGAAGTCGCTTTCCGAAAAAGCGCGGATGCTGTCGAGCAGGCCTTTGAGACCGCCGTTCATGCCCTGCCGCACAAATTCGTCGCGCACCGCTTCCGACACCACCGCGCCGTCGCGGTTGTAGCCGTAGAAGGGGATGGTCAGATCCTTGAAGAACTGCGGCCGGTTGTCGAAGGTGCCTTTGCGGATGCCGTCGAAGGCGTCGATCGGCAGCCCGCCGGGATTGGCTTCGGTCTTGAGCATCAGCGGCGGAACTGCCCCGATCAGCGCGACCTTGGCGACCCGTGCCGTGCCGTGGCGGCCGATATAGCGGGTGACTTCGCCGCCGCCGGTCGAGTGGCCGACAAGGATGACGTCCTTCAGGCCCAGCTGTTCGATCAGTTCGGCGAGGTCGTCGGCGTATTGATCCATGTTGTTGTTGTCCCAGACTTGATCCGAGCGGCCATGGCTGCGGCGGTCGTGAGCGATGGTGCGGAAACCCTGGTTGGCGAAATAGACCAGCTGGGCATCCCAGGCGTCGGCGCTGAGCGGCCAGCCGTGGGAGAAGATGATCGGCTGGCCGGTCTTCGGACCCCAGTCCTTGTAGAAGATGTGCGTGCCGTCCTGCGTGGTGATCGTGGTCATGTCGTGGTTCCTTTCGGTTTAGGGGGCGGGGTGTCCGTCCCGATGACATCGATTTAGGCTGGACCGGACTTGCGCGGGATTGGCGGACACGACATTATGCGGGCCAAATCCGACAAAGGAGGCGATATGCCCAAGCTGAAGATGCCCGACGCGGCGACTGTGCCGCTGATCGAGGTCGGGATGATGATCTATCCCGACTGCCAGATGGGGATGGTGCATGGCATCACCGACCTGTTCGACATCGCCGGGCGCTTTGCGGTCCAGCACGACCGCGCGCCGATCCGGGTCAGCCATTGGGGGTTGCAGAACGGCGGGGGTTTTACCCGCTGCTTTGACAGCCATCCCGGCGAACCGGCGGGGAACAGTCCCGCGGTGCTGATTGCGCCGGGCAGTTTGCACAAGCTGCTCGAACCCGGCGAGGTCGAGCCCTATGCCCGCTGGCTGCTCGATCGCCATGCCCATGGGACGGTGCTGGCGTCGAATTGCGGCGGGGCGTTTGCTTTGGCGGCGACCGGGCTGCTCGCCGGGCGCCCGGCGACGACGCACTGGTTTTTCGCCGAGCAGTTCCGCACCCGCTTTCCCGATGTACGGCTGGAGGCCGACCGGATGGTGATCGACGATGGCGACATTGTTACGGCGGGCGGGCTGATGGCGTGGACCGATCTGGGGCTGCGGATTGTCGAGCGGTTGCTGGGGCCGACGGTGATGATGGAAACGGCGCGCTTCCTGTTGATCGATCCCAATGGCCGCGAGCAGAAAAACTATGCCAGCTTTGCCCCGAAGCTAAACCATGGCGACGAGGCGATCCTGCGGGTCCAGCACTGGTTGCAGGCGCGCGGACCCGGGCCGATTGCCGTCCCCGCCATGGCGAGCGAGGCGGGGATGGAGGAGCGGACGTTCCAGCGGCGGTTCAAGGCCGCCACCGGCATGACCCCGGTCGAATATGTCCAGCATCTGCGCGTCGGCAAGGCGCGCGAGCTGCTGGAGTTCACCCGGCGCACCGTCGACCAGATCGCGTGGGGGGTCGGATATGAGGATGCGGCGGCGTTCCGCAAATTGTTCCACCGCATCATCGGCCTGTCACCGCATGAATATCGCCAGCGCTTCGCTACACCGCAATCGCTGGCCGAAGTCGCTTAGCGCCGCGCCCTAATAGCCCCCTTCGGACCCCGGCGCGCGGTAGAAGCGGTGGCGGGTGACGGTGCCGTCGATCAGGCTTTTCTTCAGTTTCTTGCGCATCTTGTCGGCGCCGTCGGGCGAGACGCACACGAGGCGGGTGCCGCCGTCGGGCAGGGGTTCGATCGCGCTGATGATCACCCCCGCGCTCTTGCACAGCGCGGTGACCTCGGCCTCGGGCAGCGTGACGTTCATCGCGCGGCTCATGACGTGGTGGCGCCCGGCGCCAGGGCGCGGATTGCGGCGGCGACCTGTTCATAACCCTCGGCACTGGCGGTGGCGAGCGCGAGCGGGCGACCGCCGAGCGCGGAATTTTCGCTGTTGAGGAATTCGACCGCGGCGTCGCGCCCGCCCATGGTCAGAAAGGCGAGCTGGCTGATGTCGCCCTGCCGCTTGGCATCGTCGCGCGCGAGCGGGGTGCGGTTCTTGCGGAAATAGTTGTTCGTGCGGGCGCGGGCGGGTGCGTCGGTATCGGTCGCAGCGTCGGCCCCTGCCGCGGCGCTGGCGGGCTTGGCGGGCGCAGCGACGGGCGCCTTGCGGACGGGGGGATTGACGGGTTTGGCTCGGCTGTTCATCGGGCGCGGCTCCTGTTGGGGTAAGCGGGAGCGCGCAAGTCTCTCAGCCGCGGCGGCTCATGACCATCGATACCGCGATGATGCCTATATGGGGGCGGAGCAAGGCGATTGTAAGGCGCCGCCGCCTGTGCCGAACCGCGGCCGCGCCGCACCGCCGCTCACCCATGCGCCCGCTGCCCCGGCCAGGCATCTGCGCCCGCAGGATCGGCGACGGCATCATTCGCGGGGCCGAGCCGCGCGAAAAAAGCACGGCGCGCGGCCTCGCCCGCGATCAGCAGCGGGGTGACCTCGGCCGCGCGCAGGTTTTCGTAGAATTCCAGCTCGTCGTCATCGAGCGCGCGGGCATAGGCGCGGTCGCCGAACTGGCCGTCCTCATGCCCCCAAAAATCGGCGGGCGGCGGGAAGTCGGTGCGCCAGTCGTCGGCGTGGTCGTCGTACCACACGGTCATCGCGGCGGCGGCCTGTTCCGGGGTTTCCTCGCTTTCGCCGTCCTCGCCGAAATCGGCGGAAATCTGCGCAACTTCACTCGCGATTGGGCTGTCCTGCCACAGCGCGGCGAGCGGGTTGGCGCGGTTGTCGCGGCCGGTCAGCCAGAGCGCGAGCGCGGTGGTGAGCGGCGCGGGCTGGCCGTCGGCGCCGTCCGCGGCGTCTGCATTATGCGCGGCGGCGGCGTCGAACAGCGCCAGGAAGCCCGGCCAGTCGCCCGCGATCAGCTGCGCCAGCATATCCTCCCCGGCCTCTGCGGGCGTTTCGACCATCTTGTCGAGCCGCGCGAGCATCGCGAGGCCCAGGCGCGAATCCAGGCGGCGGCGCTTGGCAAAGCTGCGCCCCTCTTCGCGCAGCAGCTCGGCGGTTTCGTCATAGCCCCAGATCGCGCGGTCGAGCAGCTCGTCGACCAGCCGCCCGCGCGCGATCAGCACCGCCGCGGCGCAGCCCAGCTTGAACGCGGAGCCCGCGGCGCGGTGCTTGAGCTGATAGACGGCGGACGGCGACATGCCGACCTTGGCCGCCGCGATTTTGACCGAGCCGGTGGTGGCGAGGCTTTCGAGAAAGTCGCGCTGGAGTTTGGGGGTCCAGTGGTAGCTGGCGGGGGCGGGGAGGAAGGCGGGATAATCGTCGGTGTCGTCCATTGATTCGTCCTTTTCGGTTGGAGAAGCCGAGGAAGTGAACCATATGGGTAAAATGTAGGAAAGAACTATTTTCGATGCTTTCGGCGTTTCGGTTAGGGCCGTGTCAGTATATTGATAATTTCGAATTCAAGGGGAACATGGGAGAGGGGCGCTTGATTAAATCACTCTATGTCGGCCTGAAGAGGCGCTGGAGGCGCGGCGTAACTGCGGGATTTAGCGCTATCGGTGTAATTTGGGTTCTTACAGAAATCGGCCTTGCCACTTCGGCGACTTTCAACGCGACTTTTGAAGCGCATCGCGGAGAATATCTTCTTTTGACAGCGCTGGCAGCGGCGGCGACCTTTCTTTGGTACATATATGAACCGAGAGATGTCGAGTTTAAGATTCCTACTACTTCGACCAAGGTGTTGATAAAATTTGGAGACATCTTTGACGAGCCGGGTGATTGGGTGATCGCAGTCAATGAGTTTTTCGATCACCAGCTTGGCCAGGTTATCGCGACCAACTCTGTGCATGGGCAATTAATTCAGAAGGCATTTTCCTCAGATTCTGACAGTTTCCGGTTGGCCGTCGATCAGGCTTTAGCGGGAGTTATCAGGCTTTAGCGGGAGTTGAGGGGACTCAGACGGAGCGCGCGATAGCGCCCACAACAAAATACGAGATAGGAACGACAGCGGTATTGGCTTTGGGTTCAAGGCGCGCATATCTTGTAGCACTTACGCAAACGGATTTGCACACGTCAAAGGCGTCCACGTCAGTGCCTTTGCTTTGGGCTGCTCTCACTGCGGCGTGGAGAAAGATTCACGACGTAGGTAACGGCCAGCCGATTGCTCTACCGCTTATCGGAAATGGTCGGGCGAGTTTGAACTTGGAACCGCAGCATCTGCTTCGGCTACTCGTTTTATCTTTGGTCGATTTCGCACGACGAACCGGGTTGCCGGAGCATGTTACAATTGTTGTGCCTGACGCTTGCTTTGAGGCGCTCGATATTCGTGAAATTGCACGAGATTGGAGGCGCTGATGGTTTATAGAAATGGCACCTATATCGCGTTTCACGCCGGCGGCACGACTGATCCAACGGCGTCTGACATCCGATATTATCGAATGCTTAAGGCGTGGCATGAAAACGATGGGATCGAGTTTAAGTTTGTGAATAGTCACGAAAAGTTCTCGGCGGTCAGGGACTCTAGCAAGAAGGCGACCTTGAGAGCTAGCTTGATTCAGAGAATGAAAAACTCGAAAAATTTTGTTCTGATAATTGGAAAAACGACGCGCTTTGACACGGACTGGGTTCCCTTCGAGATAATATATGCGGTTGAGAATTGTGGGCTGCCTATAATCGCGGCCTATACTGACTATGAAGGGATAATTGCCCCGGCGGAGCTAAGAGGATTGTGGCCGCCGGTACTGGCCAACAGGATTGATAATGGGTCGGCTAAAGTGATCCATATACCATTCAAAAAGCTGGCGATCGACGATGCGATTGGCCAGTTCAATCTGACAAACCGTCCGCCCCACGGTCTTTGGCATTATTCCAGAGAGGCGCATCGGAGCTTCGGTATAAATATGTAGAGTTGCGGCTGCGTTGATTGTTCCGCAGCCATTGCCCCTCCACCACTCGCTTCGCGAGCGGTCCCCCTCCCCATGACCTTCGGTCACAGGGAGGAATCGCCTTGTGGCTCGGCTTGTCCTGTCGGGGCCACGGTTCGGCAACCCGGCGTTGGCCAGCGCGGCGGGGCGCTGTCTATGGTGGGGTTTCACCCATCAACAGGAGACAAGCCATGAAAAAGCCGTTCGGCTTTATCGCATCACTGTGCCTTGCGGGCGCAGCGGTTTATGCCGGTCCCGCGCTGGCGGCGCAGGCCAATCCGGCCCCGACCCCCGCTGCCCCGGCGGCGTCGCTGACCCCCGGCACCAATGTCCATGACTCGGCGGGCGAGGTGGTCGGCAAGATCGCGCAGGTCGAAGGGGGCAAGGTTGCGGTGGCGGTCGGCGATCGCGGCATCGTCGTTCCCGCCAACGCCTTTGTCCAGACGCCCAAAGGCCCGGCGCTGAACGTCACCAAGGCGAAGCTGCTCGCATCGGTGGCACAGGCCGCCAGGGAAAATGACGCTGCGGTCGGCGCGGCGTTGAAGGTCGGGGCCGACGTGCGGAGCGCGGGCGGCAGCGCGGTGCTGGGTCAGGTGAAGGCGGTCGCGGCGGACAGCGCGCTGCTGACCACCGGCGCGGGCGATGTGACGGTGCCGCGATCGGTGCTGTTCGTGTCGAACGCCGGGCTGGCGACGACGCTGTCGGCGCAGCAATTCGCATCGGCGGTTGCGCAATCGAAGGCCGCGGCACCGCCCGCGAACTGATCGTCGGTCGGGGTGTGTGCTGGCGGTCGCTTTGGTGTCGCGCTGATGGCCCCTCCGTCAGTCCTTCGGACTGCCACCTCCCCATGGCTTCGCCACAGGGAGGATCGTCACTTACCGCCTAGCCGCTTGCCCATGCGGATCAACGGAACGCTCGCGCCATTCGGACCCGGCGCTTCGACATGCTCGATCGGGGTGTAGCCGCAGGCGCGGTAGAGGGGTTCGCCGGATAGGGTGGCCATCAGCTCGGTGCGGGCGAAGCCGGCTTGCTGCGCGGCGGCTTCGCAGAGCGCCATCACCATGCGGCCGACGCCCTGCCTTGCGAAGGCGGGGTGGGTGTACATGGCGCGGATGCGGGCGGCGTCGGTGGCGGGGTTGAGCGGGGCGGGGTCGCGCAAGGTCGCGGCGTGGTCGCCGCCGTAGAGCGTCGCGCGGTGCGACCAGCCGCCGCAGCCCGCGATCCGACCCTCGGCCTCGATGACGAAATAGGTGCCGTCGGCGATCAACTGGGTATCAAGGCCCATGACGGCGTGGCTGGCGGCGATCTGGGCATCGTCGAGGAAGCCCTTTTGCAATTCGGCGATCGCGAGCGCCATCACCGCGCGCAGCGCGCCCAAGTCCGACGGCTGCGCGAGGCGGTGGCGGAGCGTCATCGCGAGGTCAGGCGCCGTTGGCGGCGCTCAGGATCGCGCGCACGCTGGCGGTTGCGACGTCGGTGTCGAGGCCGCAGCCGAAGACGCTTTTGCCGTCGGGGGTGCGGCATTCGACATAGGCGGCGGCTTGCGCGGTGCTGCCCTGGCCGATCGCATGCTCGCTGTAATCGACGATGTCCATGACCGGGCCGCCGGATTCGGCGAGCGCGGCGATGACGCTGCTCATCAGGCCGTTGCCGCGGCCGCTGACGCTGCGCTGCTGCCCGTCGATGGTGAGCTTGCCGGCAAAGATGCGGTCGGTTCCGGCGTGGCTCTCCGACCAGTCGACGAGCTGGAATCTTTTGTCCTCGACCTTGAGATAGGCGGTTTCGAACGCGCCCCAGATGTCGTCGGCGGTCAGCTCGCGGCTGGTCTCATCCGCCAGCGCCTGCACGACATGGCTGAAGCTGGCCTGCATCTTCTTGGGCAGTTTCAGTCCCTTGTCCTGTTCGAGCACCCAGGCGACGCCGCCCTTGCCCGACTGGCTGTTGACGCGGATCACCGCTTCATAGCTGCGGCCGAGGTCGGCGGGGTCGATGGGCAGATAAGGGACTTCCCAGCGTTCGTCATTCTGGCGCTCGCGCGCGGCGAAGCCCTTCTTGATCGCGTCCTGATGACTGCCCGAGAAGGCGGTATAGACCAGCTCGCCGCCATAGGGGTGGCGCGGGTGAACGGGGAGCTGGTTGCAATATTCGACCGTGGCGATGACTTCGTCGATGTTCGAAAAGTCGAGCCCGGGGTCGATCCCCTGCGTATACATGTTGAGCGCGATGGTGACGAGGCAGCTATTGCCGGTGCGCTCGCCATTGCCGAACAGGCAGCCCTCGACGCGGTCGGCGCCCGCGAGCAGGCCGAGTTCGGCGGCGGCGACGCCGGTGCCGCGGTCGTTGTGGGTGTGGAGCGAGATGATCGCCTTGTCGCGGCCGGGCAGGTTCTTGCAGAAATATTCGATCTGGTCGGCGTAGATGTTCGCGGTCGATGCCTCGACCGTGGCGGGCAGGTTGAGGATGATCGGCTTGTCGGTGGTGGGCTGAAGAATGTCCATCACCGCGGCGCAGCACTCGATGCTGAAATCGAGTTCGGCGGTCGAGAAGGTTTCGGGGCTGTACTGGAACCGCCAGTCGGTGCCGGGGAGGCGCGCGGCGTTGTCGCGCAGCTGCTTGGCGCCCTCGATCGCGATCGCCTTGATCTCGGGCATTTCCATGCCAAACACGATGCGGCGCCAGGCGGGGCTGACCGCGTTATAGACGTGGACGATCGCGGTTTTGGCACCGGCGAGGCTGTCGAAGCTGGTGCGGATGAGGTCGGCGCGGCTTTGGGTGAGCACCTGCGGGGTGACGTCGTCGGGGATGCGGCCGTGCTGGACGAGGCCGGAGATGAAGTCGAACTCGGTCGCCCCGGCGCTGGGGAAGCCGACCTCGATCTCTTTCAGGCCGATGCGGCAGAGGAGGTCGAAGAAGCGCGCCTTTTTCTCGGCGTCCATCGGGTCGATCAGCGCCTGATTGCCGTCGCGCATGTCGGTGGACAGCCAGATCGGCGCGGCGGTGGTGACGCGGGTGGGCCATTCGCGGTGGGCGAGCGGAACTTGCGGAAAGGCGCTGTACTTGACCGAAGGGTCGCGGAGCATGGTCATGGGATGGTCTTCTGCTGGTCGGTTGCGAATATGTCGATCGGACCCTTGAGCGGGTGGCCGCGACTAACGCGCAGCCAGTGTCACGCCCAAGGGCGTGTAAGTCGCAGAAGAAGAAGGGCGTTGCCGCGCATGGCCGCCCTAGTGATGCAAAATGTCGCCCTTGGCAAGGGGGGAGTGGGAAAATTGCGTGGGCGGGGCGTTAGCCCTTCACCCACTCGACGTGCGGATCATTGAAATCGACGACGTCGGCGAGCTCGTACACATTGGGATAGCCATAGCCGACGAGGTTGATGAAGGTCTGGATATTGAGTGCGAGCGCGACCGATTTGACCGGCACCGGGGCGACATTGTTGCGGAAATTATTGTTGCAATAGATGAGGATGGGGCGGTCGGGATTGGCGCCGATCACCGCGGCGAGGCTGTCCGCGGTGAAATCGGTGAGCGGCAGGTTGACCGCGCCCTTGATGTGGCCGCGCGCGAAGGCGCTGGCCGAGCGGGCGTCGAGGAGGAGGACGTCGGGCTTGGCGGCTTCGGCCTTGAAGGCGTCGAAGGCGAGCAGCCGGGTAGCGCGCTGCGGCGCGACGCTGGTCGTGAGCGCCTGGAAGGCGGGATAGTCGATTTGCGGGTTGGTTTGGCCGAGCGCGGGGGCGGCGATGAGCGCGGCGGCGAGCAGCAGGATACGCATGATTGTCCTCCCTTTGATGCAGGGAGGTTAGGCCGGACTTGCTGGCTGCGCGATGAACCGCAAAACGGCGCCGGACCGCGAGCGGGTCGCGGTCCGGCGCAGGCAGGGGACCGGGAAACGCGCGGCGGGGCGAGCGTCAGGCGGCTTCGCTCTCCGCGTCGTCCTCGTCCCACGGCTCGAAAATCTCGTCCTCGATCATATTGTCGATCGCATGGACGCGCACCGCGATCAGCCAGTCGGGAAGCGGGCCTTCCCATGCGGCCTCGACCTGGGTGAGTGCGCCTTCATCGCTTCCCGCGGGGCGATCGCCGACGAGGTCGAAGTCCTGGACGCCATCCTCGGGCGGGGTGCTGTAAACATGCGGGTCGAGCCGGACATTGGCCCAGCCCGCGGTGGGGGTGAGACCCTCGGCCTCGACGGTCAGCAGCGGATGTTCCTCGTCGCCGCCGATGAAGGCGTTCACGTCGACAATTTCGCGTACCAGTTCGCTCATCACACGGGCTCCTCGCAAAAGGGGGCGGGACCGGTGAGATCCCGCCCCGGCTTTTACGCGGTGCGTGTGACAGATTGGGTGACGCTTACTGTTTTTCAAACGCGGCGTGGATTTCGAGTTCGACCTCGTCGCTGACCGCGGGGATGCCGTAGGCGATGCCGAAATCGCTGCGGCGGATCTTGCCCTCGGCCTCAAAACCGATCGTCGCTTTCTTGTTATACGGATTGGTCCCGGCGCCGTGGAAATCGACGTCGAGGGTGACCGGCTTGGTCACGCCGCCCAGGGTGAGGTTGCCGGTGACCTTGGCCTCGTCGCCGTCGTCGTCGAGGACGACGCGGGTCGAGACGAATTTGGCGTCGGCGGGGGCGGCGCCGAAGAAGTCGGGTTTGCCGCCGTCTTTGCCCGCGCGCAGCAGATGGTCGGTGAGGCCGCCGCTGGCTGTGGTGACTTTGGCGACGGGGATCGTCACATCGACTTTCGAAGCGGCCGGATTGGCGGGGTCGATGACGAGGGTGCCGGTGACGTCGCCAAAGATGCCGCTATATTTGCTGAAGCCGAAATGATCGACTTCCCACACGACCATCGTGTGGCCCGCATCGGCAGCATAGGTGCCCGCAGCGACGCGCGCCTTGTCGGGCGCGCCGGGGACCGTAGGGGCGTTCTGGGCGATGACGACGGGCACCGCGACGACAGCAAGGGCGAGGGCGGCGAGGGGAGCGATACGGCGCATGAAAAGGATCTCCTGTTGGGACGGTCAGGCTAAGCGCGCGGGCGGGGCCGCGTCAATCAGCGTACAGGAAACGCAATGTTTCGCCGCGGGGTTCCGTCAGGGCGCGCGGCGCGCCTCGAACCACTCGCGCAGCGCCGCGGAGGCGCAGCCGGTGAAGCCGTAACTGCCGACAGGCGAACAGCTGTTCGGGCGGGTGGCGCGGGCGATATTGTCATACCCCTCGACCTGCGAGGCCCAGCTGCCGCCACCGACGGCGACGTCTTCCTTGAGTTCTTCGCGCAATTCCTTGGGGACGCGGTAGCGTTCGGATTCGGGCTGCTGGGCGCAGACGATGATCTCGTCGCCGACCGGTTCGGGGCAGGGATCGTCGCCGAAGGTGTAGAGGACCGAGGTGCGCTGCGGCGGCTGCGCCGATTGCGCGAGGCTTTCGTCCTGGGCAGCGGCGGGCGCGGCAAAAACGAGCGCGGCGAACAGGGGGAGGAGGAGGCCGGCTTTGTTCATCGTCACAGATCGCGTTCCCAGACCCCGTTTCCCTGCGGCGCAGAATGGCGTGCGCAGATGAACCTAAGCCGAACCCGCCCGCGTAACCCTTTGCGCTTTCGCTGCGAATTGGGGGTGAAGGGGCGTCGGCATCGGGCCGTTCGACCCAGATGGAGATTGATCGTGAAAAACCAAGCCCTGTTCATCCTCCTCGCCGCGGTGGTTGCGCCACTGTCGCTGTCCCCCTTTACCCCGCATGCTTATGCCGCGCCGGTCTATGTCGGGGTCGAGGGCGGCAATATCGCGGTCAGCGGTTATGATGCGGTGAGCTATTTCGAGGGCGACGGGGTGCCGGTGAAGGGCGACGCTGACTTTGCGGTCGAGCATGATCGCGCGGTCTATCATTTTGGCAACAGCGCCAATGCGGCGCGCTTTGCCGCCAATCCCGAAGCGTTCATGCCGCGCTATGGCGGGCATTGCGCGTGGGCGATGGCGCGTGGCTACCTCGCGCCGGGCGATCCGCTGGCTTATGCGGTGATCGACGGGAAGCTGTACCTGAACTTCAATCAGGACGTGAAAGCGAAGTGGGATATGGACCGCGCGGGTTATATTGCGGCGGCGGAGAAGAATTGGGCGGTGGTCCCGGCGGATGCGAAATTCGGGGGGTGAGGGCGAGCCGAGCGTTCACCGAGACGGCAATATTGCAAGGCGGGACGCGATACGCGACAAGATGGCGACAGGAGAAACGCCCATGCCGACCGTTCGCATTGCCCATGACCTGCCGCGCACCGAAGTGCGCCGCCGCATGGCTGCGCGCGCCGACGATTTGGTCAAGCTGATCCCCGGCGGGCTGGGGCGGGTCGAGCATCGCTGGGAGAGTGACGACCGGATGGATTTTGTGATCCACGCGATCGGGCACAGCATCGCATCGAGCGCGACGGTTGAGGATGCGGCGCTGGTGATCGATTTCGAGCTGCCCGCGGGACTGGGGTTTGTGCGTCCGATGATCGAGGGGATCATCCGTCAGGCGGGTGACAAATTGCTGCTGGAGAAACGCTAGGTTTTGGCAAGCTCGGGATGGGCTTGATCGGGGGGCCATAGCTGCACCGTCGTCGTGGATCCCGGATCAAGTCCGGGATGACGAGGAGGGGGAGATCCTCCCTGTGGCGCAGCCATGGGGAGGTGGCAGCGCGAAGCGCTGACGGAGGGGCCATGGCGCGACGTCGTCGCCCCTCCACCATTCGCTTCGCGAACGGTCCCCCTCCCCATGGCTTCGCCACAGGGAGGATTAGATTGTTTCCAGCGATGCGCCGATCGCGTCCCACACCTGCGCCAGCTCTTCGGGCGAGATGCAATAGGGCGGCATCACATACACCGTGTTGCCAAGCGGACGGAGGAGGACGCCTTGGTCGCGGTAATATGCGATCAGGCGCGGGGCGAGGTTTGAGAGATAGCCTGAGTCTGGCACGGCGATGTCGAGCGCGGCGATGGTGCCGAGGCGGCGGGGGTTTTGGACGCGCGGGTCATGGCTGAGCAGCGACAAATGCGCGGCCTGCGCGTCGGCGAGGTTGTCGATGCGCTGCTGCACCGGCTCGTCGCGCCAGATGGCGAGATTGGCGTTGGCGGCGGCGCAGGCGATCGGGTTCGCGGTGTAGCTGCTGGAATGATAGAAGGTTTTGCTGCGGTCGGTCGAGAGATGCGCGGCGAAGATCGGTTCGATGCAGAGCGTCACCGCGAGCGGCAGCGCGCCGCCGGTCAGGCCTTTCGACAGGCAGACGATATCGGGGATGACGCCCGCCTGGTCGCAGGCGAAACGGGTGCCGGTGCGGCCCCAGCCGGTCATCACTTCGTCGGCGATGAACAGGACATTGTGGCGGGCGCAGATGCTACGCATTTCGGCAAGCACCCACGCGGGGTAGATGAGCATCCCGCCCGCGCCGAGGATGAGCGGTTCGACGATGAAGGCGGCGGCGTGCTGCGCGCAGGCGGCTTCGAGGGCGTCGAGTGTGGCCTGTTCGCGGCCCTCGTGCGGGAAGGGGATGGTGCCGACGTCGAAGAGCAGGGGTTCGTAGGGTTTGTTGAACACGCCGCGTTCGCCGACCGACATCGCGCCGATCGTGTCGCCATGATAGCTGTGTTCGAGGACGAGGATTTTGCTGCGCGCCTCGCCGATATTGGCCCAATAACCGAGCGCCATTTTGAGCGCGACCTCGACGCTGGTCGAGCCCGAATCCGAGAAAAAGACGCGGGTGAGCGGGGCGGGGGTGATGCGCACCAGTTCGGCGGCGAGGCTTTCGGCGGGTTCGTGGGTCCAGCCCGCAAAGATCAACTGGTCGAGCCGTTCGGACTGGTCGCGGATCGCGGTCATGATGCGCGGGTGGGCGTGGCCGTGGGTGGTGACCCACCAGCTGGAGATCGCGTCGATCCAGTGGTTGCCGTCGGCGGCGTAGAGGCGCGCGCCTTCGCCGCGGGTGATGAGCGGGATCGGGTCGCCGAGGCCGTGCTGGGTGAAGGGGTGCCAGATGGGGGATTGCCGGGGTGCGGGGGTCATAAATAGGGACAGTCCCTATTTAATCGGAGAAGGCGTGCATAGCCGACATCGGGGCGCCCAATTAAATAGGGACTGTCCCTATTTATGACGGCACGCGCCATCAGCTTGCGAAATCCGCGAGATCGAAATGCTCCGCGAACGCGGCCGCGAGACTGTCGGGGTTCATCGGGTTGATGATCGGCAGCCGTCCCAATCGGCGGACGCCGCTGGTCTGCGAGATGATCGCTTCGCTGTCCTCGACCGCGTCGCCGAGGAAAGCGACCCCGTGGATTGGGACGCCGCGCGCGCGCAGCGCTTCGATCGTCAGCAGGCTGTGGTTGATCGTGCCGAGCGCGGTGCGGGCGCAGACGATCACGGGGATTTGCCAGCGGGCGAACAGGTCGGCGTAGAGGATGGTGCGGGTGACCGGGACGAGCGCGCCACCGGCGCCTTCGGCGATGAGGTCGCCGGGGGGCGGGGTGAGCGCGGCGACGTCGATGGTGATGCCGTCGATTTCGGCGGCGAGGTGGGGCGAGGCGGGGGTGTTCAGGCGATAGGCCTCGCGGAGGATTGCGACATTAGCGAGGCGTGCAACGACCTCGCTATCGGTTTCGTCTTCGAGGCCCGACTGGATTGGTTTCCAATAGGACGCACCCGTCGCACCCGCGAGCGCGGCGGAAAAGATCGTCTTGCCGATGCCGGTGTCGGTGCCGGTGATGACGAAGCGGGTCATGCGGCGGCCATTGCCTGCGCCAGCGCGTCGGCCATTGCGTCGATGCCGGCTTCGTCGACGTTGAGGGTGATCGCGATGCGCAGCCTGGCGGTCCCCTGCGGCACGGTTGGCGGGCGGATGCCGCGGATGTCGAACCCGGCCTCGCGCAGCGCCCCCGCGATGCGCATCGTGCGCTGGTTGTCGCCGATGATCACGGGCAGAATCTGGGTGCCGCTGGCGGGGATGCCGAGCGGCACGAGGCGTTCGGCGGCGTGGCGGACGACGGCGTGGAGGCGGGCCTGCCGTTCGGGCTCGTTGGCGACGATCTCGATCGCCTGACGGACGAGCCACGCCATCAGCGGCGACGGCGCGGTCGAGAAGATGAAGGGGCGGCCGCGGTTGACGATGAAGTCGGTCGCGATGACGGGAGCGCAGAGCAGCGCGCCTTCGCAGCCGAGCGCCTTGCCGCAGGTGTGGAGGGTGATGAGGTTGTCGCGGCGCGGCAGCCCGTGGGCGAGGCCCGCGCCGCCGGGACCGAAGACGCCGGTCGCGTGCGCCTCATCCACCACCAGCACCGCATCGTGGCTATCGGCGACCGCGGCAAGGGCGGCGAGCGGGGCGCGGTCGCCGTCCATACTGTAGAGGCTTTCGACCGCGATCCACGGCGTGCCGCCGCCACCGCCTGCGCGCCAGCGGGTGATGATGTCGTCGAATGCCTGTGCGTCATTATGCGCGGCGGCGACGCTCCCGGCGCGGCCGAGCTTCATGCCGTCGTGCGCGCTGGCGTGGATCAGTTCGTCGTGAACGACAAGGTCGCCGCGCTGGGGGAGGGTGGCGAAGAGGGCGGTGTTGGCGGCGAAGCCGGTGGCAAAGAACAGCGCGGCCTCGCTGCCATAATGGCGCGCGGCATGGGCTTCGAGGGCTTCATGTTCGGGGTGGTTGCCGCGCAGTAGCCGCGAGCCGCCCGATCCTGCTGGAAGCCCGCGTTCGATCCCGGCGGTGAGTGCGGCGCGCAGCGTGTCGGAATCGGCGAGACCGAGATAGTCGTTCGAGGCGAAATCGCGCCCGGCGCGCGGCGCAAGGGCGCGGCGGCTGCTTTGCGCAGCGAGCGCGTCGAGATCGGCGCGATGGGTGTCGAAGGGGGAGTTTGGCACGCTTGCTCCTCATTCGTCATTCCCGCGAAAGCGGGAATGACGATGTTTCTAGGTGGTTCGACGCCCTTGCAGCGCCTGCCGTTCCTCGTCCGTCAGCCGGTGCGGCACCGCGATTGGTTCGAGCGTCTTTGCATCGAAGAGTGCGGCTTTCCGCCGGTCGCCCGAGACGATGTCTTTGATGGCGCGGACAAAGAATCTTCGCATCAGGGTGGCCGTGCTCATTTTGGGCAGGCCGTCGGCGTCGCCGATCGCCTCCTGCAGAAAAAGATGCCCGCGCGGCGGCCCAAGCGCCTGCTTGCGCGCCGCCGGATCGCAGGCAGCGAGCAGGATCGTAATGAAGGGGAGTTTGCCGTTCTTGAATGTGTTGAACAGCGGGGTGCGGCAGCAGGCGGCGTACCAGCGCAGCGTCGGCGCGTCGGTCAGGTGGAGACAGGCGAGCCGTTCGCGGCCGGTGTCGAGCCGCACGCGCGCGCAGCGGGTTTGATACAGCGACGTGCCGCCATGCGCGTCGAGCACGCGTTCGGCGTGACCGAGATGATGGGTGAGGTCCTGGCAGTCGGTGCAGTGGCAGACGACATGGTCGCCCTGATCCGGACCGGCGCCAAGCATCGTTCCGGTGACGGTGCCGCAGTCGCAGGCAAAGGAGAGATTGGAGGACATTGCGCGTTCCTAGCTCCGTGGTTGCGATTGCGGAAGATCCATCGGAGACACTTGGCACTGCTCGATCCTCCCTGTCGCGAAGCGATGGGGAGGTGGCAGCGCGAAGCGCTGACGGAGGGGCGTTGGCGCTGACGTCGCGGCCCCTCCACCATCGCCTGCGGCGACGGTCCCCTTCCCCATCGCTGCGCGACAGGGAGGATTTGTCCGTCAGTTCTTCGCTTTATCGACCAGCTGGTTCTTGGCGATCCACGGCATCATCGCGCGCAGTTCGCCGCCGACCTTTTCGATCGGATGGGCGGCGGCGGCCTTGCGGCTCGCTTTCAGCTCGGGCTGGCCGGCCTGGTTGTCGAGGACGAAATCCTTGACGAAGCGGCCCGACTGAATGTCCTGCAGGACGCGCTTCATTTCCTTCTTCGTTTCTTCGGTGATGATGCGCGGGCCGGTTTTGATGTCGCCATATTCGGCGGTGTTGCTGATCGAATAGCGCATGTTGGCGATGCCGCCTTCATAGAGCAGGTCGACGATCAGCTTGGTTTCGTGGAGGCATTCGAAATAGGCCATTTCGGGAGCGTAGCCCGCCTCGACCAGCGTTTCGAACCCGGCCTGGATCAGGTGGGTGATGCCGCCGCAGAGCACGGCCTGTTCGCCGAAGAGGTCGGTTTCGCACTCTTCCTTGAAGGTGGTTTCGATGATGCCGCTGCGGCCGCCGCCGACGGCAGAGGCGTAGGAAAGGGCGAGCGCCTTGGCATAGCCGTTGCCGCTGTTGCCGGTCGCTTCCTGCGCGACCGCGATCAGGCAGGGGACGCCGCCGCCCTTTTGATATTCGCTGCGCACCGTGTGGCCCGGACCTTTGGGGGCGACCATGAAGACGTCGATGTCGGGGCGGGCTTCGATCAGGCCGAAATGGATGTTGAGGCCGTGGGCAAAGGCGAGCGCGGCGCCGGGCTTCATATTGGCGGCGAGGTCATCGGCGTAGATTTTGGCCTGCAGCTCGTCGGGCGCGGCGATCATGATGACGTCGGCCCATTCGGCGGCTTCCTTGTTGGTCAGCACCTTGAAGCCCGCGGCTTCGGCCTTTTTGGCGGTCGCCGACCCGGGGCGGAGCGCGATCGCTACGTCGGTGACGCCGCTGTCGCGCAGGTTCTGCGCATGGGCGTGGCCCTGGCTGCCGTAGCCGACGACGGCGACCTTCTTGCCCTTGATCAGATCCTGGTCGGCGTCGCGATCGTAATAGACTTGCATGTCATTCTTCCCTGCTAGTTTTCGTCATGCCGGGCTTGATCCGGCATCCATGGACCCCGGATCAAGTCCGGGGTGACGAGCGTTGAATGGTATTACGTAATCTCTAAACCGCCTCCGACCCGCGGGCGATGGCGACGACGCCGGTGCGGCCGACCTCGACCAGCCCGCATTCGCGCATCAGCGCGATGAAGCGGTCGACCTTGTCGCTCGTCCCGGTGATTTCGAAGATAAAGCTGCTGAGCGTCGTGTCGACGACCTTGGCGCGGAACACGTCGGCCATGCGCAGCGCCTCGATGCGCTTGTCGCCGCTGCCCGCGACCTTGACCAGCGCGATCTCGCGTTCGACGTGCGCGCCGCCGTCGGCGAGGTCGGTGACCGAGTGGACGGGGACGAGCCGGTCGAGCTGCGCGATGATCTGGTCGATCACCGCGGGCGGGCCGCTGGTGACGATGGTGATGCGCGACAAGGCGTGATCGGCGCTGATGTCGGCGACGGTCAGGCTTTCGATATTATAGCCGCGCGCCGAGAACAGCCCGGTGATCTTGGCCAGGATGCCCGCCTCGTTATCGACGGTAACGGCGAGCACATGGCGCTCGCCCGCTTCGGTTTTGATTTTCATCGGCTTAGACCAGTGCTTTCGCTTCGTCGTCCATCGTACCGACGATGTCGTTCGGCTGGAGGATCATGTCGGTGTGCGCGGCGCCCGAGGGGATCATCGGGAAGCAATTGGCGAGCTGCGCGACGCGGCAGTCGACGATCACCGGTCCCGGCGTATTGATCATCGTCTGGATGCCGTCGGCGAGCTCGCCGAGCGTGTCGATGCGCAGGCCGGTCCAGCCGTAAGCGTCGGCGAGTTTGACGAAATCGGGCAGGCTGTCCGAATAGCTGTTCGAATAACGGCTTTCGTAGGTCAGTTCCTGCCACTGGCGGACCATGCCCATCCACTGGTTGTTGAGGATGAAGATCTTCACCGGCAGGCGATATTGCGCGACGGTGCCCATTTCCTGGATGTTCATCTGGAGCGAGGCTTCGCCCGCGATGCAGATGACGAGGCGATCGGGATGCGCGATCTGGGCGCCGACCGCGGCGGGGAAGCCATAGCCCATCGTGCCGAGGCCGCCGCTGGTCAGCCAGCGATTGGGGCTGTCGAAATGGAAATGCTGCGCCGCCCACATCTGGTGCTGGCCGACCTCGGTGGTGATGATCGGGTCCATGCCGCGGGTCGCGTCGAACAGCGCCTTGACCGCGCGCTGCGGCATGATTTCGGCGCCATCCTCTTTCTTCTCGGGAAAGTCGAGGCAGCGCGTTGCGCGCCAGCCGTCGAGGCGGCGCCACCATTCGCCAAGGTCGCGGGCTTTGTGGCCCTTGTCGGCCCACGCTGCGATCAGCGCATCAAGCGCGCGACCGGCGTCGCCGACCACCGCCAGATCGACGGGGACGATCTTGTTGATCGAACTGCGGTCAATGTCGATGTGGATCTTTTTGGAATTGGGCGAGAAAGCGTCGAGACGGCCGGTGACGCGGTCGTCGAAGCGCGCGCCGACGGCGATGATCAGATCGGCGCGGTTCATCGCCATATTGGCTTCATAGGTGCCGTGCATGCCGAGCATGCCGAGCCATTTGTCGTCGTCGGCCGGGAAGGCGCCGAGCCCCATCAGGGTCGAGGTGACCGGCGCGCCGGTGAGCGCGACGAGCTGGCGCAGCGCTGCGCTCGCGTCGGGGCCGGCGTTGATCACGCCGCCGCCGGTATAAAAGATCGGGCGCTCGGAAGCGGCGATCATCGCGATGGCCTGTGCAATCGCGTCGGCATCGGGATCGACCTGCGGGCGATAGCTTTTATGGTCGATCCGGTTGGGGATCGAGTAAGTGCCGGTCGCGACCTGGACGTTTTTGGGGATGTCGATGACCACCGGGCCGGGGCGGCCATGGGTCGCAATGTAAAAGGCCTCGTGCAGGATCGGGCCGAGGCGGTCGGGGTCCATCACCAGATAATTATGCTTGGTGCAGTGGCGGGTGATGCCGACGGTGTCGCATTCCTGGAACGCATCGGTGCCGATCAGCGTCGTCGGCACCTGTCCGGTGAGCACGACCATCGGGATCGAGTCGAGCAGCGCATCGGTGATGCCGGTGACCGCGTTGGTCGCGCCGGGGCCCGAGGTGACGAGGACGACGCCGGGCTTGCCGGTCGAGCGTGCATAGCCCTCTGCCGCATGGGTCGCGGCCTGTTCGTGGCGGACGAGGATGTGCTTGATCGTCGGGTGCTTGAAGAGCGCGTCGTAAATCGGAAGCACCGCACCGCCCGGATAGCCGAACACTGTATCGACCCCAAGGTCGACCAGCGCCTGAACCACCATGTCGGCACCGCTCATTTCCGTCACGACGAAACTCCTTTTGGGCACAAAAACGCCGCGCTTGTGCGCTGCAACAGGGTTGCGGGCAATAGGTATATGATTCTATCCTGTCAACAGCCTTTGGCGTAATATAATTGCTAATTCATCAATAGAATCATTGTTTAGTGACAAGATGTGGCGTGACCAGTCAGCGGGCGGCTGGTTGCGGAACCAGGTATATTGGCGTTTGGCATATTGGCGCGTGGCGGCTTGGGTGAGGGGGAGCGCTTCGTCGCGATCGATCGCGCCGCTCAGATATTGCGCGATTTGCGGCACCCCGATCGCGCGCATCGCGGGAAGATCAGGGTCGAGGCCGCGGGCGAGTAGCGCTTCGACCTCGGCCATCGCGCCGCTGTCGAACATCTGGACCAGCCGCGCGTCGCAGCGATCGCGCAGCCAGTCGCGCGGGGGGAGGAGGATGAGCGGGGCGAGCATGATCGTGTCGCCGATGCCGCCCGTGTGTGCGGCGTGCCAGTGGCCGAGCGGGTGGCCGGTCGACCGGACGACTTCGAGGGCGCGGGCGATGCGCGTGGTGTCGGCGGGATTGAGGCGGGCGGCGGTATCGGGATCTTCGCGGGTGAGCGCGGCGTGGGCGTCGGCGACGGGCAAAGCGCGGACGGCGGCACGAATATCGGGGTCGATGTCGGGGATCGGTGAAATCCCGTCGAGTAGGGTGCGGATATGGAGGCCGGTGCCGCCGACGAGGATCGGGATGTCGCCCGCGGCGTGGGCGGCGGCAATCGCGGCGCGCGCTTCATCAGCCCAGCGTGCGGCGTTGTGCGCCTCGGCGGCGTCGACATGGCCGAACAGGTGGTGGGGGATGCCTGCCATCTCATTGGCGGTGGGGCGCGCCGAAAGGATGGCGAGGTCGGCATAGACCTGGCTGGCGTCGGCGTTGATGACCTGTGCGCGCGGCAGCGCCTTTGCGAGGCGTACCGCCAATGCACTCTTGCCGCTGGCGGTGGGGCCAGCAATAAGTGCGACAGACGGGCGCGCCTGAAATGGTGGGCGCCGAAAGGATGATGAAGGAGATGCCATGTTCGTCGCGACGCTGATAGCAGCAGGAAAGCTGACCGACGAGGTGGTTCGCGAAGCAATCGACCGGCTCGATGCGACGGGGCACGACGTCGGCGCCCCGCACTGGCTGGATGTCGGCGATGCCGCCGATATTGTCTTTCACGGCAGCCTGGTCAGCGCGCGCGCCGAACTGGCGCTGATGGATCATGGATCGCTCGACACGATCGTCCAGCCGCAGGGCGACCGGACCAAGAAGCTGATCATCGCCGACATGGATTCGACAATGATCACCGTCGAGTGCATCGACGAACTGGCGGACTATGTCGGGCTGAAGCCAGAGATTGCGGCGATCACCGAGCGTGCGATGCGCGGCGAGCTCGATTTTCGCGCCGCGCTGATCGAGCGGGTCGGGTTGCTGGCCGGGATGCCCGAAGCGACGCTGGTCGAATGCCGGATGGAGCGGGTGAAGCTGACGCGCGGCGCGCGCACGTTGGTCCAGACGATGAAGGCGCATGGCGCCCATTCGGTGCTGGTGTCGGGCGGCTTCATGCCGTTTGCCGGGCCGGTCGGCGAAGCGATCGGGTTCGACAAGGTGCTAGCGAACGAGCTGGAGATTCGGGACGGCAAGCTGACCGGCAAGGTGATCGAGCCGATCGTCGACAGCGCGGCGAAGTTGGAGACGCTGAAGGCCGAAGCCGCGAAGCACGGTCTCCCGCTCGCCGACACGCTTGCGGTTGGCGACGGCGCGAACGATATTCCGATGATCACGTCGGCGGGGCTGGGGGTGGGTTATTATCCGCACCCGGCGGCGGCGGAAGCGGCGGCGGCGGTGGTGCGGCATCACGACCTGACCGCACTGCTGTGGGCGCAGGGCTATCCGCGGCGGAGCTGGGTGCTGGGGTAGGGTGAGGCTGCTTGACGAAGGTGACCAACATCCTATTCGTGTGCAGTCAGAACAAGCTGCGCAGCCCGACGGCTGAGCAGATATTTGCTGATCATCCGGGAGTCGAAACGGCATCGGCGGGCACCAACAATGATGCAGAGAACCCGCTGACGTCGGAACTTGTTCGCTGGGCGGATCTGATCTTCGTGATGGAAAAGACGCATCGCAACAAGCTTCAGAAGCGATACCGGGCCGCGCTGAAGGACGCGCGCGTTGTCTGTCTCGACATCCCGGATGATTATGAATTCATGGACGAGGCACTGGTCCAGCTTTTGCAGGTCAAAGTATCGCGATATTTGCCGATGTAAATTTCGGGACGCGGCTCGAACCCGTATCAGACCGAAATTTGGAGGCCCGATGACCAAACACCGCATCTTCTCGATCAGCGTCGCGAGCGTGTACCCGCATTATATTGCCAAGGCGGAGAAGAAGGGGCGGACGAAAGCCGAGGTCGACGAGATTTTCCTCTGGCTGACGGGGTATAGTCAGAAGCAGCTGGAGAGTGAGCTGGCGAAGGGGACGAATTTCGAAGATTTCTTCACGCAGGCGCCGCGGCTGAACCCGGCGCGGTCGCTGATCACCGGGGTGATCTGCGGCATCCGCGTGGAGACGATCGAAGACCCGTTGATGCGCGAGCTGCGCTATCTCGACAAGCTGATCGACGAACTAGCGCGGGGGAAGAAGATCGAGAAAATCTTGCGGGGTTAGCGGCTTTGATCTGCGCTGGCCCGCGGTACTGGTACGCCAAAGCGGCAGCGCGAGCGGCGGCGGCGGGCTATGGGTTGATCTGTCCGTCGTTACCGGAAGGACCAGCATGAAAATTCAAGGTACAGGGCAGTCATTGCCGGGCCAGCCCAAGCCCGTGGCGGTGGATCAAGGCGGAGCCCGGTTCGACGCCGCACTGGAGCAGGCAGGGCGGGGCGGGGGCGGTTCGCCCGATGCCGCCTTGCGCGATTTTTCGAAAATGACGCGCGGCGATTTGTTCGGGTGGATGAACGAGCGGATCAAGTCGGGCGAACTGTCGCTGGACCACAGCTCGGGGTTGCTGGGGCTGTCGGGTGGCGGTGCGATCGGTGCGATCGGCTCGGGCTTGCCCGATGCTGGGCCGCCCGACGATCCGCAACGCGTCGATTTCTTTCAGCTGGCGCAGGATCGCATCGCGGCAGCGCGGCATCGCCGGGAGAATGACGTCGAGGCCGCCTATTTGGTCGCGCTGGGCGTCATGCAGCGGTATCAGGCGCCGTCTTAGCGCCCTTGTCCGCCGCGATCTCATCGGTCAGCCAAGCCTTGAAGCGCGCCATTGCGTCGTTTTCGGTCCGCGACATCAGGCGGGTGAGCCAGTAGCGGCCGGCGTTGATCTCCACCTTGAAGGGCTGAACAAGCAGTTCGGCGGCGAGTTCGCGGGTGAACATCGCGGGCGGGGCGAGAGCGATGCCCTGGCCTGCGGCGGCGGCGCTCGCCATCAGCGCCGAGCTGTCGAACATCGGGCCGCGCAGCACCGGGGCGGGGACGCCCGCGGCGGTGAACCACAGCGCCCATTCGTCGGCGCGGTAGGAGCGGAGCAGCCGTTCGGGGATCAGGTCGGCGGGGGTCTTGAGCCGCGCGGCGATCGCGGGGGTGCAGAGCGGGGTCATCGGCGCGGCGAGCAGCGGTTCGGCGTGGGTGCCGTGCCAGGCACCGTCGCCGAAGCGGATCGCATAATCGAGCGCCTCGCCCGCCAGGTCGACGCGGTTGTTGTTGGTCGAGATGCGCAGGTCGATGCCCGGATGCGCGCGGGCGAAGGCGTCGAGGCGTGGGAGCAGCCAGCCGGTGGCAAAGGTGCCGACGACCCCGACCTTCAACACTTCGCGGAAGCGGCCGCCGCTATATTGGTCGAGCGTCGCGGCGACGCGGTCGAAGGCATCGGCGACGACGGGGACGAGCGCATGGCCCTCGTCGGTGAGCGCGAGGCCGCGTGGGAGCCGGTGGAACAGGCGGGTGCCGAGACGGCGTTCGAGCTGCGCGACCTGATGACTGACCGCGCCCTGGCTGACGCAGAGTTCAATCGCGGCGCGGGTGAAGTTGAGATGGCGCGCCGCGGCGTCGAAGGCGCGCAGGGCGTTGAGCGGGAGTTGGGCGCGGTCCATGCTGCGTCATCAATTATTCTCATGGCTTTGTCGAGAAATGATGCTTTGTCTGGCGCGGGCCGGCTTGGCAATTTGGCCGCGAAGGAGACGATAATGTTCGAAGCAATCAGTCTGTTGGCGTGGCTTGCCGCGGCGGGCGGGGCGCCGGTTCCGGCGGTCGATCCGCTGACCCAGCCGATTACGACGTCACGGTCGGCCGAATGGCTGGCGCCTGCGCCGTCCGAAAAGATTTATGGCAACAGCTATCTGGTCGGGTTTGGCGGGATGAGTGTGGCGTTGATCGACACCGGCGCGGGGCTGGTGTTGGTCGACGGCGCCTTGCCGCAGGCGGCGCCTGCGATCCTGGCCAACGTCCGCCAGCTGGGGTTCGACCCCAAAGGCATCAAATTTATTCTGAGCACCGAGCCACATTTCGACCATGCTGGCGGGCTGGCGGCCTTGGCGCGCGACACCGGGGCGACGGTGGTGGCGAGCGCGCGCGGCGCCGAGGGGCTGCGGTCGGGGCGGCATGCCGCCGACGATCCGCAGCTCGCCTATGGCGGCAGCTGGCCTGCGGTGAGTACGCCGATGCGCGTGATGGCGGACGGCGAGGTGTTGACGCTGGGCAAGGTCCGGATCACCGCCCACGCGACGCCGGGGCATACGATGGGCAGCATGAGCTGGAGCTGGCAGGCGTGCGCCGATGAAGGTGGGGGCGCGGCGTGCAAGGCGATCGTGTTCGCGTCGAGCCTGAACCCGGTGTCGGCGGATGATTATAAATTCAGCAGCGCCGCAGGAGCGCCGTTTGTGGCGGCGTTTGCGCAAAGTTATCGGAAGATGGACGCGCTGGCCTGCGACATCCTGATTTCGGCGCATCCCGATAATGCGGGCGAGGGGCGGTATAATGCGGAGCCGGGGTCGTGCCGGGCCTATGCCGATCGGTCGCGGCAGGCGCTGGCGAAGCGGTTGGCGGCGGAGAAGGTGGAAGGTGCGAAGTAGCCGGTTGTTGATCCTCCCTGTCGCGCAGCGATGGGGAGGTGGCAGTCCGCAGGACTGACGGAGGGGCTTTGGCGCTACCGGTGCTGCCCCTCCACCCCTTGCTTCGCAAGCGGTCCCCCTCCCCATGACTTTGTCACAGGGAGGATTTGATTCTATTTATCGACGACCAGACAGGCCTGTCCGCTCTTGCTGAGCGCGGCGCAGAAGTTGTTGGCTTCGCCCTTGTTGGCAAAACCGCCGGCCTGCAGGCGGGTGACCTTGCCGGTTTTGACGTAGATCGGCTGCCGCGCAGCGACGGCGGGGTATTTTTTGCCGAGCGAGGCCCAGAGGGTGCGCGCATTGGCCTCGACCCCAAAGGCGCCGAGCTGCGCGCGCCAGGGGCTGTTGCCGCCGCCGGCGCGCGCGGGGGTCGGGGTTTCGCGGACAGCGATGGGCGCGTTGTTGACGGGCGGTTTGGCTTTGGCCGGAGCGGGTGGCAGCGTGCCGCTCGCGGGCGGCGGCGCGTAGGTCGTGCCGGGCTTGCCCTTGGCGGCGTCGGCCGCCGCGGTGGCTTCGACGGCGGCGATCGTGGCGGCGTTGGCCGCGGGTGTTGAGGGCGCCGGGGTCGCGATCACCGGCGGAGGCGTGTAGCTGGCGCCGGGAACCGAGGCGGGCAGGCTGGCAGTCTTGATCGGCGAGGTCGGCGCGGGTTTCGCGGCGGGCGGCGTTGCCGCAGTCACCGCGGACAGGCGGGCGCGCGCTTCGTTCTTTTCGATCTCGGGCAGCATCGCAAGCCCGCGCTGGCGCTGTTCGAGCGGGATCAGGCTGTCGAGCTGGGCGAGGCGCGCCGAGGCGATGCCGAGCCCGGCGTCGCTGGCACGCTTGGTGAGCGCATAGGCGCGCGGCAGATCGCGCGGTGCGAGGTCGCCGTTAAAGTGCGCGGTGCCCAGGACATATTGCGCGCGCGGCTCGCCGCGTTCGGCGGAGCGGAGGATGAACGGCATCGCTTCGTCGCGGCGGTTGGCGGTGAACAGCACGAGGCCGAGATTATCCTCGGCCTGCAAATGCCCCTGTTTGGCGGCACGGCGGTACCAGGCCTCGGCCTGCGCCAGATCGGTGGGAACGCCGCGGCCAAGCTTATACGCTTGCCCCAGGTTGAACTGCGCATCGGCATCACCCGCGAGCGCGGCGGGGCGCCACTGGGCGACGGCGCCCTGATAGTCGCCAGCTTGCCAGGCATCGACACCGTCCTTGACGTCGGCATGGGCGGGCGCGGTCAGCGTCGTCGCCGCAATCAGCGGCAGCGCCAGCAAAACGGCGGTGCGGAATGGTCGCATCTACTTCTCCAATGACTTGCATCGCTGCAGTCCCCAGCGCTTTCTTAGCGGGAATTGGCTAACACCGCGTTAGCAACCTGCGCCAGATAGCATATTTGGTCCATTTCGGGACAAGTCTCTCTTGAGGCCTCGTTAACCATGATGGCGAGCGGGTCGTTCACCTTCTTTTTATCATCGTTAACTCAATTTTAGCGCCCCGCATGGCATTCCACTGCCAATTCGTGGTTTTTCAGGGGGACAGCTGTGCGCGTTTTGGCATTGGCTTCACAAAAAGGCGGGTCGGGTAAGACGACCCTCTCGGGGCATCTCGCGGTACAGGCGCAGCTAGCGGGCGCCGGTCCGGTTGTCCTGATCGACATCGATCCGCAGGGCTCGCTCGCCGACTGGTGGAACGAGCGCGAAACCGATCTGCCGGCTTTTGCCCAGACCACCGTCGCGCGGCTCGCGTCCGATCTGGAAATCCTGCGCCAGCAGGGCTTCAAACTTGCGGTCATCGATACGCCGCCGGCGATCACCATGGCGATCCAGAGCGTGATTTCGGTCGCCGAACTGATCGTCGTCCCGACCCGGCCCAGCCCGCATGATCTGCGCGCCGTCGGCGCCACCGTCGACCTCTGCGAACGCGCCGGCAAGCCGCTGGTGTTCGTCGTCAACGGTGCGACGCCCAAGGCCAAGATTACCAGCGAAGCCGCGGTTGCCTTGTCGCAGCACGGCACCGTCGCCCCGATCACTTTGCACCACCGCACCGATTATGCCGCGTCGATGATCGACGGCCGCACGGTGATGGAAGTCGATCCCAATGGCCGCTCGGCCGAAGAGATCCGCCAGCTGTGGACCTATATGAGCGACCGGCTCGAAAAGAATTTCCGCCGCACCATCTTTGCCGCACCGATCCCGACGCAGGGCAATTATGGCGCGGTCCGTCCGATGGGCGGTGGCTTTGGCCGCCGCATCGCTGGCCAGTGACGGGAGGGATCGGAACCATGGGCGAACCCAAACCTCTCGCTTCGCTGAGCGCCGGACTGCTGGCCCGCAAGGGTGGCGCACGGCCTGCCATGCGCCGCCAGCCGCTGGGCAGCGGCCCCGCACCTGTCAATTCGACCGGCTATGACGACCTTGGCTGGAACGACATGGGCTATGACGTCGATCCCGATCAGTCGGGCGAACCCGCACGGATGCTCGACCTGAAACCACTGCTGACCGGGTCGGTGCTGGCGCATAATGTCGAGGCCGAGCAAGCGCTCGAAGACAGCGTCGGTCACGAGCTGACCGATGCGGTTGCCGAGGATTATGCCGCGGAAGATTATGGCGCCGATGCTTTCGAAGCCGAAGCGCATGAAGTTCCCGAAATCGTCCGCCAGCAGGAATCGCTGATCGATCGCGTCGCCGCCGTGGCGCGCAAGGTCGAAGCGCGGCCCGAACCGAAGCCGAAGAAGGAAAAGGCACCGCGCGCGCTCCGCGCTCGCGAAAAGGCGGCGTTCACGCTCCGCCTCGACGCCGAACGCCATCTGCGGCTGCGGCTGGCGAGTGCGGTGACCAACCGGTCGTCGCAGGTGATCCTGACCGATTTGCTCGACGAATATCTGACGACGCTGCCCGAAATCGACGCGATGGCGAGCCGCCTGCCGGCGGCGCGTCCGACGCGCCAGACGATGCCGCGCTGAACCTGTCCAGAGGGGACCATAAGATGAACCGCAAAATGCTGATGAACCTCGCTGTTTCGGGCTTTGTCCTGAGCGTCGCCACCGGATGCAGCGGGATGGGCGCGATGGCCGAAGCGCCGTTGCGTGCCGCGGGCAAGCCCGCCGTCGCTGCCAAATCCGCCGATCAGGCGCGCGCTGCGCTCGAAGCCGGGAAGGTCAGCAAGGCGGTTGGTCTGGCCGAAGCCGCGGTTGCGGGAAGCCCGCGCGACGCGAGCTATCGCGCGCTGCTGGGTCAAGCTTATCTGAATGATGGTCGTTTTTCGTCCGCCACCGCCGCGCTGACCGAAGCGATGGAATTGGGCGCGACCGACAGCAATACGATCATCGCGCTGACCTTGGCGCAGATCGCGCAGGGCAAGAGCGCCGAGGCGATTTCGCTGCTGCAAGCGCACCGCGACACAGTTCCGGCGTCGGACATCGGGCTGGCGCTGGCGCTGGCCGGGGATAGCGAAGGCGCGATCTATGTGCTGACCGACGCGGCGCGCGCACCCGATGCGAACGCACGGACGCGGCAGAATCTGGCGCTGGCCTTTGCCCTGTCGGGGCGCTGGGCGCAGGCGCAAATATTGGCCTCGCAGGACCTGTCGCCCGCCAAGCTGGAAGCGCGGATGATGGAATGGTCAAAACTGGCCGAAACGCCGAATTCGCAGCTGCGTGTCGCCAGCCTGATCGGCACCAAGGCGCAGCAGGATGCCGGGATGCCGGTCCGTCTGGCGCTGAGCAATTATGGCGAGACGCAGATGGCGGCCGCCGAACCGGCGCCGGTTGAACTCGCAAGCGCCGATCCGGCGCCCGTTGCTGCCTATGCGCCGGCGCCGCCGGTGCTGGCGGATGCGAGCAGCGCGATCCGCAGCGTCGAACTGCCGATGCCCGAGCGTAACGCCGATGGCGTCGTGCCGGTCACCGAATTGCCGCAGCCGAAGGCCGCGAGCGAAGTTATCATGGCCGACGCCGCCCCTTACCGGGCCGCGCCGCGCGTCGCGGGCGAAGGCCGCATCCGCCCCGCGCAGCAACAGGCGCTGGAACTGGCGACCGTGCTGATCCCGAAGGCGATGGCGTTTAACGCCAAGAAGCCGACCGGTTGGGCGGTGCAGCTGGGCGCCTATGACAGCCTGGGCATTGCCAAGGAAAAATGGGGCGGGCTGAAAAAGCGCAGCGCGATGCTGGCGAATTTCCCGGCATCGAGCCACGCCGCGACGGTCAAGGGCCGCACCTTCTATCGCCTGACCGTCAATGGTCTCGCAACGCGCGCCGATGCGAACAATCTGTGCCGCGAGCTGAAGGCGCAGGGTCAAACCTGTTTCATCCGCGCGATGGGCGGCAGCGAGAGCATCCAGTGGGCGTCAAAAGCCAGCCCGATGCGGCTTGCTTCACGGTGATTTGAACGCTCAGCCTGTCGGCGAGAGTTTAAGGGGAAGGGGCGTGGCTGAAAGGCTGCGCCCCTTTTACTTGCGGGACAAGCGATTATCTTATCGAAAACCTGAAATAGCATCTACAACAGCGATCTAGAACCGCTAACGACGGCTAGTTTTCTATCAGATATTGCAATTTGGTCCGGAAAATGCCTAAGGCGCCCTCCTATGTTTCGGAGGAAGAACTTGCGCGCCTTGTATCACGCGACTGCTGTAAGCGTTTTGGCTTTGTCAGCTTGTGGAGGTGGCTCTGGATCCAGCGCCTCGCCGCCGCCCGTGCAATTGCCTTCACCAACTCCTTCACCTACACCGACGCCTACACCGCCACCAGCGATCGCCTATGTCGTCCCCGACTATAGTGGTAGCTTCGTGCTGAATTCGTCGCTTGGCTATCTTACCACCTTTTTCGAAGACCCCGAGCATGTCTTTGTGGGGGGGAGCCTGCTTCCGCAGCAGAGCAGCAGTAGGCTCGACTACAATGATGATCCCCTGCGCGTCAGCTATTTTTATGACGGGCTGTCGGTCTGGTTTGCCGGGGCAGATCGCACGACGACAACGCCGTTTCAACTTTTTAGCAATGAGCCTCAAAGACTCGCTCTCGGATTGAACCGGGAGATACCGGCCCGGTACATTACCGTTGCGAGCTGGCGGACAGGAAAGGAAGTTCATTTCGGCGCTACGTCGGCGCCGGGTGGTCAGTATCGGACAGCGCTGTTTGGGACGCCGTCGGCAGCGGCCGACCCGCTGCCCGACTATCTAGGTTACGCCGGTCTTGCGTGGCTAGAGGGAGGCATTGCCGGGTCGCCGAGTCCTCGTCGTATCGATATTGGCAGCGGATCGCAGAATATCTTCTGGTCCTATACACCGTCCAATAACGCTATTTTTGGTTCGATCCCACTTGTCATCACTGAAAACGCCGCGCAGGTTCAACGCGGCTTGCTGATTGCGAATGGCCAGTTTGATCGGTCGACGAATAGCATGAGCGGCACTTTGACTGATCCCGATAGTGGCTTCCGGGGCACCTTCCGCGGACAGATGTTCGGCCCGGATCGTGCCGAGCTTGCAATCGTCTTCGAATTTTCTCGTGCGAGCGATAGTTCAGCCTATTTCGGCCACTATATCGGCAGACGATAGCGTCAAGACCGCCTTGCTCCATGCTTTGGCCGGTGCAATAGCCGCCGCCCAGGCGTATTGCCGTCGACCCACAGGAGCGCGTCATGACCAGCCATGCCACGGCGCGCGCGCTTGGGCTCGATTTCGGGACGACCAATACGGTGGTTGCCTTGACCGACGGGCAGGGCGGATCGGAGCTGGTCGAGTTTGCCGGGGACGCGGCGACCGGCGCGGTGTTCCGCTCGGCGCTGTGTTTCTGGGAAGAGGAGCGCGCGTGGCAAGGGATTGCGCACGAGGCGGGACCGTGGGCGATCGCCGAATATCTGCAATCGCCGCTCGACAGCCGCTTTGTCCAGTCGTTCAAGAGCGTCGCGGCGAGCGCGTCGTTCGAGCGGGCGCTGATTTTTAACAAGCCGTACCGGTTCGAGGATCTGGGGGGGCTGTTCCTGCAACGGCTGGTCGCGCATGCCGGGGGACGGCTCGATACGTTGCCGCCGCGCGTGATCGTCGGGCGGCCGGTCGAATATGCCGGCGCGCGGCCCGATGCGGCGCTGGCGCGGCAACGCTATGATGCGATGCTTGAGGCCTTTGGGACCGAGATCTATTATGTCCACGAGCCGCTCGGCGCCGCGCACAGCTATGCGGCGCGGCTGAGTGAGCCCGCGACGATTCTGGTTGCCGATTTTGGCGGTGGGACGACCGACTTTTCGATCGTGCGGGTGGCCGCGCCGGGAAGCCCGCGGCGCTGTGTGCCGCTGGCGTCGTCGGGGATCGCGATTGCGGGCGACCGCTTCGATTACCGGATCGTCGACAAGCTGGTGCTGCCGTTGCTCGGCAAGGGCGGGCTGTATCGCTCGTTCGACAAATTGCTCGAAATTCCGGGCGGTCATTTCCGCGATTTTGCCGACTGGTCGCGGCTGGCGCTGATGCGCAACCGGCGGACGATGAGCGAACTGGAGCGGTTGCAGCGCGACGCGGTCGATCCCGAGCCGATCGGGCGAATGATCGCGCTGATCGAGCATGAGCAGGGCTTTCCGCTCTATGATGCGGTGGGGCGGCTGAAGCGCGCGCTGTCGAGCGAGGAGGCGGCGGTGTTTCGGTTTGCGGGTGATGGGGTGGAGATCGAGGCCGATGTGCGCCGGACGGATTTCGAGACGTGGATTGCGGATGATCTGCGGCGGATCGAGGCGGCGATGGATACGGCGTTGGGGCGGGCCGGGGTGGCAGCGGAGGGGATTGACCGCGTGTTCCTGACGGGTGGTTCGTCGCTGATCCCCGCGATCCGGGCTTTGTTCGAGCGGCGGTTCCGGGTGGAGCGGATTGCGAGCGGGGGCGAGTTGACGTCGATTGCGCATGGGCTGGCGTTAATTGGTGAGAATGATGATCCGGGGGAATGGGCGGCTTGATGGGGGTGGGGGTTTCGATGGATGGCTGTCGTTGATCCTCCCTGTGGCGCAGCCATGGGGAGGTGGCAGCGCGAAGCGCTGACGGAGGGGCGATGACGCATCCGTCGCGGCCCCTCCACCCTTCGCTTCGCGAACGGTCCCCCTCCCCATCGCTACGCGACAGGGAGGATTTTCTCCTTGTCGTCATCCCGGACTTGATCCGGGATCCATAGCCGCGCCGTTGCCATGGATCCCGGATCAAGTCCGGGATGACGAAGCTTTCGAAGGGCCGTTACCTCACTCAAGTCAGCGTGTGGTAATCGCGCCTTCCCCGATGCACCCGTTGACACTTCGCCCCCCCAAACCTATATCGCCTCCACACCCCATCGTTCGAGATAGAGTCCGCCTTGCGCAGCGGATTGTACGGATAGGTCGGCGGGGATTTCGACAGGCGTTGGAAAGCTGCGGTAAACCGGCAACGGTTGCCTGCGGCTTTTTTCGCGTCGGAGCGCCCGCGATTTGGATTTTTGACAGGCGAGACAATCACTTATGGCGACCAAAGCGAAGTCGGTGGGCAAAGCCCTCGAAGCAACCGCGAGCAAGCGTATCCGCAAGCTGTTCGGCAATATCCACGAAGCGGTGGAGATGCCCAACCTGATCGAGGTACAGCGCGAATCCTACGAGCAGTTCCTGCGCTCGGATCCGTCGATCGGTTATGTCTCGGGGCTGGAAAAAACGCTGCGCAGCGTTTTCCCGATCCGCGATTTCGCCGGCACCGCCGAGCTCGACTTCGTCCATTATGAACTCGAAGCGCCGAAGTATGACGTCGACGAATGCCGCCAGCGCGGCATCACCTATGCGGCGCCGATGAAGGTCACGCTGCGTCTGATCGTCTTTGAGGTCGACAGCGAAACCGACACCCGTTCGGTGCTCGATATCAAGGAGCAGGACGTTTACATGGGCGACATGCCCCTGATGACGGGCAACGGCACCTTCTTCGTCAACGGCACCGAGCGCGTTATCGTGTCGCAGATGCACCGTTCGCCGGGTGTGCTGTTCGATCACGATCGCGGCAAGACCCACTCGTCGGGCAAGTTCCTGTTCGCTGCCCGTGTCATTCCGTATCGCGGTTCGTGGCTCGATTTCGAATTCGACGCCAAGGACATCGTCAACGTCCGTATCGACCGCAAGCGCAAGCTGCCGGTCACCAGCCTGCTCTACGCGCTGGGCATGTCGGGCGAGGAAATCCTCAACCATTTCTATGACCGCCTGATTTTCGAGCGCGCCGCCAATGGCTGGCGCGTGCCGTTCATGGTCGAAAACTGGCGCGGCGCGAAGCCGGCGTTCGACGTCGTCGACGCGAAGACCGGCGAAGTCGTGTTTGCCGCTGGCCACAAGATCAGCCCGCGCCTCGCCAACAAGGCGGCGAAGGACGGTCTCGACACGCTGCTGATCCCGACCGAGGAAATCTTTGGCCGCTACTCAGCCTATGACCTGGTCAACGAGTCGACCGGCGAGATTTACATCGAAGCCGGTGACGAAGTGTCGGCCGAGAACCTCGAAAAGATCGACGCGGCGGGGATCGACAAGCTCGTCCTGCTCGACATCGACCATAACAATACCGGTCCGTGGATCCGCAACACGCTGAAGGCCGACAAGGCCGAGGATCGCGATCAGGCGCTGAGCGACATCTACCGCGTCATGCGCCCCGGCGAACCGCCGACCCGCGAAACCGCGGAAGCGTTGTTCGGCGGGCTGTTCTTTGACCCCGAGCGTTACGACCTGTCGGCCGTGGGCCGCGTCAAGCTGAACATGCGCCTTGGCCTCGACGCTGAGGACACGGTCACCACGCTGCGCAGCGACGACATCCTGGCGGTCGTTAAGGAGCTGGTGAACCTGAAGGACGGCAAGGGCGAAATCGACGACATCGATAACCTCGGCAACCGCCGTGTCCGTTCGGTCGGCGAATTGCTGGAAAACCAGTATCGCGTCGGCCTGCTCCGCATGGAGCGCGCGGTGAAGGAGCGGATGAGCTCGGTCGATGTGTCGACCGTCATGCCGAACGACCTGATCAACGCGAAGCCCGCGGTTGCCGCGGTGCGCGAATTCTTTGGTTCGTCGCAGCTGTCGCAGTTCATGGATCAGACCAATCCGCTGTCCGAAGTCACCCACAAGCGCCGCGTGTCGGCGCTCGGGCCGGGCGGTCTGACGCGCGAACGCGCAGGCTTTGAAGTCCGCGACGTTCACCCGACCCATTATGGCCGTATCTGTCCGATCGAAACGCCGGAAGGCCCGAACATTGGTCTGATCAACTCGCTCGCCACCTTTGCGCGGGTGAACAAATACGGCTTTATCGAAACCCCGTACCGCAAGATCATCGACGGCAAGGTGACGACCGACGTCGTCTATCTGTCGGCGATGGAAGAGCAGAAGCACACGGTTGCGCAGGCAAACGCCGATCTCAACCCCGACGGCAGCTTTATCGACGAGCTGATCTCGGCGCGCGAAGCAGGTGAATTCCTGATGGCGCCGCGCGAGCAGATCACGTTGATGGACGTGTCGCCGAAGCAGCTGGTTTCGGTTGCGGCCTCGCTGATTCCATTCCTGGAAAATGATGACGCCAACCGCGCGCTGATGGGTTCGAATATGCAGCGTCAGGCTGTGCCGTTGCTGCGGGCCGAAGCGCCTGTGGTCGGCACCGGCATGGAAGAAACCGTGGCGCGTGACTCGGGCGCTGCGATCGCAGCGCGCCGCGGCGGCGTGATCGATCAGGTCGATGCGACGCGTATCGTTATCCGTGCGACCGATATGGTCGAACCCGGCAAGTCGGGCGTCGACATCTATCGCCTGCAAAAGTTCCAGCGTTCGAACCAGAACACCTGCATCAACCAGCGTCCGCTGGTGAAGGTGGGCGAAATCGTCCGCACCGGCGACATCATCGCCGACGGTCCGTCGACCGAACTGGGCGAGCTGGCGCTGGGCAAGAATGTGCTCGTCGCATTCATGCCGTGGAACGGCTATAACTATGAGGATAGTATCCTCATCAGCGAACGCATCGTGAAGGACGACGTCTTCACCTCGATCCACATCGAGGAATTCGAAGTCACGGCACGCGACACGCGTCTGGGGCCAGAAGACATCACCCGCGACATCCCGAACGTCGGCGAGGAAGCGCTTCGCAACCTCGACGAAGCAGGCATCGTCTATATCGGCGCCGAAGTCGGCCCGGGCGACATTCTGGCCGGCAAGATCACCCCCAAGGGTGAATCGCCGATGACGCCGGAAGAAAAGCTGCTGCGCGCGATCTTTGGTGAAAAGGCCAGCGACGTGCGTGACACTTCGCTCCGCCTGCCGCCGGGCGTGTCGGGCACGGTCGTCGAAGTCCGCGTTTTCAACCGCCACGGTATCGACAAGGACGAACGCGCGATTGCGATCGAACGCGAAGAGATCGAGCGTCTGAAGCAGGATGCCGACGATGAGCGCGCGATCCTTAACCGTGCGACCTTCTCGAGCCTGAAAGACCTGCTGATCGGTCAAGCGACCAGCGCGGTGCCGAAGGGTCTGAAGAAGGGCGACGTCGTCACCGAAGAGATGCTGACCGAACTCGATCGCGGCGACTGGTGGAAGCTGGCGGTTGTCGACGACAACAGCCAGACCGCGCTCGAAGCGATCAAGGCGCAGTATGACGACGCGATCAAGCGCATCAGCGCGAAATACGAAGATCGCGTTGAAAAGCTGCAGCGCGGCGATGAACTCGCGCCGGGCGTGCTCAAGATGGTCAAGGTCTTCGTGGCCGTGAAGCGCAAGCTTCAGTCGGGTGACAAAATGGCCGGCCGTCACGGCAACAAGGGCATCATCAGCCGCATTCTGCCGGTCGAAGACATGCCGTTTTTGGAAGATGGCACTCATGTCGATTTCGTGCTCAATCCGCTGGGCGTGCCGTCGCGCATGAACGTCGGGCAGATTCTCGAAACGCATCTTGGCTGGGCATCGCGCGGCTTTGGTCAGCAGATCACCACGGCGCTCGAAGACTGGCGCATGGCGAACCCGGACCCCGTGGCGGGAACCCCGCCCGAGGCCGTGCGCGATGCGTTGCTTCATGCCTATGGCGATGAATATGCCGACGAGATCAAGGCTCGCAGCACCGACGAAGTCATCGAGCTGGCGAGCAATCTGTCGGTCGGCGTACCCTTTGCGACCCCGGTGTTCGATGGGGCGCGCGAAGCCGACGTGTCGGACATGCTGGAACGTGCCGGTCTCGACCGGTCGGGTCAGGTCGATCTGTACGACGGCCGCACCGGCGACCGGTTCGACCGCAAGGTGACGGTGGGATATATGTATATCCTGAAGCTGCATCACTTGGTCGACGACAAGATCCACGCGCGTTCGATCGGGCCGTACTCGCTTGTTACCCAGCAGCCGCTGGGCGGTAAGGCGCAGTTCGGTGGCCAGCGCTTCGGGGAAATGGAAGTGTGGGCGCTGCAAGCTTATGGCGCGGCGTACACGCTTCAGGAAATGCTGACGGTGAAGTCCGATGACGTGATCGGCCGCACCAAGGTTTACGAAGCGATCGTCAAGGGTGACGACACCTTCGAGGCCGGCATTCCCGAAAGCTTCAACGTGCTCGTCAAGGAAATGCGCTCGCTGGGCCTCAACGTCGAACTGTCTTCGCATGCGGAGCAGGATCCCGACGAACGCCCGGATGCGCTGCCCGAAGCCGCCGAGTAAACAGATATTGCCTCACCCCTCTCGCGGCGCGCGAGAGGGGCAGCGGAGCTAAATTATGAACCAGCTTACCAACTTCATGAACCCGGTCGCCAAGCCCGAAACCTTTGACATGATCAAGATCGGCATCGCGAGCCCCGAGCGGATCCGCTCATGGTCGTTCGGCGAGATCAAGAAGCCCGAAACCATCAACTACCGCACGTTCAAGCCCGAGCGTGACGGCCTGTTCTGCGCGCGCATCTTTGGCCCGATCAAGGATTATGAATGCCTGTGCGGCAAGTATAAGCGCATGAAATACAAGGGCATCGTCTGCGAAAAATGCGGTGTCGAAGTTACGGTGACCAAGGTCCGCCGCGAGCGCATGGGCCATATCGAGCTCGCCGCGCCGGTCGCGCACATCTGGTTCCTGAAGTCGCTGCCGTCGCGCATCGGCTTGCTGCTCGACATGCAGCTCAAGCAGCTTGAGCGCGTCCTGTATTTCGAAGCCT